>Ga0163199_1001789_pt1 | contig 13275 bp, 14 predicted proteins | sample PL_2010_150m_FD_113537 | JGI IMG/M metagenome (GOLD analysis project Ga0163199, IMG submission 113537) | Freshwater microbial communities from Powell Lake, British Columbia, Canada to study Microbial Dark Matter (Phase II) - PL_2010_150m | ecosystem: Environmental > Aquatic > Freshwater > Lake ... | reverse complement strand
CGTTACGCCCATGCGCGTGATTGCAAGGTGCTGCTGGCGCTCAATACCTACCCGCAGACCGACAACTGGACGCGCTGGACCGGCGCCGTCGATCGCGCCGCCAAGGCCGGCGTCGACGCCGTGATTATGGCCGATGCGGGACTGATGGGATATGCCCGGCGCAGCCATCCGCAATTGCGCCTGCATTTGTCGGTGCAGGGTTCGGCGACCAACTACGAGGCCATCAATTTCTACCGCGAACGCTTCGCCATCCAGCGCGCCGTGCTCCCCCGGGTGCTGTCGCTGGCCCAGGTGGAACAGGTGATCGCCAATACCGATGTCGAGATCGAAGTTTTCGGATTCGGCGGACTGTGCGTCATGGTCGAGGGCCGCTGCTCGCTCTCCGCCTATGCCACCGGCACGTCGCCGAACTGCAACGGCGCCTGCTCGCCGGCCAAGAGCGTGCGCTGGGAGCAAACCCGCGAGGGGATGGAGACACGCCTTAACGGCATCCTCATCGATCGCTATGCCGACGGCGAGCGTGCCGGCTATCCGACCTTGTGCAAGGGACGATTTGCCGTGGATGACGCGACTTACTATGCCATCGAGGAGCCGACCAGCCTGAACACCCTGGAACTCCTGCCGCAGATGATTGAGATCGGCGTGCGTGCGGTCAAGATCGAGGGTCGTCAACGCAGCCCGGTGTATGTAGCCCAGGTCACCCGGGTGTGGCGCGCGGCAATCGATTCCTGCCGCCGCGATCCGGCGCACTACACGCCGCAGCCGGCCTGGATGGAGGAGCTGAACAAGATTTCCGAGGGCCAGTCGCATACCCTCGGCGCCTATTACCGGCCGTGGAAGTGAGCGCGTGAAACTATCCTTGGGCCCGCTGCTCACATACTGGCCGCGTCAGCGGGTCTTTGACTTCTATGCCGAGATGGCGGAAAAACCCGTCGATATCGTCTATGTCGGCGAAACCGTCTGTTCGCGCCGACACGAACTGCGCCTCGACGACTGGATCGACGTGGCCGCGCTGCTGGCCGATTCCGGCAAGCAGGCGGTATTGTCTTCGCTGACCCTGATCGAGTCCGAATCGGATCTCAAGTCCTTGCGCCGTATCGTAGACAACCCGCGCTTCATGGTCGAAGCCAACGACATGGGCGCGGTGCGCCTGCTGGCGGAGCGCCAACTCAAATTCATTGCCGGGCCGACCCTGAATATCTTCAACGGCGAGACACTGCGACTGCTCGGCGAGCTGGGCGCGACGCGCTGGGTGCTGCCGCCGGAAGCCGGCTCGACCCAGTTTGCAGCCCTGCAGGCCGAGCGTCCGGCGGGCCTGGAGACCGAGGTGTTCGCGCTGGGGCGCCTGCCACTCGCCTACTCGGCGCGATGCTTCACCGCGCGCCGCTTCAATCTGCAGAAGGACGCCTGCGAATTCCGTTGCCTGGACTTCCCCGACGGGCTGGTGCTGAAGACCCGTGAGGGGGAAAGTTTTCTGACTCTGAACGGGACCCAGACACAGTCGGCGAAAGTTTATAATCTTCTGCTCGAATTGCCGGGACTGCGCAGCGCCGGTGTTGATGTGCTGCGCATCAATCCTCAACTTGAACACAGTGCTGACTTGATAGAGTTGTTCTGTCGCTGCCGGGAAGGCTTGATGACTCCGCAAGCGGCCTGGGAGGCGTCTCGATCGCACCTGCCGGGGGGGCCGTGCAACGGCTTCTGGCATGGCAGGCCCGGCCTTGAGCAGGTCATGACGGAAAGGACAAGCTGATGAACTTGCCCATCCAGTTACCCGACTTCACTCTGCCGTCGCTGGTTGCCCGCCTTGGCCGACGTCTGCCGCAATTTCCGCCATCGCTGGTGTTGATTGCCGCGCTGAATGTCGCCCTGGGCCGCCTGCTGCCGCGCGAACCGCTCACCCCCTTGCTCGGCAAACGGCTCGCCATACGCGTCAGCGATGCTGGGCTGACTCTGCGTTTCGCCTACGGCGAGCGTGGGTTTCATCCGAGCTTCGGCCCGGCAACCGCGGATCTCACCATCTCTGCCCGTGCCCGGGACTTCCTCGCCTTGCTGACCCGCGAGGAGGATGCCGATACCCTGTTCTTCAGCCGCCGTCTGCAAATGGAAGGAGAAACCGAACTCGGCCTGCTGGTCAAGAATACGCTCGATGCCATTGAACTGCCGCGCCTGAGCCAATTCGCGCCGGCCGATTTCTGGCGGCGACTCAGCCTGCTGTTGAGCGGCGCTCACGGCTCCGGGGCGTAACATCTCCTGATCCAGTCCGGCTTGCGACCGCGCCTCGCCTCTTCCTCCCCGCTGCCGCTGTATCTCGCGGCGGCGTATACCTTGCTGGTGATCTATGCCAGCCTCCATCCGTTTTCCGGCTGGCGCGATTCCGGGGCGCCAGTCACGGACTTCCTGTTTGCGGCATGGCCGCGATATTGGTCGGGACTCGACCTCTTCAACAACATTCTCGCCTACCTGCCGCTGGGGTTCATCTGGGTGCCTACCTTGCTGCCGCGTCAGGGACTCTGGTTGGCGGTATTGCTGGCGAGCTTGCTCGGCGCCTGCCTCAGCTTGTCGCTGGAAACCTTGCAACACTTCCTGCCGAGCCGGGTGCCGTCGAATATCGATCTGGGGTGCAACACCCTGGGCGCGTTCTTTGGAGCGCTGGTCGGCGCTCGCTGGGGCGCGTTGCTGCTGGACGGCGGACGCCTGCACGCCATGATCCGTCGCCGGATCGGCAGTGGTGCAATGGTCGATGCCGGCCTGGTTCTACTGGCCCTGTGGTTGTTGACCCAGCTCAATCCGGAGATCCTGCTGTTCGGCAATGGCGACCTGCGCGGGCTATTGAGGGCTTTGGGATTGCAGGCACCGCTGCCTTATATCGCCGGACAATTTCCCTGGGTGGAGGCCGGCGTCACGGCAGGCAACACCGCCGCGCTCGGCTTGCTTTGCGGCTGTTTGCCGCGCGCCGGCAAGTATCTGCTTCCAGCGGCGCTGATCGTTTTCGCCCTGTTGGTGAAAAGTTTTTCATTGATGCTGCTGATGAGTACCGCGGGTCTGGCCTGGGCCACTCCCGGCAGTCTGGCCGGGCTGGCGGCCGGCACCCTGATGTGGTTGGCGGCCACGCTACTGCCGGGACGAATTCGCCAGGTCCTGGCGGCCTTGTCATTGATGCTGGCGACGGCGTTGGTGAACCTGGCGCCGAACAATCCATACTACACTGCGATCCTGCAAGTCTGGCAGCAAGGACATTTCCTGAATTTCAACGGTCTGACGCGCCTGACCTCCGCGCTCTGGCCATTTCTCGTTCTGCCCTGGCTGATGCTGTTGCGGCAGAATTCCACGGAGCACCCTTTGGGGCAATAGCCGGCATGACCAGCAAACCCGGATCCGATCTCCTGAAACTGCGCGATGCCCTGCGGGAGTTTGCTGCCGCACGCGACTGGCAAGACTTCCATACGCCCAAGAATCTCGCCATGGCTTTGATCGTCGAGGCGGCCGAACTGGTCGAGCATTTCCAGTGGGCCACTCCCGATGAAAGCCGCCGCTTGCCGCCTGAAAAACTGGCAGCCGTTCGCGACGAGGTGGCCGATGTACTGATCTACCTGGTCGAGATGGCTGACGTTCTGGACATCGACCTGATTGCCGCGGCGCGCGACAAGATCGCGAAGAATGCGCTCAAGTACCCTGCGCTGCGCTCCTGATCCGAATCGCACCGAAGTCCGCGTGCGGATGTTCGGACCATTCGTGTCTGGCGCCGGTACTCCAAACAACCTTCAAAAAGCTTCGTTATTGCTTGACCGTAATAACTTTTTCAAACAAACTTCGATTCATGAAAGGTGAGTTGACCGCGCTTGAGCAAAAAATCGAACAGTTCCTGGTGTTCTGCCAAAGCTTGCGAGCCGAAAATCTGGCGCTGCGCAGCCGCGTTTCCGGACTGGAGGACGAACGCCAGATGCTCGTCAATAGGATCGACACGGCGCGTGCCAGGCTTGAAGCGCTGATGGTCAGGCTGCCTGAAGAGTGAACGGTTGAGCGCATGAGCGGCCGAACTACTCTCGACATCAGTTTGCAGGGCCGTGAATTTCGTATCGCCTGTTCTCCTGACGAGCGCGATTCGCTGCTCGCTGCGGTAGCTGTGGTTGACCGGAAGATGGGCGATATCGCGGCCAAGACCAAGAGCAGCGGCGAACGCCTGGCGGTGATGACCGCCCTCAACCTTGCTCACGAACTGCTCGCAATTGCTTCTCCTGAAAAGCAAGGGGCCGCAGCTCCGGATCCCTCCGCCGCAAATTTTGACAGCCCGAAATTTGCGCGTAGAATCGAATCGATCGTAGCGCGACTGGATGCGGCGATGATGGAACAGGACAAGCTGTTGTAGTGTTGTAGTTCGCGCACCACCACAACACTGTTCTCGTCCATCGCCGTCTGATTCCGCCGCGCTCAGGAAATCCCCTGCGGTGCCCGCCAAGGCCATAGATTCCTTGAACCAATGCTCTTGGCATTCGGCCAGCGACCGCAATGTCGCCGTTGTGAGCGTTCCCCGAGAACGCACCTGAAGCGGCTGGAAGCTGACCACTCTGAACCCCGGTTCAGGATGCCGGCCTAGCGACATCGCGGGGGACCCGTAAACGGCAAGCGCGGACTTGGAGAAATCCTGATCCGCGCTTTTCTTTGCCGGCAGATGCGCCGGGCTACGAGCGAAATCTTTGTGGCGGCGGCGCGCGACTGCCCCGCAGGGGGCCGCATTGACAGTGGTTGAACCGTCAAGGATACTGGCAAAAGCAACTGCACCGTTTGCTCGGGGCTGCCAATTACTGCCGGGAGGGAAACATGCCACTGATCGCCATGACACGCGAAATGGGTTCGCTCGGAAAAGACGTCGCTCAGGGCGTCGCCGAAGTGCTGGGCCTGGAAGTCATCCACCAGGAGATCATCGATCAAGTTGCCGACCGGATGCGACTACGAAACAGTCATGTTGTCCGCCTGCTCGACGGCAAGGCCTCCATACTCGAACGGCTTACGACAGACCGCACCAGCCTGGCAATCTTTACGGCGGATGAGACCTACGGTATCGCGCAGCGAGACCGCGGTGCGGTCATCCGCGGCTGGGGGGCAACGCAGCTTCTCAGAGGCGTTGGCCACGCCGTGTGCGTGCGGGTTTGCGCTCCCAAAGAGTTGCGCGTTCGACGCATGATGGAGCGCCTGCAAACCGACGACGAGGATTTTGTGCGCAAGGAGGTCGGTCTGTCGGATGAAGCACACTCGGCCATCATGCGCCGGCACTTCAGCATCAACTGGCAGGACGGCGAACAGTACGATATTTCGCTGAACACCGAACGCGTTCCGATTCGCGAGTGCATCGAGGAGGTGCTGAAGCTGACGCGCGATCCGGCTTTCGCGGAAACCGACGAGTCCCGTGGAGCGCTGGACAACCTGTCGCTTTCGGCTCGACTGCGCGTTTCCTTGCGAAACGACCCGCGTACGCGCAAGGCCGATATAGTGATCGCCTGCAACCGGGGCTGCGTGACGCTGTCGGGAATCGTCGCGAGTGCCGAGGATCAGCGCGCGCTCAGCGAGGTCGCGGGGGCCGTCGCCGGCGTAACGGAGGTACAGAACCTGGTCAAGACCTCCAAGCCGAGCCGTTTTAGAGGGGAATACTGAAGGACACCGCCGCGCAGCCCCTCGCGCATCAAGCGGAAGTTCCGCCAACCTATTCGTTATGCGCTATTGGTTGATGAAAACGGAGCCGTCGGTGGTCGGCATAGATCACGTGCTGGCAATGCCGGGCAAGTCGGTTGCGTGGTGGGGTGTGCGCAACTATCAGGCGCGCAACTTCATGCGCGACCAGATGCAGGTCGAGGACAAGGTGTTCTTTTACCATTCGAACTGCCCTGAGACGGGCATTGCCGGCCTCGCCGTGGTGGCCAAACGAGCCTATCCCGATGAGACCCAGTTCGATCCGGACGGCCATTACTACGATCCCAAGGCAAGTCGCGAGAATCCACGCTGGATTAACGTCGATGTGAAAGTGACCAGGAAAATACGGCTAATCGGCCTGGACGAGTTGCGTGCCCATCCGCAGAGCGAGTTGCGCGTCCACCCGCAGAGAAATCCGGATACTCCATTTTGCAGCAACTTGAAATTCCTACCGCGTCTTGCGGTCGCTTGTTCAGCGTTTCCTTAGATTTTGCTCTTCACTGGGCCCTGAATCCCTGGGCAGACTGATCGCCGTTGCGGAAGAAGATCATTCCATTTTCGGTCCAATAGGAATCAGCCGAACGCGCACCCGGCGTATTGACGATCGTGTAATCGGGGCGAAGCGAGAAGGATTGTCCGGTGCTCGTGGCGGTCACGGAGCCATCCCCGTTATTCTTCAGCGTCAAGGTCGGTGCAGCGACATTGAAAATCGAATAGAGAGTATCCAACTCCAGGAAAGCCGGGTAGAGCGTTTGCAAAGTTCCCAGGCGGTCGCGGAAAACCGCGTAACCACTGGCGTCACTCTGGAATCCGGGCAGGAGTGATGGATTGGCGGGGAGGCTTGCCGTCAGCGCCGGCATCACCACATAGCGACCGCCGCCGAAGCGCGTCTCGATCGCGCCGGTCGGTTTGAGGGTCAAGGTACCGCTTGCATCCGCCGCCTTGACCACGCTCTGCAGGTCGCTGAAGTAGCCCAGGGCGCCGGACAGGCTCATCTGAATGCCTCGGCTCGCCAGGGTATACGCGCCACCTGCGGTGGCCGTGGTGCTGGTGTCGGAAAACTGGTTGAGCTTGACGAGCACGTCGCCGAGCGGAATCAGTCGGTAAGCGGTGTTCCCCAACATGTAGGTAATCACGCCGGTAGTCCTGTCATAGCGCAACTGTCCGGTGGTGTCTCTTAGTAGCAGCTTGATCTGGTCTCCGACAAGATCAAGCAATGAATACTCATTGTTAAGGCGCGGTAGCGGACCCTCGAGGACGGGAATCTTGGTGGCGCTGTCCTTGCTGATTTGTACCGGCAGTGGATCGCCCGGCACCTGATTCACGCCGTTGAGCGATCCCAGCGAAATCCGGTTCAGATTGCCGCCGGCATCCAGTTGGGTACTTTCTCCCTGGTAAACCGGAACCGGGGTGGCCTGTGCGGGGCTTTGGTAGTTGACCTGCCCGCTATACACGAACACGCTTGCGGTTGTTTCCGACTTGACCACCACCACGCTGTCTGCATTGGTTGTCGTGACGACGGATCCGACGGTCTCCTGCTGGTCGGACGACATCACCGAGATGGTGTTTCCGATTGAAGACGACGTGATCTGGACGGTTCCTTTTGCGACTTCGAGTTGCGGCTTGCTGCCGACAATCCTGACCACCAGTTCCGCAGCACCGACCTGATCCTGATACTGCAAGGTGGTAGTGCCCGAGGTAAAGCTCACCGCTTGGAGCGTATCGAGTTTGACCAAAGCGTTTTGCTGGGCGGTCGCACTCAGCACAATCGGCGCCGTAAAACCCGTTGACGCCGTCACGACCAATGCACCAGCGGCATTCACGGTCACATTGCCGGCAGGGTCCGTCACGACCTGGGCAGCGTTGGTTACCCGCGTAACGCAGAAATCACCCTGCAAGACCTGGGGCGCCACGCAGGTGATCGGCGTAGTACAGACTCCGAACCTCAACACTTTCGGCAGCACACAGATGATCGGTGTCGTGCACGTCCCGTTTTGCAGAACTTGCGGGGCCGCGCAGGAACAGGTGGTGACCGCACAAATCGCCGCGCACCCCGGAAGCGCGGGATTGGCGGCACACTGGGAGACGGTCACGCCGGTCGTCGGGCAGGCGCCCGGACTGGCGGCGCAGAGTTCCGCGCATCCGCTCAGTGCCGGATTGATTGAACACTGGGCGATGCTGACGGTGGCCGCGCAGGCCCCCGGGGTGGCCGCGCACAGGGCCGTGCAGCCTGAAAGTGCCGGATTGACAATGCATTGGGCGACGGTCGGGGCGGCCCCAGCGGCAATCGGAGTCACCGCGTTGGACTCGATTGAAGCGGCACTCGTTCCGACCGCATTGGTCGCCGTCACGGTGAAACGATAAGAGGTACCATTGATGAGCCCGGTCACCGTCATTGGGCTTGCGCTGCCGGACGCCGATTGGCCGCCGGGCGATGCCGTGGCGGTATAAAAGGTGGGCTCCCCGGCGGTCAGCACCGGAGCGGTAAACGTCACGATTGCTTCGGCGTTTCCGGCGCTGGCAGACACGCCCGTGGGTGGTCCGGAAACGGTTAGGGCCGGGGCCGGCGTCACTGCGTTCGATGCCATCGAAGCGGCGCTGGTTCCTGCCGAATTGGTTGCCGTCACCGAGAACGTGTAGCGGGTTCCATTGGTCAGGCCGTACACCGTAATGGGGCTGGCGCCATCGGAGGCGCTGCGGCCGCCCGGCGACGCAGTCACGGTGAAACGGGTGATCGCAGCGGCGCCATTGTTCACGGGTGGGCTAAAGCTTATCGTTGCCTGGGCGTTGCCGCCGACGGCGACGACGTCGGCGGGGGCACCGGGCGCAGTCGGAATCAGGGCAAAGCTGGCGGCCACGCTTTGTGTCGTGGTCATGCTGATCGTGCAGGCACCGCTTGCCTGGGAGCATGCGCCGCTCCAGCCCGAAAAGGTGCTGTCAGTCGCCGGCGACGCGTTCAGCGTCACCACGCTGCCGCTGTTGAATCTGGCGGTGCACACGCCGCCGCAGTTGATCCCGGACGGGGAACTGGTCACGGTACCGGAGCCGGTTCCGTTTCTCGCCACGCTGAGACTCACAGTCGAGACGGTCGAACCCGACCCGTCAAGAACGTCGAACGAATCTCCGCCTCGAACCAGGCGTCCATGAAAATTGGTTGCCTTGCTGCGGGCGCCGCTACTGCCATAGCTGAACTCGACAGCCCACGCTTCGCCTGGATCGTTGACATTCGACGAGGCCGACCAAAAGCCCTCGAAAGTGTTGGGAAATACGCCTTGGTTGATTGACGGCTGGTACCCGCAATACTCGACGATCGACTCGAGTTCCCTTCTGTTAGGCAAGCGCCAGTCGCCATATCCGGCGAATTTGACTGCGTTGGCATTATTGGCCGTCGCCAGCGTAGCCGCCCAATCCATGCCGGTAGCGCTGCCATTGTTACAACCAACCCCGCTCAGGCCCTCCGCGCACTGCTTCCACATCAGGCCTGTGACACTGTCGAGAACGGTGCCGTTGCCGCGGTCGACCATGGCGGCGCCGGAAATCGTTTCAATCACCTTGGCGTTGGGATTGCCGGCCGTACACGCAGCGCCGACCGGCCAAGCGACCGCAAGCAGCACGAGCAGCGCTGCGAACTGCGCGGCGGTTTTGCAGGTTGGTGGTTGGTGGTCGCGAGGCATGTGTGTAGTGGCGCAGAGTCGGCCGAGAGTCGGCCTAAAACGGCGCACCAAAAACCAGGCGCACATAGCCGCTGCCGCCCCTGGACGAGGTGTAAGTGCCACCATCGTAAAAGTCGATGTTCCAGGCTTTGGCTGTATCGCCGACGAATGACGTAGCCGCCCAGAAATTCGATGCCGGCGTATTCGGGAAATAGCTGATTTCAATACTCGGACTTCCAGCTCCGGCATGGACCAGGGTGAGGAGTTCCCGCAGGCTGGGCATGCGCCAGTCGCTATAGCCGCACAGCGCCACCGCGTTTACATCGGCGGCGAATTTCTCGGTGTCACAGCGACCCGCGGATTGGCAGTTGCCGCCACTGACGACGCCCGCATTGCCGGCGTTGGTACTGGCGTTGCTGCTGTACCAAGAGTAGGTGTCGGATTGGCTGCGCAATCCGGCGTTGGCCTTCACCTCCCAGACCAGGCCGGTGATGTTGTCACGGGTGCAGGCCCAGTCACCCGCTGCGCTGCCCAGTGCAGTAGTTGCGGCGAGGATAGAGCCGTTGTTGGCGATCTTGGTGTAGTCGAAGCCGGCTGCTCCGCCACCGATCTTTGCAGCTTTTCCAGCAGCCGCCTCGGGATCACGCCCGAAACGACCATCCTGGCGCGGGTACGCAGCGGCATCACCAGCATTGGCCTTGCTGCAGGCAACCATGGCGCTGCCGTCGTAGCAGGTTGTCTGGCCCGTATCGGGAAGTCCGGCAGCGTGAGCGCACGCTGCACAGACCAGCATCGCCAGCACTCCAATACACCGGTGACAACTTTTCGCGACGTCGCCTGTCAGGTGCAATGATCGGATCAGCTTGGGCGTACTCGATGAATCGCAGGCGTTGTTCATTTCCGGTCCTGACAGCAGTTCACGGCTGGCGTCGTGAAGTTGGAAATTCGAAAGCAAGAGAGTTCAATTCTCACGAGGATACTCGATTACTCCACCCTTTCGCCGGACTTCGGATTATGGCCGATGCGCGGGCGCCTTCGATTGAAGTTAAAGGAACCGAAGGCGCGGATCCCGATACGGCACCCCACTGATTCAGAGTGTGCCTACAATCCTGCTTTGAGCGCCTTTATATGGCCATCCTTGCAGTAATCAAGCAAATGCTGATCAGCTGTGATCAGCGTTGAACCTAGATGGCGGGCTGAGGCGGCGATGATGCAATCCGCCGGATCAGAATGGAGCCTGCCGGGCAGACGGGTGCTCGCCACGGCCACTTCTAAAGTTATGGGTTCCAAACGGATACCGGGGAAGGACAAGGCGGCGAGCACCCACTCGCCAACATCGCGATCCAGGACCAGCCGACCCTTGCTGACTAGCATGGCCACTTCCCACGGGGAAATCGCCGAAATTAGCACCGCCTGTTCCGCCAGCGACCGCTGGATCGCCTTTCGCGCTTTAGGTCCAAGTCGCTCGCTGCCATTGAGCAGCCATACCCACGCATGGGTATCCAGCAATGCCAGGCTCATGTCGCCGAGTCCCAGTCAACGTCCAGAGGGGCGACGATATCGTTCTCGTCCAGAACACTTCCTGCCAAGGCGCCGAACAACTGTGTGTCCGGCGGCATGGGTACCAGCTTGGCGACCGGTTTTCCGCGCTTGGTTATGATCAAAGGCTCACGATGCGCAGCGACGTCGTCGAGTAGCTGCAAGCACTTCGCCTTGAAGTCGCCCGCACCAATAGTGGCTTCCATTGCAATACTCCTATGGTCACTTGATATGGTCATACAGTAACACGCCCATAGTGCAATTGGAAACTTCGAACATTTCGTGACGCCGCAGCGACAGGCTGCGGGCCTGAGACGACCTTTTCGAAGACAGCAATGACATTTTGTCTGGTAAGGTCACGCATCTCCTCATTGGCGCTCGCGGCTCAATACCGGCGGTCACCTCATTGCTTTGGAAGCGAGCATGGCTGATATTGTTGCGAAGCCCAATGTCAAGAGAAATTCCTGGATGGCATTGGACAAGTCATGCGCTATTGGTTGATGAAAACGGAGCCGTCGGTGGTCGGCATAGATCACGTGCAGGCAATGCCGGGCAAGTCGGTTGCGTGGTGGGGTGTGCGCAACTATCAGGCGCGCAACTTCATGCGCGACCAGATGCAGGTCGGGGACAAGGTGTTCTTTTACCATTCGAACTGCCCTGAGCCGGGCATTGCCGGCCTCGCCACGGTGGCCAAACGGGCCTATCCCGATGAGACCCAGTTCGATCCGGACGGCCATTACTACGATCCCAAGGCAAGTCGCGAGAATCCACGCTGGATCAATGTCGATGTGCGCGTGACGAGGAAGACGCGTCTGATCGGCCTGGACGAGTTGCGTGCCCATCCACAGCTGGCTCATATGAGAACCTTGCAACGCGGCAATCGCCTGTCAATCACGCCGGTCGATCCTGCCGAGTGGAAATTCATTTGCGAGAAATTGCTGAGAGTCAAGCCGTGACGCTGTGGTGGCTGGCGTACCCGCTGCTCGGCGTGTTCGCCGGATTCGTCGCCGGATTGTTCGGAGTCGGCGGTGGCCTCACCCTGGTCCCGGTCCTGTTCATGATTTTCTCGGCGGAGAACTTTCCCCAGGCCCACCTCATGCACCTCACCCTCGGCACTTCGATGGCGACCATCGTGCTGACCTCGATCTCGAGCATGCGCGCCCATCACAGCTACGGCGCGGTGCGCTGGGATATCGTCAAGGGCCTCGCGCCGGGGCTGATGTTCGGCACCCTCGGCGGCTCGCTTTTCGCCGGCATGGTGCCGACGCGACCGCTGGCAATTGCCTTCACCACCATCGTCTATTACGCGTCGCTACAGATCGCGCTGGATTTCAAGCCCAAGGCGCAGCGCGGCCTTCCCGGAACGCCGGCATTGTTCGGCGTGGGCGCGGCGATTGGCGTCGTTTCCAGCCTTGTCGCGGCCGGCGGCGGCTTCATGTCGATCCCTTTCATGGTGTTCTGCAACGTGGCGATACATCAAGCAGTGGGCACGTCCTCGATGCTGGGCTTCCCGATTGCCATCGCCGGCTTCGTCGGCTATCTGATTGCCGGCTGGGGCACTCCGGGCCTGCCGCCCTACACGGTGAGCTACATCTATCTGCCGGCCTTCGTCGGCGTCGTGTCGATGTCGATTCTGGTGGCGCCGCTGGGCGCGAGGGTGGCCCACTCACTGCCGGTCAAACCGCTCAAGCGCGCCTTCGGCGTGTTCCTCGCCTTGCTGGCGACGAAGATGCTGCATGGGTTGCTGAGCGGGTAACCGGGCTTCCCTTTGCTCTGCCGATCTTTGGAGCAAAAGAAGACAGGGTATCCGAGTCCAGTTATTGATGTGACGAACGCGTTGCGTGCTGCAGCATTATCCTGTCCCTCATGATAGTGTTTTCGGTTGTTGGCTGTCTCAGTGCGACCCTTTGGCGACGTTCGACTTTCTGCAATGCGGACGTTCAGGGCCGCTCTGTTCATGCCGATTGAGAATCTACTAAGCGGTCGGTCGCGAGCTTCTGCCGTTAGCAATTACCAGTCCGTGCGGATATCGTCACATTGGTCCGCAATCCGGTGAACACCGGCCGCTCAGAACCAGCTTCGGAAAGAAATCAACTTCGCCGACCTGAATTGCAGCTTACCAAGAGGATCACGCTGCTTGAGCCAGCGACATGTGGATCTCGACAGCGTCAAACGGGACGAGAACTGTCTCATCATCAGTACGCTCCACCAATCCCATCTCAACGAGGCGCGCAATGTCAGCGTGGACATTTGAATAGTTTCTTCCTGCGGTCTTGGCCAAAGCGTAGACGGTGACCGGGCCCATGCCACGCAAGGTATTAAGCAAGTCGAGACGTGCCGGCGTCAATTCAGCAAACAACATCCGCGCCGACTCGAAAGATAGGCGGTAGTCTGG
>Ga0163199_1001788_pt1 | contig 13276 bp, 8 predicted proteins | sample PL_2010_150m_FD_113537 | JGI IMG/M metagenome (GOLD analysis project Ga0163199, IMG submission 113537) | Freshwater microbial communities from Powell Lake, British Columbia, Canada to study Microbial Dark Matter (Phase II) - PL_2010_150m | ecosystem: Environmental > Aquatic > Freshwater > Lake ... | reverse complement strand
CCCATGATGCAGCCCTGAGGAATTGACGGCGATTGAGTTGGGTCTTCATGGCTTCTTCAACCGCTCAAGAAGCTCGCTCGCCTTGTCCAGCAACCGCCCCGCCTCCTCCGTGTCGCCATCGCGGGCCGCTTCGCGCGACTTGCGGTCGAGCGCCTCCGCTGCGGACGTATCCAGGTTCTCCGCTTTCCTTGCCCTGAGCAACTCCTGGAACTTCCGCACCTTCGTGAAGATTGCTCTCTGACGGGGCGCCGCGCTCGGAGCGGGGCTTGTTTCCTGGCGCACGACCTTCACTTCCACGACCTTCTCCTGCGGATAGCTCCTGACGATCTCGCGCACCGTCCTGATGCTCGCCTTGTTTTCCCGGCAGAACTGGAACCACTGCTCGATGAACTCGAGCGACCGCGCGAAGTCGCCTTCGTGCGTCACCACACCCAGAACTTCATCGGCCTTCGCGCGACGGAACTCCTCCTTGATCTTGTCGAGGTGCTCCACCCTGTGATCTGGAGCGAAGAAGTGGTGCTTCAGATGGAACAGGTCCCTGCCCTTGAACTTCGTCCTCATCAGCGGCGTCAGTCCAACGTTCATCCCATCCACGTCATAGAGGATTCCATCGGGGTAATCCGGCTCGTCAATCTCGACTTCACTCAGCGAATCCCATCGTGCGTCTGGCCCCATGCACATCGTCAGCATCGTGTCGGGCGCAGCCAACTTCTGGAGACTCCTCATCATCTCCGGCACCGTGCCGCGGTATCGGTGGTCGCGCGTGTAACTCTCATCCTTGCGGTTGGTGTGACCGTTCCAATTCCCATGAACGACATTGTGATAATGCACGGCGACCTCATGGCCGGCTTTCTGCCATGCCTTCACGCGCTCGAACCGCTCCTTGTCCGGGCAGATGAACTCGGCCCACTGAGGATTGAACATCAGCGTGAGTTTCGCACCGTAGCGGTCGGCCATCGCCACGAAGCGCGTGAGCGCCTCCCACATCACCGGGTTCGCTGAACCCGCCTCGCAGTGGACGGCGAAGAAGGTGGCTGGTGTCCCGCCTTTAGGCGGTTCCGCACCGGCTGAAGCCGGGACACCAGCGGCGCTGATTGTTGTGCCCGCTGTCGCGCGCGGGTCCACGCCGGGATTCTTCTTCTCCCACGCGCGGAAGGCGTCGGCCATATCCGAGAACGTCGCCCACTTCACCTTGCCCGCCTTCACCAGCGGGTCCACGGCATCCGTCAGCCAGCCGTCAATAACGCTGAACGGCTTCTCCGCGTCCGGCCCGCCGCGGAACTCGCCCGCGTGGACCGTGATGTGGAACACGTTGACCCGGTCGTTGCGGGCGACTTTTAGCGACGCGCGCAGCGAGTCGGCGAGGAAATCGAAATACTTCCCCTCGCTGCCGGCGAATTCCGACCGGCGCATCGAGTTGAAGTCCGTCCGCGTGAAGATGCCGTCGGGCAGATAGATAATCTTGCCGGCGGGGTCATGTTTGGCGAAAGCGGCAATGTCGTCCGCCGTCGGGCCGCCAGCGGGCCGCCAAGGATGGACGCTCAGAAGCTCCGGGAACGTCCGCTGCACGCGTGGGTTCTTGTGATCGCTCTGGACTTCAAGGCCCGCGGCGGCTGCGGCGTCCAGCACCTTCGGGTAGAGATTGCCGCCGCTCCAGTAGCGGACGCGCGTCGCGCCGGCCTTCTTGATACACTCCATCTCCTCTTTCATCACCGCCGTCCACGTCCCGGCGGGCAACGACCCGCCGTTGCGGCCCAGATGCGCGTCCTCGTGGAGATGCAGCGCGACCTCGTGTCCGCGCTTCTCGAACCCCGCGAGGATGCGCTCGCCCGTCTTCACGCACATGCTGGTGAACGGCGTCTGCACCTGCACGGTCATCTTGCCGCCGTGTGTCTCGACGATGGCGGCGAGCGCTTGAAGGTCGGCTACGTGGCGGCGGAAGAACTGTTCGCGGTTGTAGTCGGGACCGGGCCGCAGCGGCAGGCGTCGCGCGTCGTCGCCGATGAGTGCGCTTGGCTGCGCGCCGAGCGGTTCGACGTGGACGCCGACGCAGAAGAGCAGCGGAGCGTCGGAAGACACCGTGGGTTCGGCAGCCAACGACGGCAGATGCATCGCAGCGGCTGCGAGCGCAACCGCGAGAAGCCGGGACGGAGTTTTCATGGCGCTGTCCTTTCGTTCAAGCCGGAGTGATGCGGTTGTTCTCGTAGCCGCCGACGTGAGGAGGCAAATGGCCCGCGATTGCCGAACGGTTTCGCCTCCTCACGTCGGCGGCTACGACAGCAACAAGCCGTTTCAATCAAACCGTTCTGACTAAGAGAACGCCCGGCGAGCGCAGATATTGGCGCTACTTCGCCGCAGCTCCAACGACGGCCCACAGGTGGCCAATGGCTTTCTCGCCGCGTTCGTTGGCGCGCTCGACACGGACGATGTAATTGCCGGGCTTGGCAAAGCGGTGTTCGGTGACGGCGAAACCGTCCTTGGCCAGCGCCTTCACGCAGCCGTCGGACTTGACGGTGACGGGCGCGCTGCCATCACCGAAGTTCCACGTCTCCTCGCCGTGCGTCGTGCGGAAGGAGCGGACCTTGAACGTCACCGGCTCGCCGGCCTTGATGCCGAGCGACGGCGCGTAGGCGGCTTGGATGGAGGGCGTCAAGCGGTCGGGGTGCGCTTTGTCGAGGACTTGGACGACGGCGAAGTCATAGGCGGTCGCGCCGGCGGCATCGGTGACCTTGAGGATCTCGCTGTAGGTGCCGGGCTGCGCGTAGCGACGCGTGACCTTCGGTCCGCTCGCTTTGGAGCCGTCGGTGAAGGTCCATTCGTAACGGCGAAATTTTCCAGTGGCGCTCCACGACTTCGCGCCGTCGAGCACGGCTTCCTCGCCGGCCCAGATGAGATGATGCGGGCGGGCGACGGCGATGAGTTTCGGAGTGTGTTCGCGGACGTAAGCTTCCCAGACGAAGGCGTAAGCTTCTTGCGTGCCCCATTTGCCGGAGGGCTGGCGGCAGTAGATATCAAAGTGTAGGTGCGCCCAGCCGCCGCTGGCGCCTTCCTTACCGAGCAGGCCGATCTTCTGGCCGCGCTTGACGGTCGCGCCGGGCTTGATGCCCGGCTCGATGGAGTAGAGGTGGCTGTAGCGGTAATACCAGCCGCGGTCGTCGAGGACATAGACAACGTCGCCGCGCGGATGGACGGGCGTGTCGTCGTAGCCGGGCAATGTTTCCTTCGCCGCCGAGACCACCAGCCCGTCGGTGGCGGCGACCACGTCCGCCAGACCTTCACAGCCGCCGAAGTCGAGGCCGTTGTGGTAGTAGATTTTTTTGACGGAGGGCTTCTCGCCGCCGTCCACGAAGCACGGCTCGTTAGCCATCTGCGTGCCGCTGGCGAACCACCGCGCCTTGAGCGGATAGCCGAACGTGCCTGGTTGCGTCCACGGCGAGCCGGTGGGCCAGAGGCGCAGCCGCGCATCCTTGGCGAGACCCCACGAGTCGCTGCCGCTGTTGGTGTAGTAGCCCTTGGTGATCGGGCAATCCACCTGGACGCCGCCGACGGTGACGGGAAGGTTGTAGTTGGCGGAGGAGAGTGTGGCGGTCTTGCCATTAACCTCGACTTTGACTCGCGCGACGCGGACGGCGTTGCGCAGGAAATCGCGCGTCTCTTCAAGACCGAGCAGTTTCACGCGCGCCGTGGAGCCGTCGCTGAGCATCGCCTGCTGCGTTTCGCCGATGCTGAGGTCCACGATTCGGTCGAGCGGCGCGCGCGTCGGCTGCGTCAGCTCGGCAAATGAGGGCGTTGATGAAAGGAGCAAGCTGACGCTGAAAAGCGCTAGCGCGACGGGTGTGGCATGGATTGTTGTTTTCATGGTGAGCAGACGATGGGATAACGACCGAATTCCTGCGCTGCGCGGCACATCGCGATGATGTTGGGCACCGGCGTGTCGGCTTGCACGTAGTGCGAGGGCGCGAGGATGTAGCCGCCGCCGGGCGCGTAGTCACGCAGGCGGCGCTTCACTTCCTCCACCACGTCCGCCTCCGTGCCGAACGGCAGCACGCGCTGCTCGTCCACGCCGCCGTGGAACGTCAGCCGGTCGCCAAACTCGCGCTTGAGTTCCGCCGAATCCATCCCGGCCGCGAGCGGTTGCACAGGGTCGAGCACCTGGAGGCCGATTTCGATCAGCTCGCCGATGAACGGACGGATGCCGCCGCAACTGTGGAACATCATCTTGCAGGACGGGTTGATGCGGTTGAGGTGCTCGCGCGCCGCCGTCCAACGCCGCCGCAACCGCGGCAGGATCAGTTCGCGGAACATCGCGGGCGAATAGAGCGGCCCGGTTTGCATGCCGATGTCGTCGCCGCTGATTTTGTAAATCTGCAAGTAGCGGCCCGCCGCTTCGAGACCGATCCGGTCGAGCGCCATCTGGATGTCGGTGATCTTGTCGAGCAGCCGTCCGGCAAATTCCGGCTCACATGCGGCGCGCTCCAGCCATCGTTGGAAGCCCATCAGGTAGATCGCCGTCTGCACAATCGGTCCGCCGAAGCGGCCGACCAACGCGAGGTCGGTGTCCTCGTGCAACCGTTTCGCTTCCGCCGCCGCCGCTTCGCCGCGGCCGGGCGCGTTCGGATCGGGCCACGGATAGCGTTCGAGGTCGTCGGGCGTCGCGTCGGCCAGCGGATGAAAAACCGGCTCCAGATAGCTGCCGCCGCCGGGCTGGTGGATGCGCTCCAAACCGACGCCCCACTCGTCCATCACAAGACCCTCGCGCGGCGGCGGGCGGCGCGGCGTCTTGGAAGAACCGAGTTTCACGGAGATCAGATCCGCGCCGAGGGCCGCCAGCACCTTCGGATGCGGGATCGCTTCTTCCATGAACCCCATGTCTTGCTTCTCCTCGATCTGGAGCCCGAGGTGCTGCTTGAGCTTCACGTAGAAGCCCGGCACGGGATTGATGTCCATCGGCACGCGATCCGGCTCCCGGTGGTTCAGGGCCGCAACGACGCGTTCGCGGGAAGTCCAGTTCGTCTTCATGCTGGCTTGAGCACGCCGGGCTTTGGAACAACCACGATCGCGGGACGGGGCGACGTGGGGCACGCCAGTTCGCAAGCGCCGCAACCGGTGCACTTCGCCAAGTCCAAGAAAGGTTTCGCCGACAAACCGCCGGCGGTTTCCTGGATGGTGAGGGCTTCGTAGGGGCAGGCGCGGATGCACGTCGTGCATTCCTGGCCGTTGGCGAGAAGGCAGATGTCGAGGTCCACCAACGCCGGGCCGATGACGCGCAGGCGTTTCTCGGCCAGCGACAGCCGCGTGATTGCGCCGCTGGGGCAAACCATGTTGCAACGGTTGCAGTTCTCGCGGCAGTAGCCTTCGGTGAAGCGCACCACCGGCGCAAGCAACCCCGCCAGGCCGTGCTCGCCGAGGTCGGGCCGCAGGATGCGCGACGGGCAAACGCGCACGCAGCTTCCGCAGCGCACGCAGACGCCGGTGAAACGCGTCTCGTCCAACGCGCCCGGTGGGCGCAACGGTGGCGTCTGGCCGCGCGCCGCCCGCGTCGCCGCGCCCGCCGCCGCGCCGATGCACGCGACGAGAAAGCTCCGTCGTCCCAGTCGCGCCGGATGCTCGTGATCGGGATGCTCGCGCCGGATAAACTGCCGCAACCGCCGTCCGCCGAGCGCAAGCAACTCCTGCAATCCGCCCAGCGGGCAGAGCCGCGAGCACCAGACCTTCGGCAAGAATAGTTCCACCAGCAAGACCGCCGGCAGCGCGAGACCGGCGCACGCGCTCGCGACGGTGAGCGGCTGACGCCACGCGCTGAAGAAGCCGCTAAAAATGGCGAGCGGGTCGAGCCAGATGAAAAGCGGATAGCCGGCGCACGCGCCGCCGAGCGTCAGCACCGCAAGCAAACGGCAGATGAACGGCCAATGCAGCCAGCGCAACGCGGCCTTCGGACGCAGCTTGCCTTGCAGTTCCAACAGCAACCCGACGGGACACGCGTGACGGCAGAACCATCGCGGGCTGAGGAGCACGAGGAGCAGCACCGGCACGCCGAGAAGCACAACGAAGCCAACCGTTCGTGTGGCGAGGACGGAGCAGGCTGCGACCAGCGGGCTGAACGAGGCCAGCGGAACTTCAACCGCCCACCACGGCAACACCAGCGCAACGCCCACGACCAGCGCGAGCCAGCGCGTCGCCGTGCGCAGCCGCTTGCCTCGTCCGTTGTCTTGGTTCGGCTTGCTTTGCTGTTCCACTTTCACCTCAACTGTCGGCGCCAAAGTAGGACAGGCATTCTGCCTGTCCAAGAAAAACGGGCGGCGCGGGACGCGCGGCCCATCTGTGGACGAACAGGCGGGACGCCTGTTCCACTCTCGGAGGACAGGCAAGATGCCTGTCCTACTCTATCCCAAATACGCGCCTTGCTCGCGAAGCAGCTTCTGGAGCTTCGGGATGCTCACGTCGCGCGGACGACAACCATCCTTCGCCGCGAGCGCCGCCGCCGCGCCCGCCGCGTGGCCCGTCGTCAGACACGCGCCGATGAGCCGGCCGTCCTCGACCAGTTTGTCATCCATGGAAATACTGCGGCCCGCCGTCAGCAAGCCGTCGAGTTTCTTCGGCAACATCACGCCATACGGGATCGGCCAGCCGGCGTGCTTGCTGTTCTGCGCGCCGCCCACCGCGATCGTGTCGGGGAACTTCCGCGGCTCGCGCGATTCCTTGTAGGTCAACTGGTGCGTGCCGGCCAGCAACCGCGTCGTGCGGACGCCGATCTGCGGCGCGGTTTGCAGCAGGAAGAGCTTCTCGCCGCCCGGCGTCTTGCGCATCTTCTGCACGTGGTTCCAGATTTTGCTGCGGTGCTCGAACTGCAGCCGCGTCAGCTCGTTGATGTCGAGGCCGTTGGTGCTCGGCCCGCGCAGGTTCACCCAGCGGACGCTCGGCAACGGCTCGATGGAGCCGAGCGTCTTGAAGCCCGCCTTTTTCAGCTTCGCATGGTCGGCGCGGTCCACGTTGCCAAGCCGGTGCACCAAGCCGATGGCGTGCAACCGCTGCTCGTGCTCCGCGCCCGCCGCTGCGAAGATGTCGCCGTCGCCCGTGGTGTCCACGACGACTTTCGCGAGGATCGCCTGCCGGCCGGCCTTGCTCTCGAACACGACGCCGCGCACCGCGCCGCTTTCCATGATGACGTCCGTGGCCCAGCAGTGGAACAGCGTCTTCACTTTCGCCTCCTGCACCATCTCGTCCATCAGGAACATCGTCGCCTCGGGGTCGGTGGTCGGGTTGAACTTCGTTTCGCCGCGATTGACGATGGCGTTGTCGAACTTCGCGTGCCGGTCGAGCAGCTCGCCGCCGATGCCGCGCACCACCTGCATCATCTGGCCGTTCTCCGTCGCGTGCGTGCTGATGACGACGAGCACAATGCCACCCGTCCACAGCCCGCCAAAACAGCCGTAGCGTTCCACCAGCATCGTCTTCGCGCCCGCGCGCGCCGCCGACACCGCCGCCGCGAAACCCGCCGCGCCGCCGCCCACCACCAGCACGTCGGTCTCCTGGAACACCGCCAACGGCCGCTCTGGCTGGACGACCTTCCCATCGCGGATGAATGCGGGATAGCGCGGCTTGTTTTCGACGGCGATGGGCTGAATCTCTTTGATCTTCTTGGACGAGTGCTCCGAATCATCGGCCACCACGCGGCTGGCGAACGCCGGCCCCAGCCCGGCGGCGGAGAGAATCTGGAAAAGTCTTCTGCGAGTCATGGGATTGTTCATGGGCGGTCCTTTGGCAAACGGATGGAACAACCGGTTGGAACTTGAACGGTCATGCGCGTTCTTCTTAAAGCGGTCGCCGCGCGCCGTCAATCGCCAAACGCTGTTTGGGTTCGATCCCAAGTGTCGGACGACCGGGAGGGGCGACGTCCACGTCGCCCTCTCAGTGACAAGAACCCGGCGACTTGGAAGTCACCGCTCCCAGTAGCCAACCTTCACTCGAGCGATTGCCGTCAAACAACGTGTCGCGTCCGCCACTTGGGATTCACTCGCGCCGGCTTCCAGCCCGAGGTTCTTCGCCGTTTTCGGTGAGGATGGCTTGGATACAACCCGAAGGGTTGTCAGATCATAGCCGGGGGTCGAGTCCGCGAGACCCCCGGTGGTTCCGTAGGTTTTTTCAAGCACCCCGGAGGGGTGCTAGAAAGTCGGTGTTGGTGCCGGCAACGCTCCGTTCTGGCACCCCTGCGGGGTGCTTTCGATGACCGGGCATTCCGGAGGTCTCGCGGACTCGACCTCCGGCTACTGTCTATCAACCCTCCGGGTTGGAAATCGCCATCTGGAATCCACTGAGAACAGCGAGGAACCCAGCCCGAAAATACAACTGGCTGCACCCGCCGGACGAACTTGTCCCGGCCCGATGCAGCCAGTTGTCACAAACGATTCGCGCAGCTTCAGGACTTGCCGCGCTTGGCGAGCTGGTGGTCGAGCATCAGCAACGTGCCTTTGCTGTCGCCGGCCATCTTCAATTTGGCGAGGATGTCGTTGACGTTCTTCTCCTCCTCGACCTGCTCGTCCACAAACCATTGCAGGCGGCTCTGGCTGGCGTAGTCCTTCTCCTCCGCGGCCAGGCCGTAGAGATTGTTGACGAGCGCGGTGGTGGCCTCTTCCAGCTTCAGCGTTGCCGCGATGGCGTCCTTGACCGAACTGTAGCTGCCCTTCGGTTTGCCGACGGCTTCGAGTTCCACCCGGCCGCCGCGGTCCAGAACGAACTCAAACAGCTTCGCCGCGTGGGTCAGTTCCTCCTGGTGCTGCAAGCGCATCCAGTGGGCGAAGCCCGGCAGGTTCTCGCCGGCGAACCAGCCGGCTATCGCCAGGTAGGTGTAGGCGGTGTTGAACTCGTGGTTGATCTGCTTGTTGATGGCTTTTTCGATCTTGTTGCTGAGCATGGTCATCTCCTTTGACTGTTTTGAAATTCCGTTTCCTCGTTACCGTCAGCTACCGGCGGCTATAAGTCAATCCGCGCGCGCGGCGTCCAACAGTGCGGTCTGTAAACCGGTTTGTGCACCGTGTAAGACCGTCCGTGCAGCGTGTGAGCGGCCTCGTGCAGCGGGAATATGGCTTGTGCAGCCCGAAAACGCGTTTGTGCAGCCTGCAAATCGGCTCGTGCAGCGTGTAAATGGGCTTGTGCAGCATGTAAATCGGTCCGTGCAGGCGGTAAATCGCCCTGTGCAGCATGTAAACTGGCTTGTGCAGCGTGTAAATCGCTCCGTGCAGCGTGTCAGCCGCTCCGTGCAGGCGGTAAAATGCCTCGTGCAGCGTGTAAAACCCGCGAAAAACGTGGAAGATGCCTTGTGCAGCCGGTTTTTGCTCCGTGCAGCGTGTAAATCGCCCCGTGCAACGTGTAACACCCTCCATGCAACGCTAACAGGCTGTTGAAATACTCATTTTCGTGAAAAATCGCCTTCGCAAGTCACTGGTATCACGATGTTCATTTTCACCATTTTCGCGGTCACAGGGCTTTTTCAACAGCCTGCTAAACCGCCTGCCAGCCTGAATGTTCATCCAATCGGCCACTTCGGAATCAGCGCGTCAATCTCCGCCATCAGGCGCATCGTCTCGTTCTGCGCCACGACGATCTTTTGATAGTGCTGCACGTCGTCGTAGGAGAGCTTCCGGCCTTTGCGATCCTTCAGCCATTTGTCGCAGACCTGATAGCCGCCGATGTGAAACTCCCAAACCGCCTTCGGCACGCCGCCGAAGTATTGCTTCGGGTTGATCCAGACGCGCTTGTCGTTGTCGGTGTATTGCACCTTTTCCACCACGTCGCTGCCTTTCACCGGCCATTCGGTGATGAACTCCGCCAGCTTCGGCGACTCCATCAGGTGCAGCGCGACCAACTCCGCGCCCTTGGCCGCCAGCGCGCGGAAAAGTTTCATGTCGCTCGTCAGCGGCAGCCGCGGGAAATCTATCTTCAAGAACTCCGCGTAGCGCGTCCGGAAGGTCGGCGAATGAAACACGGCGTAGGCGTAGTGGAAGATGTCCTCCGACGTCAGGCCTTTTGGCAAGCCGTGAGGCGGCATCTGCGGCAGCTTCAGTCTCTCAGCCAGAACCTTCAAGAACTCAGGGGTGAAGTTCGGACGGCGCGTTTGGTAACCGGTGGTCGGCTCAAATAGCATCATGGTTGCTGCTTTACCCCAATCCCCGCGCTTCTTCTTTTCGAAATCGTAAAGATAAAGCGGGAACTGGAAGCTGTTGCCACCGCCGCCGGTCTTGTTTGCCGCTGCACACTGATCACCGATCATGCTTGTGCAATAAGCGTATGTGAAATCAGACGGTGATTGTGGGCGGTGTGTTAGCAACGCGATGTTGCCGCCGTGCATGTGGCGCATGACTTCAGGACGAAGCCGTTCGCAGACAGCCTCGTGGTAAAAAACAAAGCGGAAATCAAACGGGCGATAGCAGTAAGGCGTCACAAAGCTGCGAATATCACTCAAGCCAGAGAGCTGTTTGCGTGCGTCGGCTAGTTTCCAGTAGGACACGTCGCGCAGCCCGTATCGCTCCCTGATATGCTCGTCATCAATCGAACGGTCTTGCAGATCGCGAATCCGCTGAACAAGCGATTCAGATTCATGTGCCATCGAGAAGTCATTCCGGGCTGTCGTCACGGTGCTCGCATACACATGGAACATCCGCGTCACCAACCATGCGGCTTCGAATTCCTCGGCTAATGCGGCGTCTTGAGGCAAGAACAAATATGAGGGTCCCGCCGAACGACACGAGGTCCATTTCGTTTGACTGATGTCCGTGTCGGCGAGCTGCTTGTATTTGGCGTCACGCGATCCCCACAGGTCGGCATATTTCACGCGAGCTGGCTTCGCGTTGTCCTTTTGCTTGACACAAAACATAATCGCAACGCCCTGCTGGATATCGAAAACGTTATCGTCTTCGGAGCCATCCGGGGCCTTCTCATTTTTCCGTGCGTTTCCATGGAGGTTGTAAATGTAGATTTCATTGAATGACTTGAGCAGACTCCGGCGCAAGCCTCGAAACGTCGGGTTGTCGAGGTAGCCGTGATTGGTAATGAAGCCGATTATCCCTTCACCCGTGCGTTCGACTCGCCACTGTGCGAAACGAATGAACTTCACGTAGTCGTCCTGTAGCCACTTCGGATTGCGCTCCCCCAACGGAACACCATCCACGAACCGGTAATCCTCGATGAGCTTGCCAATAAACGTAGGGTTTCCGCTTTCGTCTTCGCTACGGTTTGCAGAAAACTTGGAATACGGCGGATTACCAAGCACGACCATGATCGGCCGGTCGCGTTTGATTTCGGCGGCGGCGTTGGACTCCTCGGAAATCCAGTTGGCGAACATCTGCTCGCTGCGTTTCGCGGCCTCCTCCAGCGTGTTGGTGAGGTAGATGCCGAGGCGCTGGTCGGAGCCGAAGCTGTAGCCGGTTTGCTCCAGTTGCATGCCGAGCTTGAGATGGGCGACGGCGTAGGGGGCCATGAGAATCTCGAAGCCGAAGATGCGGTTGAGCAGGTGGCTGGCGACGTAGCTGTCCCACGCGCCTTTCTGTTTGGCGAAGCTCTGGAAGATGTGATCAATGACGAAATAAATGAACGTGGCCGTCCCCGTGGCGGGATCGAGGATGAGGGTGTTTTCGTCGGCCAGTCCTTTCGGGCGGTTGAAGCGGGTTTTCAAAAGCCAGTCAATCGAGCGGACGATGTAGCTGACGACCGGCTCCGGTGTGTAAAAGACGCCGCGCAGTTTGCGCATCTTCGGATCGTAGGCGGCGAGGAATGTTTCGTAAAAATGGACAACGGGGTCTTCCTTGCCCTTGCCTTTGCCGAAGTCTTTGAGGACGGCAACCATGTCAGCGTGTTTGAGCAATTCGACAATGTCATCCACGGCCCAATCAATGGTGGGTGGCATATCCGGCCCGGCAACTTCGGAGAAGAGCTTGCGGAGAAAGGGATTTGTTTTTGGGAGCTTGTAGGCGGCCAATTCACGGCAGAAATCTTTGTCGTTCGGTGCGTGGACAGCGGCGGCGAACAAACCATAGGCGATTGTCTGCGCGAACATGTCTGCGAACTGAGCTTCGTCGAGCTGTGGAATGAGCGTTTCACGGAAAGCGGTGAGCCAGTTGTGGAGCCAGCCTTTTTCCTGCTCGTGCTGGAAATGGCTGATCATCAGGTCGCGGACGTTGCGAGTCATGCCGGCCATGCGCTGGGCAAGTTCTTGCGCGGTGCCAACGGTGAGGGCCGTTTGCTTGAAGAAGGAATCGAGGAGTTGGGCGAGCTTCTCTTCGCCGTCCGGTGAAGGCTTCAGTTTGCCTTTGGCGTCGAGTTCCGCGATACGGACGGTCTTCCGTTTCTCACCGTCCACGAACCAACGGAACTCCAAGTAGTCTGTGAGAATCCAATTGCGCAACGCGCCGCAGTAGCGGCGGAACTGATCGCCGTTCGGCCCCTTGCCGCGCTCCATCTCGTCGAGGTTGACGCCAATGTCCTTTGTCTCAAAGTGGCCGAGCGGGGTTTTCTTGCGAGTGATGATGAAGTCCGGCGCGCCGCAGACGATGCGCCCCGGCTCGTTGGTGGCGACGATGTCGCCGCCGACAGCTTCGAGCATGGCTTTCAGTGCGGGACGGTGGGTGTGCTCGGTGTAGTCGCCTTCTTTGATGTTTGCCCGCAGTGCTGCAAGATACTCGGCAATCGCGCTCATGCCGCGCAGTGTAGGCAAAGCAACAGGCAGCGTCAACGGCGGCGAACCCGGCGCGTCACTTGCGAAGCTCGATGGAGATCTTCTCGAAGCCGATGGTGACGGCGGCTTTCATGACCTGTTCGACGCGCTCGTAGTCCATGTTGCGGTCCACGAGCAGCACCAGACGCTGGGCGCTGTCGAACCGTTGCGCCAGGCGGTCCGCCAGCTCCCGCAGCGTCACGACGGTGTTGCCGATGGAAATCTGGTTGTCGGCCAGGAGAATCTGCACGACGGTCTCGCCGTGGCGTGCCGGCTCGACGGCGGTGATGACGTCCACGTTCAGGTCGTCGAAGTGCGCCCGGCCGCCGCCGGCGACGATCATGCCGATGGCGCCCTTGCCAACGCTCATGGGGTCCTCGGCGGCGGTCATGCGCAGGTCGCCGTCGAAGTAGCAGCCGATGGTGCGGCCGTCGAGTTCGACGCCCATGCGGTGCCAGCGGCCAAAGGTGGTCTTGAGCACGCTGCCGGCCAGTTCCTGCGGCACGCCGTTGCGCACCGTCATCAATTGCAGCCGGCTGCCGTCCGGCGTCACCATCAACACGTTGAAGT
>Ga0163199_1001787_pt1 | contig 13278 bp, 12 predicted proteins | sample PL_2010_150m_FD_113537 | JGI IMG/M metagenome (GOLD analysis project Ga0163199, IMG submission 113537) | Freshwater microbial communities from Powell Lake, British Columbia, Canada to study Microbial Dark Matter (Phase II) - PL_2010_150m | ecosystem: Environmental > Aquatic > Freshwater > Lake ... | reverse complement strand
CATGGCCTTTGTCGATCCGAAGTATCCCGGGAGACTTCGGACGAAGCCATCCGTAACCTACGTCGGGCTGACACGGTACTGGGATGAGTTCACCGAATACCTGTTGGGCGCCATCGACGCCGGCGGAGCAATGAAACACCTCCTTGGCGAGGTGATCTCCCGGAATGGTCTGCGGCAGTTGCGTATTGCGGAGACACAGAAGTTCAGACACGTAACCAGCTTTTTCAACGGCAAGAGCACCACCCCTTACAGAAACGAGGATCAGGTTGAGGTCCCAAGCCGTTTTGATCCGGCCACCTTTGCCAGTCATCCGGAGATGGAGGCCTACAATGTGACGGACGAACTCATGAGACGTCTCGCTGACAACCCCTATCATTTCATTGCCGTGAATTTTGCGAACGGCGATATGGTTGGCCACACGGGAGACATGGGCGCGGCCATACGGGCCGTTGAGATCGTGGATGAATGTCAGGGAAGGATTGTAAAGCGCCTGCTCGAACTGGATGCCCATATCCTCATCACGGCGGATCACGGGAATGCAGAGCAAATGATCGACGATCAGACCGGCGTGACCAAGACCAGCCACAGCCTCAATCCTGTCGAGTTGATTTATGCCGCCGGTGATTCGCCGGGCAAACAGCTTCTCAAGCGCGGGAAACTTTCCGACATCGCTCCAACGGTGCTTTACCTGCTGGGCCTGGATATACCAGAGGAAATGACCGCTAAAAGACTGATTGTTGACAGATAATTGACAATAGCGATATGAATAATAAAATACCGCCAAGCAATTTACGCTGAATCGGGAGGAAATGTAATGGGTTCCGTCGTCATTCTTATCACCATCGTGGTCGCCTCGCTGATCTGTGTACGTGCAGGCGCGATTGCGCTTGAACTGACCGGAATGGAACGGGATAAAGCGCGCTTTCAGGCGCTATCCGCGTTCACAAACACCGGCTTCACCACCCGGGAGACGGAGGAGATCACGAATTTTCCCGTCCGCCGGAAGATCATAACGGTCCTCATCGTCCTGGGTCACGCCGGGACGGTATCCGTCATCGCCACTTTTGCCACCTCCCTTCTCCAGCGAGAGCCCCTCAACACAGCAATGAACCTCGGTATTATCATGGCTTCCCTTTACGTGATCTACCGACTGGCCCTGTGGCGGGGCCTGACCACACGCATGCGTGAGTTTTTCCGGCGCCGGCTGTTGAAGCGCTATGGACTATGCCGTCCATCTCTGGAGGAGATGCTCAAGGTAAACGAAGGGTTCGGCGTGGTGCGACTGGTGATTCAGGTAGGGTCGCCGCTGGTCGGCCACCCACTCTCCAAGCTGGGGCTTAAGACGAAAAAGGTGCAGATCCTCTCCATCCTCCGCAGCGAAGAGGCAATCGTCGTCCCAGGCGGGGAGGATTTTCTTTTGGCCGGGGACGTCGTGATCTGTTATGGTGACATGGCTATGGCGACGTCTCTGTTTCATGTGGAGCCTGGTTGACAGAAATCGACAGAAGGACAACCTCAATAATAATGAGGGTTTTAAGTCGTAACAAATGCTGTGATTGCCTCAGTGATCATGATAAGGAATGAGCACGCGGTATTTTATTTTCATCAGAGACAAAACAATGTCTTATCACACCGAACCACTCATCGCCTGCCGCGAGTGCGATCTGCTGCTGCGGGAGATTCTGGTTTCTCCAAACGGGGCGGCGTGCTGCCGCTGTTGCGGCGCACCACTCTACCGCAACACACCCAACAGCCTGAATCGCACTCTTGTCCTTAGTCTGACAGCCATTACGCTCTTCATCATCGCCAACGTCTACCCCATCCTGGGGATCGAAATCCAGGGAACCCGCAATGTCACGAACCTGTATGGCGCCGTGCGTTTCCTCTGGAACCAGGAAATGCGAATAATCTCGTGCCTGGTTTGTGTAACGACCATTCTGGTCCCCGCCATTGAACTCACCATGATGATCTATCTCCTTCTGCCGATCCGCTTGCGACGTATACCTCCTGGGATCGCCCTGATCCTGCGCATTTTGCAGAAGATTAAGCCGTGGGGCATGATCGAGGTGTTCATGCTGGGAGTGCTTGTATCGCTGGTAAAATTAACCGATTTATCCACGGTCATCCCTGGAGTGGCCCTTTGGGCCTTAGGGGGCCTCACCCTGTTGTTTTCCGCTATTGCGGCATCCTTTAATCCCCGCGACGTGTGGGCCCATCTGGACAGGACGTCCAGCGATAAGGTGACCACATGAGACAGGTAGAACTGACAGCCGCCGGGTTAGGTCTTTGTTCCTGTCACGTCTGTGGGCTGGTGTTGAGGTCAGATAAGGCGTACAACCCCGCACACTGCCCCCGGTGCCACACCCGTGTTCATTCCCGCAAACCAAACAGCGTCAGTCACTGCTCGGCACTGCTTATCGCCGCTTATATCCTGTATATTCCCGCCAACCTGCTGCCGATTATGGAAACCAGTTCGTTGTTCAGCTACCGGGAGGACACCATCATGAGCGGGGTGCTCCACCTATGGGAAACCGGCTTCTGGGGGATTGCCGCTATCGTATTTGTTGCCAGTATCATCGTGCCGTTGTTCAAGCTGCTCGCGCTGACTCTACTGCTGGTTTCGGTGCAACGCCGCTCAACCTGGTGGCCAATGCAACGGACCCGGCTTTACCGCCTGATGGAACTGGTTGGTCGCTGGTCAATGCTGGATATTTACGTAGTGACGCTGCTGGCTGCACTGGTGCAGATCCGGTCACTGGCGACGGTCAAAGCCGGCGCCGGTGCAATAGCCTTTGGCGCAGTCGTGGTGCTGACCATGATGTCTGCCATGAATTTCGACCCACGTCTAATCTGGGATCCGCTCCGAAAAGAGTACAAATTATGAGTGATACTGATCAATTACCTGATTTTTCACAGATTCCCGATGCCATCGTCGAACGGGGACGTTTCTCACAGTTGGTGTGGATCATCCCGATCATCGCGGCGATTATCGGCGCTTCACTGGCGGTAAAATCCTACCTGGATCGCGGACCGGTCATCACCATCACCTTCAAGAGTGGTGAAGGCATTGAAGCGGGCCAGACCCAGATCAAGTACAAGAATGTGCAGATCGGCGAGGTAAAGGCCGTTACCATTGCCAAGGACCGTTCGCACGTGCTCGTAACCGCAGAAATATTAAGAGATGCTGCCTGGTTGCTGATGGAGGATACACGTTTCTGGGTCGTGCGCGCCCGGATCTCACGCAATAGCATTTCCGGACTTGGGACCCTTATGGAGGGCTCCTACATCGGTGTGGATGCCGGCACATCAAAGCAGTCGCAGGATGAATTCAAGGGGCTGGAGAGACCGCCGGTGATAGCCATTAATGAACCGGGCCGTCCGTTTGTCCTGCATGCCAGGGAGATCGGCTCACTGGACGTCACCTCTCCGATCTTCTACCGCAGCATTCAAGTGGGGGAAGTGATCTCCTATGAACTGGATAAGGACGGAAAGGGTGTGACGCTCAAGGTCTTCATTCGTTCCCCCTACGACCAGTACGTCAAGGCCAATACTCTCTTCTGGCATGCCAGCGGTGTCGACTTCACCCTCGACGCGAATGGCGTTAAGATCAACACTGAATCCATGGTTTCAATCCTGTTGGGCGGCATCGCCTTCCTATCGCCGGAGGACCCTGGTAAGGCCCAGCCTGCCGGCCCCAACAGCACCTTCACCCTATTTGCCAACAAGGATGAAGCCATGAAACGCCTGGATGCAGTCGTCGAGACCTATGTCCTGGTGTTCAAAGAATCGGTGCGCGGTCTGCTCATTGGAGCCCCTGTGGACCTGCGCGGCGTGACCGTGGGCGAAGTCACCAAGATCAACCTTGATCTGGACCCCCGCAATAAAGAAATTTCCATGTCCGTGGAGGTTCAGCTCTACCCGGAACGCCTGTGGGCGCAGTATCGCAGTAAATCGCAGCAGGGCAAACCGATGGATTCCCGTCAACTCCTCAACACGCTGGTCAAACAAGGCTTCCGGGCTCATCTCAGGAGTGGAAACCTTCTGACCGGGCAACTCTATGTGGCCCTAAACCTATTTCCCGAGGCGATGCCGTCAAAGATGGACTGGAGTAAGAATCCACCGGAATTCCCTACAATTACCAGCAGCATGGAGCAATTCCAGACAACACTCATGAAGATTGTGCAGAAGATCGAGAAGCTGCCGCTTGAAGAGCTTGCCGGCGATGCGCGGCAGACTATCCGGACGCTTGAGACCACCCTGCAGAAGATCGAGAAGCTGCCGCTTGAAGAACTTACCGGCGATGTGCGGAAGACTATCCAAACGTTTGAGACCACCCTGCAAAAGATCGAGAAGCTGCCACTTGAAGAGCTTGCCGGCGACGTGCAGAAGAGTGTCCAGATGTTTGAGACCACCCTGCAGAACGCAGACAAGCTGCTTAAAAACGTGGACGCATCGGTCGTACCCGAGACGCATTCGGCAATAGAGGATGTGCGCAAAACTCTGAATGAGTTGCGTAAGACCCTGGGAATTGCAAAACAGACCCTCTCTCCCGATGCGTCGCTCCAGCAGGATCTGCGCGAAACCTTGCGCGAACTAAGACGCGCTGCTCAATCTCTAAGGGTTCTGGGTGACTACCTGGAGCGCCACCCGGAATCCCTGATTCGCGGCAAGGAGGATGACCGATGAAAACGCGGCACTGGCTTATCACACTGACGCTCATCTGCTGGTTTTTTGCCGTTCTAACTGGTTGCAGCAGATCCCCCCGTGTAAACTTCTATATTCTGGAACCCACTGCGAAGGCCGAGATCGCCGTTCCCGCTAAAAACGCGCCGACGGTGGTCATCGCGGCGATCACGCTGCCCGAGATTGTGGATCGACCACAGCTCGTGGTGCGTGTTGACGGTTCCCGGGTGGATATCCTTGAGATGCACCGCTGGGCAGAACCATTGAAGAGCCGGATACCTCGACTTCTGGCGGAGAATCTATCCCGTCTGCTCGGGTCGCCCCAGGTGTCGACGGATTCTCAGACCGCCGCAAGAAAGGCGGATTATCGGATATTTGTGGATATCCTGCGCTTCGAATCCACGGCTGATTCCGTGACCGTAGATGCACTCTGGACCATACGCCAGACAATGCAGGGGGCCCAGAAAAATGGCCGCTCGCAGGTACAAGAGCCCTGTAGCGGCAAAGGTTACGAGGCTCTGGTATCGGCTTACAGCCGCGCACTTGCCGCTGTAAGCAACGACATTGCCCGCGCCATCCATACAGAATGGGCTGCGCCACGCTAATCTGTTTCATGCTCGCCCCTCTTGTTTTTCAACTCTATTGCCATTGTGAAAAGACGTTCATACTCAATGATCGATCGATTCCAACCGAAATCCTGTTTCATGGCCTTTTCACGAAGCATGCGCATGTGATCCGGCCGGTCATAACAGGTGCTGACCGCCCAGCCGACCGTATAATACAATGCATCCGCTGTATTATCCCAAAATTTAAATCCGGTGCCGTTCCCGGTGGCTTCGTCATAATTTTCGACGGTGTCATCAAGGCCGCCGGTGGCGCGCACGATGGGCAACGTGCCGAATCGCAAAGAATACATCTGGTTCAATCCGCAGGGTTCGTACAACGAGGGCATCACAAAAAAATCGGCTCCTGCTTCGATGATATGGGCCATTTCATTATGAAACCCGATATACGTGCCGATCTTCCCCGGGTAGCGCGCCGGCAAACGCCGGAAATACTGCTCAAATTGGGGATAGCCACTTCCCAGAACCACTACCTGCACAACCATATCGTTGACGACCCGCTCAATTACCTCTTTCAGCAGATGCAGGCCTTTTTGATCAGAAAAACGGCCGATGAAGCCGATTAGGGCAATACAGGAATCCTCTTCCAGATGAAACTGTCTCTGCAAATGGATCTTGCACTTGATTTTTCCTGACATATCGTCAACGGAATAGCGGGCGGGAAGAAACCTATCCTTATCCGGCGACCAGGTATCATAATCGACGCCATTCAGAATACCCTGGAATCGTTCCCCTTTTTTCGATATCGCGGCCGCCAGTCCATGACCGCCAACGGATGTTTTCATCTCCTGTGCATAGGTGGGGCTTACGGTATTCACCACATCGGCAAAGTGAATACCCGCTTTGAGAAAATTCATTCTGCCGTAATCCTCAATAATATCGGGTAAGAAATTATCAGACGGCAAGCCGAGCCATCTATAATGCGAAGCGGGGAAGATTCCCTGGTACGGCGCGTTATGAATCGTCAGTATGGAGGCGCACTGGCATAGTGAGGGATGGTTCGAAAACCATGTTTTCAGATAGGCGGGCACCAAGGCCGTTTGCCAGTCATTCACCTGAACAATGTCCGGCGTTAAATCCAGATCTATGATCAATTGCAGAGCGGCTTTACAGAAAAATCCAAATCGCAGAGGATTGTCCGGGTAGTCCCGATACTGTTCGTCGTGATAGAGGCCTGTCCGGTGATAAAAATCCTCGTGCTCGATAAAATAGAGAGGGACCTTTTCACTGGTCACGGTATAACGAACGGCACACCACACTTCACCGATCCCCATGGTTACGCACATGGATGGCAGGGCGGTATGCAGCTCTACCGGGCTTTCCCTGATTTGACGGTAGAGAGGAAGTACAACACGCACGTCGTGCCCTTTTCGCTTGAGGCCGGCAGCAAGAGCCGCTACCATGTCGCCCAGTCCCCCTGTCTTGGCAAAAGGGGAGAACTCCGAACTGACTATGACGATGGAATAGGTTTGATTTGTCATTGGATTCTCGCCAGAGTTAATGGAAAAACGGGTAAAAAACGAACTTAAAATTTATCCTCTAATCCGGCTCTAGAAAATATTGGGGAATATTTGTGATCTCTTCCGTCTCGCTGGTGGTGAAGCCGGTGTTTGTGAACACCGAGAGCGCATGGATTTGCGCCTTTTCTTTCTTCATCCCAGTCAATTCAAGTGCGATGGCGCCTGCACGTACACAGACGAGCGATGCGACTACGATGATAAGGAGAACAACGACTGAGCCCATAGGTTTTCCTCACTGGTGTACACGATAACGCAGGAGCGGAAATTGTTCATACTTTCGAATGAAGCCCAAGTTGTTATCGAAAAAAGACTTTATTAGCTTTTGCATATTTGCTAAGATACGTCAAAGTTAAAGGTAGGGTCTTCTTCTTGACAGATAAGCCCATTATCATGTACTTTTTGTTTAAACATCATATCCTGTTTATTGCATAATGAGGACTGCATGTTAAGCGAATATACCTTGAAAAAGATAAAGGATGTGAAAGAAACGGATATTCTCGTCGGCATTCCGAGCTTCAACAACGTAAATACCATCGGGCATGTCGTGCGGGCCTTGCAGGCAGGTCTCATAAAATATTTCCCCGACTCTAAATCCGTGATCGTCAATTCCGACGGTGGTTCTACCGATGGCACCGTTGAAGCTGTCCAGCATGCCTCTATTGAGGATTTTGATGCCATCCTTGTCAAGCACAGAACGGAGCAGGTATTGAAAATCACGACCCCCTACCACGGTATTCCCGGCAAGGGAAGCGCCTTCAGGACCATTTTTGAAATAGCGCATTCCCTGAACGCAAAGGCTTGCATCGTGGTGGACTCTGATCTGCGCAGCATCACGCCCGAATGGGTGGAGCTTCTCATCAAACCCGTGCTCAGCAGAGATTTTGATTTTGTCGCCCCCCTGTATCACAGGCATAAATACGACGGGACAATAACCAACAGCATTATTTATCCTATAACGAGGGCATTATACGGCAGGCAAGTGCGGCAGCCAATCGGGGGCGATTTCGGGTTTTCCGGAGAACTCGCGACTTATTATCTTTCCAAAGACGTTTGGGATACGGATGTGGCAAAATACGGCATAGACATTTGGATGACCACGACCGCCATTGCCAATGATTTTAGAATATGCCAATCTTTTCTCGGCGCAAAAATACATGACGCCAAAGACCCCGGGGCTGATTTGAGCGCCATGCTTTATCAGGTAGTCGGAGCAGCCTTCGATCTCATGGAGCAGTACCCGGACAAATGGAGGGCAGTTGAAGTGTCAGAACCCGTCACAACCTATGGCTTTAAGTATGCCGTGGGCCTTGAGCCGGTTGCCGTAAACGTCGACAGGATGATCGGGAGATTCCAGCTCGGCGCCAAGGAACTGATCAATATATGGCAGGAGTTCCTATCCAGGGATATCATCCATTATCTGCGTCGGACGACTTCAATCACTGCGTCAAAATTCTTTTTTCCCGATGAAGTATGGGTTGAGATAATCTACAGCTTTGCCTTAGCGGCACATAAAAAGCTGATCAACAGGGAACATCTTTTAAGATCACTTACTCCCCTTTACATTGGGAGAACCGCGGCATTTGTCAAAGAGACTGGCGACAGTGACGCACTCCAGGTTGAGGAGAAGATTGAGGGATTGTGCAGGATGTTTGAACAGAAAAAACCGTTTCTCAGGGAAAACTGGTAGAGTGAATGGAGGATATGATGAATATATCACAAAAAATCATCTTTGAGCCACTTCAAAAAATCCTGGAAAATATCATGGCATTCTTGCCGAATCTGTTAACCTCATTGTTCCTCCTCATTGCCGGCATTCTCATCGCCCTTGTTGTAAAAATCATTTTTACGAAATTCTTGAAGGCTGCTGGTCTTGACGGATTTACCGCACGTTTTGGCTTCCCTGATTTGCTGAAAAAAGGGGGCATCAGGGATCCTCTTTCCGTACTGCTATCAAAATTCATCGGAGGGATAATAGTTCTTGTGTTTGCGATTCTCTCCATGAGAGCTTTAGAAGTTCTCGCCGTTGAAAAGCTTCTTGAAAAATTTCTTCTCTATCTTCCCAATATATTAGTCGCGCTTTTGATCATTTTATCGGGCTATCTGCTCGGCAATTTTTTAGGCAGGGCAGCTCTAATCGCCGCCGTCAATGCGGGCATGAGGCTTTCCCGGCTCGTCGGAGCATTTGTCAAGTATACCATAGTAATACTTTCCGCAACGATGGCACTGGAACATGTGGGCATAGGAAAAGAGACGGTGGAAATCGCTTTTGCCATAGTGTTCGGAGGCGTGGTATTTGCGTTTGCCCTTGCTTTCGGCCTGGGGGGCAGGGATATGGCAAAGGAATATCTTGCAAAGAAAATAAGGGGAGAAAAAGATCAGGAGCAAGATGGCATAGGTCATCTCTAAGGATTCAGCCGCTTCATAGCGCGATTCTATTCGTTGGTACCATATCACAACAGGAATTGACGGTTTATTAGAACGCTCTTTCCCGATTATCCCGTTCCACTGTCTCATTCAGTCGTTCTGAAAAATCCGGTATGGCCGCGGCTATTCTTACCCAGGCCGCAAGCATGGGAATCCCCACAAGGTCCTAAAATTCCTCTATCGCCAAACGCAAGGGGCCGATTGGGGGTCTACCATTTTTCTTGGGAGAAATGTGTATGTAGGTATCAACGGGGCAAGTTCCAGCCTGGGAACAGGTCCGTACTGGGTGTATTGACGGAAAGAACATGAATGCCGGTCAAAAACTGCCTATTCCGGGGAGTAGATGGTCTGATAGCGGAGGGGCTGTGACTCCTGGTCGGCGGTTAAGGGAATAAGGAGTTGCTCGGAAACGCTCAACCAGTGATATTCCGGTCGAAGTCTCCGTAATTTCCCCGTGTCCGGGGGTTTGGCATGGGGGAAACTACGATAGAGGACATGGAGGATGCCTACACAGATTTCATTGTTTTGATCAATGGTGTAATTCGCAATGAATTTGTCCGGCGCGATCTTGTTTTCTTCCGCCAGCTTGACAATATCCGCCATGGGTACCTTCATGAGGACAAACCTGCTTACTCCCCGTTCGCTTATTTTAGTTAATGTCCTGGCTGAGGCGCTGGCGATATATACTGTTGAGATGAAATTCATTTTTCTTAAGAACTGCGCCGCTACCACCCCTGCCGTACGACGGCCGCCCACGTTGTGATAAAAACCATAGCGCTCATAGAGTTTGTTAAGCAGGCTTTCGGCGTACTTTTCCCCGTTTTCATATAATTCTTTTGCGATGTAGCGAAGCTCCAGGGCCATATCTTCCGTTGCTTCATCGAGCGGCCAGTCAATCCTGACATGGTAGTGGCTGAGGATATAGCGTTGTCTTGCTTTGACGGAAGCGTCGCTCTGGATAAGCAAGGCATAATCAACGGGGATCAGATCAATAAGAAACTGGCAAAAATCGGGATTGTCAAAATAACGGAGATTTTTGCTGTAATTCTGGTGAAGCCTGATGCAGGATGTCGCCTCAATGGATTCTTTTGTGACCTTGTTGCTATCAAAAAAACGTATATATTTCCGGTATATTTCTGGAATTGTCCCTGCGCAGAACAGGACGAGGAAATGATTTTGGAGAGTGTATTCCGGCTCGGTGACCTTGGCCCGAGGTTTCAGATCCCTTTTGGGGACAAAAGGATACGAGACTTTAGCATTCTTGAAATTTTGGTAGGAATCGATGAGGGCGTTTTTGATCAACATCATATCGAGCTGGTCACGCAACACGTCATAGAGCGATCTCCGCAATCGTTCTTTCATGCTCAAATGATGTCGATAGGGCCAAATTGCCATGAATCTGCTCCTTAGCGATTCACACCCCCTGAGGCGGTTTATCAGGGAGTAACTTGTTACGTTTATATGAAAATAGATACAAGTTATTGATTATTTTCATCCTTCGTTGTGCCCGCGCTGGGCATGGGGGTTACTCAGAAGAACAATCTAATGACTTATCGAATCAGTCTCAAAGACTCAGTATTTGGCCCTGATGGTCTTGAGGGTCTTGAGGTATTCCTCTTTGCCGGTCAGGTTCGCCGAGCCTTCGAGGTCCAGCATCAGGACGTCAAGCGGCAGACGGATGTCAAGCCCCAACCTGTTGAGCCTGCGCTGGTTGGCCTGATCCAGGATGAGGATGCAGTAGTACCGGGTTAGCACCCTCGGCCGGGACTCCCGCCGCATGAGGTAGGAGGAGCCGCCCAGGGTGTTGAGGAAGAACACGGCGTAAGGGTAGACCTTCTGCAGGGGTACCTGCAAAGCGGGACCGTCTGCCTTGCACTTCTCCTGTAAGGCCATCGTCTGATAGAGAATCGCGAAAAAGGACTCCAGAATATCGCCTTCCTTTCGGAGAATATCGCGCAGCAGCAGGGTGTCTTTCTTTCCTAAAACACGGTAGAAGTGCGCCTTGTTGTGGAGGACCTGAATGAGGCTGTCCGTCTCCCGTAGCACGAACGGTGGCGTCTTGAGCAAACGGGATAGGAGGCCTTTGAAATGTTCGGATGTCCCTCCCTTTAACTGCCGGGACACGATATAATCCTGCCTATCCAGGTACGCGAAAAACCCCTGAAGCTTTTCCCGGCTCTCCCCGCAAACGTCCACAGCCACCGATGTACGACCCGCATCCGGAGTTTGCACCTCGGGGACAACCCTGACGGCGGGACCGGCAATCTCCGATGTCTTTCCCTTTTCAATCGCCTGTTCGAACAGCCGGGACCCGTCCCAATCCCGGCCCCAGAAAACGTATATCACCAGTCCCAGGACGATGATCAAGACAATGATCAGGATCTTGTTGATGGGTGTTTTCGGTCGTGTGTCCATGAGATTGCCTCCATCAATAACCTGTGACGGTGTTGAGAGGTAAAATCCCTATCAGTCTCATGTCAAACATGACATCCCTAAGACGCCTGCTTTACTTTGGCTTTTATTATCTTATTTTCGGCAGGGTGTCAACCGTAAATCCGCCGTGTGCCAAAATCACACGAGCCGGAAAACCCATTGACATTAGTGGATTCTTCTGCCATATATACGTGTAAGAATCTCCAATCCTAGGCTTACAACGAGGATAAAAATGAAAAATTAAAATCACAAGGAGGAAACCATGGCCAGTCTTTTTGACAAAATTAAAAAAGATGTGAAGAAGGGGATCGAAGAAGGGATTGCGGCCGTAAAAGAGGGGGCAAGTGTCGTATCCGGGAAAATGGATGAACTCACGGCAGAAGGTAAAAGACAGTATAAGATGTTTGATCTGAAAGCGAAAATACAAAGTCACATGACTGAGTTGGGTGGGAGGGCTTATGATGTTCTTGACAGCAAAAAGAGTCCGGCCGCGGACAACAAGGTAAAAGCAGTATTTGCAAAGATCAAGAAACTCGAAGAGCAGTTAAGCAAACTCGAAAGAAGGAAAGAGACAAAATCCGATGTCCCCCAAAAGTCCGTAGCGAAAGCAAAAACGATCCCGAAAAAAACCGCACAGACGGCGGCGAAAAAGACGGCAACGAGAGCCGCCCCAAAGGCCTCGGTTAAAAAGTAAACCTCCAACCGTAGCATGAGAGATATCACTCCAGACTTAAAACAGCAGGACCGGATTAATGAACTGGCCCTGCTGTTCTAAGCTGTACTAAAATATGGCGGCAATTTTGAGATGGTCTGCTGTATCACCCATACGGCAGAGTGTTCGCGTCCTGCTCAAAACCTATTTCCTGAACTGACTCTCCGGCTTGACGCCTTCGTTAAGAATGATCGCCTCAACCCTTCTGTTCTGCTGTCTGCCGGCCGCGGTATCATTGCTTGCCAGCGGGTACTTCTTACTGTACCCGATGGTGACAATCCGTTCACCGGCAATGCCGCGTTTTACCAGGGCGCTCTTAACGGATGCGGCACGCTGCTCGGAAAGCCCCTGATTGTACTCCTCGCTGCCGACGCTGTCGGTATGCCCTTCAACCAGCAGATTCCTGTTCTGTTTTTTCCGGAGAAACGTTGCTATCTTGTCCATACTGTTCTGGGCGCTGGCATTCAGATCTGCCTTGTCGAAGGCAAACAGTACATCACCGATAGTCAGAACGATCCCGCGGTCAGTCAATTGTCCCTGCAGCTCCGACAACTCCTTCATCAGCCCGGCGAGTTCAGCCCTTGCTTTTTCAGCATCTCTGGCCTGATCTTCAGCTTCAGCCCTTGCCCTTTCTGCCTCTCTGGCCTGATCCGCAGCTTCAGCCCTCGCTATTTCAGCATCTCTGGCCTGACTCTCAGCTTCAGCCCTTGCCATTTCAGCCTGTCTGGCTTTTGCATCAGCCTGTGCATTTGCCAACGCTGCCTCTTTCGCGCGGATGTCGGCAAGAATTCTCGCCCGTTCGGCCTCGCTGTTCGCCGAAGCCAGTTGCTGCTTTGCAAGCATCAGCGCCGAAGCCTTTTTATCCAAATCCTGTTGGAGCAGT
>Ga0163199_1001786_pt1 | contig 13288 bp, 16 predicted proteins | sample PL_2010_150m_FD_113537 | JGI IMG/M metagenome (GOLD analysis project Ga0163199, IMG submission 113537) | Freshwater microbial communities from Powell Lake, British Columbia, Canada to study Microbial Dark Matter (Phase II) - PL_2010_150m | ecosystem: Environmental > Aquatic > Freshwater > Lake ... | reverse complement strand
ATAGCCGGGCTGCGAAGGAGGGGCCTGCTTCCAACTGCAATAAAGCAATTCGTGCTCTCTTTTGGGTTAAGCAAGGTTGAAAGCCAGCCGACAATCGAAAAACTGTTAGTTGAAAACCGCAAGATGCTCGACTCGATTGCGCAAAGAAGGTTCTTCGTTGACAATCCAGTAGCGCTCGAAGTTTCAGGCCAGCCTGCAAGCCTATCGCACGCAACTGCCCACAACCATCCAACTGACAAGACTAAAGGAACGCGCGAAATAAGCGCGCCCGGCAGCTACTTTATTTGCGCCAGCGACGCGAGCGCGCTGGGAAAGGGCGACGTTTTCCGCCTCAAAGACTCGTGCAACGTCAAGATTGCTTCCAAAACGCCCAAAAAGATTTCAGGCGAGTACGCCGGCACGGAATTGTTGGAAGGAAAGAAAGTGCAATGGGCGCCCGACAAGAAAGGCGAATTCCTTGCCTGCAAGCTGTTAGTTCCGGGAAACCTTCTGAACGAGCAAGGCGAGTTCGACAAGGAAAGCATGCACTCGCGCGAAGGATACTGCGAAAAGAGTTGCGAAAAGCTTGCGCTTGGCGAAGTTATACAGTTCGAGCGCGTTGGCTTTTGCAGGCTTGACGCGAAAAACAAGGAAGGAATGGTTTTCGTGCTGAGTTGTTGAACTTTGTTTTGGTGTCTTCCTTGGTTGAATCGGTTGTTGAACAGAGAAAATATGTTTCTGATTTGAGCCGCACGGTTGGGCACCACGCTGATGTAATCTTCAAGAATTTGAGTGCACGCAATCCTAAGTTTCTGCTTCACGAGCACCTGTGGGAAGATGTTTTGAAGGCCACTTCGGAGCACGTGAAAACCGCGCCCGGGTTTGAACTTCTTAATGCGCCTGAAGGCTCGACCAAAACCCGAACTCTTGGTTTCAAGATTCTTGGCCGTAGCAAGGACGGTTCAGTCCGAAGGCATTTTTTTGGTTACGAACTCGGTAACGAGATCATCGTTCGCCGTTTGGCATCCCAACTAACGGCAGAAGGAGTACTGCCCAAGGGGGTTGTTCCCGCCTTCCGCAGGTTCATGGCGCGCGCTTATCACAATCCCCCTAGCATAGTTAAAGTCGAGTCGAGAAAAGGCTTTCAAGAGATTGTGGACCGGCTTGGTTCTGCAACAACTGGTTTGGGCGATGCAGAAAAGTTATTCCAGCGCGCTGGCGAAGTAAACAATGAAAGCCTGCTAAAGTTGCGTGCGGCGTTCAATCGTTTGACAGCTGTTCCACACTTGGTTGTTCCGGATTTTTTCCTTAATCCTCACAACAGTAATAATGTAAGCAATTGGTTCAGCCAGGCAAGGGAAAAGCTGGGCAAGTCTTGGGTGGCTTACTTGAATGAAAAGTTATAGCTTGGAAAGCTAATTAGCCCGAATTACACTGGAATGTTTTTGTTTGTTCCACCGGCAGCGCCGCTCGCGCATTGTTTTAAGCTTGCTTTTCCCGAAATCTGCTCGTGCTCAGCGTAAAGGCCGTAGCTATTTTTATTCTTCTGGAAGGTGGCTTTCCAAATGGTTTGCGGCGAGCATTAGCGCCTTTCTGGGGTTTGCTCCAAGCGTGCTCGCGTGTTTTGTCACCAATGCGGCGAGTGCAATTGCCTGGTTGAAAAATTCGCTCCTAAGTAACTGGTGGTAGGGATGTTTGGCGGCTTCGACAAACTTTGTATTGCGGAGTAGTTCAAGCAGTTCACTTGCGGGCCTGGGGTTAAGGTCGGCCTGAAAGCCTTCAAACATGACTCGCTGCGCTATTTTTACCCTTCTTTGATGTACGCCTAAAAACCGGGTTAAGACCGGCATGGTTAGGTCTCTCGGTTCGGTGAGTAAAGCGCCTGCCCAAGCACAAAAGAACAAGTCGCGCGCAGTGCTCTGGAAGTTGCGTTTTTGTTGGACTGTTGATAAAACATCGCCGAGCTGTTGAGTAATATGGTTGGCAAGCGCGTCGCCGTATCGAGTAAGGTTACTGCGGTCGGGCAGGCCGTTTTTAATCATCCACTGGCTATGGAAGCCCTGCAAGTGTCGCTTGAACTGTCTACTGTTGAAAGTCGCCATAAGCCTAGATGGCGTGAATGCTTTAAACAATTTACGTAACAGCCCACGCGTTGGCGAACGGCTGCTGGTGGATTACTGATAAAGACGGAAGTGGTCGAATTTGCGTATGCAACCGGGCTTCTCGCAACCTATTTAAGCCTTTTTTCCCGTATAATTACTGTTTTTGCCTTGTTTTCAGGGCTTGACGCCGGCGTGGCGAGTGAAAGCTGTTTTCGCGCATTTGTTGGCCGATGATTAGTTGAGGTGGTTTGTGTGGCGAAGGGTTACGTCAAATTTGTCGCTCCAGAGGAGCTAAAGCAGAAGACTCTCGAAATGCTCGAGCTTGCAAAGAACGGCGGAGTGTTGCGCAAGGGAGTCAACGAGGTCACCAAGGCGGTAGAGCGTTCTGACGCGAAGCTTATTGTAATCGCGGAAGATGTCGACCCCGAGGAAATCGTCATGCACCTGCCGATTTTGTGCGCAGAGAAGAACATTCCTTACACTTTTGTTTCCGATAAGCTTGCGCTTGGCAAGGCTTCAGGCCTTACCGTGCAGTCTTCGGCAATTGCGGTAAGCAAGCCGGGCGCGGGCGAAGAGCTTTTGCGCCAGGTTCTCATCAAGGTGCGCGAGCTTCTGCCTTCAAAGGGCCCTGTAGAGAAGAAGGAAGAAAAGCCCCGAAAGCCAGTCGCAGTGCCCAAGAAGGCCAAGGAAGAGAAGAAGGAAGCGCCGGTTGAAAACAAGGCGCAGGCTGCTTGAGGCGATTATAGATGGCTGGAAAAAAGAAGATTATCAGCAAGAAAGAGCAGCAGGAGTCCCCGCGGCCTGACGACAAGAAAAGCGCGCCCATACCTGCAGGCATGGGTTTTCGCGCAGTTGTAGTTGAAGTGTTGATCCGAACCGGAGTTTTCGGCGAAGTCAAGCAGATAATGTGCAAGATTCTCGACGGCCGTGACGCAGGGCGCGTTATCCGCCGCAACGTCAAGGGGCCTATACGCGTTGGCGACGTGCTAGTGCTGCTTGAGACTGAAAGGGAAGCCAAGCCAATCAAAACGAAGTAGGGTGTAAACACATGTCCCAATGCAGTTATTGCAGTAAGGAATACTCGCCGGGTACCGGCTTCACCATTTTCTCCAGGCTTGGCGCTGCCCGCCATTACTGCAGTAGAAAGTGCAGCAGGTACGCCGAGATGAAGAAACCCGCAAGCAAGCTAAAGTGGACGGCGAAGTGAATTGCAGGCCCTTGGCGAACTCGACTTCAAGAAAATAGAACAAAAATGGGCTGGCGAGTGGGAAAAGTCGGGAGTGTACCGTTTCGACGAGTCCTCAACAAAGCCCGTCTATTCTATAGATTCTCCCCCGCCTTTCACCAGCGGCGCTCTGCACATGGGGCACGTGCTTTCCTACAGCTATTTCGATTTTGCCTCAAGGTACAAGCGCATGCGGGGTTTCAATGTTTTCTACCCGCAAGGCTGGGACTGCCAAGGCTTTCCAACTGAAGTCAAGGTGGAAAAAAAGTTTGGCCGGTTGCCTCGCGCCGAGTTCAAGGCGCGCTGCATTGAGTTCACTCTAGAAAATATTGCGGCAATGAAGCGCCAAATGGTCCAGATGGGGTTTTCCCCAGACTGGAAGTATGAATACCGCACGATGGACCCGTCTTACCACAAGCGCGTGCAGTACTCTCTCTTGAAGATGTATGATGAAGGCCAGGTTTACCACGCAAAGCACCCCGTCTTGTTTTGCACCAACTGCGTAAGCGCAATTGCCAAGGCTGAAACCGAAGAAATAGAGGCCGACGCTTCTCTCAATACAATCAAGTTCGAAGTAGAGCCAACGGGCGAGGAATTGTTGATTGCCACAACGCGTCCTGAATTGTTGCACGCGTGCGTTGCAGTTGTAATCCATCCGGAAGACGAGCGTGCGGCCAAACTCGTAGGCAAGTACGCCAAGACTCCCGTTTTCGGCAAAAGCGTCCCGATAATTGCGGAAAAAGAAGTAGACCGCCAGTTTGGCACCGGAGTTGTGATGGTTTGCAGCTTTGGAGACAAGGAAGACGTAAAGTGGATTTACCGCCACAAGCTTGCGGTAATCGAGTCTTGGACCGAGTTTGGCAAGGTTGTCAACGCTGGAGAGGGGTTTGACGGCTTAAAGCCGCCGGCAATGCGCGAGAAAGTGCTTGAAGCGCTTAAAGTTCAAGACAGGCTAGTCAAGCAGGAAAAGTTCAAGCGCGTGATAAAGACTCACGACCGCTGTGGCAAGCCCGTAGACTTTCTTTCAACCCGCCAGTGGTTTGTGAAAGTCAAGGACTCTGGCGAGAGCATAATCAAGGCTGCAAAGACAATGCGCTGGATTCCCGACTTTTCAGTGCAATACTTGGTTGACTGGGCGCAGTTCATAGACTTTGACTGGGTTATTTCCCGACAGCGAGTGTACGGCACGCCCCTGCCATTCTATTACTGCGAAAAGTGCGCAAAAGTGTACGCCGCAGAATATTCGAGCCTGCCAGTTGACCCGGCAGCGCAGCCTATTGGAAAAGAGTGCGAGTGCGGCGGCAAGATTTTGGGCGAGGCAAGCACGTGCGACTGTTGGGTTGATTCGAGCATTACTCCCCTTTCAATCGGCCAGTGGCCGGAAAACAAGGCGCTTTTCGAGAAAGTTTATCCTGCAAGCTTGCGGCCGCAAGGGCTGGAAATAATCAGGACTTGGGCGTTTTACACTATTGCGCGCTGTCTTGCGCTTACCGGCAAGCCGCCTTTCCAAGACGTGCTGATCAATGGCAGCGTGCTTGGCAAGGACAACAAAAAGATGAGCAAGTCGCTGGGCAATTACGAGGACCCCGACGAGTTGCTTAAACGATACCCCGCCGACGCCATGCGCCAGTGGGCGGCGCTCAGCGGAGCGTTCGCGCGCGACCGGCCTTTCTCTTTCAAAGACGTGGAACGCAGCCAGTCATTCCTCGTCAAGCTTTGGAATGCCTCTAAATTCGTCCAAAAGGCGCTTGAGGGCTTTGACCAAACTACTTCTATTTCGCACGTGGCTCCCTACTTGCGCGCAACCGACAAGTGGCTTCTAAGCCGCGCCAACCGGCTGGCCAAGGACTGCACGCGCGCGCTTGAGCAATACGACTATTATTCCGCAATTACCGCAGTCCATTCATTTTTCTGGCACGAGTTCTGCGACTTTTACCTCGAGGAAGTCAAGCACAGGGTTTACGGCGAGGCAGCAACGCAAGAGGAAAAGGAAAGCCGGCTTGCAGCGCAGTTCGTGCTGCGCGATGCTTTAGAAAAGACGCTGTTGCTTTTGGCGCCTTTTGCAGTGTTCGTCACCGAGGAAGTGCACGCGTCGCTGTTTCCCTCCAAGGGCAGCCTGCACGCGAGGGACTGGCCGCAGCCTTTGGAAGAGTATATAAATGGCGAGGCGGAAAATATTGTTGCAGGCTTTCTGCATTTGCTGCTTGGGGAAGCGAGGAAGTTCAAGGCCTCGCGCGGGCTTTCCCTCAATGAGCCTCTCTCGCACGCGAAAATAACTGCTCCGGATACTTTTATTGCGAGCTTCAAGTTGTTCGAACAAGAGTTGCGCCAAACGGCGCGTATAGCAGAGTTTTCGCTCGAGACGGGAGACGTTGTTGCAGTAGAATTCAAGGTTTGATTCGCGCAGTTGTAAGTTATCGTTAAAAAGGTGGGCGCATAATGGCAAGAATGCATTCAAGGAAGAAGGGCACAAGCGGTTCACGCAAGCCGCCGACCAAAACCACTCCCCCGTGGGTGGAAGCATCCAAGGAAGATGCCTACGCACTTGTAGAAAAGCTTTCAAAGGAAGGCAAGAGCGCGGCACAGATTGGTTTGGTGATGCGCGACGCGCATGGAATCCCATCATTCCGCAGCATTGCCGGCAAGAGCCTTTCGCAGGTTCTTGTCGAGAAAGGTTTGTCGCCAAAGTACCCGGACGACTTGATTGATTTGATCCGCAAGGCGGTCGCGCTGCGCAAGCACTTGGCGATGCACAAGCAGGACAAGCGCAACAAGCTCATGCTTACCAGAGTCGAGTCAAAGATAAGGCGGCTTGTGAAGTACTACCGCGGCAAGAAGCTTCCTGCCGCCTGGAAGTACGATCCCGAGTCGTCCGCATTGCTCGTCAAATAAGGTGTTTCAATGGCAGTACCCCAGAAAAGAGTAGTTGACACGTGGAAGCTGAAGAAGTGGTACACGGTAGTAGCCCCCAAGTTTCTCAACAACGCCGAGGCAGCGGAAATTCCCGCGCTTGACGACGCTTCGTTGATGAACCGTATAATCCAGCTTCCGCTCAAAGAAATCACGCGCGATATCTCACACTCTTACACGTCAATAAGGTTGCGCGTCACTGAAATCAGCGGCAAGAGAGCTTACGCCAAGTTTATCGGCCACAGCATTGCCCGCGAGTTCTTGCGCACCCTTACGCGCAGGCGCAGGACGCCAGTTGACGTCGTCGTGTCTCTTGTCTCGAAAGACGAAGTCGAGTTCAAGATAAAGACAATGGCAGTAGCTGCCGGAAAGACGAGCAAGTCGCAGCGCAAGGCTATTCGCGCCGCAATGCGCCAGTTCTTCATTAAAAAAGCGCAGACAATGGAGTTCGGCGAAATCGTCCGAGCAGTGCTCTTCAACAAGATGGGTTTCGAGCTTCTTGACTTGCTGCGCAAGATATATCCCGTTGCGCGAGTCGAAATATGGAAGACAGAGTTGAAAGAAGTGTTCGACGTCGAGGAAGTAATGGACCTCGAAAAGACGCCGGACCAAGTATGGATGGAAAAGGAAACTAAGGCGCGCGCTGCACCCGAACAGGAGCCCCAACCGGCCGAGTCCGATGAGGAGCCAGCGCAAGAGAAGCTTCCAGGCGAAGCGGTCTCTCAATAAGCCGTTCCAGACTTTCCTTCCCAACCCTTTTATTCCCCCCTTTTCTTCTTGTCTATAGCGAGTAACTCGCAGGAGGAAGTTCCAAATGGCCAAAGCTTCAAAGTCTTCAACAAAATCTGATTCCACTCTGTTGTCTGCAGCGTTATACCTCTTGCAGCTGTTATCCCTCGTAGGGATACTGGCGTCGTTAGCGGTTTTCTTCACGCGCAAGGACAAGCAAACGCGCTTTAACGCGGCACAATCGCTGTTGCTGAACGTCGGCACTTCCGTCGTTGCGGTAATACTGATGATAACCGTTGTAGGCGCGCTCTTACTGCCCTTGCTTGGCTTGGCGTACCTTGTAGCAATAGTTTACTGTGCGTACAAGACGTACAACGGCGAAAAAATCGTGCTGCCAGTTATCGGCTCGATGGCGGAAAGCTTCGCCTAGATTTCAGGCAAAACGAGGGCGCGAAAGCGCCTCACTTTCTTTTTTCTTCTTCTTTTCGTTTTTTCTTTCCGAGAATTAGTGCTTTTCTTCAGTCGAACTCGACGTATTCCTCGTTGTTGAATTCATAAACGGGTTTGATCGGTTTCTTGCCTTCAAACGAGTATTCAATCATTATTTGTTCGAGAGTGCCGTGGTAGGTGTATGCCGAGCACTCCTGGCAGGCGTCGAACAAGTGTTGCTTTTCATTGTGCGTGAACACTACTACCGGGTGTTTTAGCCCGCCTTCGAGTTCAAGAACGCGAATCTTGGCGTTCGAGCACCCTAAAGAAAGCAAGAGAGAGCAGAGGAAAAGTGTACGGTCGAACGAGTCTGCAGCGCCTATCTCTACTATGTCGCGTGCGCGCAGCCAGAAGCTCACGGGCAAGTCGTGGTGGACTTTGGCAAAGCTTTGCACGTAATTGTAGGCGTTTTCAGCTGCAGCCGGAAAGTCTTTCTCGAACCGGTACTGCTCGCCGTATACTGGTTGGCTTAGCCCGAGGTTTTCGGAAGTTTGCGCCGCTTCGGCCGCGGTTTGTTCGCCTGCCTGTTTTTTCGTCTCACGCAGCCCTAGCCCGGCAATTATTTTCGCCCTTGCCTGCCTTACTGCCTCGTCGGTTGCACAAACAAGCTGCTTGAGTTCGGGAATCGTCTTTTGCTCTCCCGCGTTTATCGCGTCGGCGTAACGCTCGATGATCTTTCGGCATACTGCGAGTCTTGCCCGTGTTTCCGTTTCTTGGACAGGTGTTTGAGCCATTTTTCCTCTCTCTTTGAGAAATGCCGTCGCAAGGCTGCCACTGCGTGCCTTGCTTTTGGTGCCTCCAATAGGTTTTTAGCCCTCCTAAGGCATAAATAACTTGTTAAACGAGGTTCAAACAGGCGTTTTCGCGGTTGTGCGGCGCGCTTCTTTAGGCTTTGTTTCGTAGGGGCATATCTTTGAAACTGCGTTTTTTGGGTGGAGCGGGAGAAGTCGGCCGCAGTTGCGTTCACGTCGATGGTGTCAAGAGCACGCTTTTGGATTGCGGGGTAATGTTCGGCGAGCAGGGCAAGGGCGAAGACTATCCATTGTTGAACAATTCAACTGTCCGTGGGTTGGACCGCGCAGTAATTTCGCACGCGCACTTGGACCACAGTGGGTTTGCCCCCGGGCTTTACTCGATGGGCTTCAAGAACAAGGTTTTCCTTACAAAGCCAACTCGCGACTTGATGCAGCTGCTTCTATCTGACTACCTAAAGCTTGCCAAAGAACGTGGAAGTGCGCCTTACGGCGAGCAAAATGTCAACAAGCTGCTGCAAAATTCGATTATGCTCGAGTACGACGATAATGCGGCGTACGAACAGTACGGGGTGCGTTTGCAGCACGCCGGCCACATTGTGGGCAGCGCGCTTGTAGAGCTGCAAGACGAGAAAAAACTGCTTTACACTGGCGACTTGAACTTGCGTGACACGCGCATGCTCGAGCCAGCCCGGCTTGGCCTGTCGGCGCAAATCTTGATTATTGAGAGCACTTACGGCTCGGTTCACGACCGCCACCCTTCGCTAAAGGCTGTTTCGCAGCAGTTTGCGTCGCAAGTGCGCAAAATCCTCGAGCGCGGCGGCAAAGTGATAATTCCTACTTTTGCAGTTGGAAGGGCGCAAGAAGTGCTCTTTACTCTTGAAAGCTATTTCCGCAGCCGCGCGTTGCCAATAGTTCCGATATACTTGGACGGCATGGTGAAAAAAGCGCTCAAAATATACCGCCACAATGCGGTGTACCTCAAGCGGGAAATCCAGTTGCGCATTCTTTCAAGCGACAGCGATCCTTTCAAGAGCGAGCACTTCCACATTCCGGCAACAAAAGACCGCAGTGACGTGATGAACGAAGGTCCTTGCATAATCCTTGCAACTGGAGGAATGCTTACGGGCGGGCCCATATTGTCTTACTTGCGAGAGCTTGGCTCTGACCGCACCAACGGGATTATCTTCGTGGGCTACCAGGGCGAAGGCACGCCGGGAAGGGCGCTGCTTGACGGGGGCAAGGAAATGACTATTGACGGCGAAGTGAGAGAGATAAACGCGGAAGTGTCTTTCGCCCAGTTTTCTGCCCACAGCGACCACGACCAGCTCGTAGACTTCACAAAAAGCGTGCAAGGATTGGAGAAAGTATTCGTAATGCACGGAGAAAAAGGAAAGAGCGAAGAGCTTGCCGCCGACATAGCGCGCAACTGCAACAAGAAGCGGGTCGGAAAGAAAATCGAGGTATTCGTCCCAGAGTTGGGAAGCGAGTACGACGTGTGAGTGCGTCCTAGCGGCAACAAGCCGAAACGCAAAGGGCTGCCGGCTATCTTTTGCGTCTTTTCAGCAACTGGTGCGGGTGCGCTGCTTTTATCCGCCTTAGGCGGTCTGGGGCGGAACTTCTTTTCAGATATTCAGCAACTTTAGGATTGACGCGCCGTTCCCATTCTCTTCCACTGGCTAGTTCTTCGCGTACGCGCGTGGCTTGAAGCTGGTCTCTTTCTACTACTCCTGGATATTTGGCTTCCTTGAGGCTTTCTTTCAGACAACGGCGAACCCATTCGTTGTCAGTTGCAAAGTGGGTAAACTTGCCTAAAGACAAAACGTGTTCTCTCCAAGCCTTGTCGTTGTGCTTGTCGTTTATCGGAATTATCTTGATTCTGTCAACAATGTCGGCCAAGGCCGATTGTAGCATACGCTTGCGCTGTTTGAACGAAAAAGGATTGCGCATTAATCCTTGTTCGTTTGCGCTGCCTATTCCTATTGTTATCGAGCCGTGCTGTTTAACCAGCTTGCGTATTACGACCTCGTGGCCGTTATGGATGGGCTGGACCCTGCCAATAAAAAGCACGCTTTTTGGTTTGGGCATGGTTTTGTTCGACCAAACAACCTATTGGCGGAAATCTTGATAAACGCTATGATACACGAACGCTAGTTTGCGGCTGGTTTGGTTTGTCCAGCGGCAACTGCCGGCAGGCACGCCCCGCAAGGCTTTAATTCGCCGGCGTGCCAAATTGTTATCAGGTGCCTTAAAGTGGACAATTTTGAGTTCTATCTTTCCGAGCAAGTCGACAAGTATTCCGACGAGTGGGTGGCCGTAGTTGACGGCAAGGTGGTGGCCCACGGCGCGAACGCAAGGCAGGTTTATAACGACTCAAGACGACAGCACCCTAACAAGACTCCTTTTCTGGCTTGCGTGCCAAAGTCTGCAGCAATGATACTGTGAGGGGGCGTCAGTCTTGGTGCTCAGGTTCCGCTACAAGACTGTTGAACGCCCGCAGCCTTACGGCGTCCGCGCACTGCCCGTAGTTCCTGTTACTTACCTTGGCAGAAATGGCGAGGCTTTTGAAAGCGCGGCGTTGCTTGATTCCGGGGCCGACTATTCGATAATTTTTGTGGAACACGCTGAAATACTTGGCGTTGACCTTTCAAGCTGCGAGAAGACTGATTGTCAAGGCGTTGGCGGCAAGGTCAAGGCCTGGAAAACTAAGGTGCAAGTCCGCCTCAAGGGCAAGGGCGAGCACCGTTCGTTCACTTTCGAGCTGCCTGTAATGGTTATAGAACGACAGGCGTCTAACTTTCCGCTACTTCTGGGTCGGGAGGGCTTTTTCGAGCACTTCGAAATAACCTTCAACGAAAAAGCCCGCTGGCTGAGCCTCAAGCCGCTCGCCGTGCAGTAGGCCTTTCTAAGGTCCAGAACTCGGAAGCGAGTACGTCGTGTGAAAGTATTAAAAGTAGGCGTTCCATTCGTTGTTTGGTATTGCTTTATGGCTAACGCCAAAAACACGGCTGCGGGCAGAAACTCACGTTCTTCTTCAAAAATAAAGCTCTCGGCCAAGGCCGGAACTGGCGGCGTCAAGCTTGACGCTGCGTTTGATTCGCAAGCCAAAGGCGATGGCACGCTTTCAGCGCTTGCGTACCTCCTCCAGATGATGCCCGTAATAGGGGTTGGAGTGGCCATTGGGCTACTTATAATCAGCAGGGACATGTTCACGCGCTACAACGCAATTCAAGCTTTCTTCATGACGCTTATTTCAACTTTTCTTTTAGGGCTTTTTACTTTTTTGCGCCTCACCCCGCTTTCGAACATTCTCTTCATAATAGTTTCAGTAGTCGGGCTTTTCTGCGTGTACAAGAGCTACTTGGGCGAAAAGCCCCGCCTGCCTTTAGTGGGTGCTTTGGCTTCTCGCTTGGCTTGACTAAAACAAGCCTATTTTTGCCTTGCCGTTCCAAAATAATATCTAAGGCATTTTGGTAGTGGTTTGGTTGTCTGACGAGGCCGGGTTTATAGAGTGCGCGCGAAGCGTTGGCAAGCGCGTTCTTTGCTGGAAGTCTGCGCTGGTAGTGCACCACCATGACTGTGATGGCATTGCCAGTGGGGGAGTTGCGGCAAACGCGTTGCGCAACGCAGGAATTACGTTCCAAACAATGGTGTTGCCGCGGCTTGACGCGTTTGGAGCGCAGGCCGCAGCGCAAAAGGCGAGAGAGCTAGGTAAAGGCACGAACATTGTTTTTACCGACTTGGGTTCCGGCCAGCTTGCCTTGTTAGCGCCACTGCTCGAAGAATTCGAAATTGGCGTAATAGACCACCACGTGCCGCAAATCGAGCTTAAGCACGATAGTTTCGTTCACGCCAATCCAATGCTGTTTGGTTTTGACGGCGGCGTTGCGGCAAGCGCAGCTACAACCGCCTATTTTTGCTTTCGCGACTATTGCAAGGGATTAGAACAGTTTGGCGTAGTTGGGGCGGTTGGCGATATTCAGGCCGCCCAAGGGCTGCAACAGCTCAATGCAGTAATGCTGCAAGACGGCGTTGCCAGTGGGGTTGTTGCCAAGAAGATGGACTTGAAGATGTTTGGAAGGTACTCGCGCGACTTGGCGTCGTTTTTAGCTTATTCTGCCGAGCCATTCCTCCCCGGGCTTTCAGGAAGCCTCAAGAAGTGTGCGGAATTCCTTTACGATAACTCAATTGACACTAACAAGGACGGCAAGTGGCTGCGGTACAAGGACTTGACTGGCGAACAACAAAAACAGTTGGTAAGCGCGCTTGCAAACTACTTGGCTGAAAAAGGAACGGAAAAAGAAGTAATCGCCTCGCTCGTTGGAGAAGTGTACGAATTCCCTAAAGAAAGCCCTGAAACCGAATTATACGACTCAAGCGATTTTTCCACTCTTCTCAACGCGGTTGGAAGGCACGAGCAGGCCGCCCTCGGCATACGTGTTTGCTTGAAAGAAACTGGCGCGCTTGAACAGGCGCGCGGAGTGCTCGAATTCCACCGCAGGATGATCAGCGAGGGAATAAACTTTGCGCGCTCGAACTGCAACGACGTTGGAGCATTCTACCTGGTGGATGCGCGCGGAGTGATTGGCGACACCATAATCGGCTCGGTCATAGGCAATTTCTTTAGTTCGGGAATAGTGCCGCGCACCAAGCCAATAGTTGGCTTGTCTAAAGAAGGCGAGAACATTTCAAAGGCTTCTTCAAGGGGCTGCAAGAAGCTCATCGAGGCAGGACTTGACTTGAACATTGCAATGCGCACTTCAGCAGAATTCGTCGGGGGGTTGGGCGGAGGGCACAAGATTGCGGCAGGCGCGTCATTCCCAGCAGGAAAAGAAGCAGGCTTCCTGCTTAAAGTCAAGCAAGAACTCTTGGCGCAGAAAGTGAGCGTTTAATTGAAGTAAATTGGCTTCAAACCCAACCGATTTCCTTAAACAGCTTTTGCGACGGCCTTGTAAGCTTGAATTCTTTCAGCTTGCTTTTTTCTACCCATTGCAGCGTGTTTAAGTCGTCGCCCGCATTGGGCGTGCCGCTCGCCCACTTGCAACAATAGACTAAAAAGACGTAGTGCGTCTTCTCTCCGTGTTTGTCTGGTTCGTAGTCCT
>Ga0163199_1001783_pt1 | contig 13302 bp, 8 predicted proteins | sample PL_2010_150m_FD_113537 | JGI IMG/M metagenome (GOLD analysis project Ga0163199, IMG submission 113537) | Freshwater microbial communities from Powell Lake, British Columbia, Canada to study Microbial Dark Matter (Phase II) - PL_2010_150m | ecosystem: Environmental > Aquatic > Freshwater > Lake ... | reverse complement strand
GCTCAAGAGTCCCGTCTATCTCATCATGGGCCCGTGGATTCACGGCCTCCAGCGCGCCTCATCGCACGGCCAGGTGGATTTTGGCAAAGACGCCGCCATCGCCGACGAACTGGCGTGGCGGCTGGAGTGGTATGACCACTGGCTCAAGGGCCTCGACAACAGCGTCGGCAAAGCCGCGCCGTTCGCGACGAAAGTCCGCGTCTTCGTGATGGGCACCGGCGACGGTCACAAGACTGACAAGGGCCAACTCAATCACGGCGGCTTCTGGCGCGACGAGAAGGCGTGGCCGCTGGCGCGCGCGCTCTCCACGAAGCTCTACTTACAAGGCGGCGGACACCTAGCTGGGAGCGGCGACATTCCTGTCGCCGCCTCGCGTGTGTCGAGTTCAAATGCGGCGACAGGAATGTCGCCGCTCCCAGCTATTCGGCACTCATCCTCCACCAGTTTCACCTTCGACCCGCGCCAGCCCGTGCCGACCATCGGCGGCTGCATCTCCTCCGGCGACGGCATCATGCTTCAAGGCGCGTGGGACCAGCGCGGCGGCCCACACATCTGGAACTGGCCGCTGCCGCTGCCACTCTCGGCACGCAACGACATCGTCGTCTTCCAGACCGAGCCGCTGGCCGAGGACATTGAGGTCACCGGCGAACTGGAGGTGAAACTCTGGGCGTCGTCGTCGGCCGTGGACACCGACTTCACCGCCAAGCTGCTCGACGTGTATCCGCCCAGCAGCGATTTCCCCGGCGGCTTCGACCTCAACATCACCGACGGCATCGTCCGCGCGCGCTTCCGCGAGACGCTAAAGAAGGAGAAGCTGATGGAGCCAGGCACGATCTATCCGTTCACCATCCGGCTCTATCCGACCTCGAACGTCTTCAAGAAAGGCCACCGCATCCGCGTGGACATCAGCAGCAGCAACTTCCCGCGTTTCGACGTGAACCCCAACACTGGCGAGCCGCTCAACGACCACCGCCGCGTCATCTCCGCCGTTAACACCATCCATCACGACCGCGCCCATCCGTCGCACATCGTACTGCCGGTGGTTCCGAAGTGATTATTGACAACCGTCCCGCGGCGCAGTTTCTTCGAGGGCACATGAACACCAACGACTGGCAAACAGAATTCCGAAACATCTATGACCGCGGCATCGTGGCGTGGAACGAAGGCCGGCGATCAGCGCAGACAATGTTCGACGACAAGGACGCGGCGTTTCTGGCCACCATCGGCTGCACGGCGCAGGAGTTGTTCGACTTCGTGGACGACTTCCACCGCTACGGCGAGCCGGATTTTGAAACGGCGCTGGCGGTGGCAGCCATTCGCCGTGATTACTTCCTGAACGTCATGCGCGGCAAATGGACGGGGCGCACGGCGACGATGGAGAGCTTGCCGGCGAAGACCGCCGAGGTGGACGGCATCGCGTGGTTGCCGCGCATCATCGCGAAGGCGCGCCTGAAGCTGCGCGGCGAGATGCCGGCGGACCTATGTATGGCTGCGCCGGCGACCGGCCGTTCCTGCGGAAGATGAACCTGAACCTGCCACGTTTCCTCAAGTTGGTCTGGGAGTGCGGCGACGACAACCGCCGGATCGTCGAAGCCGTGAAAAAGTCGGCGGGGGCTGCTTAGCTTACGCAATCGGACGACGGCGCAGGTGCTCGATGGCACGGACCAGGTCGGCGCGGGCGCGCTCCAGCCGGGCGGCGTCGGTGATCTTCTCGCCGTCGCGCGTCACGACGTAGAAGGTGTCGAACGCGGCGCCTTTCTCGGTGGAGATGCGGGCGAGGTTGATGTCGAGGCCGTGGCGGGCCAGCGTCTCGGCGATAGTGTAGAGCAGCCCCAGCCGGTCCTCGGCCTGCACCTCGACGACGGTGCGCGTGCGGGAGGCGGTGAGATCCATGCGGACTTCGGTGGGCACGACGCCTTGCGGCACGCGGGCCGCGCCGCGCGGCGGACGGTGTTTGGCCAGAAGATCATCGAGGTCGGCACCGTGGTTGAGCGCGCGGTCCAGCGTGCGTTCGAACTGCTGGCGTTGCTCGCGGTCGGAGGCGATGCCGCCTTCGATATCGGCGACGTTGAAGATGTCCAGCACGATGCCGTCGCGGCGGCTGTAGGCGTGCGCATTGAGGATGTTCACGCCGGCGAACGAGAACGAGCCGCAAATCTTGCTGAACAATCCCTCGCGGTCCCACGTGCAGACCGTCACTTGCGAGTAGCCGCGGTCGGGCTTGTCGCTCCACGACACCTGCGGCATCAGGCCGTCGCGCGAGGTCGAAACGGCGCGTCGCAGGAAGGCGTGGATGATCTCCAGGTGTTTGAGGATTTCCTCGGCGGTGAAGGCCAGGAAGTAGCGCCGCTGCATGTTGTCGAAATGCGCGGCCAGTTCCTCCTGCGACATGGAGCTGCGCTCGCGGATGTGGTCGAGCATGGTCTGGAGCCGCTGCTCCTGCAACGCCTGCGACTCGGCGCCCGCCACCAACTCGCCGCGCGTCTTGAGATAAAGCTCCCACAACAACGAGTTGCGCCAGTCGTTCCACAACTCCGCGCTCGTGCCGGTCATGTCGGCGTAGGTCAGCAGCAGCAGGTTGTTCAACTGCGTCAGGTTCACCACCAACCGCGCAAACTCCACGATCGCGTCGGGATCGTCCAGGTCGCGCCGCTGCGTCACGCCATACATCGCGAGATGATGGCGGATGAGGAACGTAAGCGTGTCGCGGCCGGCGTCGTCCAGCCCGATGCGGCGCGCGGCGCGCTCGGCGAGCCGGACACCGGCGTTGCTGTGCTCGGCTTCGTTCGCGGCTTTGCCGGCGTCGTGCAACAACAGCGCGAAGTAAAGCAGCTCCGGCCGGGCGACTTCGTGGAAGAGCGGCTTGTAGTCCAGCTCCGGCCCGCCTTTCGCGGCGACGACGGCGTCGAGCCGCTGGAGCGTCACCAGCGTGTGCTCGTCGGCGGTGTAGCGGTGGAAAAACTCGTGCTGCACCAGCGCGTCGAGCTGGCCAAACTCCGGCAGGTATTTGCCCAGGAATCCGACCTCGTGCATCATCCGCGCGATCCGGCCCACGCTGCCGCCTTCGCCGAGGATGGCCAGGAACGTTTCCCTCGCGCGCGTGTGGCTGCGGAAACGGTTGTCCACCAGCCGCAATTGCTCGCGGATCATTGTCTGCAATTCCGGCGACAGGAACGCCTGCCGCTGCTGGGCGATGCGGAACACGCGGATCAGCCGCAGCGGGTCGTCGCGGAAGATTTCCGGCGACTCCGGCTCAATCAAGTCGCCGCGAATGACGAAGCCGTCTTGTTTCTCCACCTTCGCGCCGAGGCGGAGGATGGGCAGGTGGATGCCGCGCCGCTCGAAGAAACCGGGCGGTTTCAGCGCCATGCGCAGCGCCAGCGCGTTGGTGAGATGGAACACCTCGCGCGTGTGGCTGTAGTAGTCGTGCATGAAATGCTCGATCCGCTTCAGCACGTTTGGCTCGCCGTAGCCGAGATGCGTCGCCACCGGCAACTGCAACGCCAGCGTCAGCACGTCCGACGCGCGTCCCGCCGCGTAGTGCAGTTCCGTGCGCGCGCGCACCAGAAACTCGTAGGCCGCCTCCAGCGTCCGGCGCTCGGCGCGGGTGACGAACTTCCGCTCCTCCAGTTCCGGCAGCGTGCGGACGCCGTGTTTGAAGAGGCTCATCCAGAGCAGGTTTTGCAGGTCACGCAGGCCGCCGCAGCCGTTCTTCACGTGCGGCTCCTGTAGGAACACCGTGTCGCCGAACTTCGCGTGCCGCTCGGCCTGGTCGCGCATCCGCTGCTCGATGTATTCGCTCACGCACGGCTGCACGCACTGCGCGAGCAGCTTCTCCTGCATCTCGTCGAACAGCGCCGAGTCGCCGACGATGAGCCGCGCCTCAATGAGCGATGTCTTCGTCTCCATGTCCTTGTTCGCCTGCTCGACGCACTGCTTCACCGAGCGCGCCGTGTAGCCGACCTTCAGCGACAGGTCGAACAGCGGCAGCACCGCGTGGTCGTAAAGCGACTTCAGGAATGTTTCGCCCGCCTGCCCTCTGCCGGTGTGCAACAGCAGGATGTCAATGTCGCTGAACGGATTCAACTCGGCCCGCCCGTAGCCGCCGACGGCCACCAATGCCATTGCCGGCAGTTTCTCCTTTGGATGCCGCGTCGCATAGGCCGTGTGCGCGGCGACGAAAAGGTGCCGCAGCACCGCGTCAATCAACTCCGCGCGCGCTCCCGCGATCGCCAGCCCGCCGCCGCCCGCGCGATGGCGCATCATCAGGCGGCGTTGGTGCAGACGCAGGAAGCTCTCGTAGAGCGCCAGCCGTCCGCGGCCCGTCTGGCCGGCGTGCCGGTGCTCGGCCTCGCGCAGCAGTTGGTCGAAGAGTTCGGTCATCGCCCGCACCATACGCAACGGGACTTGGGGTTTCAACGCCAGAAGCCGCCGGTAGCTGTTGCCCGAATCATTCGCGGTTTTCCGCCGGGGTTGTTGTCTCGCTTTCACCGCGAACTCCAACAACAACGCTGGTGAGGACACCTGCCAGTGGCAGGTATTGGCGGCGACTGGAACGCTGAAGAGGCTGGAGTGGAACACATGCGACATCTCGTCAGCTCCGTAGGAGCGTCATGTTTATAGCAAGCGACATCGAAAGAATGCCAAGCTCCGTAGGAGCGGCATGTGGCTCCTGCAAAAGCGATGGCCCCGCACATGTCGCTCCTACGGAGCTTCTATCATTGCGGGAACTGTTGCTATAGACATGACGCTCCTACGGAGCTGGCGGCTTCGGAACCGTTTTGCACACAGCTCGTAGAAGCCGACTTCAACTGGTTTCGCGGCCAAACCGGAAGCTCTGCCTTGAGCAACGATCCGGGGAGTTCCAAGTTGCTTTTGGCCCGCGACGACCTCATATTCCGCCTCATGCTGAAACTCGGCGTCAACATTGACCACGTGGCCACGCTGCGGCAGGCGCGCTACAAGGATTCGCCCGCGCTGGTAGGCGAGCCGGCCGGCGCGGTTCCCGAACCTGATCCGGTCTGGGCCGCCGCCGCCGTCGAACTGGCCGGCGCGCACGGCATCACCTGCCACCTGCGCGAAGACCGCCGCCACCTCCAGGAGCGCGACCTGCGGTTGCTCAAACAGACCTGCCGGACGCGGATTGATCTGGAAATGGCGCCGACGCCGGAGATGGTCTGCATCGCGCTCGACGTGCAGCCGGCCATCTGCTGTCTCGTGCCGGAGAAGCGGCAGGAGGTCACCACCGAAGGCGGCCTCGACATCGTTGGCGGCTACGACAACATCGCCGCCGTCACCAAACAGCTCCAAGCCGGCGGACGCGAGGTCAGTCTGTTCGTGGACCCCGACGGTGGCCAGCTCGAAGCGAGCGCGCGGGCCGGCGCAAACTACGTCGAGTTGCACACCGGCGCTTTTGCCAACGCTCCGGATGCAACCGCCGCCGAGCGGGAACTTCAGCGGTTGATCGCCGGCGCTAAACAGGCGCGCCAACTCGGCCTGCGCGTCAACGCCGGCCACGGCATCAACTACGAGAACGTCCACACCATCCTGCGCATCCCGCATCTGGACGAGCTGAACATCGGCCACTCGATCATCAGCCGCGGACTGTTCGTCGGCCTGGGCCAGGCCGTGCGCGAGATGCTGGCGCTGATGGCCGGCTACGTCGGGTGATGACCGGGTCGTTCTCAAAGTTCTCCCGGAGGCTTCGTGGCTTGGAGACGGAGTCTGCAAGAGCTGCCGCCGCCTCACCGGACAGGTGGATCGCGACCTCCGGGCGCGATGGCGGCTTTGAGGCGAAACGAAAGTGTTTGTGCCAGGCAAAGCGCTTTACAAACGCCACCACTTTTGCTCGCCAGCCTCCATCGCGCCCGGAGGTCGCGATCCACCTCATGGCTTCGCGGCCTCGGCTGGTTCATGGGCTGCTTCGCCTGTTCGCGAGCCTCGTCGTCTGCATGATGACTCTCTGCGCCGGCGCGGCGGACTTCAACCTCTCCGGCTACCTCGGCCGGCTGCTCCAGCAAAGCAACCTCGCCCGCGCGATGGACAAGGTCCGCGAGGCCGACGAACTCCGCGCCGCCAACAAACTCGACGCCGCGCTCGCGGCATCCGCCGAAGCCGCCGCGTTCGGGCCGGAACTGCCGGCGGCGCAGGCGTTGCACGGCCATCTCCTGCGGCGGCTCGGTTTCCTCGACGCCGCCGCCAAACATCTGCGCCACGCCGTCGAAACGCAGCCCGACTACACCGCTGCGTGGCTCGAACTTTCCCTGACGCAGCTCCAGCGCAACGACGCCGAGGGCGCGCTCGCCGCCAGCGCCCGGATCGTCGCGCTGATGCCGAACGACGCGCCCGCCCACGGCATGCGCGGCGCGGCGCTGCTCCTCAAGAAGGACGCCGACGGCGCGATGCAGGAGTTCACCACCGCCATCGGCCTCGACAAGCGTTACGCCTACGCCTACGAAGGCCGCGCCGCCGCCTACGAGGCGCAGAGCGAGACCAAGAGCGCAATGGAAGACCTCACGCGCGCCTACAACCTCACCCGCGAGCCGCTGCTGCTGCTCCGCCGCGCGGCCATCAAGCTCAAACGCAACGACAAGGACGGCGCGCTGGAGGATTACGGGCTGGTGCTCAAGGCCGAGATTGAACCGCGCCTGCGCGCCGGCGTGCATCTGGCCCGCGCGCAGATTTACCAGGAGTGGAAACAGCCGGCTCGCGTCGCTCAAGAGCAGGCCGAAGCCGTCGCAGCGTTGCAGGGCCAGCCGGGCGCGCCGCAATCGCTTGGCGGGAACGCCGGCCTCCGTCCGCCTCCGTCTGCCGTGCAAGCCGTGGCGGTGCCGCCCGAAGTGCAGCGCGCCTTGCAGCTTTTCCAGCAAAGCATCGCCAGCATGCAGCGCGGCAAACTCGACGAGGCCATCAAGCAACTGGACGAGGTCATCAAGCTCGCGCCGCGTTTCGCCGAGGCCCGCGTCAACCGCGGCATCCTGCTCGTCAACCGCGGCCGCGTGGAGCCGGCCATCGCCGATCTCACCCGCGCCATCGAGCTGGGGCTGAAGACGCCGGCCGTCCACGCGCAGCGCGGCCTCTCGCACGCCATCAAGGGCGATTGCGCCGCCGCCATCAGCGACTTCGACATCGCGCTGAAAGCCGAGCCGAAGCAAACGCAGTGGCTCGCGTGGCGCGCCACCTGCCTGCGCCGGCTCAACCGCTTCGACGACGCCCGCCGCGACCTCGACCGCGTGATCGTCGCCGACCCGAAGCTCGCCGGCGCTTACGACGAGCGCGCCCGCGTGTTCGCGTTGAAAGGCGATTTGCTGCTCGCGCTCGCCGACGCCAGCAAACAGGTCGAGTTGGCGCCCAAGAACCCCGCGGCGTTTTTGCTGCGCGGCGCCATTCATCACCAACTGGGCAACCTGCAATCCGCGCTGGCCGATCTCACCGCGGCCATCGCGCTCGATCCCAAACTCGCGCTCGCCTACCAGGAGCGGAGCATCATTTACGCGAAGCTGAACCAACCCGACCTCGCCGCGCAGGACCGGAAGAAGCTCGCCGAGCTTTCACCGCCGCCGGCGAAATGATAAGGTGCCCGCGTGATTCTCGGCACAGGCATTGACATCGTGGAGACGCGGCGCATCGCCGACTCGCTGGAGCGGTTCGGCGAGCGGTTCCTCCACCGCATTTTCCACGACGCCGAGGTCGCCTACGCCCGCTCGATGAAAAAAGCCGACCTCCACCTGGCCGCGCGCTTCGCCGCCAAGGAGGCCATCTCCAAGGCGTTCGGCACCGGCATCGGCGGCCAGCTCGGCTGGAAGGACATGGAAATCCGCCGGCGCGACACCGGTGAGCCTTACGTCGTCATGCACGGCAAGGGCCTCGATCTGATGAAATCCCGCGGCGCCACCGCCATCCACGTCAGCCTCAGTCACACCGACGCCTACGCCGCCGCCAGTGCCGTGCTGGAAGGCACATGATTAGTGATTCGTAACTCGTGACTCGCGGCTTGGATTGCGGTAAGAATTCCGCGTCACTAATCGCAAGTTACGAATCGCGGACCTATGAAAATCGTCACCGCCGAACAAATGCGTGAGTTGGACCGGCGCACCATCCAGGAAGGCCACGTGCTGGGCCTCGAACTGATAGAGCGCGCGGGTGCCGGCGTCTTCCATGTGGCGCAGACGATGACCGTGGCGCGCGAGCACGGCGTGGCGCTGTTCGTCGGCAAGGGAAACAACGGCGGCGATGCCGTCGTCGCGGCGGAACATTTCTTCAAGGCCGGCCGCGGCTGGGGGCCGATCACGGTCATCCTCACCTCCAATCCCGAAGAATTCTCCGGCGACGCGTTCTACTATTGGAAGAAACTGGCGCAGCTCCGGCCGCGGATCATCCACCTCGACCCGCAACGGAAAGAACCGGTGGCCGAAGTTCTCGCCGGCTGCGGGCTGATCGTGGACGGCCTGCTCGGCACCGGCGCGAGCGGCGAGCCGCGCAGCCCGGTGCGCGAGGCCATCGAGTTGATCAACGCCGCCAGGCGGCCGACGCTGGCGATTGATATTCCCTCCGGCATGGACGCCAACACCGGCGAGTGCGCCGCCGCGTGTGTCCACGCCGACGTGACGGCGACCATCGGCCTGCCCAAGAGCGGCATGCTCCAACAGAGCGCGATTGACAACGTCGGCCGGCTCGCCATCGTGGACATCGGCATTCCGCAGAAATTCACCGCCGCGTTGCCGCCGGGCCGCGATTACTTCATGCTCGAAGATGCGCGGACGCTGCTGCCGAGCCGGCGGCCAAGCGCGCACAAAGGCGACTTCGGCCACCTGCTGATGGTGGCCGGCTCGGAAGGCTACAGCGGCGCGGCCGTGCTTTGCAGCCAGGCCGCGATGCGCAGCGGCGTCGGGCTGGTCACGCTCGCCGCCCCGCGCGCCGTCTGGCCGATCATCGCTTCGCAATGCCGCGAGGTGATGCCCACGCCGTTCGATCCCGCCGAGGCCGGCCCCGAGACGCTCGCGCCGTTGCTGGAGAAATGCGACGCGCTCGCCATCGGCCCCGGCCTCGGCCAGTCCAAGGCTACTGAGACGGTCGTCACATGGCTGCTCCAGCACTGCGACAAGCCGATGGTGATTGACGCCGACGCGCTGAACGTGCTCGCCAACAACACCGCCCGCCTCCGCAACGCGCGCGGCCCGGTTGTGATCACGCCGCATCCCGGCGAGATGAGCCGGCTCACCGGCCAGAGCACCAAGGAAGTCCAGAGCGACCGCTGGGGCTGCTCGACGCGGTTCGCCGCCGAGACAAAGGCCATCGTCGTTCTCAAAGGCGCGCGCACCGTCGTCGCCAATCCCGCCGGCGACATCACCGTCAACTCCACCGGCAATCCCGGCATGGCCAGCGGCGGCGTCGGCGACGTGCTCACCGGCGTGATGGGCGCGTTGCTGGCGCAGAACTTCTCCGCATTCGACGCCGCGCGGCTGGGTGTCTGGCTGCACGGCTTCGCCGGCGACATCGCGACGCTGGAAATCGGCGAGGAGGCATTGATTGCCTCCGACGTGATCGCCCACCTTGGCGCCGCCTTCCGCCGGTTGCGGCAGCTCCCGTGATGTTTTTCACGCCACGCTCCCTTGACGCAACGCGGCAGCCCACTTAGCTTCGGCCTGCCATTAACGGAGGAACCATGTCAGTTCGTGTTGAAATCGAATATTGTTGCCGTTGAAACTACGAGCCGAAAGCCGTCGGTCTGGCGGCGCGACTGCTCGATGAGTTCAAATCCGACATCAAATCGCTCGCGCTCGTGCCCGGCAGCGGCGGCGTTTTTGAGGTCACCGTCAACAACGAAAAAGTTTACTCCAAGTTGGAGACCGGGAAATTTCCCGAACTCGACGAGATCGTCAAAGCGGTCCGCGGCAAGTTGTAGGCGGATCGCGCCAACCCAAAGCTCCCCGCGACAACACCTCTGGACCGCGCGCGCTTCTGGCGTGCACTTCGGCGGCGTTCGTCGTATGAATACGGCACAACAAGATGGTTCGCGGAAAGTGATGGGTGCCTGGTGGCCCCCGCGGTCTTCAAAACCGTCGTGGCTGGCGCAAGCCGGCCAGGTAGGTTCGATTCCTGCCCTTTCCGCCAGTTTTTCTGTGCGTCGAAACCTGAAATCAAAATGAACCGCGGACGACAAATCCGGCTCACGTCACTGGCCTCCTGCGCTGGGTGAGCTTCCAAGCTCGGCCAAAAGGCCCTGTCGCAGGTTCTGCGACAGCTCCCGCAAGTGACCGACCGTCATGTTCTCGTTGGCAGCAACACCGCCGACGACGCGGGGGTTTATCGTCTCGACGCTCGGCGCGCGCTCGTGCAGACGCTCGATTTCTTCACGCCCATCGTGGACGATCCGTTCACTTACGGCGCCATTGCCGCCACCAACTCGCTCAGCGACGTTTACGCCATGGGCGGCCGGCCGCTCACTGCGATGAACATCGTCGCGACGCCGCAAGACGTGGTTTCGCCTGAAATGCTCGGCGAGATTCTGCGCGGTGGCGCGGAGAAGTGCCGCGAGGCTGGTTGCGTTGTCATCGGCGGCCACTCCATCCGCAACCCCGAACCGATCTACGGTCTCAGCGTCACCGGCCTCGTGGACCCGCGCCGCGTCCTCACCAACGCCGGCGCGCGCGCTGGCGACGTGCTCATCCTCACCAAACCGCTCGGCACTGGCATCGTCACCACCGCCCTCAAGCGTGGCAAAGCGCCGCGCGCTGCCGTGCTCGCCGCCGTGCGCTCGATGACCCGCCTCAACGACATCGGTCCCGCGCTCGCCGCCACCGGCCACGTTCACGCGCTCACCGACGTGACCGGCTTCGGCCTGCTTGGCCACTTGCGTTCAATGTGCCGCGAGAGCGGCGTCGGCGCCGAGATTTGGGCCGACGCCGTGCCGCCGCTGCCGCACGTCTGGAAACTTATTGCCGCCGACTGCGTTCCCGGCGGGACGCGCAACAACCTCGACTTCGCCAACGAAATCGTCCGCTGGGACGCCACCGTCACCGACGCGCAAAAACTCTTGCTCGCCGACGCGCAAACCTCCGGCGGCCTGCTCATTTGCGTTGGCTCGCGTCACGCCGAAGAAATCTTGCGCCTCTGCCGCCGCCGTCGCACTCTGTGCGCGGAAGTGATCGGACGAATTACACGCGACAGGAGCATCCATGTCATTACGAGCCATTCCGCAGGTTGAGAAGGTTCTCCAGCAACTCGGCGACACCGGCCTGCCGCGACCCGTCGTCGTCGCCGTCGTCCGGCGCGAACTGGCGGAACTCCGCAAGCGTGCCGCAAAAACCGTCATCACACCCGACGCCGTCATCACGCAAATACGCTCCACGCTCGCCACGCTCCACGCTCAACGTCTGCAGCCGGTCATCAACGGCACCGGCATCCTCGTCCACACCAACTTCGGCCGCGCACCGCTCGGCCCGCGCGTCATCGAGACGTTGTGCAACATCGGCAGCCACTACAATAACCTCGAATACGACCTGACCGGCGGTGCGCGCGGCGGTCGGGCTGCTTACCTCGAACTTGCGCTGGCGGTGCTTTGTGGCGCGGAGGCCGCCACCGTCGTCAATAACTGCGCCGCCGCGCTCGTGCTGGCGTTGCGCCACTTCGCGCTCGGCCGCGAGGTCGTCATCTCACGCGGCGAGCTTGTCCAGATCGGTGGCGGCTTCCGCATCCCGGAGATTCTTGAAGCCAGCGGCGCGAAGCTGCGCGAGGTCGGCACGACCAACAAGACGACGGTCGGCGATTACGCCCGCGCCATCGGCAAGGAGACGGCGCTGATTCTCAAGGTCCACCGCAGCAACTTCTTCATGGGCGGCTTTGTCGAGTCGCCGTCCACGGAAGAGATCGCCGCGCTGGCTCGCAAGAAGCGCGTCCCGTTCGTCGAAGACCTCGGCAGTGGCGCGGTGATCGAGACGCAGCAGTATGGCGTGGACCACGAGCCAACGCCGGCCGAGGTGCTCAAGCGCGGCGTGGACCTCGTCACGTTCAGCGGCGACAAACTTCTCGGCGGCCCGCAAGCCGGCATCATCGCCGGCCGCGCCAAATTGGTCACCGCGCTCAAGCGGGATCCGTTCTTCCGCGCGCTCCGTTGCGACAAACTCATCCTCGCGGCGCTGCAAACGACCGCCGACCTTTACCTCAACGGCGATGAGTCACAGGTTCGCCTCGTCACGTTGCTCGCCGAAGCGCGCGAGAAGTTACGCGCCCGCGCTGACGGGATTGTTGCGGCACTGGCGGGCGTGTCACTGAAGGCTTCCGTCGGCACCGGCCGCGGTCAGGTCGGCGGCGGCACGCTGCCACGGTCGCAATTCGATTCGGTGACGGTTGACATTGTGCCGCGGGTGCCGCTGGAGGAATTCGCTCGGCGTTTGCGGAGCCACACGCCGCCGGTGATCGGCTACGTCGAGCGCGGTGTCTTCAAGCTCGACCTGCGGACGGTTTTCCCGGCGCAGGACGATTGCGTCGTCAAGGCGATCAGACACGCAGCGACATGACCGCGCCGCGCAACTTCATCCTCGGCACCGCCGGCCATGTGGATCATGGCAAGTCGGCGTTGGTGAAGGCGTTGACCGGCACCGATCCCGACCGCTTGCCGGAGGAGAAGGAACGCGGCATCACGATTGACCTTGGCTTCGCCAACCTCACGCTCGGCGATCTCAATATCGGCATCGTGGACGTGCCGGGCCATGAAGACTTCGTGCGCAACGCCGCGAGCGGCATCGCGTTCATGAACGCCGTGCTCTTCGTCGTCGCCGCCAACGAAAGCTGGATGCCGCAGAGCGAGGAGCACCTGCAAATCCTCGACTACCTCGATGTGCAGCGCGGCATCTTCGTCGTCACCAAGTGCGACCTGCCGGCAGTGGCTTTCACCCCGCCGCGCGCCCACTGGCCCGTCGTCCGCGTCTCCGCACACACGGGCGAGGGCATTGAGCAACTCCGGCAAACCATCGTCGCCACGCTGGCCGGTGCGCCGCCGCCCGACGACGTCGGCAAGCCGCGGCTGCACGTGGATCGGGTGTTCACGTTGAAAGGCATCGGCACCGTCGTCACTGGCACGCTGACCGGCGGGTTGTTGAAACGCGGCGACAAGCTCGTCGTCCAGCCGGGCGGTGCCGCGACGCGGGCGCGCTCGCTTCACAATCACGGCCGCGAGGTGGACACGCTCGGCCCCGGCGCGCGCTGCGCTATCAACCTCGCCGACGTGCCTGTCGAAGGCGTGCGGCGCGGCGATGTCGTCACGCTGCCAGAGCTTGGAGGGCCGTGCGACACGGTGGATGT
>Ga0163199_1001782_pt1 | contig 13303 bp, 13 predicted proteins | sample PL_2010_150m_FD_113537 | JGI IMG/M metagenome (GOLD analysis project Ga0163199, IMG submission 113537) | Freshwater microbial communities from Powell Lake, British Columbia, Canada to study Microbial Dark Matter (Phase II) - PL_2010_150m | ecosystem: Environmental > Aquatic > Freshwater > Lake ... | reverse complement strand
GCGCTCTTCAGATTGGCCCGGGCAAAGCGCTCATTGGTGCCGCCGGGATTGACGATGACTTTGACTTCGGGACGGTCGATTTGCTGCAGCGTCTGGAAGCGGTCCTTGTTTTCGCAGCGCGTGATCGGGGTCTTTCCGTCGCGCAGGTAAGGAACGGAAAACAGCGCTTTCTTCTGCCGGTCCAGGTTGACCGAGACACCGCTCATGGCGAGATCGAACTTGCCCTCGCCAAAATCCTTCATCAAGGCCGGCCAACTCGTCCCGACGATTTCCAGTTTGACGCCCAGGGCCTTGGCGAGTTGCCCCGCCATCTCGATATCGATGCCTTGGTACTGGCCGCTGGCGGGATCGCGATAGCTGAACGGCTTGTAGTCGCCGGTACTGCCGACACGCAGCGTTCCGCGCTGCATCACCGCGTCGAGCCGGCTACCGTCGTCCGCAAAGATCGGGCCGGCCAGCAACGAGATGACGATGGACAGTAGTATGCGGATGATCATGGCATTTCCTTGGTGGTGATATTAGATAAGTATAAAGCGGCGTTGCTGGTCGAGGATGTTGGCTACTGCGCGTTCCGCCTCGTCACGCGGTATGCGGGCGAGCATCACCACGTAGCGGCGACGGTCCCGGCCAACCAACTCGGGGAAGTACAGGCTTCCCTCCTGCCCGTCGGGAATGTTGAGCGCATCGGCCACGACGCCGTTGCGGTCAACCTGCACCTTGACGGGTTCCAGCCGCAGCGCCTGGTGCGGTTCACTCAGGAAGGTCGCCAGAGCATCGACGAGTCGATCGGGCTGGAGCGATTCAGTCATTTTCAGAATGCCGAGTTCCAGACCGCTAAGCTGTTTTTGATGATCTGCAATGCCCGAAGTCTGGGTACCGCCTTGCATTCCCCTGAGCCGGGCCCGCTCCATATCGCGTTCCCCCTGGAGCCCCTGGCGTTCCAGACGGATCGCGTCGGCCTCGGCGAAGAAACTTTTCAGCAGACTGTCGAAGGCTGCGACATTCAGCATATTCCGCGTCGCCTGCAGGTCCGCCGCGACCGCCGTAAGGGTGTGACTCGAGAAATACAGCAGGGTTTGTGGCACCTCCTGACGCAGCACCTCGCCCTGGAGGGCCAGCCCCATGACTTGCTTTTCCCGGCGTCGCGCGGCAAACAAGCCGTGGAAATGCTCGATTCCGAAGCCGTCAGGCGCTGAAAGAAAATCGCGCAGGGCCTGGCTGCGTCCGAGCATTTCCTCGATGTCCTGGGAGGTGGCGAAGAAGGCATGCACCAGAGGATCGAGGGCGAATGCACGGCGGTTGATGTCTATCATTGCCGGCAGGCCGGCGACCAGTTCGCCACAGTAGTTGAGGGCAATCTGGACCGGTCCCGCCAGGCGCCGCTCAAAACCCGATATAGAGGACATGAGCGGTCCCGCCAGCTCGACAACATGCTTGAGCGCGGCGCGCGTCTCCGCAGTGAGCGGCGGACGGGCTTTAAACAAGTCGGCAAATGCAGAAGTCAGTCCGATGACGCGCACCCGTTCAAGCGTGAATCAACGCGACTCCCAAAGATCGCGGCCGGTATGCCGCGAATCCCCGATGGTGTTACAGACTCTTGTGCGTACCGTCGCAAAGCACGCCGTTCTTGGTTTGCTTGCAGCCGCAAAAATACACCGTCTTGCTCTCTTCGGCAGTGAATTTGCTCGGCACGAAAGACGATCCCTTGTGGCTGCCGTCGCAGAAGGGTTGCGACTTGCTTCTGCCACAGGCACACCAATAGTAGTCCTTGCCCTGCTCTACGGTGACGGCGAAAGGGGATTTTGCAGCGATTTCGGGTTTGCTCATGGGTCGCCTCGTGATTTGAAGGATGTGGATATCGGGGCTTTCATGCCGCGACATTAGTTCTAACACGGACTATTTTAGTTCGTGTTAGAACTAATGTCAACGCCACGGCACCGACCCGGACAAGCTAAGGAAACACCGAATAAGGTGTGAGCGATTTCGCTGGCATCCTGCCGCGAGCCGGGTCCGCCACATCCGGCAGTCAAGCGTGCCAGATCAGCGGACCGGCTTACTTATAGCGCAGGCGTATCGACCTCATCGGGGGCCACATCCGGTTCCAGCGTATCGGGATACCTCGCCATCTGCTCTTTCAGGAGATTCTGATGCTCGGTTTCTTCGTCTCTGAGTTCCTCGAAAAGCTTACGCACGGAACTATCCTGAATACCAGGCAAGGCCTTGTCAAAAAACTCGTAGGCCTTGATTTCGGACTCCATCGCGACCTCCAAGGCATGTCGCGGAGACATGTTGGGTCTTGGCTTGCCACTATCCGGAGCCTCGACATCCTCAATCATATCCGCCGTGACCCGCGCCGGGGCATCGCCAAAAAGCGCACGTCGGCGCGCCGCAATTTCCGTCCCGTGACGTTGCTCGTTTCTGGCCATCATGGCAAAGAAATCCGCCGCATCACCACGGTAGCGCTCGCCGAGAAGGTCCACAAACCAGAGGTAGCGCTCTTCCGCTTCCTTTTCGATCAGCACGGCGAGATCGAGTGCATCCTGCAAATTCAGTTTTGAAATATCCAGTCGAGTCATCATCTCTTCCTAGAGGATAGGGTTTAACTAAGGGTGGGAATATCAATCTTGCGAACGAGGCTATTTCCAAACATTGTCGCCAGTATGTCAGGGTGGGACCGACCGCATCAAGGACATTGTGGGTTGTATTTGATCCTAATCAACAGCCGTATTGCTCTAAACCGTGATGATTGCCGCTGTCCCAAGTAGCGTGGTGGCCGAATGCGTCTATTTCAGAGCGTGTTCTTGGGAATAGTTACGGCAATCAACCAATAGCGAGAACGAAAAACATGTCCAATAGTCCCGTAACAGCACGCCCGATCGAGGAGCTCGACAGCGTGGTCATCCGCTTCGTCGGAGACTCCGGCGACGGCATGCAACTCACCGGCACCGAGTTTTCCAAGGCGGTCGCCAAGGCCGGCCACGGTTTCGCCACTCACCCCGATTATCCGTCGGAAATCCGTGCCCCGACCGGCACGCTGTATGGCGTTTCCGGCTATCAGATCCAGTATTCCTCCAGCCAGGTGTTCACTTCCGGCGATGCGCCGGACGTGCTGGTGGCAATGAATCCCGCCGCACTCAAGACCAATCTGCCGGATGTCAAACATGGCGGGATCATTATCGTCAACAGCAGCGCCTTTACCGCGGGCAACCTGGAAAAGGCCCACTATCAGAGCAACCCGCTGACCGATGACAGCCTGCAAGGCTATCGCGTATACCCGATCGACATCGCCACACTGACTGCCAATGCCTTGCAGGACTCGGGTCTGGGCAAGAAAGAAGTGGGCATGTGCAAGAACTATTTCTCGTTGGGCCTGATGATGTGCCTCTACAGCCGCCCGGTGGACAAGGAAATCGGCGACATCGAGAAGAAGTTTGCCAAAAAGCCGAAAATCGCCTCGGCCAACATCACCCCCTTGCGGGCCGGCTACGCCTATCCCGAAGCCACCGCGATGTTCGCGGTCTCTTATCAGATGCGCGAATCGGTGGTCAAACCGGGCAAGTACCGCAGCATCACCGGCAACCAGGCGACCGCGCTGGGTTTCGTCGCGGCCTCGGAGCTCTCCGGGGTGCCGCTGTTCATCGGCTCGTACCCGATCACCCCGGCGACTGAAATCCTGCAGGAACTCTCGGCGCTCAAACACTACAACGTGACGTCGTTCCAAGCGGAGGATGAAATCGCCGGAATCTGTTCGACCATCGGCGCCGCCTATGGCGGCGCGCTGGGCTTGACGACGACCTCCGGGCCGGGCATGGCGCTCAAGTCGGAGGCGCTGGGACTGGCGACCATCCTTGAAATTCCGATGGTGATCGTCAACGTCCAGCGCGCCGGACCATCAACCGGCATACCGACCAAGACCGAGCAAGCCGATCTGTTGCAGGCGCTTTACGGCCGCAACGGCGAATGTCCGATCCCGGTAATCGCTTCCTACTCGCCGACCGACTGCTTCGATTCAGCGCTGGAAGCCTGCCGCATCGCAGTCAAGTACATGACACCGGTCATCCTGCTGACCGAAGGTGGTATCGGCAATGCCTCAGAACCCTGGCTGATTCCCGAAGTGGCCGCCTTGCCAAGAATGGAAGTGCGTTATCGCACCGACCCGCAAGGCTTTCAGCCCTATGCCCGCGACGAAAATCTGGCACGGGCTTGGGTTCGCCCCGGTACACCGGGCATGGAACATCGCATCGGCGGACTCGAGAAGGACGCTCTGACCGGAAATATTTCGGCAGAACCACTCAATCATCAGCTCATGTGCGAAACGCGGGCAGCCAAGGTAGCCGGCATCGCCAAGGATTTCCCACCCCTGAAGGTCGAGGGACCGGAAACAGGGGAACTGCTGGTGGTCGGCTGGGGCAGCACTTACGGTTCCATCGCCCAGGCGTGGCAAAAAGCGACGGCGGCGGGCAAATCGGTGGCCTTCGTGCATTTGCGCCACCTCAACCCGCTTCCCAGCGATCTCGGCAAGATTCTCGGCCGCTACAAGGAAGTATTGGTTCCAGAAGGCAACCTGGGGCAACTCTCGAAACTGCTGCGCGAGCAATATCTGCGTGACGTGATTCCGCTTTGCAAAGTACAGGGCAAGCCCTTCAAGGTATCCGAAATCTACGACCGCATCCTGGAATTGTGCTGAGGAAACGATGATGAGCGACATGACTGTAGAAAAACCCATTCAAAATCTGACCAAGAAGGACTTCGAGTCCGGCCTGGACGTGCGTTGGTGCCCCGGTTGCGGCGACTACGCTGTCCTCTCCCAGATAACCAAGCTGATGCCCAAGCTGGGCATCCCGCGGGAAAACTTCGCGTTCGTTTCCGGCATCGGCTGTTCCAGCCGTTTTCCGTATTACGTGCAAACCTATGGCTTGCACACCATTCACGGTCGTGCCCCGGCCATCGCCAGCGGCCTCAAGCTGTCCCGCCCGGAACTGTCGGTATGGGTGGTCACCGGTGATGGCGATGCACTGGCCATAGGCGGCAATCACTTCATCCATGCCGTGCGTCGCAACATCGGCCTGAAGATCATCCTGCTGAACAACCGCATCTACGGTCTGACCAAGGGCCAGTACTCGCCGACTTCGGAAATGGGCAAAAAGACCAAGACCACGCCGCTTGGCAACATCGATCGGCCCTTCAGTCCGGTAGCGCTGGCTTTGGGCGCCGGAGCGACCTTCGCGGCACGAGCAATTGACAGCGACCAGGCCATGATGGCCACCATATTGGAGAGGGCCGCGGCACACGAAGGTACCGCTTTCGTTGAAATACTCCAGAACTGCGTGGTCTTCAACGACGGGGCCTACGACATGCTGTCCGACAAAACCATGCGGGACGATACGCGGCTGGTGATGGAACACGGAAAACCGCTGATCTTCGGCAAGGAGCGCAACAAGGGCATCCGCTTGCGTGGTATGGACACGGAAGTGGTTACCATTGGCGAGAATGGCGTCACCGCGGCAGACGTTCTGGTGCATAACGAAAGCGCCGCGCACAGCGGCTTGGCATTCTCTCTCGGGCAGTTTGAAGCACCGGATTTCCCGGTTCCGTTCGGGGTGTTCCGTGCGGTCGACAAGCCGAGCTACCAGGAACTCAACCAGCAACTGGCCGAATCCACCCGGGCCGCCAAAGGGCGCGGCGACCTCGCTCGTCTGCTCAACAGCGGCGAGACCTGGACAATCAAGTAACTCACATGGTCGTCAGACCATCCCCGTGCCATGAAATTGCTTAAAGACAAGATTTACGCCCCCACCCCCAACCCCCGCCCAGGCGGGGGCTGCAAATTGCTCGCTGCGCTCGTGGGTTGCTGGTGCCCGACTTTGGGGTTAGGGTACGCGGCGCTTCATGATTGCATTTCACGCTAAGACTACAAGGAGAACATAAATGGCATTGATGATCACCGAAGACTGTATCAACTGTGACGTGTGCGTCCCGGAGTGCCCGAATGAGGCCATTAGCCAGGGTGACGAGATCTACGTCATCGATCCGGCCAAGTGCACCGAGTGCGTCGGGCATTTCGACGAATCGCAGTGTATCGAGGTATGCCCGGCCGATTGCATCCTTCCGGACCCCAACCATCCGGAGAACAAGGAACAACTCAAGGAAAAATATCTGCGCCTGACCGGAGCCACGGCCTAGTCGGGGCGGTACTTTGTTTCGTTGAATAGATTCACGCTTGCTCCGGTCCGTCCGGGGAGAATCTTGCTGAGGTTGCCACCATGCCCGTCGCCTTGTCTCGCCGCCGCTTCATCACCTTTGTCGCCACCGCTGCCGGTTTGCCCCTCCTGCTCAAAGCGGGTGGCGCACGGGCCAGGCTGGTCCGCTGGGAGGGCACCGCCCTCGGGGGCCCGGCCTCGATCCAGCTCTACCATACCGACGAGACTGTGGCGCAACAAGCCATCTCCGCGGCACTGGCCGAATTGCGGCGTCTCGAAGCGATCTTCAGCGTGTATCGCGCCGACAGCGCCATTTCCCAGCTTAATCGCCAGGGCCAACTCGATCATGCCCCCGCCGACCTGATCACCATGCTGGAGCGTGCGCTGTCCCTGGCGAAGATCAGCGACGGCGTCTACGACCCGACCGTACAGCCGCTTTGGAATCTTTATTTCACCCATTTCGCTGCCGCCAACCCCGACCCAGCCGGACCTTCGGCGCACGCTCTCGACACAGCGCTGGCGCTGGTCGATTGGCGATCGGTCGAGGTGGATCGCACTTCTAAGCGCATCGCCTTCGCCCGTCCCGGCATGGGACTGACGTTGAACAGCGGCGCCCAGGGCTATATCACCGACAAAGTCGCCGACGTGTTGAGGGCGCATGGCTTCGATCGCATGCTGGTGGACATGGGAGAGCCGCGGGCACTTTCGGCCAAGCCCGATGGTTCGGCCTGGCGCATCGGCATTGCCAATCCGGCCGATCGGAACCAGACGGTCGTCAGCCTCGACGTGGTCGACAAGTGCATCTCCACCTCCGGCGGCTACGGCACCATTCTTGACCAAGCGGGACGCTTCACCCACATCTTCGACACGCGCACCGGCGGGACCGCTCCGGCCATGTTCAGCGTCTCGGTGGTGGCCGACTCGGGCATCGCCGCCGACGGACTATCCACCACCATGCTGATGGCCCCGGCTGACAAACGTCAGGCGATTCTCAAGGCCGGCGGTGGTGAGCAGGCGATATTCGTCACGCCCCAAGGTGTCGTCGCGACGGTCAAGGCTTGATCAGATGAGCTTGTTTCGCTGGCACAAATCGGCACTTCCGACTTTCTCTCGCGGGGGCATCCATCCCGACGAGCATAAGGAACTCACCGAAGACTTGCCGATAGAGAACTTTACCCCGACCACCGTGTCGATACCGGTGAGTCAGAGTCTGGGTGCCCCAGCCGAACCATTGGTCGTCAAGGCGGCAATGGTCAAGCGTGGTGATGTCATTGCCACCGTCCCAGGCGGCGGACTGTCTCTCCACGCGCCGATCAGCGGCATTGTCAAGGGCGTGCAGAGCGGCCCGCATCCGACGCTGGTCTATGACACGACCATCACCATTCTCGCCAAACCGAGCGAGGGCGGTCCTGAATTTGCCGAGCAACCCGGCTGGCAGTCGCTGGCCATAACCCAGATGCTCGATCGCATCAAGGAAGCCGGGGTCGTCGGTCTTGGAGGCGCGGCCTTCCCCACCTATCGCAAGCTGATGCTGCCCAAGGACGCGGCGGTAGACACGCTGGTCATCAACGGTTCGGAGTGCGAGCCCTATCTCACTTGCGACTACCGGGTGATGCTGGAAGAAAGCGAGCGGGTAATTCTCGGGTCGTGGACGATCTCCAAGATCATCGGCGTGAAGAATTGCATCATCGGAATAGAGGCCAACAAACAGCCCGCGGCCGAACAAATGCGCAAGACCATTGCCGCGCTTGACCTGGAATCGATGAGCCCGGCGGTAAAGATGAGCGTGGTCGTGACACAAACCAAGTATCCGCAAGGTTCGGAAAAGCAGCTCGTGCAATCGCTGACCGGCCGCTTGGTGCCCAAGGGCGGCTTGCCGCTGCACGTAGGCGTGGTGGTGCAAAACGTTGCCACGGCGGTGGCCTGCCTCGATGCGGTGCGCAACCGGAAGCCGGTCATCGAGCGCGTGCTGACCGTCTCCGGCGCCGGCATCAAGACGCCGAAGAACCTGCGGGTGCCGATCGGCACCTCGGTTGAGGACATCGTTATCCATTGTGGCGGCTACACCGGCGACGTGGTCAAGATCCTCTTTGGCGGCCCGATGATGGGGCGCACCATTGCCGATCTGGGCGTCTCGGTGACCAAGGGCACCAGCGGCCTGCTCTTCCTGACCGAGGCCGAAACCAATCTCAACAGCTATCAACCCTGCATTTCCTGCGGCGAATGCCTGGATGCCTGCCCGATGGGATTGGAGCCGAATCGCGTCTCTCAATACATCGAGGTCAACCGTCCCCTGGAGACCGAACAGTTCGGGGTGAAGGAATGTTTCGAGTGCGGCTGTTGTTCGTACAGTTGCCCGTCCCACCGCCCCCTGGTGCAATTCATGCAGGTGGCCAAGGCTGCATACCGTCGTCAGGAGAGGAAAGCCAAGTGAGCGACGAATCCGCCAACCCCGCCAACCCCTTGCATTTGCATCTTTCCAGCGGCCCGCATATTTTCTCCGGCCGCACCACCTCCCAGATCATGTGGATGGTCAACCTGTCCCTGTTGCCGGCCCTGCTGTGGGCCTGGCTGGTCTTCGGCTGGCCGGTGCTCGCCATCACGGCGTCATCGATACTCGGTTGCGTCGCGGCCGAATATCTCGCCTGCCGAATCACCAAGACGTCCTCGACCATACCCGATGGTTCGGCGGTTTGCTCCGGACTGTTGTTGGCCTACACGCTGCCGCCGGGGATATCGCTATGGATGCCATTCGTCGGCGGCTTGCTGGCGATGTTCTTCTGCAAGGGCGTGTTCGGCGGACTGGGCTACAACGTCTTCAACGTCGCGCTGGTAGGGCGCGCCATGATGATGGCGACCTTCCCGGTGGAGATGACCACGCGCTGGCTGACGCCAACTCTTGGCATGGGCAAGGTGGACGCCATCTCCGGGGCGACCGCTCTCGCCCAACTCAAGCTCGAAGGCTACGAGGGGCTGGCGAAGATGCTCGCGGCGGCCCACGACAGCCTGCAATTGTGGTTTGATTTCTTCCTCGGGATGCGCTCCGGCTCCATCGGCGAGGTATCGGTGCTGATGATCATCCTGGGTGCCGCGTTCCTGCTATGGAAAGGCATCATCAAACTATATATCCCGCTGAGCATTTTCGTCGGCGTCGCGCTGATGTCACCCTTCTCGGCTGCACCGGTGGTCTACTTGCTGGGTGGCGGGATCTGGCTCGGTGCGTTCTTCATGGCGACCGACTATGTCACCAGCCCGACGACGCCCAAGGGACAAATCGCCTTCGGCCTCGGCATCGGGCTGCTGACCGGCATTATCCGCAACTGGGGTGGTTACCCGGAAGGCATCTGCTACGCGATCCTGCTGATGAACATACTCACACCGGCGCTGAACGATTGGTTCAGGCCCAAGCGCCTTACCGCCGGCGGAGCACCATCATGACCACGGCGGGCGCCAACAAGAGTGCAAATCAGGCGCCACCCAGCCTGCGCGAAATGCTGGTGATCGCCGCCGGCCTCGCCATGGTGTGCCTGGTGGCGGCAATGATCCTCGGCGGCCTCTATTTCGTCACCGAGCCGGCCAAGGAGCACAACCTGCAGCTGCGCGAGCAGTTGATGATCCGCGGCCTGCTGGGACTCAGCCCGCAAGCGAAAATCCATGAGGTGCGGCGTTATCTGCGAACCGAAGGCCGCGACGTGGAAGTCATTTATCTCACCACCAGGAATCTGGTTCACCTGGATCTCAATGGCAAGGAATTGGGAATGCATGCGGTGCCTGACGAAATCGCTGCCAACAATTCTTCCGAGCTGAAGGACGAATGGGTGCTCAAGCAGGTCAACACTGCCGATCCGAAACAAATCAAGTACGCCGGTCGTTTTTTTGTCGGCGTCGAGGGCACGCAGCCTGCGGGCTATGTGGTCGAGGGCGTCAGCGCCGGCTTCAAGAACTGGATCCGCTTCTTCATGGCCATCGATTCGGCCTACGGCATACGCGGCGTCGAAATCATCGAGCATGAGGAGGACCCCGGCCTGGGCGCGGAGATCGTCCAACGCTACTTCAAGAACCAGTTCGCCGGCAGAAGTCTCGCGGACATAGAAAAGATCTCGGTCACCAAGGACCCGCTGCCGAAGGACTGGGAAGCGGCGCTGGAGAAGCTCGGTGACATGCCGTTTCAACCCTGGCTGGAAAACTATCGCGAGATGTTGCCGAAGAACCCCAACATCCACGCCATCACCGGATCCACCATCAGCAGTGCGGCAGTCACCAATGGCATCAAACGGGCGCTGGGAAACTTCCGCAAACGGATGAACCTCGTGGAGAAATATCTATGAGCGCCACCCGCTCGGCCGCCCGAAGGGTGGCGCAGCAAGCACTAGGAGCCGCGCAGCGGCGAACCACGGTCACCCCCTTCCGCGGGGAGGGGGCTGGGGGGAGGGTAATGCTATGAGCACGAATCGACCGCCACCGCCGATTTCGACCATGCTGATGCGTGGCCTTTTCGAGGAAAATCCGGTATTCCGCCTCGCGCTAAGCCTTTGTCCGGCTGTTGCGGTGACGACATCGCTGAAGAATGGCCTGATGCTGGGTTGCGCCGTGCTGATCGTGCAAGTGCTGTCGAGCATGTCCGGCTCCCTGATAAAGCACGTCATCAACCCGAAGATTCGGATTCCGGTATTCACCATCATCATCGCCATCTGGGTCAGCGCCATGGACATGATCCTGGCCGCCTATTTCGCCTCGGTCTATCAGGAAGTCGGGCTATACGTGAAACTGATCGTGGCCTTTGCCATCATCATTTCGCGCATGGAACTCTTCTCCATGAAACACAATGTCGTGCCCAGTTTCTGGGACGGATTGGGCATGGGCCTGGGATTCCTGGCGGCCATGATCATGACCGGATCTTTCCGGGAACTGTTGGGCAGTGGTAGTATTTTTGGAATTGCGCTGGTGCCGTTCAAGCCGTTGTTGCTGGTGGTGCTGCCGGCCGGCGGCTTCTTCACGATCGGATTGATCATGGCGCTATTCAACTGGGTCGATGTAAAACGGGGTCACAAGATACCCACGGCAGGAGGCGGCCATGGCTGATGCTCAAGTCATCTCACCCAACCAGATCCTGGTCAATGGCCAGTTGCCCGCCGATGTGGCGGCGATTCGCCTGGTCCGCAAGGCGGACGCGGACATTCCAATGGCGGTCACATCGGTGAAACCGGGCGCGCAGCCCAACAGCACTCTGGTGACCACGACCGAGACGCTGAACACCCAGGAGCATTATCTGCTGACCGCCACCGGGGTGGACCAGGCCTGGGCGATTTCACCCTCGCCGCTGGCATTACTGATCTCGGTGATCATCGGCTCCGCGTTGATCAACAATTTCGTCTTCACCCGCTACCTGGGTCTGTGCGTGTTCTTCGGCGTCAGCCGCAACAAGGACACCGCCATCGGCATGGGCATCACGTTCACCATCGTGGGCATGTTGAGCGGCTTGCTGGCGTGGGCGCTGAACACCTACGCCCTGGTCCCCTTGAAGCTCAACTTCCTGCAGATCATCGCTTTCATCGGCATCGTTGCCTGCCTGGTGCAGGGCGTCGACCTGGTGTTGAAGAAGGTCAACCCGCTGTTGCATCGTAAGTTCGGCATCTATCTGGTGCTGATCACCACGAATTGCATCATCCTGGCGGTACCGCTGCTCAACGCAACCAGCGGTGCTACTTTTCTTGAGGCCATGGGGCTGGCCATCGGATCCGGTCTGGGTTTCGCGATCGCGCTGTTCTTGATGAGCTGCGCCATCGAAAAGGTGAACATGGCGCCGGTGCCGATGATCTTCAGGGGGCTGCCCATCGCCTTCATCATCGCCGGCTTGTTCGCATTGAGCTTTCTCGGCTTTTCAGGCCTGAAAGTGGCTTAGAGCCTATCCGTGAATAATCCAGCCATGCGCCAAGGCCGATTTGAGATGCAGCCCGCGAAGCAAGACGCGCCGCGGTGTCATCACCGCAAGCGGCTTGCGATGACCGAAGGAAATCCCTGTGGGACAAAGGGATGCGCTCAAATCGACCTTGGCCCGGAGGGTTGCAGCGAATCCGCGCGTCTGCGGCGTTGCGAGCCTTGCGCAATGATATACATTGGGCGGCGGCCCGCGCCTAGCATCCATCGCGGATGCGCTGCAACGCAGGGCTGGATTATCCACGGATAGGCTCTTACTTATGGATCTCTTTCACGTTGTAGTTTGGGGCGTTCTGGTTTTCACCATACTCGGGCTGTTCTTCGGAGTCGCTCTTGCCGCTGCAGCGCGCAAATTCCACGTCCCGGTAAACCCGATCATCGAGGAAGTACGCGAAAACCTCCCGGCCGCCAACTGCGGTGCCTGCGGCTTCGCCGGCTGTCAGTCCTATGCGGAAAGAGTGGTTGAGGATGAAAACGTTTCGCCTACCCTGTGCACGCCGGGCGGCAAGGTGGTCGCCATAGACATTTCCAGGCTCACCGGAAAAGTCATGGGAGAAATGAAGGAAGTCGTCGCCATGCTGCGCTGCTCGGGTGCCGATTCGGTGGCCAGGCAGCAAGCAGAGTACGACGGGATACATACCTGCAGCGCCGCCAACCTGGCGTTCGGCGGCGCCAAGGCCTGCAAGTATGGTTGCCTGGGTTTGGGTGACTGCGTGCGCGTATGCTCCTTCGACGCCATGAAGATCGGCGCGTCCGGCATCGTCGAGATCGACTACAACAAATGCACCGGCTGCGCCTTATGCCTCGAGGTATGTCCGAAAGACTGCCTGATCAGCTATCCTCGCCAGTTCCGCGTCGCGCTCACCTGTCAATCCAAGAGCAAGGGCAAGGCGGTCAAGGAAACCTGCACCGTAGGCTGCGTCCAATGCAACGCATGCATCAAGGAGTGTCCTGCCAAGGCCATCTCGATCATCGACGGCGCACTGGAGATAGACCACGTGGCTTGCCTGGCCTATGGCCCGAGCTGCAACGAGATCTGCGTCACGGTCTGCCCCACCGACATCATTCACCATCCTGGCCAGGAGCCGGACGCCAACAAGCCCAAGCCGAAGAAGGTCGCGAAACAGGCGGAGGCGGCGGCCTGACCGGATTCCTGCGGCGCTCGG
>Ga0163199_1001781_pt1 | contig 13307 bp, 1 predicted proteins | sample PL_2010_150m_FD_113537 | JGI IMG/M metagenome (GOLD analysis project Ga0163199, IMG submission 113537) | Freshwater microbial communities from Powell Lake, British Columbia, Canada to study Microbial Dark Matter (Phase II) - PL_2010_150m | ecosystem: Environmental > Aquatic > Freshwater > Lake ... | reverse complement strand
TACAATGGGTACTGCTACTTCCGGTGCTCAGGTTGATATTACAAATACAACTGGTACAGTTTCTATCGGTGCAAGTTCTGCTAATACTCTTACTTTATATACAACAGTTACAGCTGGTACAGTTGGTACAGACGCAAATGTTGGTGAAGTTAAAAATACTGGCGCAGGTACAATTGTAATTAATTCAGCTGTAACTGAAAATATTAAAAATACAGGTACAGTTGCTGATGCTGGTGATCAGACAGCTCTTGTAGTTACTCTTCCATTATTTAGTAGTTCATCAACCGGAAGCATTACGGTTAATGGAAACGTAACTTTCAATAACACAAACGTAATTGGAAGTACTAGTTCAACCAACCAAGTAGCTCATACAGTTACTTTATCAAATACAGGTGCAGGTACAGTAGCAATTGCGGGAAGTATTACTACTCCTGCCTCTGGTTTAGCATGGGCTACTCCTGCTAATGTTTTCATCAATGTAAAATTAGTAAATACCGGCGGTGGTGCATTCACAACAAGAAGCGCAGCTTTAAGAGGCGCTGCTGGTACTACCGGTATAACCAATGGTACGGCTGCAGGAACAATGACTTTAGGTCAGGTTGGCGATACTTTTACAGCTTCATGGGACATTGTAAACGATATCGTGGGATCTACACTAACATTAAACGGTACAGGAACTCTTGCTGGTGCATTAACAAACGGTGCAACATCTGCATCCGCAGTTGTTCTTGGTGCTAACCAAACAATTTCAGGTATTGTTACAGTTACAACTGGAACTATTCGATTAAATGCAAATACACTTACTCTCAGCGGAACAGGTGCTGGAGTTTTAGTAAACAGCGGAGACATTTTCTCTGCAGCTTCAGGCGCAACAGGTTCTGGCTGGGTTAAATTTACAGGTGCAGCTCCAACCATGACTGGCACCGGAGCTATGCCGAACGTTGAAGTTGCAAATGCTACATCTTTTGCTTCAGCATCAGGCAATGTATACTGGGGTGAGTTTAAAACTTCAGGTGCCGGTACTGTTACAATTGGCGGCACTTCTGATATTAAAGGAAATTTAACTGTAAATGGTGCGGGCACTATTACTATTAACGATGCTGGTAACGCTGCAACAACTGTACGCGGCCAGGTTAATATGAATTTAGGTAACATTACATTGGGTACAGCCGGTTTAACAGTTACAGGCACATTCAATATGTCTGCAGGTACTTTTACTTTTGCCACACATACATTAACACTTATAGGAAACTTCAACAGAACAGGCGGTACAATTGATGCAGCCGCTGCCGGTACTGGTACTTTGGCTTTTGCAGGTACAACAAGCCAGACTTTTACACCCGGCACACAGATGAACGTTTATAACGTTACGGTTACTAATACTGGTAACTATTTACTAAACGTTGTTACAGATGATATTGTTACGATTAACGCTTCTTTGATTGTATTGAACAATTTTACAATCACAACAGGACAGGTTGCTTTAGGAACAGCTAATATAAGAATGGCGCAAACCGGTGCGGTAAGCGCAAGATTTACAAATAACGGACGCGGATATACATCAACCGGTATCGGCGGTATTATATTCGAAGGCGTTGGAACCAATACCGGCGCAGCTGCTGACGGCTGTGTAATTACAGGTTCACAACCATTCTCAAACATCTATGTTAGATTATCCACCCCTGCTAACAATGTATATTGCCTTGGAGCAGTTGTAATTTCCGGGACAGTTACATTAGATGGCGGAGGTATTATATGGAATGCAGCAACTGAAGCTGGCGATGCATTCACAGCAAGTACTTTAACTCTCAATCAGAGTTTAACAGGAACAGCTTACCCAACAGTAGTTATCAACACTGTGAACACACATGGTTCACCATTCTTAGTTGATGGTGCAGATGGCGGTGCTGTTGCTTTAGCTATTACTACATTGTATAACTTGACCTATTCCGGCAGTTCAGCCGCTACATTGACAGCTACAGATTTTGTTACAGCAAAAGTTAACAACTTCTCATTAGTTCAAGGAACTGGTAAGACTATTCAAGTATTAGCCGGACCTATTGCTATTGCCGGTAACTTGAATGTTGATCCTCTTGAAACTTTGAACTTAGCAAACATCGGAGCTCGTGTATTAACAGCAAGCGGCAATACTGCTGTACATACCGTTAACGGTACAGTAACCGGCGGTACACTTGCTATTACAGGTAATGCCGCAACCTTAACAGGCGGTGTTGGAACAGGAAACGTTTCTTCGGTTGCTACTTTAACAGTAACAAACGCATCAGGCACATTCACTTCAACAGGAATGAAAGTTCTTGGTGATGTTACTATTAATGGCGCTGCTCTTGTATCAAATATTACATTAAATTCAGCCACTGCAACTTTGACTACATTTACAAATACTGCCGGCACAACAACGTTGAATTTAAATTCAACAGCAGTTTCTGCGGGCGGTAACTATACAGTTACAGCGGGTTCTGTAAATTTAACTATGAACGGTGCTGCTGCCGGTACTGCCACAATTGGCGGTACGCTTAATGTTAATGGCGGTACATTAATTCTTGGTTCACATGTATGGGTTACAGGCGCTGTTACACATGACGGAACTAGTGTTATTGCACTTGGCAATTTTAATTTAACTCCAGGTGCCGCTTATACACACAATAATACAGCAACATTCACAGCTGGTACAGGTAAACTTATCTCTACCGGTGCTGGTGTAATAAACTATACATTCACAACAACCGTATCAATTCCCAACTGGACAGTTAATTCAGCCGGTACAATTACTTTTGTAACTGCCGGTGCAACAGTATCAGGTATTTTTACGCATACACTCGGTGCTATTGATCTTAATAGTCTACCTCTTACGATTTCAGGTAACACATATACCTATACAGCAGGAACGTATGCAAATACTGGTACAGCTGCTACAGGCGTTGTTAATTTAACAGGAACAGCTCTGAACATTACTTCTTCTGGTACTCCTTCTTACGAGTATTTGAATGTAAATTCAGATGCAGGAACAGTTACTTTCAAATCTAATAATGCAACTGCACGTACATTTACTGTTACTAAAACATTTACACATACAAAAGGTAACATCGTTTTAGAAATCAACGATCTCGTTCTTGGCGATAACGGTGCTGCAAATGCTCAATATACCGTTGTTTCTACTGCTGGCACGGTTACAGGTACAGCAACAGGCGCTAATTTAGGCGAGGTTGCATTTACTGGTAATATTGCTGCAGTTCAGAATTTATCATTAGGTGCAGATTATTCTATTCAAAATTTAAGAATTGCAAATTTTGCTCATACTTCAGTTTCAAAAGTAGGAACTGCTTCTAAAATTCTTACAGTCGGCAGCAACTTTGGATTGGGAGATGATTTTACTTTCCTAACAACTTCTACATTAGTTCTTGGTGCTGGCTGTACAATTACCAGAACCAACGGCGTATTTGATGTAGTTCCTACATTCGGAACAACAACAAACGTTGTTTATAGTGCTGCTCTTAATACTGGTAAAGAATTACCAGCAACAGGATTGAATGATCTTACAATTGACGGTGCGGTTGTTTTCGCAACTTCTGCCGGAAGCCCAACTGTTAACGGTACACTTTATATGACAAGTGGTACTATTGATTTAACAACAAATTCAAAAGTACTAACTTTGGCTTCGGGTGCAACAATTAACAGATCTGCTGGCGGATGGTTAGCTGGTACAGACGCTCCTACAGTTACAAGCTACAAACTTATTTATTCCGGTGCAGCTGCTCCTCTTACCCCAGCTGCTGAATTAATCTCTACCTCCTGCACAGATCTTACAGTATCTATGACTGGCGGCGGAGTTACTTTGACATCTAGCAAAACTGTTGGTAATTTCTCAATGAGTCCAACAGGCGCAGGCGCAGCTACTGTTTATTTTGGAGTAGGTGCTGATAATGCACTAATAACATTTACTACAACTGGTACTACAACAATTAATGCTGGTATCGTATCCACAATGGATGCTGCTGCTGCAAACACAAGTGCTTCAACATTTGGTGTTAACGGTTCTCTCGTAGTTAATGGCGGATCCTTCGGCGTATTAGGAACAGATAATGGTGCAGGCGCTGACGGAGGATTGAATGTTACGTTCGGTGGTGCAGTAGCTCAGAGTGTTACTTTAAATGGAGCTACAACAATTCCAAACATTACATTAAGCAGCACAGGTACAACAGCTGCTAATTCTATTATAAATGTAACGGGTGGCAATTTAACAATTACAAACTTATTGACCTTTACAAATGGTATTTTGAACATGGGTTCAAATACTCTTTATTTACCTCGTCCTACAGGTGCTGCAAATGGTGGTTTAGCATTTGACAGAAGTGCAGTAACAGTAGGTAAATTTGGTAACGTTGTTGGTAAAATTAGTCGTCCAGCAAATTCAAATGACGGCGCAGGCGCAACAAATGGTCGTTTCGAATTCCCATCGGGAACTTCAACAGGCGAATATCGTCCGACTGCAATTACCTTTACACCTGCCTATGTAGTTAACAATCCAGTTAGTATTGAAGTTAATCATATAGCTTCAACACCTGGTGGTACCGTTGGTCTGCCATTGAATGGCGGTAACGGTATAACAATTGGAAACTACGCTCCTTTCTATTGGTTAGTCAATACTACACCTACAAGCTTAAGTTCAACTCAGAACTTCGATATCGAATTTCAGGCTAATAATATAGGTGTTCCATATACTAGCGATCAATCATTAAGAATCGTTAGAAGACAGGATGGTAGTGCTACAACTAATGGTTGGTCAATGCAGGGAACTGCTGCTAACTATGCAAACTACCAGGTTGTTACGGGAGTAGATACTACTGTAGTTGCTAGAACAACATCTTCACAAGGTGGTTTGGTTGCTCAAGGCAGCCGTTTTGCAATAGGCGTTCCTTCAAGAGTACCAAGCTTTAACGCACCTGCTGTACCTACATCTACTGTAGCTGAAGGCGCAACTGCAATAATTCAATTTACAGCTGTTGGTCTTAATTCAAACGATGGTACAGTTACATATAGCAAAATATCAGGTCCTACATGGGCTTCATTAAACACAACAACCGGTTTGGTAACCTTAACTCCTGGTTATACAGATTATTCAGCTACACCTTATACGCTTGTAATAAGAGCCACCACGGCTACTGCTCTAACTGCTGATAAAACGGTTACTATTACTGTTACAAATACAGACCAACTTTCAACATGGGCTACTGCAACAACGACAGTTAATGCTGCAACTGCTACAACAAGTACTGGTGTTGCAAAAACCATTACTTATTCAGCAACAGATCCAGATGCTGGTGATGTAGTTACATACGAATATACTGTAACACCGGCAGTAAGTGCTGGTTCAGTTGTATTCTCAGCAACAGCAGGTACATTAGCATTCACACCAGCTTTTGCAGACGTTGCAAATTCTCCATTTACATTTGTTGTACGCGCTAAGAGCGGAACGCCTGCAGTTTATGCAGCAACAAATATTACAACTGTATTCTCTGTTACAAACACATATGCAAAGGGTGATGTTAACAAGAGCGGCGGTGTTACAAACGCTGACGCTGTATTAGTATTAAACTACCTTGTTGATCCGGTTACATATCCATTAACTGCAGAACAACTATGGTTAGCTGACTGCGACGCAAACGGTGTAGGTAACGGTACAGTTACAGCTTACGATGCAGCATCTATACTCAGAAAATCACTTCCGGTTGGTGGAGCTTTCTTACCTAAGACAGTTGCAGCAGCAGGAACGGTTTCATTCGGTAAATTCTCAAGTGACAAGGGTACCTTTACATTACCTATTACTTTAGAAAATACAATGGGTGTTAGCTCAGTTTACTCAGAAATTCAATTAGGCAGTGCAGTTGAATTCACTGGCGTTCAAGGAAGATTACCTGAAGGCTGGTTAATGTCTTCGAAATATGAAAATGGTACATTGAAAATTGCTATGGCAGGCCTAACTCCATTATCCGCTGGCGACGTAGCTTTAGTAAATCTATCACTAAAAGACAAAGATGCCAAAGCAAATGTTACTGGTAGTGTAATGTTGAACGATCAAATAGGTTCTTCTTTAAGTGCTCAGATAAAAGAAATTCCAAACGATTTCTCTGTTAGTCAAAACTATCCAAACCCATTCAACCCGACTACAAGCATTAAATACGGTATTCCTCAAAATGCTAGAGTTAACTTAACAGTATTTAACATTCTTGGTCAGTCAGTAAGAACATTAGTAAATGCTGAACAAGAATCTGGTAATTATACAGTTATTTGGGATGGAAGAAATGATTTCGGTGGTCAAGTTTCTTCAGGTATCTATCTCTATAGAATATCTGCAGGCAGCTTTAGCCATACAGTAAAGATGAACTTATTAAAGTAATTGCGTTTAGAATTTTAGGGCGGATAGAAATATCCGCCTTAGATTCTGATGCTTGAAAAAACGAACAATAAAAAAACTGAGGTCATAATGAGAAGTTTCAAAATAGGCGTTGTAAAGTTACTTACTGTAGTATTCGCAATGCTTATGTTAGGAACAAGTACGTTTGCTCAGGTTAGCGTCACGTTACCAAATGTTGCCGGCGCTGCCGGATCCACAACTACAGGCGCAATTACAGTTGGTAGTCTTAGTAATGTTTATTCATTTCAGTTCACTGTTACTTATGACAAAAGTAAGGTTTATCTAACAGGTATATCAACTACCGGAACTTTGTTAGCTGGTAACCCGGATCAACCTTATGCAACTGCAGACTCTGCAAACTCAAAACTTGTTGTAGCATGGGCAAGTGCAACACCACTTACTACTACAGGAGTACAAAATTTAATAAACATTAATTTCAAATTAAGAACGGGACTAAGTACATTACAATTTGATCCGTTGAATCCATTCACACTTAATAGCGGCGGTCCGTCAAATCCGGTTACAATAACAACCGGAACATCAACGGTTCCTGCTGTTTTTGTTCAAGGCGGCACTACTAATGTCGTTGCCGGTTCACCTTTTACTTTACCTATAACAGTTTCGACAGTAATTGCAGGGGATAATATTTACTCCTATCAATTTACTGCCACTTTTAATAAGTCTTTAATCAGTATTACAAGTGCAACAATAGACGGTACGTTAAGCGCAGGCGGTCAAACCGGATTTAATGTAAATACTACAGGAGTTAACGGAGTAGTTACATTTACTTATGCCGGGTCATCCCCAATTGTAAGTGCTAACGGAATGCCTTTACTTATATTAAATGGTACGGGAACTGCGGCTGGTACATCAGCTTTTACATTTACATCGTTCCAGTTTAACAATAATACCCCTACATCAATTGCAGCGGCCGGTTCAGTAGTTGTAGCAGCAGCTCCGGTTGTTAATGTAGCTCCTACATTAACAGTCTCAGCAGGTTCAAGTGTTAATGAGAACCAAGCTTTAGCTCTTACATTAACCGGCGCGGATGCAAATACAGGAGATGTTTTAACTTACTCTTATACTGTAAATCCTGCAATTGCAACAAACGCTCCAACATTAAACGCTTCAACCGGTGCCTTTACTTGGACACCAAATTATCAGCAGTCCGGTACTTATACTTTTACATTTAAGGTGCAAGACCAGGGTGGATTGTTTGCAACTGTTAACAGAGTAATTACTGTTAACAATGTAGTAACGCCACCATCATTTACAGTGACTGGCGCAGCACAGATGCCTAATTCATCTGTTGCTGGTGGACATTTATTATCATTTACTTACAAAGCAATTAGTGCTGAAGGTGATCCCATTACTTATTCATACACAATTACTCCTGCAGCAACTGGTGCAGCAGTAGATCCAACAACAGGTGTTTTCACATGGACACCTGCCGCTAATGCATCCGGATCGTTTCAGGTAATTGTATATGCAAGCAACGGTGTTTACACAACACCATCAAGCATAGCTACTGTAACCATTACAGCTAATTCACTACCGGTTTTTGCGGCAATTGCAGCACAGACCGGAACAGAGAACGTTGCTTTGGGTTTCACTGTAAGTGCAACAGACGCTAATTCAGATCCTATTGCTTATACTTATACTGTATCTCCGGCTATTGCAACTAACGCTCCAACATTGAACTCCTCAACTGGCGTTTTTGCATGGACACCAAATTATACACAGGCAGGAACATATACATTTACATTTTCTGCTAGCGATGGTGTCGGATCAGCAACAACTACTGTTTCTGTGGTAATCGCAAATCCAGCCACTACTCCTGTATTAACAGCCGTTGCTAATCAATCTGTTAATGGCAACAGCGCTCTTTCAGTGCAGTTAGCGGCTACAGATGTAGATACGGATAATACTTTAACATATTCATTCACATCAATTCCTGCAATTACCGGAAACGTTCCCGTAATCAGTTCAACCGGACTTTTTACATGGACACCGACTGTTGCTCAGGCAGGTGTTTATTTTGTAACGTTTAAAGTTGCAAATCCTAGTGGTACTTTTGCAACACAAACCGCAACTGTTACAGTAGTAAATTTAGCGCCAACATTGGCTCTTAATCCTGTTGGACCAAATTTCAGTGTAGGCGAAGGTTCAGCATTGACAGTTCAATTAGTGGGTGCAGATGGCAATACTGGTACAATATTAGCGTATTCATATACGGTAAGTCCTGCTATTGCAACAAATGCTCCAACCTTTAGCACGTCAACCGGTGCATTTGCATGGACACCAGCTGTAAATCAGAACGGTACATATACCTTCACATTTACAGTATCTGATGGTTTCCTTACTACAAGTGTTACTAGTGTGGTAACTGTTCTTAAAGTTAACTTAGCTCCAACACTTACTCTTAATCCTGTAGGACCAAATTTCAGTGTTAACGAAGGTGCAGCATTAGCTGTACAGTTAGTTGGTGCTGATGCAAATAGTGGTACAACTCTTTCTTATTCTTATGTATCCACTCCTGTAGCAACTGGTGCTACATTCAGCACATCAACAGGTGCATTTGCATGGACACCTGCTGTAAATCAGAATGGTACTTACAGTGTTGTATTTACTGTATCAGACGGAAGTCTAAGTGCAAGTGTAACTTCTGTAATTACGGTTGTTAAAGTTAATATAGCTCCTACATTAACATTAAGTCCCGTAGCTCCATATTCGGTTAACGAAGGCGCAACTTTGACGATTACATTAAACGGTGCTGATGTAAATACAGGTGATGTATTAACTTATTCAGTAACAAGTCCTGCAACATTACCTTCAGGCGCAACGCTTACAGGGAATGTCTTTACATGGACTCCGACATATGATCAAGGACAATCAGCGGCTTACTCGTTTACATTCAAAGTTGCCGATCAAGGTACATTATCTGCTACAGTAACTGCAAGTATTACGGTAGTTAATGTAAACAGAGCTCCTGTCTTTACGACAACTTTACCTGCAAATGTTATTGTTCCTGTTCATAAGGCTCCAAATCCTGTTTATTATCGTTTCACTTATGTTGCTACTGATCCTGACGGACAGCCAGTAACATACAGCCTCTTAGCAGGTACATCAAATATGAGTATCACTGCTGGCGGTGAATTCTCGTGGGCTCCAACTGCTGATCAAGCCGGAAAATCGTATGTAGTTACAGTTCAGGTATCTGACGGAACTATGACTGCTGTAACATCATCTACAATTACTGCAAGTTCAACAATTACAGCTGTTGAAGATTATGCTACCGGTGTTCCAACAGAGTTCAGCTTAATGCAGAATTATCCTAATCCATTCAACCCAACTACTTCTATTCGCTTTGCTATCCCAACAGAGAGTTATGTTAAGCTTTCTGTTTTCAATATTTTGGGACAAGAAGTTGCAGAATTAGTTAATAGCAGAATGGCAGCAGGATTCCATAAAGTTGACTTTAATGCTTCGAAATTGACTTCTGGTTTGTACATATACAAAATTGAAGCAGGAAACTTTGTGTCAGTTAAAAAGATGTTGTTAATGAAGTAATATATTTAGCATCATAACGATGTTAAGGAAAATGCCCCTGCTTTTAAGGGGCATTTTTTATTTAGTTTATAATTGTTCTTTGAATAATGACGCTTTGTGTCTTTGCTAGGATCCGGACAAAGTCGGATGACGAAGCGAACCAATTAATATTTTTAGTCATCGCAATGATAAGCTTGGTGTGACGAAGAATAAGTTTATTTAGTATTGAATACATTAATGGTTTACTATGGAGATTGAATCATGTATTTTTGTCATTGATGAATTATGAAAAATGAATAATTGTCATTCTGAACAAAGTGAAGAGTGCAAATTCAAAAGTTTCTAGTAATTAAATGAATTTTTCCAAAACGATTTCAGGAGGGAAAAATGAAACGTATTAATAGCTTATCTTTTATAATTGCAATAATTCTGATAGCATCAAAAATTAGTTACGCTCAGGTAACGCTAACACTCCCGACAGCTGTAGGAACACCTGGATCTGAGGTGATGGTACCTATAACTGTAAATGATCTTACGGGATTGAACATTTCCTCCTATCAGTTTCAAATTAATTATAATCCTGCTGTAATTAATATTACAGAAGCAAGTTTTGTCGGTACAATATCCGAAGGCGGCAGTCCCAATAATTATTTTGATAATGTTAACGGAAGATTTTATCCGTCATGGCTAAGAGCAGCTAATCAATCAGGACCGCGTCCGCTTGTCGGAAGCGGTGTTTTATTGTACTTCAAAATAAAATTCATGGCTGCTGGTAATACAACAATTACATATGGTTCAACAGGCGGTTACATCAGTGAGTTTGTTGGTACCTCATCTTTTACAATTACCTCCAATACAGGATCGGCTACTACGTCGTTGGTAAATAATCCCCCTGTATTTGATCCTGTCCCTGCAAAGACGGTTAATGAAGGAAGTCTCTTAACTTTTACGGTAAATGCAATTGATCCCGAAGGGCAAACTGTAACATACTCAACCGGAACTCTTCCAACTGGAGCTACTTTTAATCCTTCTACAAAAACATTTTCATGGACTCCTACATATGATCAAGCGGGTTCTTACACAGTAGATTTTAGAGCAAGCGACGGTAATTCAACAACAACTTTAACTGTGAATATTACCGTTGTAAATGTAAACAGAGCACCTACGCTTAATTTAAATCCCACGAGTCCCTACAATGTTAACGGAGGACAGTTACTTCAGATTGCTTTAGTGGGTTCCGATCCTGATGGGAATACACTTACATATTCGTATACTTCAACTCCGGCAATGACAGGCGCAGTACTAAATTCATCTACCGGTGCATTTAGCTGGACACCTACTTCAAGTCAGGCGGGAACTTACAATGTTACTTTCTCTGTAACGGACGGTTCTCTTAGTGCAACTGCTGCAGCCGTTATAACGGTTATAAACGTTAACGTTGCGCCAACATTAACTCTTACTCCGGTATCACCCTTCAACGTTTATGCAACACAAACTCTCAATATTCAATTGAACGGAGCGGATGCAAACATCGGGGATATTCTTACTTATTCTTTTACTACAACACCTTCAATTACCGGCGCTACCATAAATTCATCAACAGGTGCATTTACATGGACACCCTCGTTATCCCAAAAAGGTTCATATACAGTTACATTCAAAGTTACAGATAACGGCGGTTTATTTGCTACATCAGTCGGAGTAATAAATGTTAACAATGCAGCACCAACATTGGTGCTTAATCCCGTTGGACCTTCATTCAATGTAAATGAAGGATCGGCGCTAACTATCCAATTAGTTGGTTCGGATATAAATGTTGGAGATATTTTAACTTATTCATTCACGTCAACACCAGCAGCAACCGGTGCAATAATAAATCCATCGACCGGTGTATTTAGCTGGACACCGGCAACAAATCAATTTGGTACCTACAACGTTACCTTCACGGTCTCTGACGGAAGTCTAAGCGCAAATGTTGTGGCTACAATTACAGTTATCAAAGTAAATATAGCTCCAACACTTTCGCTTAATCCGGCTGGTCCATTAAGTATAAATGAAGGTTCACAATTAAATATTCAATTACTTGGCGCTGATGTAAACAGTGGTACAACTCTTATCTATTCTTATACAGCAACTCCAGCTGTAACAGGCGCAACAATAAATACTTCGACAGGCGCATTTAGCTGGACGCCGGTTACAAATCAATTTGGAACTTACAATGTTATATTTACGGTTTCTGACGGAAGTCTAAGCGCTAATATATCAACCGTTATCACAGTAATTAAAGTTAATATACCCCCGACGTTGACGCTTAATCCAGCAGGACCCTTCACTGTTAACGAAGGTGCACAATTAAATATTCAGCTTGTTGGTGCCGATGTAAACAGCGGTACCACTTTAACTTATTTTTATAATTCGATCCCTGCTGCAACCGGTGCATCGTTCAATTTAACTACCGGTTTATTTAGTTGGACTCCGGATTATGATCAGGCAGGCATTTACAATGTTACATTTACAGTTTTTGACGGAGCTTATAGCACTAATGTAACGGCTGTAATTACCGTTGCTGATGTTAATGTAGCGCCAACATTTACACTTCCTGTTGCAAACACACTTACGTTAGCAGAAGCAGCAACCACAGGCAATACCGTTGTATTCGCAGCAAGCGGTACGGCAGGTATTACATATACTATGGTTCCAAATACACCTGCTTTAACATGGGCTGCATTTAATCCTGCAACTGCAACTTTAACCTTAACTCCTGGTTACGGTGTAGCACGAGCTGTTACAGGCGGTATCTATACTATCACTATCAGAGCTACCGGAACTAATTTATTAACGAAAGACTTTGTATTTAGAGTAACAGTTACTACAACCTTAAGAAACCCAGATTGGGCTTCTACTGGTGCACAAACTAACACTGAAATAACTATAAACCATAACCAACCTGTTGTAATATTAAATTATAAAGCAATTGATCTAGATGATCATGTTATTACCTATTCAATGTTATCAATTACTCCAACTACAACAGCTGCTATATTTACTAATGAAGCAGGCTTGAGTCTTGGTAAATTAGCATTTACTCCAACTTCTGCAGATGCTGGTATAACTTATATGGTAGTAGTAAAAGCACTTTGTACAGCAGGTCTATTCTCTACTACTCAAACAACTATTATAGTTAATCCAAATCGTGCGCCTACATTTGTTGCGCCTTTATTAACTTCTCAGACTGTACCAGTTGTAAAAGTATATGGTGTTACACAAGCATTTACATTCCAACTTGCTGCTACAGATCTTGATAGTGATCCATATACATTTACTT
>Ga0163199_1001780_pt1 | contig 13307 bp, 8 predicted proteins | sample PL_2010_150m_FD_113537 | JGI IMG/M metagenome (GOLD analysis project Ga0163199, IMG submission 113537) | Freshwater microbial communities from Powell Lake, British Columbia, Canada to study Microbial Dark Matter (Phase II) - PL_2010_150m | ecosystem: Environmental > Aquatic > Freshwater > Lake ... | reverse complement strand
GTCGAATGGAAACGCCGTTCTTCTCGGCGACACGGATCGCCGCCGCGTCGGCTTGCACCGCGAAACCAATGACAATTGCTTTGGACGCTGTCGCCAGCATCACATCGTTCTCGGTGATGTTGCCAATTTCACCGTAGAGGATATTTATTTTAATATCGTTGGTGCTTAACTTTTTGAGGGAGTTGCTGATCGGTTCGAGCGAGCCTTGCACATCGGCTTTAACTACTAAGGCAAGTTCGGGCATCTCGCCCGCTTTATATTTTTCAAAGACCTGTTCCAGCGTCATGGCTTGCGCCGGTTTTGTTTCGGCTTCCTTCGTCGCTAACTTGCGCTCAGCGACAAGCAAGCGCGCTTGGCGATCCGTTTCGACCACGCGGAAGATGTCGCCCGCCACCGGAACATCCGAAAGACCTAAGACCGAGACCGGAGTCGAGGGCGGCGCTTCGGTCACTACCTCGCCGTGATCGTTGAACATGCGGCGGATGCGACCGCTGACCATTCCGGCGATGATCACATCGCCCGTGCGTAACGTGCCGTTCTGCACCAGCAGAGTCGCCATCACGCCTTTCGCTTTTTCGAGCTGCGCTTCAATCACCGTGCCTGCCGCCGCTGTTTTAGGATTCGCTTTCATCTTAAGATCATCGGCAGTAAGCAGAATCGCTTCGAGTAAATCGTCAATGCCCTGTTTCTTCTTCGCCGAGACCGGCACCACCATCGTGTCGCCGCCCCACTCATCGGACGTGAGTTGAATATCCGTCAGTTGTTGTTTGACTCGATCCGGGCTGGAATTAGGTTTATCAATTTTATTCAGCGCAACGATGATCGGAACGCGAGCCGCTTTGGCGTGCGCCGCCGCCTCGCGCGTTTGCGGCATCACACCGTCGTCAGCCGCCACGACCAAGACGGCAATATCGGTTGCCTGCGCGCCGCGCGCGCGCATCGCCGTGAACGCCTCATGCCCCGGCGTATCCAAAAATGTGATCGAGCGTTGGTTGTGGATGATCTGATACGCGCCGATGTGCTGGGTGATGCCGCCGGCTTCCCCTGCGGCAACATCCGTGTGGCGTATCGCGTCGAGCAGAGAAGTCTTGCCGTGATCGACGTGACCGAGGATGGTCACGACCGGAGGGCGGAGAATTAAATCCTCTTCCGATTCGTGTTCGATCAGCTTGCGCCACTCGGCGGTGCTGACTTTCTCTTCTTCTTTTTCTTCTTCGATAACCGCTACGGGCTGAGCGTCGTAGCCCATCTCGCTGATTACAATCGCGGCGGCATCATAATCAATCTGCTGGTTAATCGTCGCCATCACGCCGTTTGACATCAAGCCTTTGATGATGTCTATAGGGCTGGCTTTAATAAGGTCGGCAAGCTGTCTCACTGTGACCGCTGCCGGGAGTTCAATCACTTTGCGCCCATTGTCACTCATAATGCGCCTCCCGAAAATCAAAATTCTGATCGAGGCGCGAACAACGTTGACTGCGGCGCAAAGCGTCTCAGTTCATTGCACTCGTGCCTCGAGATAAAAGCAGTTCATGAATTTAATCCGGCAACTTTTCGCCGTCGGCGCGGAACTGCTCGCGCTGTTCTACTGTCAACGTGGTCTTCAACGCTTGGTCTAGCAAATTGCCTTTCAAGGCATTCGCCCAACAACTTTTTTTCTTGTGCAAGTACGCGCCGCGTCCGGCTTTCTTGCCTGTCGTGTCAATCTCCATGCCGTCTGCGGTACGCACCAATCGAATCAACTCGCGTTTGCCTTGTGTCTCGCGGCAAGCGATGCACGTCCGTTGTGGCGCGCGCTTTTTGTTGGGGCTGTTCATCTCACTCTGGAATGTCTTCGGTCCAATCTTTGCTGCGTCCGGGCTTGCGCTTTATCTTGGCGACAAACATACCCAAGTCTTCATCAAAGACTACTTCGCGCTTCGTGCCGACTTTGCCCTTCTTCTTCACTTTCGTCTTGTCGCCTTTGCCCCCATCTTCGTCATCATCTTCTTCGCCGATTAATTCTTCAAAGGATTGCTCGACCTCTTTGCCATTTTCATCGAGGACCACTGGCGGCTTAACATCTTCCGCTGACGCCGACTCGGCGGCAACAACTTCGGCGCCCGGTTCAACTTCCGGTTTTTCAGTGGCGGCTTCCGCAGTCGGAGTCGCTTTCACTTCAACCGACGGCGGCTCGGGTAATTTGATTCCGCCCATCGCCGCTTTCAATTCCTCTAACATCTTCGGACCAAAACCTTCGAGTCTGAGAATGCGATCTTGATCAATCGCCAACTGCTCCATCACCCGACCCACGTTGTCGTAATCGCCTTCTTGCAACAACTTGATAATCTTTTCGGGCAGACCGGCTTCTGGCAATTTGATCTTGTACGCTTCGGGATTGATCGTCGCTTTGATCGCCGCGACCTTTTGCGCTTTCTCGGCGCGCACCGCTTGCTTGCCTTGCGACTGCAATTTTTCGTAGGTGTCTACCAGTTTGCCAAGCGCAGAATATTCTTCGGGTGTCACCACTTTGCTTTCGGCTTTCTTGGCGATGATGACTTCCGCTTGTTCAAGTTGCGTGCCGATCTTCGAAGCGAGTTCGGGCGCGGCTTTGGCTTTGTTTACAATATCGCCCGCCGCTTCGATGACGCTCTTGATGTCAATGCGCCAACCGGTGAGCTTGGCGGCGAGCCGCGCGTTTTGTCCTTCGCGTCCAATCGCCAGTGACAGTTGATCGTCGGGGACGATCACGGTGGCGGTGCGCCCGCTGATCGGATCGTCGTCGAGATAGACGCCGGCAACACGCGCCGGACTCAACGACTTGGCGATGAAGGCGTTGGGGTCAACGTTCCACTCGATCACGTCAATCTTTTCGTCGTTCAATTCTTTGACGATGGATTGAATACGCACGCCGCGCATCCCCACGCACGCCCCCACGGGGTCAACGCCTTCTTGCATCGCGGCAACCGCCACTTTGGAACGATGACCGGGTTCGCGGGCGATAGATTTAATTTCAACTAAGCCGTTATAAATTTCCGGCACTTCGTTTTCGAGCAAGCGGCGCAACATATTCTTGTGCGTGCGCGAGACGACGATCTGCGGACCGCGCGGAGACTTGCGAACTTCCAGCACGTAGGCGCGCACTTTATCGTGCGGACGATAACGCTCGCCCGGCACTTGTTGGTTGCGCGGCATCACCGCTTCGGCCCGACCCAAACCAATCGTCACCGATTGCGGGCTGACGCTCTGCACCGTGCCGTGAATGATGTCGCCTTCGCGGCTGGCATATTCTTGATATTGACTCTCACGCTCCGACTCGCGCAAGCGCTGCAGAATCACTTGCTTGGCAGTTTGCGCCGCAATGCGCCCAAAGTTTCTGGGCGGCGTGGATTCCACGGTGATCATGTCGCCGAGTTTAATTTCGGGATCAACTTTGCGCGCCTCGTCCAACGTCACTTCGGTGCGATGATCGACGATATCTTCCACGACTTCCTTCTCGGCGTAAATCTTGAAGGACTCCGTGACGATGTCTACTTTGGCGACGACGTGCTGCGCCGTCGAAGCGCTCATTTCGCGGCGGTAGGCTGAGACCAAGGCCGTCTCCAGCGCTTCGATGATCACTTCGCGTTTAAGTTTGTTGTGTTCGGCGATTTCGTTAAAGGCGAGGGTAAACTCACTTTTCATGTTTGTCTTGTGTTGCTCCAAAAATAAAACGATATGTGGGACGATTCGGTAGGCTGTCCGTTTTGCCTAGAAATGCAGAGAAGTGGGGGCAACCCACTTCTCGATGTCTTACGGTATCGAATACTGACCTCATTATAAGCATGGCGTTGGCGCGTGTCAAGTTTTTATCTGTTCGAGCGGCACGATCTCTTTCACGTCACTGTTCCTGCGTTTCATTTCCGCGCCGCCGGCCTTTAAACTTTTGTCGCTCACCGTGATCCGAATCGGCAAGCCGATCAGATCGGCGTCGGCGAACTTCACCCCCGCCGACTCATCGCGGTCATCGTATAACACGCTGGGCAACTTCGCGTATAACGCCTCCGCCGCGACTCGCGTCTCATCTGCTTTGCCCAATTTGATCAAGTGAACCTGATACGGCGCAACCGATTCTGGAAATATGATTCCGTGATCGTCATGATGCGCCTCAATGATTGAAACGAGTAGCGATTCTAAATTGATCTCGCACGATCCCATAATGATCTCTTTCGGTCTGCCGTCTGCGTCAAGATAAGTGGACGCCGACTCTGCTGCGCGGCGTGGGTAATAACTTGCTACTTTGATTCCGTTGACCACGCGCAAATAACCGTTGTGGCACACCCCGCACCGTAATCCGTCTATGGGCGATGCGATGTCTTCAATGAGCGTTGCTTTAAAATCACGCGGGTAGTTGACGTTGATGAAGTGATAGCCGTGCTCGTTTGCGCCCGCCGCAAAATTTCTGCCGGTGTGGATGGACGAGTCGGCGATAACTATGGTCTCGTTGGAAGTTGGATGTTGGAAGTTGGATGCAACGTTTAGCCCGCGTGGTGAGGCGTAACCCGGCACTGCGCCAACAGCGATGATCTCTTCTTCGGTTGCGAGACGAAGTGTGCCGTTACCCAACACATTGAGAATCTTTCGCTCGCTCACCTCTAAATCGCCGCGTACGACGACGAAGACGAAAGACTCAAACCCGAAGGGTCTCGCCCGCTCCGCTTCGCTACGGGGTGCTTCGCAAGACCCTTCGGGTTTTTGGTGGACATACATCACCGCCTTCAACGTTTGGCATTTGCCAATGTCCAGAAATTCTGCCAAAGAAGTGATGGTATTGCAATTGGGCGTGCCAACTTTTTCTAACTTGAGAATCTCTTCGTCACAACCGCAATCTTCGATCACAAACTTCGCGGCGTCTTTCGTTGCGGCATAACCGCACGAGTCACAGCGCATGAAAGTGTAATTACCTTTGGAGTGAGGTAAAACAAAGATGGAGTCCGAAGTCTCCGACTTCGGCAAACGTCGGGAGACGTTTGATTCCACTCTGAGCAAATCGAGGTCGCATCCTTTGAAGATTCGTTGGAGCGAAGTATCAAAAGACTCAAACGCCGAGTTGTTTGTGTGAAAAGAAAAGAATCTCAGAGACGTTGAATTGTTTTCGTAAAGAACTTTGGGCAGATCACGATACGAGTTAATCTCGTAGGGCAAGATGTCATCTTGCCCAACAAATTCTTGCCCATCCATTGCGCTGCAAACTAACTGCCGCGCGCGATGCAGCGCACGCGCGCCAAGCGGCAAGTAGGCGAATGTTCCCGCACCCGTTGACCGCATCACTGCGGCGCGGATCATTAATTGATGAGAGACGAGTTGAACATCAGACGGAGTCTCGCGCAGAGTCTTTCCGAAGAGTTGGGAGAAGCGCATGGTGTTAGACCGACGCGGTTTCCGAAACCGCGTCGGTCTTGGCTTTAGAGGTTTGCGAAGAAGTGAATGTAGGCTTCAATGCCCTTGAAGAACGTCGGGATGTGTTGCTTTTCGTTGGGCGCGTGCAAGTTGTCGTCGGGCAAGCCGAAGCCCATGATGACCGAATCGATTCCCAAGATGCGTTGGATGTCGCTGACCACCGGCACACTGCCGCCTTCGCGTCGAAAGACGGGCTTGACTCCGAAGACTGTTTGTAAGGCTTTCTGTGCTGCCTTCACTTGCGGCGAATCGAATGCGGTGAGGACGCCCGGCGTTTTGCCGAAGGCTTTGAGATTCCACGTTACGGTCTTGGGCGCGTTCTTCTTGAGATAAGCGATGAGTTGTTTTTCAACTTTGTCAGGGTCTTGATCGGGAACGAGACGCATAGAAATTTTTGCCATCGCTTTGCCGGGCAACACGGTCTTGCTGCCCTCACCGATGAAGCCTGCATACAAACCGTTGATCTCTAATGTGGGGCGCGCGCCGAGTCGCTCGACGTTGGTGTAGCCTGCTTCACCATAAAGTTTCGGCGGGTTGGCGGCTTCTGCTTTAATTTGCTTATCACTGCGCGGGACGCGCTTGAGATTCTTGCGCTCCTCTTTGGTGAGCTTGCGAACATCATCGTAATAGCCGGGCAGAGTCACGCGACCTTTTTTGTCGTGCATGCCCGCGATGAGTTCGGCTAACACCTGCGCCGGGTTGTGCACCGCGCCGCCGAACATGCCCGAATGGAGATCGTGTTCGGGTCCATGCACCCACAATTCAAAATAGGCGAGACCACGCAAGCCGTAGACGATGGCCGGGATGTGCGGCGCGAGAATTCCTGAATCAGCGTTGAGTGAGAAATCGGCTTTGAGTTTTTCTTTGTTCTCTTTGAGGAATGCGCCCAAGTTGGGCGAGCCGATTTCCTCTTCACCCTCGATCAATACTTTCACGTTGGCGTTGAGTCCGCCACCATGTTGAATAGAGGCGGCGAGCGCGGCAAGGAAAGCGATATCCTGTCCCTTCATATCCGACGCGCCGCGCCCGTATAAATTTTCGCCGCGCACGGTTGGCTCAAACGGTTTGCTCAGCCATTCGTTGAGCGGGTCAACGGGTTGCACGTCGTAGTGACCATAAACTAAAACGGTTGGCTTGCCGGGCGCTTTGAGATATTCACCATAGACAACGGGATGACCGGCCGTCGGCATGATGGCGACGTTATCCATGCCCATGCTTCGCAAAATCTTCTCAACATAGTCTGCCGCGCGTTGAATATCGGGTTTATTCTCAGCGAGGGTAGAGATGCTGGGGATGGCGACAAAATCTTTTAGTTCTTGTAATACATAATCTTGGTGCGCCCGGACGTGTTGAATGGCGGGTTCGAGGTGGGTCATTATTAGCTCCTAAAAAATTTATTCAGTAATTACGCAAATGCTCTTTGCAGACGCGAGATGTGCTTTTTCGGTTGATGCACGACAAGATCATATGTCGTTTGTAAGTTGATCCAGAATTCTGGCGTGGTGCCAAAAGCTTGCGCTAACAACCAAGCCGTTTCAGGCGTCACGCTGCGTTTGCCGCGTGTGAGGTCGTTGATGCTTTGTGCGGGCACTCCAATATGCTTGGCGAGCTTCGCTTTGGTAATTTCCAGTGGCAATAAGAACTCCTCTAACAAAATTTCGCCGGGGTGAGTAGGGATTCTATTTTCGGGAATCATATAACGAAATTATACGGTGTGATACATGAATCTCAAAATAGACATCCTCTCACTTCTGCGCTAAACTCCCTCCAACCTCTAACTTCCAATTTCCGACTTCCAATGTCCACCGACGTTACCCCAGTTCGCCAACAATATCTCGACATCAAAAAAAAATACCCGCACGCGATTTTGTTTTTTCGCTTGGGCGATTTCTACGAAACGTTTGACGCCGACGCCGAACTGGTGGCGCGCGAACTCGACATTGTGTTGACCGGGCGCAACGTCGCTAAAGGGGCGCGTGTGCCGATGGCGGGCATTCCGCATCACGCCATTGAGAGTTACTTATCACGCTTGATCACCAAAGGGTATCACGTCGCCATCTGCGAGCAAATGGGTGATGAGCCGGTCAAAGGTTTGTTCTCGCGTGAAGTGACTCGCGTCATCACACCCGGCACCGTCATTGAACCGAGTCTGCTCACCGATAATCGCAATAATTATTTAGCGTCGGTGTTAATTGATTTGCATCGCGCCGCACTCGCCTTTGTAGACATCACCACCGGACAATTCGCCGTCGCCCAATTTGAATCAAGCGATGTCGCCTCGCTCCTCGCTCACGAATTGACTCGCCTCTCGCCCGCCGAGATTCTGATCCCCGACAATCTCCAATTACCAATTACTAATTACCATCCAACGATTCTTCCCCCATACCGATTCGATCTCGGCTCATGCCGCCAACTTCTCCTCGACCATTTTTCTGTGACGACCCTCGCCGGTTTCGGTATTGAACAACAATCGCTCGCCATTCGTTGCGCGGGCGCGATTCTGCATTACCTCAAAGAGACTCGCCCCAACGCCCTCAACTTGCTTGTCGGACTCTCCACCTATTCGACCAGTGAGTTCATGTTATTGGATTCGGCGACGCGCAGAAATTTGGAACTGACTGAAACGATTCGCGGCGGCGCGACGAAGGGATCGTTGTTGAGCATCTTAGATAAAACGGTGACGCCGATGGGCGCGCGGCTGCTTCGATCTTGGGTCAGCCAACCACTGCTTAACCTCAACGAGATCAACGCCCGACTCGATTCCGTTGATGCCCTTCATCGCGATGGCGTGCGCCGCGCCGAGATTCGCGCCGCGCTGAAACCGCTCGGCGACTTAGAGCGTTTGGTGAATCGCGTCTTGGGTCACACGGCTGTCCCGCGCGATCTCGGCGGCATCCGCTTTGCGTTGGCGGCGATTCCGAAATTAAAGGAACTGATCGGAAACACTTCCTTTAGTTCCCTCGTTTCCCTTGATTCCCAAATTGACCCGTCCCCCGATATTTTGAACTTGATTCAAGAATCATTAGCCGATGACGATCTTCCTTCCAACTTCGATCATTCTGGAATCATTCGGGCAGGGTGGTCGGCTGAACTGGACGGCGTGATGAGCGCCTCAAAAGGTGCGCGCGAGTGGATCGCCGGTTTGGAAAAAGTGGAGCGCGAGCGTTCAGGTCTTAAGACACTTAAAGTTGGATACAACAAAGTCTTTGGCTATTACATCGAGATCAGTAAAGCGGCGGCAGAAGGCGCGCCCGATAATTACATCCGCAAACAAACGTTGGTCAACGCTGAACGATTCATCACGCCTGAACTGAAAGAATACGAAACGTTGGTGTTGAACGCCGAAGAACGTATCTTGGAAATTGAAGAGCGACTCTTCAAAGAAGTTTGCGCGCAGATCATCTCTCAATCGAATCGTCTACTTACTACCGCACGAGCGTTGGCGCGATTAGATGCGTTGGCTTCACTAGCAGAGACGGCGGCACGAGAGAAATACGTGAGAGCAGAGATAGTGGAAGATCAAAGATTAATAATTAAAGAGGGGCGGCATCCCGTCGTTGAAAACTTTTTGGGATCGGGTGAACGCTTTGTGCCGAATGACGTGATCTTTGAACAAGATGAATGTGTGCGCATCATCACCGGACCCAACATGAGCGGCAAGTCAACTTTTTTGCGACAAGCCGCGCTCATTGTCTTGATGGCGCAGATCGGCAGTTTTGTTTCAGCAGAGTCGGCAACCATCGGCATCGTGGATCGAATCTTCACCCGCATCGGCGCGCAAGATGAGATTCATGCTGGGCAATCAACATTCATGGTGGAGATGATCGAGACAGCGAACATTTTGCATCACGCCACATCGCGCAGTTTGTTGGTGCTGGATGAGATCGGGCGCGGCACCAGCACCTACGATGGACTCTCACTGGCGTGGGCGATTGTGGAATATATTCATAACCATCCGCGCCTGCGAGCGAAGACGTTGTTTGCGACTCATTATCACGAGTTGACCGAGTTAGCAAAATTATTACCCAATGTTCGCAACTACAACGTCGCCGTCACCGAAGATACGGCGGCAGGCACGGTGGTCTTTTTACATCGCATCATCCCCGGCGGCGCGGATCGATCTTATGGCATCCATGTCGCGCAGATGGCAGGCTTGCCAAAAACCGTGATCAACCGCGCTCAAGAAATTTTGGCGACGCTCGAAGCATCTTCGGGCGATGTGGTGAAGAGCGAACCCTCAACTGCGAATCAGATAGCGTTATTCCCCGAAACGAATCCGTTGACGGATGAGTTGAAAAGTTTGGATGTGAGTTCGATGACGCCTTTAGAAGCGTTGAACAAGTTGTTTGAGTGGCAGAAGAGATTTGGAGATCAGAAGTAACCGCCGCCGGGATTCTGGCGGCTTTGTCTCTTGAGACAAGCAAAGAAGTTGTATTGGATTCACTATATGGAAATACTGGTATTTTGGTTATCTATCGAGTATTAGTAGCAAACCCAGCCTCCTCGCCCTTTAGGCGAACCGAAATCTCCGCGGCGCACTAAACAGCCCCACATTCATGGGGCTGTTTGTTTGATGGATCGAAACTTCTATTCAATTCCAGTGTTTTATGATTAGGAGAAAACCACCATGCCAAAAGTAACCATTGTCACTGATAGCACCGCTTATATCCCGCAGGACCTTGTAAAGCAATATGGAATTTATGTCGCGCCGCAACAAGTTATATGGGGAACGGACACCTATCGCGATGGCGTGGATATGCAGCCCGATCAATTTTATGAGCGGCTGAAAAACTCTAAAGAGAGTCCGCGTACATCGCAAGCATCACCCGGAGTGTTCAAAGAGATTTATACCGAAGCGCTTGGACACTCAGATGCATTGTTAGTGATTCTTCTGTCGAGCGGGTTGTCGCAAACGTATAACTCGGCGATGCTGGCGAAAAATGATCTACCTAACGCTAAGATCGAGATAGTAGATACACGCCTGACTTCAATGGCGATGGGCTATATGTGTCTCGCGGCAGCACGTATGTTAGCCGAGGGCAAGTCGTTGGATGAGGCGAAGAAAAAAGTTGAGAACATGATCCCGATGGCGAACTTGGTGTTCACGGTGGATACATTAGACTATCTGCACCGTGGCGGGCGCATTGGCGGCGCGGCGCGGTTCATCGGCAATGCACTTAACTTCAAGCCAGTATTACATGTGAAAGACGGCAAGGTGGATGCGTTGGAGCGCGTCCGCACCAAAAAGAAAGCGGTTGAATACATCATCAATGTCGTGGCTGAACGTGTAGCCGATAAGGGCCCGGTGCGTTTGGCGGCGATCCACGCCAATGCGGAAGACGAAGCGAAGGAATTATTGGAAACCGCCGCCGCGCGTCTGAAGCCGGTGGAAAAAATGATCGTTCCCGTCAGTCCGGCGATTGGCACCCACACCGGACCCGGCACCGTTGGTTTAGCTTATTCCGTTGGTTAGCGCGTAGCAGGAGAGAACGGCTGACCGGAATAAAAAGACCGCGTCGGTTACCGACGCGGTCTTCGTTTAATTACCCATCGCTGCCTTCACACTATCACAGTGATGTTGTTGAGCAAGTTGCCAACTTGCTCTACTAAGTTTAATTACCCATCGCCGCCTTTACACTATCACAGTGATGTTGTTGAGCAAGTTGCCAACTTGCTCTATTAAGTTTAATTGCCCATCGCTACTTTCACACTGTCACATGCCGGACAAGTGTTGTTCGGTCGTAATATAGCGTAACCCGCTTGCGGATCATCCGTCCACACGGTGAAGTCCACGTTGAAGATGATCAAGAGGCGAGTCTTGCCTTGCGTCTTTGAGATCTTCACCGCATCTGCCATGAACTGCGCTTGCTCGGCAACGGTTAAGTTGTAAGGTGGCTTCCACAAAAATCCGGCTGGCACATAACCCCACTCTTGTCCCGATAGATAACCTAACTCAGTGAAGCAAAGTTTTTTCGCGCCGCCGATGGCGTTGTAATAGGTATCCACCATTGTTTGATAGTAGCGTGTGTAGTGATTCGGATTGCCGCGCGGGTCGCCGCTCGTCACGTACGGCGAGAGCAAACCCTCATTGTAATGAATCCCCAAACAGTCCATGTAATTCAACGCGCCCGCCGCGACCATGCCCTCGAGGTAAGGTTTATCATCGCAACCGATCCCTGAACAACCACCGAAGTATCCGGTGGGTGAGAGCGCGCCGCTGATCACCATTGTGTTTGGGTTCTTGGTTTTGATGGCGTTGTAAGATTGTTGAAGCATCGAAGTGTACAACGTTGCGCTGATCTGTCCCGACTTCCACTCACGATCCAAATTCATCTCGTTCCAAACTTCAATGCCATCTACGCCAAGCGCGGCAAGGTCGCCTAAGTAAGATGCATAAGATGCAAACTTATCAGAAGTGGAGTTATTGGGTCCGCCCTTCACACTCAACAAAAGTTTAAAGCCTTTCGACTTGGCATCGTTGATTATTCCACTTTGTCCGCTCGCCGCATCGCCAGGACTCCACGCTACTTGTCGCTTGACCCACGTCATGCCTGTTTGCTTCATGAGATCAGGGAATCCGAATCCGGCTACCTGACCGCCGAGTTCAAATGTTGTGGATGATGTTGTTGTGGCGACTCGTGTCGGCGTGGATGTTGCGCCCGGTACAGGCGACGCGGTTTGGAGTGCCGTCACCGTTACAGTTCCGGCTGGCGTCGGGGTCGCTGTGGGCGATGTTGCCGTGGTCGTGCCGCTTGCTCCCGGTATGATTAATTTTTGTCCGACGAAGATGGTGAAGCTGCGTAAGCCGTTGGCGGTCATCAGTGCGCTGACCGTTGTGCCGGCATTGATCGCAATGCGAAAGAGTGTGTCACCGGCGCGCACGGTGTAGGTTGAGCCAGCCGTTAAATTAAGTGCCGGGACGTTAGAGTCGCCGGGCGCGGGTGTGGCGGGCACCGCAGTGGCGGCGGGCGACGTTATGTTTCCGCTGGCGTCGGGGATGATCAATGTTTGCCCGACGAAGATTCGAAAATTGGTTAAGCGATTTGCGCTGGCAATGGCGTTAACCGTTGTTCCGAATTTAAGTGCGAGGCGATAGACCGTGTCGTTAAGTTGAACGACGTACGTACCCGGGCTGGTAGAGGTGGCGGCTGGCGCGGCCGTTGACGGTATCACCGTGGTACCCGATGGAATGATCAACGTTTGACCGATGGTGATGATGTAGTTTCTCAATCCATTGGCAGTTTGAATCGCTTGCACGGTTGTGTTGAATTTGAGGGCAATGCGAAAAAGGTTATCACCCGGCTGCACGACGTAGGTTGTGCCTTGTGCCGATGCCGACTGCACTAAGAAGAGCGACAAGACGAGTGTTACGACAATAAGGATAGGAAGAAGACGTTTGATCATAATTCACCTGATTCAAAATAGAGTGTGCAGTGATTGTATGTGTGCACGCAAAGGTTGTCACGATGGATCGCAAAATCTCCTGATTTTGCCCGAAGTCGGGAGACTTCGGATTCCGCTACGCGTGCACACGATTGTATCATCGCAAGACTGTGATGCAAGTTTGATGCCGTAGAAAACAAAACTTCCGAAGTCTACTAGACTTCGGAAGTTTACGCACGCAGGTGGGCCCGGCTGGACTTGAACCAGCGACCAAGCGATTATGAGTCGCGTGCTCTAACCAACTGAGCTACGGGCCCTTGTTCCTCCCCCATTTGATTTTAAATGGGGGAGGTTAGGTGGGGGTCAGAGCGGGTGATGGGATTCGAACCCATGAATATCAGTTTGGAAAACTGATGCCTTAACCACTTGGCAACACCCGCGTGTAAACACCATAGCGCGGTTACACCGCAAATGAACAATGAACAATGAAACAATGAACAAAAATC
>Ga0163199_1001778_pt1 | contig 13315 bp, 11 predicted proteins | sample PL_2010_150m_FD_113537 | JGI IMG/M metagenome (GOLD analysis project Ga0163199, IMG submission 113537) | Freshwater microbial communities from Powell Lake, British Columbia, Canada to study Microbial Dark Matter (Phase II) - PL_2010_150m | ecosystem: Environmental > Aquatic > Freshwater > Lake ... | reverse complement strand
GGTGCCATCTATACCCGCACCGGCAAAGGCACCTTTGTCGCCGAGCCGAAGATCGATCAACAGCTGCGCGCCCTCACCGGTTTCAGTCAGGATGTGCGCGCCCGCGGCAACAAACCGACCAGCCGCGTATTAAAATCTAAGGTGATACCGTCACCGTCTGATGTTGCCATCGCCTTACGTCTGACACCTAACGCCGAAGTGATCCAACTCTCGCGTTTGCGCGTGGCAGACGGCAAGCCGCTCGCCCTTGAAACCGCCTACTTGCCTTTCGCTTTATTCCCGAATCTTTTAACTCACAACTTCGCCGACGAATCACTTTATGCAGTTTTGGAGAACGACTACAAAGTTGTACTGACGCAAGCCGAGCAAACAATTGAAGCGGCACTCGCCGAACCTAACGAGATCAAATTATTGAAGCTCGACCCACCGGCTGCCGTATTAAGGATTCAACGCCTGACGTTAACCAGCGGCGGCGTCCCCGTCGAATATGTGTTATCCGCCTATCGCGGTGATCGCTACAAGTTCCGTTCGAACTTGCAAGCGAGATAAATTGTAACTGTTCAGGCGTCATTGCGAGTGCTTCGCAAAGCAATCTCAAAGCGCGACCGAGATTGCTTCGCAAAGTGCGCTCGCAATGACGAAGTGGGTAGTTGCGATAAATTTGTGAAACCCTCTCAGCAAAAAATTTAAAATCTGAGGGTTACTATTTTCTAAAGGAGAAAGAACTATGGAGAAGAAACAGAAGTTCCCACTTTCGGGTATGTGGCATATTCTCTCGGTGGTGGTCATCGCCAGCCTGTTGCTTGCGGCATGCGCGACCCCAACGACTGAAGCGCCCAAACCCAGCGAGGCGCCAAAGCCGACCACTGCGCCTACCGCCGCACCGGCAGCGACCAGCGCACCTGCGGCAACGGTTGCACCTGCAGCAACAGCTGCCCCTGCGGCAACTGTCGCGCCCACGAACCCGCCGCCCCCGAAGCGTGAAGCCAAAGGCGGCATCCGCAAGAGTGCCAGTGGTTTCAAAGGCACGTTGAACTTGTGGGTATTAGGTTACACGCCCGGCAACCAGTTCGCCAATCCGTTTGACAATGCGGTTGCACAATTCATGCTGGACAACCCCGACATCAAAGTTGAGATCACCGGCTACCCGCCAAATGATGAGGGCTTCACCAAATTGAATACGGCACTGCAAAGTGGGCAAGGCATCGATCTCTTGCGCTTGCCTTCCGATCGCTTGCCCGGCATGGTGCGCGACGATCTCATCGAACCGATTGACGCCTACTTGACCGCCGACGACAAAGCGGACATTTTCCCCAACGTGTTGGACGTGACGCGCCTCAAAGATGGCAAAGCTTACGCCTGGCCACTTTGGGTCGTGCCGATGGGCATGTACCTCAACAAGGATGTCTTCGCCGAAGCGAAAGTTGATATGCCGTCGAAAACTTGGACCTACGAACAATTCGTCGAAACGGCGAAGAAGGTCACGTTCAAACGCGCCAATGGCGAACAAGTGTATGGCTTCGCCGGTTTCGTTGACCCCGGTGTTGTCAACACTTGGGCGTTATGGATGAATGAAGATGTAAGCGTACGCCCGGTGACCGCAGATCGTAAGTTCGGTTTCGACAACGCCGCCACTGCCGCCGGGATGCAGCGCTTTGCCGATCTGGCGCTCGTGCATAAAGTGACCCCACCCGATTTCGGTTCGATGAAAGATTCGGATGTCAAAGGTGGTTTCACTAACAAGCAAATCGCTATGGTAGTTGACGCCACCGGCTTCGCGCCGCAACTTGTTGCCGCAAAAGCAAATTTCGAGATCTACCCGATCCCGACTTACAAAGGCGCCAAGCTCACCGTCGGCGCGGTAGGACTGATTGCCGTCGCCAAAGTGAAGGACGATGTGAAACGCAAAGCCGCGATGGACTTGGCGAAGTATCTCACCTCATCCGAAGTGCAAGCCGACGTGCCGCCCGGCAGTAACGTCGCCACCGGTTTCTACCTCGCCCCCGGCGCGCGCAAGAGCGTGAAGGTCAATCCGCCGCTCGATCAATTCTTGGGCGTGCTGCCCGATATGTGGATTACGCCGCTCATCGTTGACTGGGCGCCGCTCACCCGTTTGATCCATCCTGAATTTCAGAATGTGATCTTCGGCAAAGTGAAAGCGGCAGATGCGATGAAGAAGATCACCCCTGAAGCAAATAAGTTAATTTCCAACAAGTAACTTTTGCCAAAAGACCGACGCGGTTTTAAAAACCGCGTCGGTCTAATCGTTTTCCGAAATATGCGCCGTTTCTTTCAAAAACACGGTTGGAGTTATCTCTTCATCTTGCCCAGCATGACGACGTTCATTGTCTTCGTGTTTATCCCGGTCGTTTGGGCATTCATCATCTCATTTCAAAAATACAGCCTCCGTAGCGGCGGCAGGTGGATGGATCCTTTTTACGCCAATTACGAAACAGCCTTCACTCAATTCGGTGGCATCTTCATCACAGCGATTCAAAACACGATTGTCTATAGTTTCTTCACTGTCACCGCCAATATCTTTTTAGGTCTCATCTTATCCAGTCTCATTCAACCGTTGAGTCATCGTCTGCGAACATTTTTCCGCGCCGCTTATTATTTGCCGGCCGTTACCAGCGCCCTCATCATCGGCATGACCTGGTCTTTCATTTACAACGCGCAATGGGGTTTTGCTAATTACATTCTGCGTCTCTTGGGTTTGCCTCTCGTCCGTTGGATTTCCGATCCTGACATCGCCCTCGCCAGCGTTACTGCTTCAGCCATCTTAACCATTCCCGCCACCGCCGTCGTGTTATACAGCGCGGCAATGGGCAGCATCCCCACCGAGTATTACGAAGCGGCCGAGCTCGACGGCGCTAACGGGATTCAAAAATGGTGGCACATCACCGTGCCGCTCATCAAATCCACCACGCTCTATCTGGTCGTCCTGTACAGCATCGCCAGCTTTGAAGTGTTCGAGCGCATCTACATCATGGTGCCCAGCGGTGTCGGCAACAGCACGCAAACGATTGTCACCCAAATTTACAACAACGGCTTCAAAGATTTAAACTTCGGGGTGGGCGCGGCGCAAGCCTTTGTCCTTTTTGTGATGATCGCCACCGTCGCCGTCTTTCAATTTCGTTTTCTGCAAAGTGATGTGGAGTATTAACCATGCGCCGCTTTAATCCCGCGATGATGGTCGTCTGGAGTTTTCTGATCGTCACCACGATCATCTCCTTGTTCCCGATGTACTGGCTATTCACCAATGCCCTCACCCCCATTCAGGGGACGCCGCCACTCACCCCGATCCTGATTCCAGCCTTTAGCTTTGAGAACTTCATCCGCCTGCTGACCGGCACCAAGCATTACACCTCATGGATGATCAATAGCCTCACCGTCGCCTTCGCCGTCACCTTGTGGCACATTTTTTTTGATACGCTCGCCGGTTACGCCTTCGCCAAGAAAAAATTTCCGTTGAACAATGTTTTGTTCTGGATGATCCTCAGCACCTTGATGATCCCGATCCACGTCACCTTCATCCCGCTCTACATCATCATCCGAGAAATGGGTTTGCTCGACACCTTGTGGGCATTGATCCTGCCCGGCACTGCCAGCGCCTTTGGCATCTTCCTCATGCGGCAATATATTCAAACACTGCCGTCAGAATTAGAAGATGCGGCGCGCATTGATGGGTGCAGCGAGTTCGGAGTCTTCTGGAATGTGATCTTGCCGCTGTGCCAACCGGGGATTGCCGCCCTGGCTATCTTCACCTTCGTGCGAAGCTGGAACGATTTTCTGTGGCCGGTCATCGCTCTCAACAAAGCGCAGAACTACACGCTCACCGTGGGCGTCGCCAATTTGCAAAATGAATTTATGACCGATTGGGGAATCATTTTTTCGGGCGCGGCGTTGGCGGCATTGCCGATGATCGTTTTCTTCCTCCTCTTCCAAAGATATTTTCTTGAAGGCGTGCGCATGGGCGCGATTAAAGGGTAGACAGGTAAACAGGTAAACAAGGACTATGAGTAAATTAAGAGTTGCCGTCATCGGCGCGGGCATACTCGGTTCGCGCCACGCGCGCGTCTTTCACGAACAACCCGAATCGGAAACAGTGGCGGTTGTGGATGTGAATCAAGAACGGGCGCAAAAGATCGCCGCACTCAACAACGCCAAGGCTTACACTGATTTCAACACGATGCTGCAAAACGAAAACGTGGATGCGGTTGCCATCGCCACACCCGATCATCTTCACCGTGATCCGGTCATCGCCGCCATCAAAGCGGGCAAACATGTTTTCATGGAGAAACCTATCGCCACTAAAATCGAAGAGGCGCGAGAGATCGCGTCGTGCCACTCGACGGCAACCGCCGTAACGGTGATGGTGAATTACAGTCAACGGTATTTAACCGATTACGCTTGGATCAAACAACGCATCGTGGCCGGCGAGATCGGCAAACCGGTGATGGCGCTGTCAATTAAATACGACACGATCTATGTCCCCACTGGCATGATCCCGTCGTGGGCGAGTGAGACTTCGCCGATCTATTTTATGTCGAGTCACGATCTGGATTTAGTACATTGGTATGTGGGAGTCGATCCGGTTGAAGTGCTGGCGCACGAGACCAGAGGCGTGTTAGAGGGCAAAGGCATCCGCGCGCACGACGGCGTCAATGCCTTGATTCAATTCGAGGGCGGCGTCAGTTCCAATTTCCATTCATCGTGGATTCATCCCACGACATATCCTTCTATCGCCGATGGTTACATGCAGATCATTGGCAGTGAAGGCGCGATCAGTTACAACAACCGCACGCGCCGCGCGGATATTTACAATACCAAGGGTGGTTATGATTTAACTTTTGCCGGACCGCAAACTGCGACGGAAGTCGAGGGGAAGATCATCGGCGCGTTCACCGATTCGGTGCGGCACTTTTTGAACTGCATTATCGAGCAGCGCGAACCCGATACGTCTCCGCGCAAAGTGCTGCCCACATCGGAAGCCCAAGCGGCGATCCTTGAATCGATCAGAACACATCAGGCGATTAAGATCAAAAAGTGATCGCCAAAAAAAAGAACCCCGCTTTCTCCAAGAAAGCGGGTTCTGATTACGTCTCATGCGAAAACGGCAACGTGAATCTAAATACCGACCCCACATTGAATTCACTTTCCACTGTCATCTTGCCGCCATGCGATTCCACAATACGTTTGGCGATGGGCAATCCCAGACCCGTGCCTTGCACCATGCCTTCGCTATCCGGCACGCGATAAAATTTTTCAAACATGCGCGGCAGTGATTCGGGCGGGATGCCTTTGCCGCTGTCGCGCACGGCAACGTAGATCGCTTCATCCGTAGAGTGCGCGGTGATAAATATCTCGCCGCCTTCTTTGTTATATTTCACGGCGTTGGTCAACAGATTCAATAGCACCTGTTTGATCTTGCCACGATCGGCGTTGGCGCGTGGCAAGTCCGGCGCGACGTCAATGTGAATCGTCACGCGCCGCCCCTCGGCTTGCAGCTTCACTACGCCAACACACTCCAAGGTTAAACCACTCATTTCAAAAAGTTCAGGCGTGAAGCGCATCCGCCCCGATTCGAGTTTTGCTAAATCGAGAAAGTCCGTCGTCATAATGGCAAGCCGACTCGTCTCACTCTGAATCAGTTGCACAAATTCTGTGCGCTGCGCGTCGCTCAGGTTGGGTCGTAACAAAATGTGGCTGGTTGCCGTCAACGCTGAGAGCGGCGTGCGAATCTCATGCACCATCTCAGAGATTAGATCGCTCTGCTGAAAGAGCCGCGCATTGACAATGGCAACTGCCGCTTGCGCCGCAAGCAACTCAAGTGTTTCAACATCTTCCTGTCTAAATTCGTAGCCGTGCTGTTTTTTGTTTAACGCCTGCAACACGCCAATCGGTTTTCCTTGATAGATCAGCGGCACCCCTAAAATAGAACGGGTGACAAAAGAAGATTGGGAATCTACTTTTCGAAAGAAGCGAGGGTCTTTGGTGACGTCTGGAATGAACAAGGGTTTCGCCGTCGTGAAGACAGTTCCGGCGATACTGCCTTCAATCGGGACGGTGATCCGTTCAAGCGCAGAGGAGCTACCATGCGAGCTGGCTTCAAACCGCAACTGGCGGATAGAAGAGTCGTACAACATAATCGAGACGGCTTCCGTCTCGGTCACTTCGGCGGCGGCGTTGACGATACGGCGCAAGAGTTCAGGAAGGTTGAGGGTGGAAGTGATCGTCCGCGACACTTCCAAGATGCGTTGATAACGTGTCGCCAACACCTGATAGTTGCGGCGGCGATCCACGCCTTTATAGGCCTTCATGCCAAAACCTCATCCACCAACATTGGCAGAACGTCAGCCACATCTTCGTTGATCACAATCGTCGCGCGGTTGTCCACAAACGTCGGCTGGCGATTGACGACAATGAGTTTGGCGCCGTGATCCGCAGCGACCACCGGAAGATCGGCAACAGGAAAAACTTCTAACGACGATCCGGCGATCAACATCACATCACATTGTCTGGCAACCAGTTTTGCTTCGGTAAAAACGCGCACCGGCAACTGCTCGCCGAAGAGAATCACATTGGGCTTCATCACATGTCCACACGAATCACAGCGCGGCATTTCATTGTCATGCAACCACCGCTCCAACAACGGCGGCGCGGGTTGCGTTCGATAACAATGAATACACGTCGCCTCGCGCAAGTTGCCATGCACTTCTAATACGTGTGCCGAACCGGCCCGCTCGTGAAGCATATCTATATTTTGAGTGATCACCAAAGTCAAATAACCGGCGGATTCTAAGCGCGCCAAAGAAAAGTGCGCGGGATTCGGTTTGGCGTTCAACAACGTGCGCGCCAACGGTTTGATCCACTCATAAAACAATTCGGGGCGAGCGCGAAAAGATTGCAGGGAAGCCACTTCCATCGGGTCGGCATTTAACCACACACCCGAATGAGGGCTGCGAAAATCAGGCACGCCCGACGGAGTCGAAATGCCCGCGCCTGTCAGCGCCACAGCCAGTTCGGCGTGGCGCAAAATCTGCGCGGCTTCGCGGATCGCGCTACGAGTATTTGTCATGACAAATAAATAACATCAGCGCTGACTCAGCAACCCCGTCGGACGTGATCTGCCGCCGGCAATAATCACTTCTGCCATCTTGCGCGCCTGATCGGCGGTGAGACTGTCGGGTTGCATTTGCACCATCGGCGCCGCCGCCTCTGCCGCCTGATACGCCAATTCCGGCGCCGGAGTCACAATCGAAGCGATCTGATGCCCCAACATACTCTCCGCCTGCTGCCACGGCATTTGCAAACTAGAACGGACACGATTCAACATCACGATTTCAACACGATTAGGACTGAGTCCATTTTTATCTAAATCATCGAGGATCGCTTTTGCCATCGTCACCGTGACGCGCATCGGTTCGATGATCATGATATTCCGATCACACAACGGAAGAATTTTGCGATTGAGATCGGATAAACCCGCGCCCAAATCCACCACCAAGTATTTCGCCATCGCTGCCAGATGGTTTATCATCTGTTCCGCTTGAACCAACGCCGTATTTAGTTTCATCTCTTTCGGCTCAGACGAGGCTAAAATTAACCGCAGACCCGACGTGTTATGAGTCACCAGTTGTCCTTCGACCAGACGAGCCGTGACCTCTTTTGCATCTTTGCTTAAGATATTCCCCAAGGATGTGCTGTGCGAGAAACCTAACAGTAATCCCAATGAACCTTGCCCGGGTCGAACCTCACAAGCAATTGTTTCTTGTCCCAATTGCGCCAGCGCCACCGCCACATTTAAAGCCAACGTCGTCACACCCAGCCCGCCCTTCGCGCCAAAAACTCCAATAACCTTCGCCCGATCCACTGTCGCAGCAGACACTGACGAAAGTGGATGCGATGAACTCGCGCTGCGCGCTAACAATGCCTTCACCCGCGACACCAATTCCGCCGGATGCGTCGGCTTCGTCATGTAGTCATCCACCCCGGCCTCAAACCCGGCAACTTTATCATCCACCATCGTCTTCGCCGTAAACATGATAATCGGCGTGCGCGCCATCTCCGGGTCGGCGCGCAAACGGCGTGTCACTTCATAGCCCTCCATGTCCGGCATCATCACATCTAACAAAATTAGATTCGGTCTCTCTGCCGCCGCTTTTGCCAGACCTTGACTGCCACTATTGGCGGCGACAATTTGATAACCCTGCCGTTGCAAGATCAACCCGACCAGCTTCAGCGTATCGAGGTCGTCATCTATGATCAAAATTTTCTCTGCCATATCTCGTTAATCTCCGCGTATTACAAATCGCGCCGCGTTCCTGCGGCGCGAAGATACTCCTACCTATTTCTGGCACAGAGTGTAGCATAAAATTTCCGTGCTACAACTCAAAGTTGCCCCACTTCATTGCGATGCTATGTAACCACTCAGCCATTCCGTCATTGCGAGCGCACTTTGCGAAGCAATCTCGGTCGCGTTTGGAGATTGCTTCGTCGCAAAGAACGCTCCTCGCAATGACGGGTGAGTAATTACGATGCTATAATCACCGTCGAAATGGCGTTCACTCTATGGAGCATCACCGATAGTCCTTTCTTTAATTTGCCGCCGAACTTCGTAGGCTACATTATTCTTTTCATTTACGCCTCGTTATTTTTAGGTGGGATCATCCGCACCTATCACGATTTTCTCAAACTCTCCCTGACACAATGGATGCTGCTGATCATGCTGACGATCAGCGCGATCATTCTCATCACCTCACTGCGGATTCAATTCCCAAACACGGTGCCGCCGCCGGGTGTTGCCATTGAACCGCGAGGCCCCACCCTATCCTTACTCGGCTACAGCCCCATCATCCTCGCCATAGGCTTCTTGGGTTCTGGTCCCGCACTTTTAGTGGGGCTCGCCGCCGGAATCGCCCGCGCCGGATGGGAAACATATAACCTCACCACAATTTTTGAAGTTGCCATTACCGCCGGTGTGCTGGGTTGGTTTATCCGTCAAGATTATCGCGGCGCGTTAGCGCGCACGATGAGATTCCCCCTTGTCGCCAGTATCTTAACGGCACTAAGTATATGGTTACTCACCTACTTATCCTATATTGCCAACAGCCCAACACTCGGTTTAATCGGTTTAGATTTTGCCACCAACCAATGGCTATCTAATGCCGGTCCGCTATTTGGCGAATTGATCATTGCCGGCATCATCGGCTCACTCGCGGTTCTATTATTAGAACAATGGTGGGCGCACCGCGCCGGTAGCCTCCCTTCACTTTATGGAACCAGCCTCAATCGTCGCCTACTGTTCACAATCGTACCGCTCAGCGTGTTCGGGTTGCTTTTCCTAATTTGGGCGAACCTCACCGTCGCCAACCAAGTTGCCACCTCGCTCATTGTCGATCAGATCAGCCGCGACTCACAAAGCGTCGCCAACAGCGTGCCGTACTTCACTCAAGCCGGTCAAAACGCGCTCAATTCTATTTCGACCGATTCGCATTTCCAACAACCGCCGACTCTCACCCCATGGCTTTCCGAACAGCTACGCGCCAAACCCTATTTTCGTCAACTCGCTTACTTTGATCTTAGCGGCAAACTGATCGCTGTTTATCCAAATGAAGGTGGGCTTGCCACAGGATTGACGACTGAGGAAAAAAAAATATTTCTGTTGGGCATCCCGCAAACGCTCAACATTTATCCCGCCAACCCAAAAACTGAGAGCGTCGCCCTCTCATTCATGGTTCCGGTTTTAGATGATAAGACGAACCAACCTAGCGGCATTTTAGTGGGGCGCACCGACATCGAAAGCAACCCCCTGCTCAAACCGGCACTCGATCAACTTCAGAGCTTAAAGACCAATCGCGGGCGCGGACTCATCGTGGATGAGCGCAACACTATTATTTACGATTCAGATCGCACCCAGCTACTTCAACCGTGGTCGCCGTCTGATGAAAAAGAGAACCTCACCACCAGCCTGCCCAATGGCACGGTCTATCGAGATCGGGGACCTGGCAATACGCGGCGGCTGGTTTATTCTTACCCGGTCAATGGTTATCCCTGGACGATCATTGTCATCATGCCCAATGAGGTCGTGCTGAATCAAGCGGCACAGATCACCACCCCGCTCATTGTCATTTTGATCTTCATGAGCTTGGTGGGCACGCTAGCTGTGCTGTTCGTCGCCAGCCGCATCACCAATCCCATCCAAGCATTAGCCGCCGCCACCGCGCGAATCGCGCAAGGTGAATTTGATCGCCCGGTAGGAATTAGCGGCGAAGATGAAGTGGGACGTTTGGGGATCGCTTTTGAGCGTATGCGAGAACGTTTGCGAGCGCGCCTGAGCGAATTAAATTTATTGTTGCAGATCAACCAAAGCATCGCCGGCAGTTTAGATCTGCGCGAGTCGCTGCCACCATTATTAAAGGGCGCGCTCACCGCCACCAACGGCGGCGGCGCGCGGCTCGTTCTGCCGCGTGACGATGGTCAGCATTTTATTATCGCCGAAGGAACATTGAATGCCGTGCTCCAGACATTAGATGCCGACCTCCTTCGCATCACCGAAAACGAAGGGCGCCTCGTCCTTGAGAATTTAAATCGCGCCCGCACCATTTTCGACGTGAGCAAAGTAGGCGGCAAAGTGCAAGCCCTTCTTGCCCTGCCTTTGCGCCAAGAGAATCACTACCTCGGCGTGTTATGGATCGGTTTTAATAAACCGCACACCTTCACCGAAACAGAAGTCAACTTTGTTTCGACCCTCGCCGGTCAAGCGGCGTTAGCCGTGAGCAACTCCTTATTATATGAAGCAAGCGAAGGGGGCCGCCAACGTCTGCAAGCCATTCTGGCGTCGTCACCTGACGCCGTGATCGTGACCGATCGGCGCGAGCGCATCTTGTTAATCAACCCTGCCGCCGAAAGTATTTTTAACCTCAACGGCAACGCCGTGATGGGGCAGCCATTGTCGAGCGCGATCAATAAGCCGGAATTACTCGAAGCGATTCGTGGCAACATCCAGATAAACGCGCCGACTCAGGTAACGCTGACGGATGGCCGCACCATGTTTGCCTCGGCCTCCCCCATCCATTCTGCCGATGGCAGTTTGCTCGGTCAGGTGGCAGTCTTGCGCGACGTAACGTACTTCAAACAGCTCGACGAACTTAAGTCGGAATTCGTGGCGACGGTGAGTCACGACTTGCGCGTGCCGCTGACCTTCATGCGCGGCTATACCACTATGCTGCCGATGGTGGGTCAGTTGAACCCGAAGCAAACGGAATTTAACCAAAAGATCATGATCGGCATTGAGCAGATGAGCGAGTTAGTGGAAGACTTGCTCGATTTGAATCGCATTGAAGCCGGTGTGGGTTTAGCGCGCGAAGAGTGTCACATCGAAGAAATGATCAGCACGGTGGTCTCCAATTTGCGAAACAATGCCACCAGCAAGGAAATCACTCTCACAACGCAAGTCGCCAGCAATCTTCCCTCACTGTCGGGTGATAAAACATTGCTACGACAAGCGATCTCGAATCTGTTGGACAACGCCATTAAATACACATCGAAGAATGGCAAAATTAATGTAATCGCCGAACTGCGCGAACAAAGTGTTGTCGTTGCCGTACAAGATAGCGGCGTGGGGATCGCGCCAAGCGATCAGACGCGGTTGTTTGAGAAGTTCTTCCGGGTCAAACAACGCGAGACGGCTGGCGTGAAAGGGAGCGGCTTGGGGTTAGCCATCGTCAAATCCATCATCGAGCGGCACGGTGGAAAAATTTGGGTCGAGAGTCGTTTGGGTCAGGGCAGTACGTTTTATTTTGCGCTACAGATTTAGTTTTATGGTAAACTTGCGCCATTGTGTTTCAAAGGTAAGTGAACTCTTACCGCTTTGTTAAACACTTTCCGCTCTTAGCTGTGCTTCCCCGCACAGACTGAGGGCATATCCCAAGGAAAGGAGATTAAAGAAAATGCCTCAATATGAAATTGCCTTCATCGTTCACCCCGAGGTGGACGAAAATGGTGTGGCTGAACTCGCCGAAAAAGCGCAGGGTTGGGTCACGGCTGGCGGCGGCACCGTAGAAAAGGCGGAACGTCAGGGCAAGAAGCGCTTAGCATATCCGATCCGCAAACAACGCGAAGGTCATTATGTTTTGCTGCAAACTGCCATGACCCCCAACGGTCCGCTTGAGATCGAACGCAACTTGCGTTTGACCGAGCAGGTGATGCGCTTCATGATCACCAAAGTGGAACCGCTGGTTATCACTGCGCCCGTCGCAGATGCGGCCGAGACGGCAACCCCGTCGCCGGTGAATTAAGAGATTGAGTCTGTTGAAATTTTTGGATTGAGAGGAGACGACTGAGCCATGAGTAGAGGATTGAATAAGGTCATGATCATCGGCAACTTAGGACGTGATCCAGAAATGCGTTACACCCCAAGTGGGCGACCGGTTACTACATTTACAGTCGCTTGTTCGCGCGCTTGGACTACGCCCGATGGTGAGCGTCACGAAGAGACCGAGTGGTTCAATGTAGTGGCGTGGGGCAAATTGGCAGAGACCTGCAAGCAGTATCTAGTAAAAGGATCGCATGTGTATGTAGACGGTCGCTTGCAAACTCGCTCGTGGGATAACCCCGAAGGCAAACACCTTTCGCGCACCGAGCTAGTCGCCAATGAAATGATCATCCTCGACAATCGCAGCAATCGTTCTCACGCCAACGAGCAACAGACGACTACCACTCCGGAACAACAACCACCGGAGCCAGATGATGAGTTTCCGTTTTAAGAAGGAGCAAATATTTCCATGAGTGATGAACGTTATCGCGGCAACCGCGAAGAAGAAGAATATGATGGCGGCGATGAGCGTGGTGGGCGTTATGTCCGACGCGCCCGTGTCTGCCAATTTTGCGTCGAGAAAATTAAAGCCGTGGACTACAAGCAGGTCGATCTGATCCGCAAGTATGTCACCGAACGCGGCAAGATTCGTCCTCGCCGCCAAACGGGCGCTTGCGCCAAACATCAGCGCATTGTAAACGAAGCCGTTAAACGCGCCCGGCACATGGCACTACTGCCTTACGAAGGCGGCAACGAAGCTGTCGCCACACGCTAACATCGTCGTAATCGTCTGGCATTGCACACGGGCATAGGTTCATCCTATGCCCGTTTCATGTCTCATCAATTTGTTGAAGTAAAAGCATTAAGGAGAAAACGGCATGACACAAAGTAAGCCGCCAAAAATTTTACACAAAAAACATATCGCCCGCGCCCAGCGCGAAGCAAATTTGCGGCGATGGGTCATCGGAGTGAGCATCGGCGTCATCGCATTGATCG
>Ga0163199_1001777_pt1 | contig 13316 bp, 13 predicted proteins | sample PL_2010_150m_FD_113537 | JGI IMG/M metagenome (GOLD analysis project Ga0163199, IMG submission 113537) | Freshwater microbial communities from Powell Lake, British Columbia, Canada to study Microbial Dark Matter (Phase II) - PL_2010_150m | ecosystem: Environmental > Aquatic > Freshwater > Lake ... | reverse complement strand
ATTCGGTGTCGTGCCGTTGGTCGCGCCCGTGCAGCAGTATCAGCGGCTTGGCATCCGCTTCGAAATGGCAGCGGAAGGCGGCGCACGGGTGCTGCAGATCGAAAAAGGCAGCATTGCCGAAACATCCGGTCTGCGTGACAGCGATGTGCTGCTGGAAGTGGCGGGGGTGGCAGTCAAGCAGACCGGCGATGTGGTCGCAGCGGTCAAACGCCAGGCACCCGGCACCTGGTTGCCGCTCAAGGTAAAGCGCGGCAGCGAGATGATCGAAATCATCGCCAAATTTCCGGCAGCGGAACGGTGAGTCTGTCGCTATTGAGAGTCGGGAGTGTTACGTGCATCCTGCTCGCGGCCCTTGTGGCAACTGGCGCAGCCGCAGCCGCAGCGGCGAGTGCCACCCCTGCAGTCGAATATGACATTGCCGTACGCATAGATCCGGTTGCGCGCCGCATTGAAGGGCGCAGCGTCATCACGGTAGCAGCGGCGGGCGAGTTGATGCTGGTGCTGGGCCGCCGTTTCGAAGTGACGCATGCGCTCATCGATGGGGTGCCGCTGGGGGCGTCTGCTGCAGGCACCGTCAATATGCATGCCTGGCGAATTGCGCGCAGCCAGCGTGGGCCGCGCCGCATCGAAGTTCATTGGCGCGGTGAACTTGCGCCACTGGATACTTCGCTCGATCATCGGCAAACGCTCGGCAGGATCGAAGCGGCAAGTAGCGCTGCCGGTACTTTCCTGCCTGATTCCAGCGGCTGGTATCCGCACCTGGCCGGAACGCTCGCGCGTTACCGCGTGAGCCTGGAACTGCCGCCGGGGCAGCGCGGTCTGGTGGCAGGCCGCTTGCTCGAGGAATCCGACACAGCCGAAGGCTATCGCGCGCGCTTCGAATTCCCCTTTCCCGCTGAAGGCATTGATCTCATGGCCGGCCCCTACACGGTTGAGACCGACACCATGCGCGGTGCGGGCGGCAAGCCGATCCAGCTGCGAACCTATTTCCATCCGCAAATTGCGGAGCTTGCCCGTAAGTATCTCGATGAAGTAAAGGGTTACGTTGAGTTCTACGAGGCATGGATCGGCGAGTATCCATTTACCGAATTCAGCGTGGTATCGAGTCCGACCCCGACCGGCTTCGGCATGCCGACGCTCACTTATCTCGGCATCGAAGTGCTGCGCCTGCCGTTCATCCGCGCCACCTCACTCGGCCATGAGGTGCTGCATAACTGGTGGGGCAACGGGGTTTATCCCGATTACGCGCATGGCAACTGGTCCGAAGGGCTGACCACCTTCATGGCGGACTATGCCTACAAGGAACGGGAAGGACTCGAGGCCGCGCATGAGATGCGGCTGGGCTGGTTGCGCGATTTTGCTGCACTGGCGCCCGGGCAGGATGCGCCGCTGGCTGCGTTTACCTCGCGCACGCACGGCGCCTCGCAGATCGTCGGTTATAACAAGGCAGCGATGATGTTCATGATGTTGCGCGACCTGCTCGGACGTGAAACGTTCGACCGCGCCTTGCAGTTGTTCTGGCGCGAACAGCGTTTCCGTGTTGCTACGTGGGCGGATTTGCGGCGCGCATTCGAGACCGCATCCGGCCAGGATCTGCGGGTGTTTTTCGAGCAGTGGCTAACGCGTGCGGGTGCGCCGACAGTGCGTATTGCAGAAGCGGTCCGTACGCGCTCAGACGCGGGTCACCGCGTGACGGTCACGCTGGAGCAGCCGGCACCCGCATACCGGTTGCGCGTGCCGGTTGCGCTGCGCAGCGAAGGAGGTGAGGAAATCCGGGTGCTTGATCTGGAGCGCGGACGTCAGACGTTTACGCTGGAACTGCGCACCCGACCGCTGGCGGTGGCACTCGACCCGGATCTGCGGTTATTCCGGCGCCTGCTGCCGGACGAAGCACCGCCGATTCTGCGCCAGGTCATGGTGGATCGGACGGTGGTAACCATTCTGTTGCCGGAAAGTGGCGAGGCGCATACCGCCGCCGAGATGCTCGCGACAAAACTGCAGAACCGTGCCCCAAGAATAATTTCAGCGGCGAATGGCCTGCCCGCGCTGCCGACACTGGTGATAGGCCTGCATGAGCAGGTCGATGCATGGCTTGCATACCGGCAGTTGCCTGCGCGGCCAGAGATCGTGCAGGGCAAGGGTTCGGCGCAGGCCTGGACAGTAAGCCGTCCGCAGGGTACGACGCTTACGCTCGTATCCGCGCGCGATGCCGGCGCGCTCGCGGCGCTGGTGCGGCCGCTGCCGCATTATGGCCGGCAGAGTTATATTGTCTTCGACGGTGCCAAGATGATAGAGCGCGGTACGTGGCCGATGCGCGTGCAGGTGATGAAACTCGAATAAAAGAAGCCGGGAAACTCGAATGATCCGGCTTGTCATCTGTCAAAGCCTGATACCGGGTTTTCTCTTTTCCCGTTTCCGGCATGGGTTTTTTGTTAAAATACGCTTTTAATTTCTTAATTTAGTGGAGTATTTCGATGGCTGTTGAAAGGACTTTATCCATTATCAAACCGGATGCAGTGGCAAAAAATGTAATTGGACAAATTTATTCCCGTTTTGAGAGCAACGGTTTGAGAATTATCGCTGCGCGCATGCTGAGTCTCTCCCAGACCGAGGCCGAGGGGTTTTACGCGGTGCATCGCAGTCGCCCGTTTTTCGGCGATCTGGTGCAGTTCATGATTTCCGGGCCGGTGATAGTGCAGGTGCTCGAAGGTGAAGATGCGATCAGGAAGAACCGTGATCTGATGGGGGCAACCGACCCGAAAAAAGCGGAGAAAGGGACTATTCGAGCAGATTTCGCCGACAGCATAGATGCCAATGCCGTGCATGGCTCCGATGCGCCGGAGGCCGCAGCAGTTGAAATCGCCTATTTCTTCCCCACACTGAACATTTATTCCCGCTGATAATGAGCCGTGGTTCGACATCATGACGGTTAACCTGCTTGATTTTGGTGCGGAAGGCCTTGCCGGTTTCTGTGCAGAAATTGGGGAGAAGCCATTTCGCGCCAGGCAGTTGCTGCGCTGGATTCACCAGTCCGGGGTAGCGGATTTTGCTAGCATGAGCGATCTAGCGAAAGTGTTGCGGGAAAAACTTGCCGCAACTGCAGTAGTCGAGCCGCCCCGGGTTATCAGTGACCATATTGCCAGCGACGGCACCCGCAAGTGGCTGTTGTCGGTGGATGCGGGCAATGGCATCGAGATGGTTTTCATCCCTGAAACCAACCGCGGCACGCTATGCATTTCCAGTCAGGTGGGCTGTGCGCTAGCATGTACTTTCTGCTCCACCGGCAGACAGGGTTTCAATCGCAATCTGACGGTGGCGGAAATTGTCGGCCAGCTATGGTGGGCAAATAAAGCACTGGGAGAGGAATCCGGCAGCGAGGAAACGGAAGGCCCTGTAAACAAGCAGGAAGCGATTCAGTCTGTAGGCCGTCGCCGTGCCGTCAGCAATGTGGTATTCATGGGCATGGGTGAACCGCTGGCCAATTTTGAAAATGTAGTAACGGCGCTTGACTTGATGCTGGACGACAATGCCTATGGACTGTCGCGGCGGCGTGTGACAGTGAGCACTTCCGGTCTGATTCCGGCGATGGATCGGCTGCGCGAACGCTGCCCGGTGGCGCTGGCGGTATCGCTGCATGCTCCCAACGATGCGTTGCGTGACCAGTTGGTGCCGATCAACCGGAAATATCCGCTCAAGGAGTTATTGGCAGCGTGTCAACGCTACCTGCAATCCGCGCCCAGGGATTTCATTACTTTTGAATACGTCATGCTGGCTGGAGTCAACGACAGCAGCAGCCATGCGCGCGAACTGGTGCAACTGGTGCGGGACACGCCCTGTAAATTCAACCTGATCCCGTTCAATCCGTTTCCCCATTCCGGCTATCAGCGTTCATCGCCGGAAGCAGTGCAGCTGTTTCGTGATGTGCTGATGCAGGCTGGATTGGTGACGACGGTGCGCAAGACCCGCGGCGATGACATCGCCGCTGCCTGCGGCCAGCTTGCGGGCCAGGTGCTGGACAAGACCCGGCGCGCGCAGCGGAGCGGTTACGAAACCATGCAGGCGGCAAGATGAAACGAGTTCCGACAGGTTTGTTCGTTGTGCTGTTGATGCTGATAGGGGGGTGTGCCCAACAGCCGGTTCAGGAAGGGTTGGTGTCGGAGCAATTCCTGAGTATTGAACAGCAAAGCGCAAAAATACATACTGAACTGGCTGCGGAATATTACAGCCGCGGTCAATTTGTAGTGGCGCTGGAAGAAGTGACCGAGGCATTACGTTCCGATTCCAAATACGCACCTGCGTATAATGTACTCGGGTTGATTTACATGGATTTGCGTGAAGACAGGCTGGCACAGAAGAATTTCGAGCAAGCATTGAAAATTGCGCCCAATGATCCCGAAGCGCATAACAATTATGGCTGGTTTTTATGCCAGCGCAGGCCGGAGCGAATGGAGCAGGCAGTGAAGCATTTCATGGAGGCATTGAAGAATCCGCTTTATTCCACGCCGGAGAAACCGTATAACAACGCCGGAATCTGTGTGTTGAGCCGTGGCGATTACAAGAGCGCAGAGGAATTCTTCCAGAAAGCACTGGCGCTCAGACCAGCGGATTCGCAGGCGCTGATCGGGATGGCTGAAGTTAATTTCAGAAGCGGCAATCTGGCGGTAGCCAAAGCGAATCTTTCACGCCACATGCAGGTTTCAGTGCCGACAGCAGAAAGTTTGTGGCTGGGGATACAGATTGAACGCAAGACCGGAGATCGTCATGCTGAGGCCAGTTATACCATGCAGTTACAAAAACGGTTTCCGGATTCCAAGGAAGCAGCAGCGCTACGTGATGGCAGATTCGAGTGATGGATGCTACTGACAATAACGATAACGGTGTAGCCGAAACAGAGGTGGCCGAAACGCAACAGAGCGTCGGGCAACTGCTGCAGGCAGCGCGGCTGATGCGCGGCTTGGGCATTGAGGATGTGGCGCGGCATCTGCGACTGTCGGTACGGCAGGTCACTGCGCTGGAAGAGGATGATTACGCCAAGCTTTCAGGCGGCACGTTTCTGCGCGGCTTTGTGCGCAATTACGCCAAGCTGGTGCAGCTGGATGCAACGCCATTACTGCTATTGTTACAACAAGTGCTGCCGCCTGCTCACCAGGTTATCGCCCCCCGGACCGAAGGCATTCCTTTTCCGTCAGATCAGAAATCAGTGGGTCGCAGCCTGATTATCGCCGGCGTGGTGGTTGTGGCGTTGCTGTTCCTGATTTATGAAATTTATCAGGGGAATGAAACAGTGCCGCAACCGGCAGTGCAGGTTGCAACCAAGGCTGAAGCCGAGAACGAACCAGCAGTGGCGCAAGCACAATCTGAATTATCACCCACAACACTTAGTGATGCTGACCCGGTGCAAGCAGTGCAGGAGGTTGCGGTGGTCCAGCAGGGAAACAATAATCTGCCTGCGCCGCAGCGGCAGCAAGTTGCAGCGGTAGTTGCTGCTCCCGATCTGGTGAATAAAGGAGAGGGCGTTCTCCGCTTCGCGTTTGCGCAGGAATCATGGGTTGAAATCAATGATGGCGCAGGCAGGATGATTTTTTCACAGCTCAATCCCGCCGGCAGCGAGCAGGTAATCCGTGGCAAGATGCCGCTTTCCGTGGTAATCGGGAATGCTGCCAACGTCAAGCTGGTGTACAACAACAAGCCGGTGAATTTGGCACCGCATACCAATACCAATACCAATGGGGGAGTGGCGCGTCTGTCGCTCGAATGATGTTTCCATCTTTATAAAACTTACTTACCTACCATATCATGTCCCAGAATATTTGTTCCACACACCGCCGTCCAAGTATCGGCGTCCGGGTCGGTTCGGTCACCATTGGCGGCGGGGCTCCGGTAGTAGTGCAGTCCATGACCAATACCGATACCGAAAATGAAGTTGCCACTGCGGTACAGGTGGCGCAGCTCGCGCGCGCCGGCTCGGAACTGGTGCGCATTACGGTCAATACCGCCATCGCGGCGCAAGCGGTTTCCGCCGTCCGTGCACGCCTCGATGACATGGGCTGTCATGTGCCGCTGGTGGGTGACTTTCATTTCAACGGACATAAGCTGCTGACGGATATCCGGACTGTGCCAGGGCACTGGCCAAATACCGTATCAATCCTGGCAATGTAGGGCATGGCAGAAAACGCGATGAGCAGTTCTCCGCCATGATCGAAACTGCCTGCAAGTATGACAAGCCGGTGCGCATCGGAGTCAACTGGGGCAGTCTGGATCCCGAACTGCTGGCGCGCATCATGGACGAGAATGCGCGCTCTCAGGACCCGCAAGATGCGGGTTATGTCATGCGTGAGGCCTTGATCACCTCCGCGCTGGAAAGTGCTGCCAGGGCTGAAGAAATCGGTCTGGGCCGCGACCACATTGTCCTGTCCTGCAAGGTAAGCGGGGTGCAGGATCTGATTGCGGTTTACCGCGATCTGGCGGTGCGTTGCGATTACGCATTGCACCTGGGATTGACCGAAGCAGGCATGGGTTCGAAGGGAATTGTTGCGTCTACCGCTGCACTGGCAGTGCTGTTGCAGGAAGGTATCGGCGATACCATCCGCATATCATTGACGCCGGAGCCGGGTGGCGACCGCACCCGCGAAGTGATCGTGGCGCAGGAAATTCTGCAGACCATGGGGTTACGCGCATTTGTTCCGATGGTGGCAGCGTGCCCCGGTTGCGGGCGCACCACCAGCACCTATTTTCAGGAACTGGCAGAAAACATTCAGAGCTATGTGCGTAGCCAGATGTTAGTGTGGCGCGAGCAATACGAGGGCGTGGAAAATATGACGCTGGCGGTGATGGGTTGCGTGGTCAATGGTCCCGGCGAGAGCAAGCATGCCAATATCGGCATCAGTCTGCCGGGTTCGGGAGAGAAACCGGTAGCGCCGGTTTTTGTCGATGGGCAGAAAACCGTGACCCTCAAAGGTGACAATATTGCCGGGGAGTTTCGCCAGATCGTTGACGAGTACGTGCAGGCAAAATACCCGAAGAAATCAGGCAATGACTAGAATTATCCAGGCCATTCGCGGGATGAACGACATCCTGCCTGACCAGGCGCATCATTGGGAATTCTTTGAGCAGACCGTGCGTGAGTGGATGGCGGCTTGTGGTTACCGCAACATCCGTTTGCCGATTGTCGAGCAGACCGACCTATTTGTGCGTTCCATCGGTGCGGTAACCGACATAGTCGAGAAGGAGATGTATACCTTTCAGGATCATCTCAACGGCGACAGCCTGACACTGCGTCCGGAAGGCACTGCGTCCTGTGTGCGTGCAGTACTGGAACATAATTTGCTGTATGCGGGACCGCAGAGACTGTACTACTCGGGTCCGATGTTCCGCCATGAACGTCCGCAGAAGGGACGTTACCGCCAGTTTCATCAGATTGGCGTGGAAGCGCTGGGATACGCCGGTCCGGATATCGATGCCGAGCACATCGTCATGTGTGCGGGGTTATGGGGGAAACTGGGTATAGCTGATGACGTACGTCTCGAAATCGGCACGCTGGGCAGCGTCGAATCGCGCACCCTGCATCGGGCGCGATTGATCAGCTATCTGCAGCAGCATCTGGGCAAGCTCGATGACGATGCCCACAGGCGCCTGCACAGCAACCCGCTGCGGATACTCGACAGCAAGAATCCAGAAATGCAGCAGATCATAGACGGCGCACCGCGCTTGCTGGATGACCTGGATGAGGATTCGCTTAAGCATTTCGAGGAATTGCAGTGCGTCCTGCGTAGCCAGGGGGTTGATTTCGAGATCAACCCGCGGCTGGTGAGAGGATTGGATTACTACAATCGCACCGTGTTCGAGTGGGTCACCGACAGACTCGGTGCGCAAGGCACGGTGTGCGCTGGCGGGCGGTATGACGGACTGGTGGAACAGATTGGCGGCAAACCGGCACCCGCCTGCGGTTTTGCCATGGGTGTGGAGCGCTTGCTGGCGCTGATGCTGGAATGCGGCAAGGATATACCGCATGCCGTAGCGGATGTATACGTGGTACACCAGGGTGAAGCTGCGACCGGGTTTGCCTGGGAAGCCGTAAGGTACTTGCGTGCCGCAGGCCTCAAAGCCATCTTGCATTGCGGTGGCGGCAGTTTCAAGGCGCAGATGAAAAAAGCCGACGCCAGCGGCGCACGTTTTGCAGTTATTATTGGCGATGACGAAGCGCATGCTGCGGAGATAAGCATCAAGCCATTGCGTGAGGCGGCAGAACAGGTGCGAGTGGGACTGGCGGCAGCGGCGGACCTGCTCAAACGGATTTGAGCCGAAGAACTTCTTCAATTTATTCAGGAAACTAAATGGCAACATATGATCTGGAAGAGCAGGAAAAGATAGACGGGCTGAAATCCTGGTGGGAATCGTACGGCACAGTGGCGATCGTGGTGGTGGCGACTTTCATCGCCGGCATCGTCGGTACGCAAGTGTGGAAATACTACCAGAAGCAGCAGATTGAACAGGCAGCGGAACTGTACGCCTCACTGCAACAGATCGAAGAAAGTGGCGATCCGAAGAAAATTGGCGATGCTGCCCACTTGCTGCTGGAAGGCTTTCCCAGCAGCGGCTATGCTCCGCGTGCAGCATTGGCTTCGGCGCTGGCGAGCCTTGAGGCGGGGGACAGGCAGAATGCCAGAGGCCGGCTGCAATGGGCGCTGGATCATGCCAAGGAGGATGAATTGAAAGATCTCGTACGGCTGCGACTGGCGGGACTGTTGCTGGACGAGAAGAAATATGACGAAGCGCTGAAGCTGGTGGAAAGCAAACATGGCGCATCCTTTGGCGGTCTCTATGCAGATCGCAAAGGCGATATTCTCACGGCTGCGGGTAAAATTGCCGAAGCGCGTGCCGCCTATCAAATGGCGCTGGACAGAATCAGTACCAATAGTGCTTATCACAATATCATCCAAATGAAGCTGGATGCTTTGGCAGAGACCAAGTAGCGTCCGTGAGCAGACCTGCAACGAAGACTATCGGCACCATTCCGCGGCATCTCTTGCTGCTGCTGTTGCACTTGGCGCTGGCCGGCTGTGCCAGTTTCGTTGAACGGATCGCGAGTGTCGCCGACCTTGATGTGTCGCCTATCGTCGATCTGTTCAAAACCAAGGAACCCGAGATCAGCGCTGAACAGACTGCCCGCTTGAAGCTGGTTGCCGCTGCGCACCCATTGTGGCAAAGCGGCATTGTTGACGAGAACAGGATGGCAGTATTTTCGCCGGCATCTGCCAATGGCGCGGTTTATGCGGCCAATTCCGAGGGGCGGCTGGTGCGCCTTGACTCCGCTACCGGCAAGCAAGCGTGGAACATAGACACTCAGCACAAGCTGTCAGGCGGCGTGGGTGTGGGTGAGGGGATGATACTGGTTGGAACCTTCAAAGGCGAAGTGCTGGCATTTGATGACACTGGCAAGTCCCTGTGGAAAGCACAGGTCTCCAGCGAGGTGCTGGGCCCGCCGCAGGTGGACAGCGGAGTAATAGTAGTGCGCACTGGCGACGGCAGGATTTTTGGTCTGGATGCAGCCAATGGCAAACGTAAATGGGTATACCAGGGCGCTACCCCGGCACTGACGGTACGCAATCCCAGTCGGGTATTGATCAAACGCGGCGCGGTATTCGCCGGATTTGCCGGCGGCAAACTGATAGCACTGAGTTTATCCGATGGCAATGTGAAGTGGGAGGCAACCGTATCACGCCCGCGTGGTGCGACGGAACTGGAGCGCATCACGGATATCACCAGTCTGCCGGTGGCCGATGAATGGCAGATATGTGCCGTAGCCTATCAGGGACGTATCGCCTGCTTTGAAATCAGCAATGGTAACCAGATTTGGGCGCGGGATGCATCCAGCAGCGCCGGCCTGGCCATGGATGATACTTATATTTACCTGAGCGAAGATCGCGGTGCGGTAATCGCCTACACTAAAACTAACGGCACCAGCGTGTGGCGACAAGACATACTCAGCGGTCTCAGATTGACTGCGCCCATCGTGCGCGGTAGCCGGGTGGTGGTAGCTGATTCGCAGGGTTATGTAAATTTTTTCAGGCATGACGACGGCGCGATCGTGCTCCGTGCCGCCACTGACGAAAGTTCCATCCTCGCCCATCCCGAGCACCTGTCCAATGGGATCGTGGTGCAGACCCGAAAGGGCGGGCTTTACGCGTTCAGCATACAATAGACAAATGCAATCATGAAACCCACTCTCGTCCTGGTCGGACGGCCAAACGTCGGCAAATCAACACTTTTCAATCGCCTGACCCGCAGTCGCGATGCTATCGTTGCGGATATTCCGGGACTGACGCGAGACCGTCATTATGGTCATGGCAGGCTGGGCGGTAAACCGCATCTGGTAGTGGATACCGGCGGTTTCGAGCCAGTGGCGAAGGATGGCATTCTGCACGAAATGGCCCGGCAGACTCTGCAGGCGGTGGATGAAGCCGACATGGTGTTGTTCATCGTCGATGGCAGGCAGGGTTTGGCAGCGCACGACAGAATAATCGCCGAGCAATTGCGCAAAACCGGCCGCAAAATTCTGCTGGTGGTGAACAAGACCGAGGGCATGACGACTTCTGTTGTTACTGCCGAATTTCACGAACTGGGTCTGGGTGAGCCCTGTGCCGTTTCCGCCGTTCACGGCGACAATGTGAATGAACTGGTAGAACTGGCGCTGGCGGATTTCCCGGAACAGCAAGAGGAAGAAGAAAAAGACAAGCACCCCAAGATTGCCATTGTGGGACGCCCCAACGTCGGCAAATCCACGCTGGTGAATACGCTGCTCGGAGAGGAGCGCGTGATAGCTTTTGATCAGCCTGGCACCACCCGCGATAGCATCTATATTGATTTCGAGAGCGACGGACGGCGTTATACCCTGATCGATACTGCAGGTTTGCGCCGTCGCGGCAAGGTGCAGGAAGTTGTCGAGAAATTCTCGGTGGTAAAAACCCTGCAGGCAGTGGAAGACGCCAACGTAGTAGTGCTGGTGCTGGACGCGAGCAATGAAATTTCCGACCAGGACGCGCATATCGCTGGATTCATTCTGGAGGCGGGACGTGCGCTGGTGCTGGTGGTGAACAAGTGGGACGGTCTGGACGAATATCAGCGTGACAACATCAAGCGCGAGATTGCCCGGAAACTTGCCTTTCTCCTGAGTTTTTCCAAACCCCACTACATTTCAGCACTACATGGCGGCGGCATGAAGGGACTGCTGCCGTCAATCGACACTGCTTATGCAGCCGCGATGGCAAAACTGCCTACCCCCAAACTTACCCGTACCCTGCTGGCGGCGGTAGAAAAACAGGCGCCACCACACACCGGTGTGTCCCGTCCCAAATTGCGCTACGCTCATCAGGGCGGCTCCAATCCGCCGCTGATCATAATCCACGGCAGCGGTCTTGACCACGTGGCGGAAACCTATCGGCGCTACCTTGAAAACACTTTCCGCGCAGTCTATCAGCTCGAAGGCACGCCATTGCGGGTTGAGTTCAGGTCGAGCAGTAATCCCTATGCTGGCAAGAAGCCCGCGCCATTAAGCGAAGCTGAAGCAAAACAGGCCCATCGCCGCCGCCGCTATGGCAGAAAGAAATACGGTTAATTAGAGAGTTATCTGGAAAAACACAGCGTGCGGCTGCAGCGGCTAATGCAATATCCGCGGCACACTCAGGATGAATTCGGGAATGGCTGCATCGAAGTAGAGGCCGTCTTCGGCCACCATCTGGTAACTGCCTTTCATTGATCCCACTGGCGTGGAGAGGGCGGTGCCGCTGGTGTACTCAAAACTGTCACCGGGCTTGAGCAGCGGCTGCTCTCCCACCACGCCCAGTCCCCGCACTTCCTGCACACTGTCACCGCCATCCGCGATGATCCAGTGGCGGCTGATAAGTTGTGCCGCGACCGAACCGGTGTTGGCAATGGTGACGGTATAGGCGAAGACGTAACGGTCGATGATTTCATCCGATTGTTCCGGAAGATAGGCGGTGCGGACCGTCACGTTGAGTTCGTATTTTTTACTGTCAGCCATGTCGGCATTGCACACTATTTTTCGCACCACGGCAAGGATTGCTTGAAAAATATTCTGCAGCTCTGAAGCCGTTGGCGCGTGACAAGCATTTGCGGTTAAAATGACGCTTTTATTATAAGGAAGTGGTTCATGGCCAACTATCGCATCGCTCCGAGCATTCTTTCCGCAAATTTCGCCAAACTGGGCGAGGAAATCACCGCTGTTATCGCTTCCGGCGCGGATATCATACATTTTGACGTGATGGACAATCATTACGTCCCCAATCTCACCATTGGTCCGCTGGTATGTGAAGCGATTCGCCCCTTGACCAAGGCAATCATCGACGTGCATCTGATGGTGGAGCCGGTGGACCGGATTGTTCCCGATTTTGCTAAGGCCGGAGCCAATATCATTTCTTTTCACCCGGAAGCATCCAAGCATATCGACCGCACCATCGGACTGATCAAGGAGCAGGGCTGCAAGGCCGGGCTGGTGTTTAATCCCGCAACCCCTTTGCATTATCTCGATCACGTGCTGGACAAGATCGATCTGGTGCTGATCATGTCGGTCAATCCCGGGTTTGGCGGACAGAAATTCATCCCTGAAGCATTGAACAAGCTGCGTGCAGTGCGTGCGCGGATTGATGCCTGTGGCAGGGACATCATACTGGAAGTAGACGGTGGCGTGAAAGTGGACAACATCGCCGAAATCGCCCGCGCGGGTGCCGATGCCTTTGTCGCCGGTTCCGCCATTTTCAGTGCGGCCAAGGACAGCGATCCGCACCGTTACGACACGGTCGTGGGCGCATTGCGCGCCGAACTGGCAAAGGTTTAGCCGCGACAATGAGTAAAGTTTTCCCGCACGCTGCCGCATCTGCAGCGCAACCGGGATCACTCCTGCCGGTCAGGGCCGTGATGATCGATCTGGACGGCACCTTGCTTGACACGGCGGCCGATCTTGCTGCTGCGGCCAATGCGATGCTGCGGGAATTGGGTAAAGCAGAACTGCCGCTTGCGACCATCCAGTCCTACATCGGCAAGGGAATCCAGAAACTGGTGAAGCGTTCGCTCACCGGCAGCCTTGACGGTGAGCCGGATGCAGCCCTGTTCGCCAGGGCGATGCCGATTTACGAACGCGAATATGCCCATACCCTGTGCATCAGCACGCATCCTTATCCGGGCGTGGTGGAGGGGTTGAACGCTTTGCGGGAAACAGGCTTCCGGCTGGCGTGCATTACCAACAAGGCTGAGGCTTTCACCCTGCCGCTGCTGCGTGCAACCGGACTGCTGGATTATTT
>Ga0163199_1001776_pt1 | contig 13319 bp, 8 predicted proteins | sample PL_2010_150m_FD_113537 | JGI IMG/M metagenome (GOLD analysis project Ga0163199, IMG submission 113537) | Freshwater microbial communities from Powell Lake, British Columbia, Canada to study Microbial Dark Matter (Phase II) - PL_2010_150m | ecosystem: Environmental > Aquatic > Freshwater > Lake ... | reverse complement strand
CCTGTGCTGAGGTAGCCGCCGCGCGAGCCGGAGAACGCAATGCCGACGAACATGACACAAGCGGCGTAGGCCAGCACGATGCGTTGCGCGGCCCCGCGCCCCGACCACAACAAATGCGCCAGCGCGACCGCCAGCGTCAATTCCAGGAAGCCGGCAAAATGGTTCGGGTTGCGGAACGTCCCGCGCACGCGGTGGAAGATGTCCTCATACGGAATCCACCACACCATGTCCACGCCGCGCAACCGGTTGATGATGCCGTAGGCCGTGATGCCGACGGCCAGCGTCATCAGCAGCCAGAGCAGCACATGCTGCCGCTGCGAGCGGAAACAATGCTGGGTCACCAGGAAGTAAACCGAGGCATACGTCAGCACCAGCAGCATCTCCTGGCGCGAGATCCATTCCACCGGCGACACGGCGTAAAGCGCCACCACATAGGCCGCCCCAACCGCCAACGGCAAATCCAGTGGCGTGCGAATCCATGTGAGTTTCCCGGCCACGGCCACGCGCGCCGCCCAGCACAACAGCGCCACGAGCGTCAGCAGTCCCAAGGTGGCGCGAGACCACGGTCGAATGGCGCCCAACGCCAGCGCCGCGAAAACCAGCATCAGGCAAAGGATGCAGAAGACGGCCGACTCGCAGTAGCGTTCGACAACGCCGCGCCAACCGGGGGCGGTGCTGGTCTTGTTCAACGAACGGCGGTGGCGTCGGCGTTCGTTCGGAGGAGACATGGGAGCCATGTTGCCCGCCGTCAACAGCGAGGCGCGAAAGAAGTCTAGAAGTTCGACTTTGGAACCATGATGTTATCACCCGGCAGGAGCGGGATATCCAGTTCCGGGTGTTTCTCGATCTCCACGCAGTCCACGATCATTTGCTTGCCGTTGCGAGTGAGCACCACTTCGCGCTTTTTCGCAAATTCACTCATGCCTCCGGCTGATTGAATCGCCCGGTAAACGGTCAGATCATCGCGATAAGGCATTCCACCGCCCTGGCCGCCCCTCACCTCGCCGGAGAGGTAAATCATGCGCTGGGTTTGCAACATGACGGTGACCGTCAGGTAGCTGTAGTAGCGCGGCACATAAAGCTTGCGGATGGCCTCTTGCGCCTGGGTCACCGTCAGGCCGTTCATCCTGATCTTGCCGACAAAAGGCAGCTCGATGTTTCCGTCTTCGTCAATGGTCTTCACGTGTTCCTCGCGGCCCGCGGCCGTGTCGAGGCGGATGATCGCGCTGTCATTGCAACGCAACGCGCTCGCGACCGCGATTTCCTTTGCCCCCACCGCACCCGCTTCTTCCGGCTTGACGGACTTGGGGCGAAAAAGACCACAGCCCAACGACCCCGCGGCCATGATGGCCAGGACCGACAGGCCGACAATTTTCAGAGACAGGCGAAAGTTCATTGTCAACAGGAGAAACAAGCTATGGGTTAATACGTGCCCTTGGTTTCCGAATCCTCCGGCGTTTTCTCCGCTTCTTCCGGATGGGCTTCCTCGGAGCGCGAATAGTGATCGTAGTAGGCGTTGTAATAGTAGTAGCTCTCGTCGTGGCTCATGACGATGGAGTTGAGCACCACACCGATCAAACGACCGCCGACGTTCTCGACCGCCTGCTTGGCGCGGGCGGGCATCGCGCGCGGATACTTGCGATACTGAATCACCAGCACCGCGAAGTCCACTTCGCTGGCCAGCACGCTGGCGTCGCTGACGCCCATGATCGGCGGGCTGTCAAACAACACCATGTCGTAGCGCATCTTCAGGTCCTGGATCAGGTCGCGCATCTTCTGGCTCTTGAGGATGCCGATGGCGATCTTGGGCAACTTGCCGCTGGGCAGGAAATACAGGTTCGGCACGTTGGTGGTCTGGATGCAATCCTCCACCTTCACGTCGTTCATGAGCACGTCAGTCAGGCCGACCTCGTTGGAAAGGCCAAACCGCTTGTGCAACGTCGGCCGCCGCATGTCCGAGTCCACGCACAACACTTTGTCGCCATTCTGCGCGCACACCACCGCCAGGTTGAAGAGCGTCGTGGTCTTGCCCTCGCCAGCGCCGGCGCTGACGACGGTGATGCTGTTGGCCTGCGGATCCTTCTTGCCAAACTCGATGTTGGCGCGCAGCACGCGGTAGGCTTCGGCGTGCGGCGAGTCCTGGCCGACCGTGGAGAGCATCTCGATATTCTGTGGAATCACGCCCAGCACAGGCAACCCCAGATAGCGCTCCACGTCGTCAATGGTCTTCACACTGGTGTCGAGATACTCAATGAAGAACGCCAGCATCACGCCGAGCACGAGGCCGGCGATGGCGGCCAGACCGAGATAGAGCGGCACGTTCGGCTTGACCGGCGCGGTCGGTGGCCGGGCCTGGTCAATGATCTCCACCGCCGTGCGCGGCACTTTGATGCTGATGGCCTCCTGGTTGACGCGCGTCTTGATGGAGTCGCGCAGAGCCATCTGGAAATCCAGTTCCTTCTGCGCGTTTTCATAGGGGATGAACTTGGCCACGTCTCTTTCGGCGCCGGTCACTCGCGCGGTGCGCAATTCCGTTTCCAGCGCCTCCACCTTGGCCCGATTCACCTGATAACCAATCTGCAGCCCTTTGCGAAACACGCCGATGGCTTCATCAAGTTGTTCGTCCAGCTTCTTCTGGGTGGCCACGGCGTCTTTCACAACCGGGTGGTCTGGGCCATAGGTTTGGAGAAGCTTCACCAACTGGAGTTCCGCCGATTGCAGCGCGTTTTGGAGATTGGAAATTGTCGGGTCTCCGATGATCTGAGGCGAAGCGCGTTTCAACTCCGCGCCGGTCAGCTTCTGAATCTCGTCGTTGCGCGTCTTCTCCACCAGCATCTGGATCATCGCCGAGCTGCGGTCGCCATGCAGACGCTGGATGGTCTCGTCGTTGAGGCGCGCGCGGCTGCCAATGACGTCCAAGTCGAGGTCTTTGCGAAGCTCGTTGACCTTCTGCTGCGCCGCCTCCACCAGCTTTTGCTGTGAATTGTATTCTTCGCGCAACTTCTCAAGGCCCATTTCAATCTGGAGGGTCGGTTCTTCCAGCCGGCTGTCGCGGTAGATCAGCGCCATCGAGTTGGACATGTCCGCCGACTCAACCGGATCGGTGGAATAGAAGCCAAGCTCCACCAGGCTGGAATTACGCACCGGCAGCACATTCAGACGGCCGCGGAGGATCTGGAACGCCTGCTCCTTGGCGTTCGGCTCCGGCCCGCCGATGCCCCATCGGGCCACCAGTTGTTCCTTGTCCACCAGACGATAGCCGATCTTCTGCGACCGCATGATTTCCACCTGGTCCATCTGGAAAATCGGGTCGTAACCGCCCGGCGCCGTCGCGTCGAAAATCTGGACTGTCACCTTCTCGCGCTCGATCTTCATGCGCACGTTGGCGTAGTAGATGCGCGGCAGCGAGAACGTCACCGCCGCCGCCGTCAGCAACACCAGCAAGAACACGCTGAGGATGATGGCTTTGCGCAGTTTGACAACGCGCCAATAATCGAGAAAATGAATCTTTGTCTCTTCTGGCATAGTAACAGTCAGTCTTGCCGCGTTCGGATGCGCGATCCAGTCTGATCCTTAAACATTGACACCATGATTCACCATTGCCTAGCCCAGCGCGAAGAAAATATCAAGGGAAGAAACAAACCTGAAATGGAAGCTTCCGTCTTGTGTCACAGCCGCCGCCGTCCTACGCTCTGGCGTGTGCCGGTATGAATGCCAGGAAGAACAGCGTGAAAGCGCAATCGGAGGCCCATGTCATGAAGAACCCACGAATCGGACGGCGTGACTTCTTGGAATCGGCTGCGCTGGGCGCGGCTGGAGTGTTTCTCGGCGGACCGCTGGCCGCGCTTGCGGCGGATTCCCCGTCGTTGAAAATCGAGGAGCCGTTTCACGGCGCAGTCCTCAACCACCGGCATGGCAGGACTGTGGACCGCGGACTGGCCATCCGCGTCTCCGGCAGAGCGCCGGCGGGCGAGCGCGTCCTGGTCTGCGGCAAGGAAGCGGAACGCCAAGGCGAGAAGTTTACGGCGGAAGTCGTGCTGCGCGACCGGGAAACGAACATCACGGCAACCGGCAAAGGCGCCTCAGGCCGCCGCGAAGATCGCGTGCGCGTGGTCTGGGACCGCCACTCGTTTCCGCGCTACCGGTTCTCGATTGACGACAACAGCTTCTTCCTCCGCGACATCTTCCAGAAGAATTATGGCTCGTTGTTCGACTGCTTCTACATGGCGATGCTCCGCGACCTGCACAAGAAGTATGGCGCGAAGTTCACCATCAACATCTACTACACGACGGCAGACGGCTTCGACATCTCGCAGTTCCCCGACCGCTACAAAGCCGAGTGGCGCGACTGCTCCGGCTGGCTCAAGCTCGCCTTCCACGCCTACGCCGACAAGCCCGACCGGCCGTATCAGGACACGCCGCCGGAAAAGTTGCTGGCCGACCTGGACAAGGTGGCCGAGCAGATTCATCGCTTCGCCGGCGCGCAGAGCTACGCGCCGCCGACGGTGATTCATTGGGGCATGACGCGGCAGGAATCGCTCAAGCCGCTCTTCAAACGCGGCGTCCGCGTGCTGAGCGGTTACTTTCGCATGCCGAACGGCCGCTACGACGTGAACTACCGCTTCGACGACGTGATCTCCGAATACCTCGGCAGCCACGACGCGTGGAAGGACTTCCGGAGCGGCATCGTCTTCTCGCGGGTGGACATCGTTTGCAACTCCACGCCGATTGACCGCATCGCTTCCACGCTGGAGCCGCTCTCGAAGGATTCCAACACCGCGGAGATCATGGACCTGTTCACGCACGAGCAATACTTCTGGCCATTCTACACGCGCTACATCCCCGACCATCCCCAACGCCTCGACACCGCCATCCGCTGGGTGACCGACCACGGCTACAAGCCGGTCTTCTACCACGAGGGATTCCTGGGCGCTCCGATGTAGCGCTGAAGGAAACGAAATCCTCGCCTCGCGCGGGCCGTCGGCGTAGAAACTCGTTCGTCATGAGCCAACTCAACCACTTCGGGGCCAAGGGCGACGGCAAGGCCGACGACACCGCCGCCATCCAACACTTCATCGAGCAATGCGACGGCCACGTCGCGTTGCCGCGCGGCGATTATCGCATCACGAAGCCGCTTGAGATTGACCTGAGCCGCCTCGGACGCACGGCCATCAGCGGCGCGGGCGGCATCGCGAGTCTCATCATGGACGGGCCGGGTCCGGCCATCCGTCTCATTGGCACGCACGCCGGGTCGGCCGACCCGGATTCGTTCAAGCCGGGCGTGTGGGCGATGGAACGGATGCCGACCGTCAGCGCCATCGAGATCGTCGGCGCGCACGACGAAGCCGACGGCATCGAACTGACCGGCACGATGCAGCCGACCCTCAGCGGCGTGTTTATCCGCCAGTGCCGATACGGCGTGCATCTGGTCAAACGCAACCGCAACGTCCTCATCGCCGATTCGCACATCTACCACGGCCGCGGCCCGGCCATCGGCATCTACTTCGACGGCGTCAACCTTCACCAGACCAACATCGTCGGCTGCCACATCAGCTATTGCCGCCACGCGGGCATCAAGATTCAGCGAAGCGAGATCCGCAACCTCCAGATCACCGGCTGCGACATCGAATACAACTTCGACGAGACCGCGCCCGACTCGGCGGATGTGTGGATTGACGCGAGAGAGAGCACCGTGCGCGAGGGCACCATCGCCTCCTGCACCATCCAGGCCAAGCGCAGCCCCGGCGGCGCCAACGTCCGCATCGAGGGCAGCGACGATGCGGCGTCGCGCAAGGCCGGCCTCTGGACCATTGCCGGCAACGTCATCCAGAGCCAGGAGACCAACCTGCTCCTGCGCTCCTGCCGCGGCGTCGTGGTGACCGGCAACTCGTTCTGTTCCGGCTACGAGCGCAACATCGTCATCGAGAAGTGCCGCAACATTGTCGTCGGCTCCAACACGCTGGATTACAACCCCGATTACAAAGGCGACCGTGTGGACGGTATCACCGTCCGTGGTTCCTCCGGCATCAACCTCAGCGGCCTCATCGTCGAGTCCGCGCGCGCCGGCACCGCCGAGTCCGGCGGCGCCATCGAGGTGTTCGACTCCAGCGAGATCGCCATCGCCAACTGTCAGGTCTTCGACCCCGTCCATCGCGGCCTCCACCTCGACGGCGTCCGCAACGCGCAGGTGAGCAACTGCGCCGTCCTCTGCCGCCAGCCGCAAGCGACCATGCGCGAAGCCGTCCTGCTCCGCCGCACCAGCCGCGACGTGCTGCTCCCCGGCAACCTGCTGGCGCGTGGCACTGCGGGCGATGTGACGATTCAATAGGGAAAGGAATGCAAACATGACGCGCGGAATTATTCTTGGATTGCTGCTGCCGCTGACGGTCGTCTGGTCGCACGCCGCCGAGCAGATCACGACAGCTGCCGCTCGCGACGCGGTGGTGAAGGATGTGCGCTCGCTGGTTGCTGGGGACAAAGGCCCGAAGATCAAACCCCACTTCATCCCGCTGCCAGCGGGCGCGGTGCGGCCGACTGGCTGGCTGAACGATTGGGCGCGCGACGCGGCGGCGGGCATCACGGGGCATCTCGACGAGCGCGCGGAGGTCTTCAAGCACGGTTACAAGGGTTACCACTTCGAGGCGCGCGGTGTGAAGGCTCCCGGCGTCGGCTGGCCGGTGGAACAGTGCGCTTACTGGCTCGACGGGCTGGTGCGGCTGGCTTACATCCTCGACGACCCGCAGCTCATCGCGAAGGCCCGCGCGCGGCTCGACCTCGTCGTCAACGGCGTTCACAACGGCGGCGAGTCGTTCATCTACTGGCAGCCCAAGACCATCCTCCACGCCGAGATGGACAAGGCCAACGGCCTCTTCAACAACTGGGCGCACTCCCATATGGGCCGCGCGTTGGTCGCCTACTACCAGGCCACCGGCGAGCGGCGCATCCTCGACGCGCTGGTGAAGGTCTATCGCGACTATCCGCTGCCGGAGTTCTCGCCGGTGTTTTATCCCGTCAACGGCATGGTCAACCTCGACGCGATGCTCGACACCTACATGATGAGTGGCGACGAGAAGGTGCTCGCCAACGCCCTCGCCGCGATCCGCCGGCCCAGCTTCGAGAAAATCGTCGCGCAGTGGAACGACGGCCGGATCGTTCACGGCCACACGGTCATCTTCTACGAGAACATCCGCGTGCCGGCGTTGATGTATCCGTGGACCGGCGACCGCAAACTGCTCGACGCCACGCTCGCGACGATCCGCTGGTCCGACGAGCGCCACGGGCTGCCAATCGGGCTGGTCTCCGGCGAGGAATACCTGGCCGGCATCGGCTCGACGCGCAACGTCGAGACCTGCAACGTCGCCGCCGGGCCGTGGACGTTTGGCTCGCTGCTGCGCATCACCGGCGAGCGCGGCTGGGCCGACCGGATGGAGCGGGTGTTCTTCAACGCCGGCCCCGCGCCCATCGCGCGTGATTTCCAGACGATGAGCTACTACCAGAGTCCGAACCGCCTGAGCCTGTCGCTGCCGTGCGACCGGCCGGGCTGCCCCGGCAACGCGCTGGGCGACAGCTATCGTTTCACGGACATCGGCCATCCCGTGCTCTGCTGCGTCGGCAACAGCAGCCGCATCGTGCCGAACTACATCATGGGGATGTGGATGGCCACGGCCGACCGCGGCGTGGCGGCGACGTTGTATGGCCCGTGCCGGCTGCGCGCGCAGGTGGCCGGCGGCGTGCCGGTGGAGATCGAAAGCGAGACGGCTTACCCGTTTGAGGAAGAAATCCGCCTGACCATCCGCCCGGCCGCGAAAGCGGACTTCCCGCTCTACCTGCGCATCCCCGCGTGGTGCCAACAACCGTCGCTCAAGCTCAACGGCCAGACCGTCGCGGTGCGGAAGGACAACAAAGGCTTCGCGAAACTCCAGCGCCGCTGGACGAGCGGCGACCGCGTCACATTGCGTCTGCCGATGCGCGTCGAGATCGTCAAGGGCCACGAGACCCCGTTCCCGCAGGACAAGTATTTCACGAAGCGCTCGCTGTCGAAGCTGACTGAGGTGAAGAACCCGTTCGCGTGTGTGAACTACGGCCCGCTGCTGTTCGCGTTGCCGATCCCGGATGAAACTCCCGACCAACCGGTCAAGGATGCCGTCTGCAACTACGCGCTGGATGTTTCAGCCGCGCCACGCAACGTGCAGGTGCTTCGCCAACCGCTGCCGGCGCATTGGTCGTGGCAGCTCAACGCGCCGGTGAAACTCCAACTCCCCGCCCGCCAGTTCGACTGGCAGCCCACCGAGCTTCAGCCGCTCCCCGCCGCGCCGATCAAGGACGCTGAGCTTGCCACCATCACGCTGGTCCCCTACGGCTGCACCAAGTTCCGCATCAGCATGTTCCCCGTCGCGGAGAGTAACCACAGCAATCCTCAATGCACGATTTTTGGTTTGCGAAGCGGCAGCAGGGTGTGCACGATGCCGCCAAGGCTTGAAAAGAACCAAGAGAAGAGCGCGATGGCACCAACGATGAAGTAATCGCAACGCCGATGGTGCTCACACGGGAAAGAAGAGAGCAAGATGATGAACACGAACGCGCAGAGTTGGAGACGCCACAAGCTGGCAAGCGACTTTCGCCGCATGGTTTTGCTAGTGCTGATGTCAAGCGGCGCTCTCTGTGCCGCCGGAGAATCGCTCACCATCCGAAGCGAAGATCTTCCGTTCGAGGCTGGAACCAAGCGTATCCTCGCGTATTCCAGTGGAGGCGGGAAAGGTCGCGGCGAAGTGATCGAGGTGGTCACGGAGAATAGCAAAATCGGTGAAGCCTCCTTGGTTAAGATCGTGCAAATTGTTAATGGCCAGCGCGCTGCCACCATCTCGTGCGTCGTAACGCCCGTGAAATTCCAACTCTTCGCGGAAGGAGACATGAAAGAGGCGTTCATGACTCAGGAACTGCCGGTTAAAATCGGGCAGAGCTTTCGTGCGGGATTCGGAGCCGATGTGTCGGTGCTGCATGTGGAACGACAGGAGAGAATCACTGTTCCCGCCGGGACTTTTGACTGTCTCGTTCAAGTGATGGAAACGAAGGGAAAGGTTGTCCAGACGGTGTGGTCTGCTCCGGGCGCGGGTATTGTCCAGATCAAAGGTGACAACATGACGGCCGTGTTGATGGCCATCCAGAAACCAACCTCCGTCAGCAGCGAGCCGAACACGAAGGTGCTGTGCAATTTCGATTCCGGCGATCCGTTGAGTTCACCGCTTTTTCCAAAGGCCCGGTGGAAGCCGGGCCACGGAACGGACAAAACGAATGTCATCTGCTCCGTTGAGATTGATCCTACCCAAGCTGCCCTGGGCACCCCCATGTCTCTGCGGTGGTGCTACCACATCAAAGGCAATCCTTGGATACAGACGGATTTTTCACTCACCGGCTCGTCGCCGGGAAAAGTTGATGTGACTATTTACGACTCGATTTCATTTTACATCAAAGGCTTCAAACAGGGGGGATGCTTATTCATGGTTCACAGCCAGCCGGTCCGGCAAGGTGACGATGGCTATGTCAACATCCCCGTGGACTACACTACCGAGTGGAAAAAAGTGACGATTGACCTCCGAACGCCGGGTTTGTCTAAGCTCGACTTGACGAAGACGACGCAAATCAGTTTCGGTCATTTGGGCCAAGGCGACGATGCGAACGTCGTGTGGATTGACGAGATGACCTGTCATCTGAAGAAGGCGCCCGCCGCCACAGCAGGCAAAACGAAGACAAACTGAGAGAATTCCATTGGGGCTGCAAAATGAACTCGAACCATAACCCTGAGTCGGAACCAGATCCCGTATCCGAGGTGGACTCATTGAATAGTGAAACCCCCGACCCAAGCCCATCGCGCTTGCCGGTCAAGAGAACGCCATCTCAGCCTGTCGCGCGCAAAGCGCAGTCGCCGGTGGAGCAGGCGATTCAATCCGCCATTGGCTCGACGCACGTGGTGGCGCATGGCGGTCACGTCAGCATTGGTGCGCCAATACCTTCCCGCGAGAACCTGATCTGGCAGGGTCGTGCTTCAGTGTTCTACTACTTCCCCAAGCTGATCGCCTCTTTCATTTGGATGATCATCTGGGCCGCCTTGGCCAAACTCGCTGGTGAGTATTCCAACCGGTTCTTAGCCACGATACCTGCGGAGTTCAACAACAGCCTGAAACAAGCGGGCGTCACGCCACAACAGATCATCCACTATTTGCCTTGGCCGCTGTATTTTTTCATGTTCCTGAATCTCAAGAACGTCGTTTATCGAATCATCGAATACCTCAACACGCGCTTTACCTTCACCACGCAGCGGCTAAAAGTGCGCGAAGGCATCTTCAGCATCCGCACTCGGCAAATCGAACTTTTCAGGCTCAAAGACTTGGAGGTATCGCAATCCTTCTGGGGCCGGCTCTGTTGTTACGCGCATATCGAAATCGTTTCTACTGACAAAATCATTAGCGAACACGGTGTCACGGGCCGCAAGACGTTGTGGGGTGTGCCCGGAGGCGAGGCGTTCGCTGACGAAGTCCGCCATGCGGCTCAGCACGCTCGCGCCGAAACTGGCATGGTCAACATTTCCGAATGAACCGGCTTCGACGGCTTTTTGGGGGTGGTCCAGAGGCCCAAGTTTGCCAGGTTTAGTGGCCGGCCCGTCCAACCATGTTGACAAACCGTCCGCGCTCGGGTGAATGAGGGAGCGGCAGCATGAAGCTTCGTAGGATAGTTTCAGGAACCCGCGCGACCAGTGCCGCAAGCCAACATCACTTGCCGGCCTTCTTCGTTCCGCGTCGGATCGCTTCGAGGATTTTCGCTGCGGCCTTCGGGGCTGGATCGTTGAGCATGGGCAGGAACAGCAACTGCGCATGTATGGCCTCGGTGCCGGGGAAATCGCCGTCCTTCCAGCCGGGCCACGGGTTGTCGAAGTTGGCCGAAGTGAGTTTGGCGTCATGACGAAGGACGTTGGAGCCAAAAGACGTGGGAATTTAGCTAACCACCTGTATTTTCAGAGAGTTCAAATGCATTTTGCCGGGAATAAACGGCCGTTTTCTTTTGGAAAACGGTCGTTTTTTTCTGCCAAACGACCGTTGGAAGCGGTTTAACGGCTGTTGGACGCCGGCAAACGGTCGTTGGCGGCTGCCAAACGGTCGTTTGTTGCACGGCAACGGTCGTTGGAAGCGAGCAAACGACCGTTTGAAGCTCCCCAACGGTCGTTGGAATCCGCCAAACGACTGTTGGCGCTGAGGAAACGACCGTTTCCCGCCTAGCAACGACCGTTTGGACAGTTCCAACGGTCGTTAGAACGGATCCAAATGTCGTTCCGCAGGAACAAAACAGGCCCCCGCATCAGCCGGGCCACGTGCCGTCGAATCGGCCTCGGTTCGGCCGTCGCATTTCGGGTTGGAGATTCGGCCGCCTTCAAGCAAGAATCTGCGCCGTGAAACTGGTTTGTTTGTTCGTCACGCTATTCGTGGTCACCGCTCCCCGCCGCGCCGATCAAAGACGCTGAGCTTGCCACCATCACGCTGGTCCCCTACGGTTGCACCAAGTTCCGCGTCAGCATGTTCCCTGTCGCGGAGAGCAAACGCAACGGGCGCTGATAGACGGTTTTTGCGTTTGCGAAGCGGCGGCGAGGCATTACAATGCCGACGAGGTCCAACAAGCCACGCAGATGAGCACGATGGCGACAATGGCGCAGCATGAAACACAGCTTCGTCTGCAAAGGCGGAAGATGGCGCTTTGTTTCTGGAACGCGCCGCTGCGAGTCACCCTTTTCGCTACAGCAGTTGCTGGCTGTTGTCTTCCTCTCGAAGCACACGCTTCGGAAGACCAATCGCCCTCGTCTCCACCGAGGCTTATCTGGCGGCAACCGCTGGCCGGAGAAGCGCGGTTGCCGCTCGTCATTTCTCCAGATGAGCACTACGCCGTGGCGCTGACAGACAAAGAACTTGCTCTTCTTGAAACGCAGACTGGAAAACTTTTGTGGCAACAGAACTTCACAACCATCAACCGTTGGATGCGCAAAGTTGAAGCTGTCGCGGTTGCGCCGGACGCACGTTGGCTGGCCATAGCAGGCTCGACCGATTATCGGTATGTCTGGGCGCTGGACAAGCAGGGGCGACGGAAGTGGCATGTTCCACTCAAGAGCACACCACAAGCCCTGGCGATTTCCAATTGCGGGGATCGGCTGGCCATTGGAACGGCCGGAGGCACCATTAGCATCGTCAACGATCAGGGAAAACTATTGCAGCACGTGAACTTTGACAACGCGATTATCGAAGGTTTGAGGTTTTCCGAGGACGATAAGAAGCTCATTACGACGAGAGGCTGGTTTCAACTCGGCGTTCTCAACAGCGCAGGCGAAGTGCTTTGGAAACGGACTGGCTGCATTCTGAGCCTGTCAGCCAGCCGCGACTATCAGCATTTCGCCGTCGTGGACGAAATCAACCATTCGTCCGACGAGACCCTGTCTCTGTATTCTTTCAACGGCAAAACGGTGTGGACGAAAAAGTTAAGCGGTTCGCGAGCGTTCATTTTGGGGGATGGCAGTCGCACTCTGGTGTCAGGTTGGTCGCCGCAAGCGACCGACCGCGAGCATACCGAAGATGACAAGCCGCTCTTTCTACTAAATCAAAACGGCCAAAAAATCGTAGAAACGAAAGGCGACTTGGAGGCAGTGTCGAAGGACGAACGTTGTTTCTTAGCGCGGGGTCGCGACGGTCTGACTTGCCGAGACGCAACTATGAAAAGAATCTGGCGCATCGGATGGAATCAAGAACGCGATGAGACCTCGTGCCCAAGTGTGTATTGCACGCGCGATTTCAGTTTGGTTCTTCTCCGCCATGACGGACGGGTTGTGGCATACCGGCGTTAAGAAAAACCCAGGTCCCAATCCCCTCTCACTTGCCGACCTTCTTGATTCCGCAGCGGACTGGTCTGCGTGCGTTTCACGATGCGTGCCATGGTTTCGTTCTCCTCGTGGTGGTTGCTTGTCCACGACTCTAGCCCACTCCCGCGAAACGTCAAAATCCGCCGCCGCTCGGAGCTTGACTCCGGGCCTCGATTCGCCAACAACGACAGTCGCATGAGCCTGTTCCGATGCTGGATTCTCCCGTTCATCGTGCCCGCCATCGCCGCGACCTCTCCGCTCGTTCTGGCCGCCGGCCCGGAGCTGACGTTCTTCGCGTTCGACGATCACGCCATCCCGTGGCGCGATAATCTCCAGCTCACGCTCGTGCAGGCGGAGAAACATCCGGCCAATCCGGTGCTGCGCTGCGGGCCGGAAGGCGCGCCGGATTACGGACACGCGGTGATCT
>Ga0163199_1001774_pt1 | contig 13325 bp, 5 predicted proteins | sample PL_2010_150m_FD_113537 | JGI IMG/M metagenome (GOLD analysis project Ga0163199, IMG submission 113537) | Freshwater microbial communities from Powell Lake, British Columbia, Canada to study Microbial Dark Matter (Phase II) - PL_2010_150m | ecosystem: Environmental > Aquatic > Freshwater > Lake ... | reverse complement strand
GCTTTAGTCCTTCTTTTCAGTAACACGCTGAACGCACAAAATGCAACAGAGAAGATTACCATCAGGGGGAAAGTCGTTGACAAAGCGGATAAACAGGCGATTGTTGGTTGTCACGTCGTGGAACGGGATAAAGATATGCGTTACATTAATGGCGTAGCTACAGATATTGATGGCAACTTTGCCATTAAGATATCCAATCCGGAGAACCTCATATCTTTTTCATACATGGGTTATAAAACGGTCATTCAGTCTGCTAAAGGCAAAACATCCTTTAATATTGAGCTCGAACCGAATGTTGCTGAATTGGGAGAGGTTGTAGTAACTTCTACAGTTAGACCTACCCTTAATAACGGAACTGGATTAAATGTTGAAGCCCGTAGTTCTACCATTGCCACCGCAACCCTGGAAACAAAAGAGATTCAGGAAGTTGGGGCTAGTTCTATTGACCAGGCCTTATCCGGTCGCTTATCAGGTGTAGATGTTGGGACTACTACCGGAGATCCCGGTGCAGGAATGTCTATCCGAATCAGGGGTACTGCTTCAATCAATGGTTCAGCCAATCCGCTTATTGTCGTGGACGGAATGCCTTATGAAACTCAAATTCCATCGGATTTCAACTTTGGAACCGCTGATGAACAAGGATATGCACAGTTGCTGAATATTGCACCAACAGATATAAAAGACATCACTGTCCTGAAGGATGCAGCTTCAACTGCAGTTTGGGGATCAAGAGCAGCCAATGGCGTTTTAATTATTAATACCAAACGTGGAACCATTGGAAAACCTGCTATTACCTACAATTTGAAAGCATCTTTTTCAAGACAACCCAGTTCAATTCCATTGCTTAACGGAGATCAGTATTCCACACTAATCCCGGAAATGAAGATGAATTCAGATGGGTTGCCTTTGGATATTACGTCCAATAAAGAGTTTGCCTATGATCCGAATGATCCGTTAAATTATTACAATTACTCTAGAAATTCAGACTGGATCGGAGCCATCACACAGACTGGATATTCTCAGGATCACAATATTACAATTCAGGGCGGAGGTGAAAAGGCCAGATATTATACTTCGGTAGGATATCTGAATACTTCAGGAACAACAGTTGGTACCGGACTTAACCGCATAACGGCCAAAATTAATCTGGATTACAATGTCTCAAGCAGGATTCGGTTTAGAACTGACATCACCTATACCCATGTGGTCACAGATTTTAATTATACCAATACGATAAGGGCTGTTGCATACAACAAAATGCCCAATATGAGTATTTACAGGTACGATGAATACGGAAACCTGACCCCAAATTATTTTTCTCCTCCTCAAAATATCCAGGGATATTATCCTTCAACCTTTAACCCGGTTGCAATGGCAATGGTAGGAATCAACCATCAATTAGGGGAAAGAATCACGCCAAAATTTCAATTACAGTATGCTTTGATCCCTAATTCAGTATTGACTGCTACTTTTGATGTACAGTTTGACATCAACAATTCCAAGACAAATACGTTTTTACCCCAATTGGCAACGGGCCGGCCTACGAATGAAACATCAGTAAACAGGGCCACGGACAGTGACGGGGATGGATTGAATATTCAGACCAAATCCAACTTTATCTATATTCCAAAACTTAAAGAAGGAAAAGCTTTTCAGGCCTTGCTATCCTTACAGTCCAACGACACACGCTCCATATCACACAATGTGGCGACCACTAATACTGCCTCTGATATACTCCAGGATCCCTCAAACCCTTCCCGAACTCAAAATTCCGATTTGACCCTCTCGTCTAGCTCAAGCCAATACAGATCTGTGGGGGCATTGCTTTCAGCCCAATATGGTTATCTCGACCGCTACCTCGTTAATGCCGGAATCAGGGTCGATGGGAACTCGAGATTTGGGGCCAATAACAGGTACGGAATTTTTCCTTCTCTTTCCACGAGATGGCGTGTTTCTGGCGAACCATTCATGAAAAAAGTGAAGTTCATGGATGAGTTAAGCCTTCGCGCCAGCTACGGGCATAGTGGAAATGTCCCGAAAGACAATTATTCCTTCTATAATTTTTACCAGCCATACAATTATTCCTATTTGGGTATGTCAGGAGTATATCCTTCCAATATGGAACTTTCCAACCTCAGGTGGGAGACGCTAATCGGGAAGAATATTGGCATTAACTTAGGAATTCTTAAAAATCGTGTACGGGTTGATGCTGAAGCTTATAGGAATACAACCAGGGACATGTTTTATCCCGGATTGCAGATTTCTTCCTTTACTGGTTTTGATGCAGTTTCAATGAATGTCGGAACAATGGACAATACGGGTTGGGAGATTGGAATCAATACCATACCGCTGAAGACTGAGAAATGGACAATCGGCTTTGATTTTAATATTGCAAAAAACATCAATCAACTGAGGTCTGTTTCTGAATTTTATCCCAAAACCAACGGTCAAAAAATCGACAAAAACGGAGTTTACCAAACTTTCCTGACAGTTGGGAATCCTTTCGGGTCTTATTATGGTTTCAGGTTTAAAGGAGTCTACAAAGATGCAGATGCAACCATCGCAAGAGATGCTGAGGGCAATCAGATCATTGGTCCAAATGGACAGATTGTACAGATGCGTTTTAACTATCCCTCAACAGATTATCTGTTTAAGCCCGGTGACGCCTATTATGAGGACATTAACCATGATGGGAATATCGACTACAAGGATATTGTATATCTTGGCAATGGAATACCAAAATTTACCGGGGGTTTTGGTCCGAGCGTAACATTTATGAATAACCTGAAGCTTTCAGCATTCTTCAATTACCGTTGGGGATACCAGCTGATTAACGGAACCAAAATGAATACCACTAACATGTATGGTTACAACAACCAAAGTACTGCAGTATTAAGCCGATGGCGTAATCCGGGAGATGTGACAGATATGCCACGTGCATTGTACAACAGTGGATACAACTGGCTTGGATCTGACAGGTATGTCGAAGATGCTTCATTTGTAAGATTAAGATCAGTCACATTGAGGTACAATTTTACCCCTGATATTTTGAAAAAACTGAATCTTAAAACAGCAATTTTTTATGTCACTGCCGAAAACTTATTCACCTGGACAAAATACACAGGTCAGGATCCCGATGTATCATCCAGCAGAGACAACAATCCACTTTCATACAATGTGGATAACTCTATGACTCCTCCTGGGAAAACTATTTTAATGGGTATAACGGTTGGATTTTAAAACACAGCAAAATATAAAAAACTTAATAAAGATGATTCAAAAAATAAAATATCTAATGTTACTCCTGTTTGCTGTAATGTTAACTACATCCTGCAATCAATGGCTTGATTTAAAGCCTCAGGACGGAATTATCAGACAAAATTTCTGGAAGACAAAAGAGGATGTAAAATCTGCCGTAATTGGATGTTACGCATCCCTATTGGGTCCCATGGCCCAAACCCTTTTTATTTGGGGCGAAATCAGGGGAGATATGGTGGCATCTACCATAAGAACCTCCAGCGAGCAAATGGATATCATGAATGGAAACATATCTTCATCCAATAGCATTACGAGTTGGAGGGTTATTTACAAGACCATCAACTATTGCAATACGGTTATAGATTTTGCACCTGACGTTCTGGCATCCGATAAGACCCTGGCAGTGAAGGATCTGAATGCCTATCTGGCAGAAGCCCATGCTTTAAGAGGTTTAATGTACTTTTATTTGTTAAGAACATTTGGAGAAGTTCCTCTACAGATTAAATCAACTTCGAGTGATACTCAATTGGAGCAACTGGTGAAAAGTTCACAGGTTGATGTCTTTAATCAGATTGTTAATGATCTGACTTTTGCCGAAGCGAACGCTGTGACTACTTACAACAACCGAGACTATGATAAAGGCCGTATCACAAAATTTACGGTCAATGCCATTCAAGCTGATGTATACCTGTGGATGGAAAAATATACTGAATGCATAGCGGCATGTACAAAAGTAATAGGTTCCGGCCAGTTTGGATTGATTGCAGGGAGAAATCCTGATGGGACGGTCAACTCACAATGGTTCAACACAGTCTTCTACAACGGAAATTCCAACGAAAGTATTTTCGAGTTTCAGTTCGATAGCCAACAGGTAAATCCATTTTATTCTTTTCTCATAAGTTCTACCAAACAATTTATTGGTTCATCCTTTGTTATGGACGAGATGTACACTGTTGATCTTATGGATGATACAAATAAGGATATCAGGGGTGATTTGGCATCCATCAGAGGCAGCGATGGATTGATCTGGAAATTTGCCGGAGCGAACAATACCGGAAGTGTGAGGACAGCCACTTCATCTTATGCACACTGGTTTGTTTACCGTTACGCTGATATTTTATTGATGAAAGCCGAGGCGCTAGCCTGGACAGGCAAGGGTCAGGAAGCTCTGGATTTGGTAAAAGTCATCAGGGAAAGGGCAAATGCTCTTTCTGCTACAGAAAGATCCCCTGATCCTATCTCATCAGTAGAGGTTTCAGATTACATAATGGATGAGCGGGCACGTGAATTTGCTTTTGAAGGGAAAAGATGGTATGATATTTTGCGGAACGCCAAAAGAAATAAGTATGCCCATATCCAATTCTTAATAGATATTGTGACCAAAAGCGCACCACCCAATAGACAACAGTATATCCTGAATAAATACAAAGACGTTCGGAGTCATTATCTGCCTATCAATCTTTATGAATTGCAAACAGATAAAAATTTGGTGCAAAACCCTTTTTACCAATAATTTAACGTTATAACTACAGAAATAAATGAAAAGGATCTCAACAATTAACCGGCTGATTGGCATTATGATAACCCTCATTTTGCTGATTGGAATATGGGGATGCAATAGAGAAGCGCTTGTTTACAATACAACTAGTGACACCAACATTACTTCTTACCTGGAAAAATATCCGGAGAGTTTTTCTGAATTTGTAAAAATATTGGAACTAACCGGTAATGCTAGTTATTTGAATGCCTATGGCGCTTATACACTTTTTGCTCCCAACAATGATGCCATAAAAATCTATCTTAAAGATAAAGGGAAAACATCTGTAGATCAAATCGATCTTGCTGAACTGAAAAATTTGGTGAGATTTCACTTGTTGTCTGACACCATTCGATCCAACACCTTTACAGATGGAAAGTTACCTTCCCTAACCATGTTTGGGCAATACCTGATCACAGGTGCCAAAAACGTAAATGGGAAAACCAGCATAGTTGTAAACAGACAAGCAAATATTCTTCAAAGCGATATTACCCTGGGCAATGGAATTATCCATGTAATAGACAAAGTTCTGCTGCCCGCTAAGTTTAGCATTGCCCAACTAATTGAAAACAATCCGAAGTATTCCATTTTCAATGCAGCTCTAAAAGCAACAGGGTTATATGATACGCTCAATATTCTGCCTGCCAATAATCCGGATATGAGACGGAAATTCCTGACTGTCCTGGCCGAATCCGATTCTGTTTTAAAAATTGCAGGATTCAATAGCTATGCAGCTTTAAAAGCACGATATTGTACTACTGGCGATCCTAAAAACACAACAGACAGCTTACATCTCTTTATGGCCTATCACATTCTTTTTGATGCAAAGTACCTTGCCGATATTGCATCTTCCCAGTCGCAAACTACACTTGCACCGCTGGAAATCGTGACATCAAGCCTTGTGGGAACAACCATTTTAATCAATGATGTAACTTTTCTAGGAATTCATGAACCAGGAGCCGCCCTCGACAGGGCTGCAAGTGATAATTCTGCCACCAATGGTGTTCTGAACAGTTTATTACAACATTATGTATTGAAAATCCGCAAGCCTGTACGGGTCGATTGGGATGTCGCTGATCAGCCTGAAATTAGAAAGTTAACTGCCATTTTCCGAAAATCTACTACTACAGTGGCATGGACAAAAACGGCAGGTAATCCTTTTGTTGATATTGACTGGCAGGATGGTGCAATGGCTTTTGGTCCGACCTATTCCTGGAGTTCTGCAAGTACAATAACCAGATATATGCTATACAGTGACATGTTAATGCTTCCTACCGGCGGCCCAAACCGCGTCCTCTGGTGGGAATTCAGAACCCCGCTAATTGTCAGAGGAAAATATAAGGTTTGGATAGGTTATAGAAATCAAAAACAATCGGGTAGTTCTTTAAATGTAAATCAGGTTTTGGTTGATGGGGTTGCCCTGCCAAAATTACTTGAATTTACAGTTGCCAGACCAGTGGGAACAGATGCCGAACTTGAAGCCCAGGGATGGAAACAATATTCTGAAAATGCAGACCCCATTATCGGAGCAAGATTATTAGGGGTTATAGATATCAAAACCACTGATCGTCACATTTTTAGAATTCAAAACATCACCGGAACCCAGAACAATAATAATCTTGATCTGGTGCAGTTTATTCCGATTAACGATGACCAGATCTATCCCCGGTTTAAACCCGATGGGACCCTGATACCAAAACCGTAGATATAAGCAGTTGCTCTCCTTCAATAAGTTGAAATTACAAGAGAAATTATCAATGTATTAATAATTTAGAAGTAGAAAAATGATCGCAAATAATAATCTGTATTTCGTCTTCCTCTCTTTATTCATCGGTTTATTTTTATCGGGATGCAAGGATAAATGGGAAGATCACAACAAAATTCAGGATTCGATCCTTGCGGAAAATTTGCTCATGCAGATTCAAAATAATCCGGATTTAAGCAAGTTTGCGGAATTTCTGAATAAAACTGAATATGATAAGGTTGTCGCTTCCTCCAAAACATTTACAATATGGGCTCCAACGAATCAGGCTCTGAAAAACCTGGATCCATCAATTGTGAGTGATATTGCTAAACTTAAACCATTTGTTGCAAACCACATTTCGGATCAGTCGTACTTTACAAGTATGCCAAACCCTGTGTTAACCATCAGGACCCTGAACGGGAAAAATATTTTGTTTTCCAAAACAAAATTCGAAGAAGCAAATATAATCACAGCTGACCGATATGTTGGAAATGGAGTTTTGCACACTATTGACATGGTAATTCTTCCCAAAATGAATGCTTGGGAATATTTGAACAATGCTTCAGCTTCTTTGCAAAAAGCTTTTCTGCAGTCATTAAGTTACACCTTCAGAGATTCGTCCAGAGCGGAAGTAATTGGGATAGATCCAAAAACAGGTGTTCCTATTTTGAGGGAAGGCACTGGCTATTTTGCTAAAAATTATTTCCTTCAGAGAGCTGCAGATATTAGTAACGAAGATGCGAAGTACACGTTCGTTGTGTTGACTGATGCCGCTTACTCCGCTGAAAAAACTAAGCTTTCCAAGTATTTTACAGTGAATAACCCACTTGCCACACCTGCCCGAAATGCCTTTGTTTCAGACAGTATAACGAATTGGAATATTGTAAAGGATCTGGCTTTTAAAGGTGATTATACCTTAGCTAGCTTACCTGATACCTTGACTTCCAATGATAGTACTAGGATTCATTTGGACAAGAGCGCCATTGTACAAACGATTAAAGTAAGCAACGGAGTTGTTTATGTAATGAACAAGGTAGATTATCGGATGTCCCGGAAGATTAAACCTGTGGTTGTAGAAGGTGAAAACTATGTCAGCTATTATGGGAACAACGGGACGAGAAGTACTATAACCCGCAGAAACCCGTATACAAATGCTGATTTTCGTGAAATATATTTTTACAACACTGGAGTATCTTCCTATTGGATAAAGTACCAACCGACCTTATATACTGCGACCTACAAGGTCTTTTGGGTTGCAGTGAGAGATTTTAATACTACAGCTGTTGCACCAGCAGTACCGGTGATGTTTTTTCAGCGGCTTGCTTTTGTCACCACAGCTTTATTGCCGGCTTTCCCCTATAAGCAAGTCGACATTTTAAATTATGCTGAGGTTTATTTAGGGGATTACACAGTTAACAGTTATGGGAAAATGGATACATTTTTGGTTGGTGCAGCAAATACTACGAATGGACAAAATTCGCTTGTCCTCGACTATATCAAAATGGTACCCGTAATAAATTAGTATTAAATGAAATGCTTCCATATAAACTCAAACTTTATGTATATATTTAATAAAGCTGCAAGGAGAATATTTTTAGTGAGCTTGATAATTGCGTTGGCAAATATCTATTCCGTTGCTCAAAATATCTCAGCTGAAAGTACAGCAACTGTTGCGACAGACCTCAAAAAAGGTGAAATTAAAGTAACAGGGACAGTCAGGGATGCATCTACAGGAATAGCTTTACCAGGTATAAATATCAGTGTACAGGGATTTTCTGCCGCACTGACAGATGACAAAGGATTTTTCAGCATTACGCTGCCTGATGAAAGTGTTGCCTTGAAGGTTTCTGGTCCGGGTTACCAGGAAAGAGAAGTTGCATTAAGAGGGAGATCATCGGCAGAAATCGAACTGTTTGAGGAAGCGTTCAACTCTTTTTATGATGAAGCCCGTATGCCTTTTGGAAATAAACCATTGAACCAAATTGCCCAGTCGGTTACATCGTTCAATACTACCGGCAATTGGGAACGCGCTACTGAATCTCCGGATTCATGGTTGCAGGGCAGAATTGCGGGTCTCAATACGATCAGACGCTCCGGAACTCCTTCCATCGGCGCTGATTTGTTTCTTCGCGGATTCAATTCTTTGTATGCTACCAACCAACCACTTTATGTGGTTGATGGGATTATTTATGATGTTAACTCATATGGCAATTCTCTAATTACAGGTCACACAACCAATCCATTGGCAGATATTGATATCAAAGATATCGATAATGTCACAGTGATCAAGGATGGCTCTTCTATTTATGGCACCAGAGGTGGAAACGGGGTCATCCTGATAACAACAAGCGTGGCAAGAAATTTGGCTACCAAAATTGACTTTGCTTCATATGGTGGATTTAATTTCGTTCCAAAACTGATTCCAGTTATGCAGGCAGGTGATTTCCGGACTTATTTGTCAGATTTGGCAAAAACCACCGGATTGAATGATGATCAGATTCGGGCATTACCTTTCATGAATGATAATCCATCAAATCCAGATTATTTCAGGTATCATAACCAAACCAACTGGCAGAAAGAAGTAATGAAAAATAGTTTTAACCAAAATTATCATTTAAGGGTAACAGGAGGAGACGATATCGCAACCTATGCATTGTCGCTTGGATATACTTCCAATAAAGGGATCATCAGCAGAACAGGTTTAACACGGTATTTTATGCGGTTTAATGCTAACTTGAAATTATCTGCGAAATTTTCTGCAAGCACAAATCTTGCCTTTACAAGCAGTGAGCAGGATTTGAAAGATCAGGGTATCAATACCAAGACCAATCCATTGTACCTGGGATTAGTGAAATCACCATTCCTTCCGGTTTACCAGATAGGGGATGACGGCGCTCAATCTCCTATTCTGGCAGATGCAGATATTTTTGGGATAAGTAATCCCGCTGCTGCAATCCAACAGATTCAGGACCTAAACAAAAATTATCGTTTTTCGGGTTCCTTCAAACTACAGTATGATTTTTCTAAGGCATTCAATGTCAATACGATCATTGGCATAACATTTGACAAAGTACGCGAGAATTTTTTTGTGCCTGGTAATGGGATTGCACATGACACTGTTAGTCTGGCTATTGCAAATAACAGATCCGGTAGTAACGTTCAGCGCTTATTTTCATTGTACAACGATACCCGAATCTCTTACAATCAAACCTTCAAATCTATCCACAACATTTCTGCCAATCTTGGAGCAAGGTACAACCGCAGCAGTAGTCAGGCTGATTTCGGATTGGGATACAATTCAGCTACAGATAATTTTGTAAGTGTTGGAATGGGTTCAAACGCGCTCCGAAAGGTAGGTGGAGAAATCGGTGATTGGAACTGGTTGAACATGTATTTAAATGCTGATTATAAATTAATGAGCCGCTATTTGCTCTCTTTCACAACTGCGGTGGATGGTTCTTCCAGATTTGGGAAAAATATTCCCAATGGCAAGGCACTTACTTTCAATGGTAATAAATTCTCACTACTTCCTTCTGTTGCTGCTGGTTGGCTGGTCTCTTCTGAAAAATACATGTCTCCACTGAAATTTGTCGATTTGTTAAAATTGAGGGCAAGCTATGGATTAACAGGAAATGATGACATTGGGAATTTTACTTCCAGACAATATTATGTATCGCAAAACTTATTGGGAATGGAAGGTCTTGTTAGGGGAAATATAGGCAATCCTGAATTGAGATGGGAAACTGTAGCTAAACTTAATTTTGGAATGGATGTATCACTTTTTGATGAACGCCTGAGTCTTAGTTTTGATCTGTTCAATAACAAAACTACAGATATGATCACTTATGAACCAATTATTTCAGCCAGTGGTTTTCCTTATGCAATTACGAACAATGGAGGCATGAAAACAAGTGGCATGGAACTGGCAATAAAGGGCAGAATTACCAATGGTAAATTGAAATGGGATATCGGTTTAAATTTGAGTTCTTCCAGGAATCAAATTACCCAAATTCCCAACGACAAATTGATTACAACATTTGGAGGAGCTTCCATTTTGACTGAAGTTGGTCAACCGGCAAATTTATTTTACGGATATAGAACCAATGGAGTCTATGCGACTGTGGCGGAAGCAGCTAGTCCTGGTCAATCTGCAGTTTTGTCCAATAGAAATGCAAGTGGAAACTTAGTCTCTTTTCAGGCTGGCGATATCAGGTTCACAGATAAAAATGGAGATAAAATCATCGATGAAAAGGATATGCAGGTAATTGGCAACCCGAATCCGGATTTCATTGGTTCATTGAGTAATGTCCTTTCGTGGAAAAGATGGTCATTTGATGCGCTGATCACCTTCAGTAAGGGCAATGATATTTACAATTATACGCGCGCCAGGCTGGAGTCCATGTCAGGAGCTGAGAACCAGACCCCATTGGTTTTAAACCGATGGAGGGCTGAAGGACAAATCACCTCTGTTCCAAGAGCTTCCTGGGGAGACCCATCAGGAAATTCAAGATTCTCAGATCGTTGGATTGAGGATGGTTCGTACGTGCGTTTGAGAACACTCTCCTTGACCTTTGATTTGCCTGTTAAAGATGGTTATTTGATTAAATACGCTAAGATTTACGCAACAGGAAATAATTTGCTTTCACTCACTAATTATTTGGGCTATGACCCGGAATTTAGTCCAACAGGCAGCATATTTTTACAAGGAATAGATGTTGGTTTAGAACCACAGTTCAGATCCGTACAATTGGGTGTTAGAATTGGCTTATAATTCCATCGACCATTAAAAAACAAAATAGTCACAGATGAAATCCCCATGAGAAAATCTTCACGCCAACCGAAAATGAATATGTGGGGATTCCATGTGACCATTAAAAAACTAAATATATACACATGAAAAAGAAATTATTGAAAATATTTATAACAATTTTCTCGGCAGGGATATTCCTGAGTATCCTTTCCTGTACTAAAATGTTTGATATTCAGCCAAAATCAGCAGTGTCTTCCGAACAAATGTACCGAAACGTATATGACGCGGATGCGGCTGTAATTGGCATATACGGGAAGTTTTTGACCATTGTCGACAGATATGTCATACTCAATGAATTAAGGTCTGATCTTGCTGACGTTACTCCAAACGCGAATCAATTTCTGAAACAATTGAATACGCATACAGTTACCGCAGACAATCCTTATGCAGATCCTAAGCCATTTTATGAAGTCATTTTGAACTGCAATGATGCTTTGAAGAATTTTAAAATTATGCGAAGCGAATTAAAAATGACCGAGGATGATTATAAGCAACGATATTCAGATATTGGTGCTTTGCGTACATGGTTGTATCTTCAATTGGGCATTCAATATGGAAATATTCCATATGTCACAGAACCTGTTGAAAATATTAATGACCTTCAAAATGCATCCTTGTTTCCAAAGGTAGCATTTGATCAGCTTTTGGATCAATTGATTCAGTTTACGGAAGCATTGCCCTATATGATGCCTTATCCTGCGGGAAGCTCGCTGTTGAGTACCTATGACACCTATTATACTGAAAAGATATTTATCAACAAGAATTGTCTTCTTGGTGATTTATATTTATGGAAAGGGAGTTGGACAAAAGCTGCATCTGCCTATAGAGAGGTGATGAGAATTGGAGAGATTCCTTATGTAGTTAATCCGGGCGAACAATACTATGAGTATTATAAGTTGGCATATACTGCTAATCTGGGTGGAGGTAACTGGATAAATATTTTTCGGCAACCTTTTGGGGAGCGTTACTCCAATTATGAAATTATATGGAACCTTCCTTATGACAAGAACTTTAATCCCAAAAATCCCTTTATTGATTTGTTCTCTTCCTCAGGAAACTACCTGATAAAACCCTCAGCTTTAGCCATCAACAATTGGAATGCACAATTCAGAAATGACAATGGTACTTTACCCGGAACCCCCACAGATATAAGGGGGCTTAATTCGTCCTACAGAATGATTGGTAGTCAACCAGAGATTAATAAATTCACCAACAATTACAATCCATTGTTGCCTTTCGAAACAGGCGGAAAGGTAATTCTTTACCGTGGAGCAAGTTTGTTTTTACACTTCGCGGAAGCAGCAAACCATGATGGTCGTGACAGAATAGCCTATTGCTTCCTTAATGACGGGATAAGCCGTAATTATGATAATAATCCGGGTGGAGGCAACTCGAGAGATGTCACAAATATTCAGCAAACCAGGTTTGGCAATTTTCTGACTGGCCCATATGAAACTCCTCCCTATTATTTTGATGCACGGGTGGGTGACTACCCGCAATACAGGAATACCTGGTACCGTAATATCGGAGTTAGATCAAGATCATCAAATATGAATGCTTCCGTTGATTCAACGAGATCCTTTAATATGGGAGTCAGTCCACGGGTATTGACCAATAGAGCAAACCTGATGAGCGACATGGATGACTTGTTAATTGCTGAATCAGGATTGGAAACCGCTTTTGAAGGAAACAGATGGGGCGATTTATTAAGGATCGCCTTAAGGAAAAAGGCTACCGACCCAAATTATCTTGCCAATAAAATTGGAGCTAAGTTCAATGCGGCTCATAGCCCAGATGAAGCAGTTGTTAAGTCTAGATTGAAAGATCAAGCCAATTGGTATTTACCTTTTAAATGGTAGTCATTACGATGATAAAATATTTTTTTGTGTTTTTAGCAATGATATTGATCCTTGCGGAATACGGTGCAAAGGCTCAGCGACAGATGGAAAATCTTGATCGCGGGGTTATTGCAGTTC
>Ga0163199_1001773_pt1 | contig 13325 bp, 12 predicted proteins | sample PL_2010_150m_FD_113537 | JGI IMG/M metagenome (GOLD analysis project Ga0163199, IMG submission 113537) | Freshwater microbial communities from Powell Lake, British Columbia, Canada to study Microbial Dark Matter (Phase II) - PL_2010_150m | ecosystem: Environmental > Aquatic > Freshwater > Lake ... | reverse complement strand
GGAAACATTTAATCAACTTTCATTTTTATGGGGCGTTCAACCCTATCTCGCAAAATTCGCGGTCACAATGGATGAAATGATCGCGGATGTTGATGCGGCTTTGTTACTATCAGGAATTCAATCTGGTCAGCAGGTTGTGCTTCTGTGCGGTTACCCGGTTGGTGCGCAGCGTCCGCCAAATCTGGCTTTGCTGCACACTGTCGGCAGTGACGCGACAGTAAACCTCGCGCGAAAACTGGCAGAAGGAAATGTGAAGAAATAATTTTTTTGGATTTCAAACCTGTTGGATATTCGTCTAAATAAAATTTATCAAACGGATGCAGTTATCTAATAAACTGCATCCGCTTCTTTCGTAATTGATGGATGATCTTGATTCGATTTTATCATTCCCGCGTTGCGATCAGAATCCCAACTCCGATCAAGACACCGCCAGCCAGGAAGAGCGGGGTGATTCTTTCAGCGAGAAAAAACCATCCGAGAAGTGTACCCACTACCGGCTGGGCAAAGAACGTCAATGAAGCCACCGCGGCGGGCAATTCAGCGAAGGCGTAATTCCAAAGGAACATCGCGATGGCTGTCGAAATGATCCCCAGGAATAATAATCCACCGATGATGCCGGGGGTGATCAGCCCGATGCCCTGAGTTTTTATTTCCCAAATTCCAAACAATAAGCTCGAAGGGATTCCGCCTAAAAGCATGATCGCGCTTGAGGTCAACAAGTCGCCGTTTTTTGAAACTTTACGTACCAGCACAGAATATAAAGCCCAGGTGAGTGCCGCGGCGAGCAGACTCATGTTGCCCCAAAATAAAGTTGGCGAAAGTTCTGCGTTGCGCGGGTCAATGACTGCCAGCACGCCAAGGGTTGAAACAGCCAGCGCGATCATGCGGCGCGTTGTTGTTTTTTCACCGAGTAAAAAGGGAGCGAAGAGTAAAACAAAAGCGGGAGTGGCCGATGTGACCAGTGAACCATTGGAAGCGGTCGAAAGTTTTGTTCCTACGAATTGAAACCCGAGCGAGATGCCGTAGCCCACAACGCCGACAAAAAAACTATTCCAAAATTGTTCTTTGGATATCGCAGGTTTATTTTTGCGGAAATAGATCACAATTCCCAATGCCATTGAGCCCATTACGAGACGGATCGTCAACAAGGCGAACGGGGGAATTACTTCAAGAACGATCTTGCTGACGACATACATTCCGCCCCAAATTGCGGCGGCGCCGAGACCTGCGAACAACCCTGCGATGCTGTGCTTTTTCATAATCCCCCGATTATACCGAAGTTGTAGTTATCCACGTTCCAGCGTTGACAGCAATTCTCAACAGACATTTTTGCCCCATCGAAATTCTTCTACTCAAAAATGTTCTTTGAGCTTCCGCGATTTTTCTTGATCTCAGCGCGCTTCTTTTTCCCTTTCAACCTTTCTTCTTTAGACGCTTTTGTTGGTTTTGTTTTGTGACGCAGTTTCGGCTTTTCACTGGCTTTTCGCACCCATTGATTCAGCCGCTCGATCGCGTCTTCGCGATTCTTTTCCTGTGTGCGGAATTTACTGGCTTCGAGGATCAGCACACCCGAGTCGGTGATGCGTTTACCCGCCAGTTTGATCAGGCGCAATTTTACATCCGCCGCCAGAGAAGGGGAGTTGGTCACGTCAAAGCGCAGCTGCACAGCGGTTGACACTTTGTTTACATTCTGTCCGCCAGGCCCGCTGGCGCGGATATATTCAAGTTGGATTTCGTTTTCGAGATTTTTCATATCCCCAAAATTATACCTGTAAGGACACAGCATTGCTGTGTCCTTACAGGTATAATTATTCTTTCACAATTCCTGGCGCGAAATACCACAGCACCGCGAGAATTCCACCGCCAACGAGGAATGGAACAGGTCCGCCAAACCATTGGAAGAGAGAGCCGTAGAACAATGGCGCGATCGCATTTGCCAAACTGTAGACCGAAGTGGATACGCCCAACATTCCGCCCACTTCGCTTTTTTCAGATGACTTCGTGATCAAGCTGTTAATTGCGGGGTGTAACACACCTCCGCCTAAAGCTGCGGGGAAACTTGCGATCAACAGCCAAATGATTCCAAACCAGCCGCGGGCAGATTCGACGGGCAGCTGAATATCTATCGATTGAATGGCAACTCTAAATGCGCCCTGACCCGCTAAACTGTCCAGCACTTTTACTTTGTCATACCAGGGGACTGGCACAGCGGGCGTCAGTCCGGTAGCGATCAATCCGATTGCCAGCGTAGAGATGCCCAAAAGCACCAGCCAGCGATCTCCTTTTTGTTTCGACCATTTTCCGATCAATCCGCCTTGCACCACGATGATGAACAAACCTGCCAGAACAAACAAGCCCGATGTGTCGCGAGCGTCCATGCCAAGGCGGGTCAGCGTGAACAGGGAAAAAAGTTGTTCATAGCCGCCGAACGCGATCTGATAAAAGAACATGATGATCAGCAAAAAACCAATGGCGGGACGTCCCAGAGCTTGTCTGATCGCGCCGAAGGAGAACGGTCTTTTCCGCGCTGAGGCCGGGTCTACGCCTTCGGTCAGAGTTTCGTGGAACCAGAATGTGGTCAACAAAATGGATGTGAACGAGAAGAACGCGGCGGTGAATGCAACGGCTTGGTAATTTTGTCCGGTCGAGGCCAGCACCACGAAGGCGATGATCGGCCCGAGGACAAATCCCACGCCGAAGGCCGCCCCTACCAGGCCAAGCCCCTGTGTGCGAGTTTTTTCGTTTGTACTGTCAGCGATGGCGGCCTGAGCGGTTGAGATGTTCGCGCCAGAAAGCCCGTCTATGATGCGGGAAAGGAATAACAGCCAAAGTGAATTCGCAAAGCCGAGCAGGATGAAGCCCGCCAAGGTACCGATCTGACTCGCGACCAGAATCGGTTTGCGTCCGAAACGGTCTGAGAGGCGTCCCAGGATCGGGGCGCCTAAAAATTGCATCATCGGGTAAGTGGCTTGTAGAATTCCGATCACCAGCGGAGATGAGCCAAAGCGCGCCGCATATAAAGGCAATAAAGGAATGATGATGGAGAGTCCCATTAAGTCCACGAGCACGATGACCAGTACGGGAAGGACGCGTTTGAAATCAAGTTTTTCGGATGTGGATTCTGTTGTCATGTTTTCCTAAGATAAACCCTCCCCTGCATCCGCTGTTTGGATTTGGGGGAGGGCAGTCTGTTTTATTTTAGAACATCAAAGCGTTGACTCTGTCGATCGTTTCGGGGGCAGGTCGCAGGTCCGCCTCGGTTAGGCGGTTGAGGGGTGTATCCACAAGATTGTAGATCGAAGTCAGATTCGGTTTGGATGTATCCAGATACAGCAGTCCCGTCAACATCCAGGCGTTGCGCTGTGCTTCTTCCATCACGCGCATCGCTTCAATACGGCTGGAGGTGTCGTAGCCTTTTTCGAGATTCTTTAAGATCACATATGAACCGTCGTGCATGGCAACTTCACGAACTTCGCCTTCCGCCATTTCGTTTTCAAGCATGATCTCGTTGCGCGGCGCGATGTAGGAAATTTCATGCAAAGGTTCTTCGTGATCCTTGCCCCATGCGTATGAGTGATAGGCGTTGACTTGATTATTGAATGTAACGCACGGGCTGATAATATCCAACAAGGCAATGCCGTCATGGGAGAGCGCGGCTTTGAGTAATTCTTTAACCTGCTTGGGGTTGCCCGCGAATGAACGCGCAACAAAGGTCGCATTGGATACGAGCGCTTCCATGCAAATGTCAATTGGCATGTATGGATTTTCGCCTTGCTTTTTCAGGCTCAAACCTTTTTCAGCGGTCGCGGAGAATTGTCCCTTTGTGAGTCCGTACACGCCGTTATTTTCAACGATGTAAACCATGTTCACGTTACGGCGCATGATATGTTTGAACTGTCCCATGCCGATGCTGGCTGAGTCGCCGTCACCTGAAACGCCGATCCCTTTGAGGCGCTGATCGCCGAACAACGCGCCCGTCGCGATCGAGGGCATGCGTCCGTGCAGGCTGTTGAATCCGAATGAGCGATTGAGGAAGTATGTCGGTGATTTTGAAGAGCAGCCTATGCCGCTGAACTTCACAACATTTTCAGGAACGATGTTCATTTCATACAAGGCGGTCACGATCTGATTCGAGATCGAGTTATGTCCACAGCCCTGGCATAAGGTGGTGGGAGCGCCGCGATAATCATTTTTGGAAAGGCCAGCGAGATTGACATTCGCAGGTGCGCCAGCCATGGGGAGAGTTTCTGTCATTTTTAATTACTCCTATTTTTTCTACTTCCGCTTCGTCTTAGACTTTGGGCCTGCTACGGCTTTCGTGGTCACTTTCTTGGCTGATGCCTTTTTGGCGGGCACAGCTTTCCGTGCCGCTGGTTTCTTCTTGGCAGGAGCGGTTTTCGCAGCAACTTTTTTCACGATTTTCTTTGCTTTGTACTTCGCCAGGATACCTTCGCGCACCCACTTCGCTGACGCAGGCATGCCGTCACCATAAGCCACAACGTTAAAGTTTGGCGCGTATTGGGGATATTCAGTCATCAGGATCTGTGCCATTTGCCCATCGCGGTTCATCTCAACGATGAAAATTTGATCATACCTCGCGAGGAAAGTATCCACTTCCTTGGTGCAAGGCAGCGCGCGGATGCGCAGGAAATCTGTTTTGAGACCATGTTCCTTTTCCAGTTGATGCTGCGCTTCAAGGATGGCGGCTTCGGTGGAACCATACGCAAGAATGCCAACTGTTGCGCCCTTCATTCCATGAAGTACAGGCGCAGGCACATAGAGTTTGGCGGTTTCATGTTTTTTCTTTAAACGAGCCATATTCTTCAAATACATTTCGGCTTCTTCAGTGTATTTGGCGTATTCATCATGACCTGTGCCGCGTGTTAAGTAGGAACTCAGCGGATGTTTATTCCCTGGGAATGTGCGATATCCAATTCCGTCACCGTCTTTATCGAGGTAACGTCCCCAGTTTCCTTTTAGTTCTTCAATATCGCTTTCCACAAGAACCTTGCCGCGATCCATGGGAGTATCAGGATATTGGAAAGGTTTGCTGATCCACTGATTCATGCCCATATCGAGATCGCTCAAAACAAACACGGGAGTTTGGATCCGCTCGGCAATATCGAAGGCTTTCCAGCCGAATTCAAAACATTCATAAACGTCGCCAGGCAGGAGAATCACAGATTGAGAATCACTGTGGCCTATGAAGTATGTAAAGGTCAGGTCGCCTTGTGAAGTGCGCGTGGGTAAGCCTGTGCTTGGGCCGATGCGCTGCACGTCCCAGATCACAACGGGGACTTCGGCGAAATATGCGAGGCCTGCAAATTCGGTCATCAGCGAAAGGCCAGGACCAGAGGTGGAGGTCATCGAGCGCAATCCAGCCCAGCCCGCGCCAATGGACATACCCAACGCGGCAAGTTCATCTTCGGCTTGCACAACGGCGTAGGTATGCTTGCCATCTTCGCGTTTGCGAAGTTGCGGCAGATAGTCATTTAGAGACTCAGCCAAAGAAGTGGCAGGTGTGATCGGGTACCATCCCACAAACTGTACTCCGCCGAAAATTGATCCAAGCGCTCCAGCCATGTTGCCGTCTGCCATGATCATGCCTTCGGTCTTGTCCATCGGCTCAAGCTCGAAGGGGTCTTTCTTTTCGAGATTGATTTTTGCCCATTCGACCCCAGCTTTGACAACGTTGAAATTCATGTCAATTGGTTTTTGTTTCTTCTTGAAATGGAAATCGAGCGCGGAGTATATTTTTTCCATATCCAGACCGATCATGTGCGCCAGAACTCCAACATAAACCATGTTGCCGACCAGATCGCGATAGTCAGCTGGTACATTTGGATCGTTGCGGATGATGGCTTTTACGGGCATCGGGTAAACAGCAATGTCATCACGAGTGATGGACAGCTTGATATCATCAGCGTAAAAGAATGCTCCGCCTGGTGCGACAGATGCCAGATCACGGGCGAATGAATTAGGGTTCATCGCGATGACGATGTCACGTTTTTCGTGATGAGCGATGAATCCATCCTTGTTGGCGCGGATGGTGTACCAGGTTGGCAATCCTTGAATGTTGGAGGGGAAAAGGTTCTTACCCGAAACTGGAATGCCCATCTTGAAGATGGCGCGCAGGATGGTGTTATTGGCGGTGGAACTGCCCGAACCATTTACTGTGCCGACCGTTATTGAAAAATCGTTGATGACCTTGTTCATATGACTCCTTAATTTATGACGGCCGATTCGCAAGCAGGTCGATATGGGTGACCAGTGCTTTGCGTCCCGCCGCGTAATTTCCATTGCAAATACATTGAACCATTGTTTTGTGAAATCCCCAAACTTCTTCGAGATAATCCATTCCACCCGCGTACAAGTTTAATCCTACAGCTTCGTATGCTTCCCAATAGGCTTCGAGCAGCCCGGTTACAAAAGGATTGTTGAGGCGGCTGTAAATCAATAAGTGTAGTTTGCGATGTTCTTCATGCGGAACTTGCGCCAGGCTGCCGCGCAGCTTATCAAACGCACGTGTGATAATGGCTTGTAATTCGCGCTTATCATCTTCAGTGAGTAAAGTAACCGCTTCATCCCAATACGCGGCTTCGATATGATTTCGTAATTCGGAATATTTTTCGAAATGACTTTGATTAATCGCCAGAGCATACGCGAGACTTTGCTTAACTGCGGGCGCGAACGAATAAACCAAACGCCTCATCCCCGTGCGCGGGCGGACTTCTACAAGCCCAAGCGCGCGCGCCACTTCGAGTTGTTCACGCAAACCCGCCAGACTGATTCCAAGTTCACGGCTCAGATCATTTAAAGATGGCAGACTGCCTTCAGCTTCTTCATGCGAAGCGAGGTAGCGCAGGAATTCGGAGATCTGTGGGGAAGTGCGTTCGCGTATTATCATCATAGTAATCCGATTAATCAGATTAATATGATTTTACGGGAAACAGCCTTGAAAGTCAAGAGGATGAACCTACAAATATGTAATGGAGCTTTTGCAAAGGGCTTATGATTTACCGCAGAGAACCAGAGAAGTTCTTAAACACGGCGAACTGTGCGCCTCTGCGGTAAAAATATTTCGGCTTGTTCTTACTTATGACTCTACCGCAAAAAGGTGTTTAGCCACAGAGGGCACAGAGTTCTTGAATTTTTGGCTCTTGTTTTCTCTGTATGCTCTGTGGCAGAATTGGTTTTTGTAGTGGACTCACTTATGCAAGAGATCTGCTTGAAAAAAAGTTGGGAAGTTTTTAGTTTTCCTGAATGTGCTTTTTTTCGCAAGAACAAAAAAGGTAAGGTATAATCAAAAAACTGCGTATAAAACGCAATTTCATTTCAAGGCTGAGTATGTCAAGCGCATTTAAACTTCCCAACGAATATTGGTCGTCCCTTCAAGTCACCCCGCTCGATGTTGAAAATCTACATACTTTTTTGTTCGATCACGAGACTCCGCTGCCTGTGAGTGACCTCGCTATTGAGTTTGTAGAAGCGCGTATCAAGGCAGAGCGTAATGCTGTTGAAAGCAAACAGAAAGCCGGCGGCAAGAGTTTTCTGCCCAAAGACACTTATCAAGCCGGTGATGATCTTGTTTTCCCCGCCATCGAATGGAAACGAGGCAAGGTAATTTCACTACGTCCAGGTGTCAACCCAACCGTCGATGACTTTGATGTTCTAACAGTTGTAATGGAAGATCGTTCCGAGCGGATGTTTGCCGCGAATCTCAGGTCGCATTTTCTAAATGAAACACCGATCTCCATCCCTGAAAGCGATGAGATTACATCAACATCTGTTTTGCTTGAGTATGGCGATTCGATCGAAAGGAAATTAGAAGCTTCCTTTACTGCGGATGAAGGTCTCATCAAGATCGCGTCACGCTGGTTCCCTCGCGCACTTCTGATCGACATCACTCAGGGTCAGTTGAATCTTGCAGAAGCTGTATTGGATATGTCTGGTGGTGAGCCGCTTCGAACAGAAGCTTTTATCAAAGACATTGAATTGCCCGCTGGCGTAAATCCCAAACTGGCTGAGTTCTCCTTGAATTATGCCTTGCAGGACGATAACCGTTTTGATGAGGTTGGCCCCGCTGGCCAGATCTTATGGTGCCTGCATCGACTTGAACCGGATTTTGTTAGAGAAGTTCCGCCGTCCTTGCAATACACTCCGATCGAGTATGACCGTGCTGCTCTTAGCTCAGCGATGAAGAATCTCGAAGCACAGCTTGATGACGAGTTGACTCCGCCTGAGGAAAATGATTCTCGCGGAGACATTTCCTCGCTCACGATCGCCCTGATCTATCCCCATTTGCGCGCAGGTACTTTGCCCATGTCAGCCCGTGCCCGCAAATTATTCCCTACCGCTTACGAATCTCCGCGTGTTCGTTTTACTCTTGTGGATGGAAAGACCAAACAGCGCATTCCCGCGTGGGTAGTTCTTGATCACGGATATGTGTTCGGCTTGCGCGAGTGGTATAAATCACATCAACTGATTCCCGGCTCGCTGGTCCAAGTTAAACGCGGCGAAAATCCTGCTGAAGTGATCGTGGAAGTGAAAAGTCAGCGGTCATCAAAAGACTGGGTGCGTACAGTCTTGATCGGCAAGGATGGCGGATTTGTCTTCGCGATGTTGAAACAATCTATTACAGCGGAATTCAACGAACGCATGGCCATCCATGTTCCTGACTTTAAATCGTTGGATCCTGTTTGGGAAAAGAAACGTCCCTTTGAAGAACTTGTCCTTCTAGTAATGCGCGAATTGACCAAATCAAATCCACAAGGTCATGTGCACGCTCAGGAATTATACGCGGCGGTGAATCTTGTGCGACGCGTTCCGCCCGCACCACTTTTTGTACTATTGGAAGCAAACCCTGTTTTCAAACACGTAGGCGATCTACACTTCCGCTTGGATGAGGAGACAGTATGAGTCTGCTGAAACCCACAGTTAAAACGCCATTCCATATTGATTTTGATTGGTGGAAACAGAACGAACGGGATTGGCACGTTTTTTTGCGTTCCTTGTTATGCACCGAGCACCAGAAAGCCTTTGCTGATATCGAAGAAGGCGGAATGATCGATTGGATAGATCCCATGACCGCAGAAGTAAAGCCAGTCGATGCTATTCAACACGCGTTAATGAGTCATTGCGCACTGCTGCCCGAATTTTCTGATTCTCGTACGGCGGTAGTCGAAGCGATCTTCCGAAATTTTCTTGTAAATGGAAATGATCCGCTATCTGCTGAAGATCTCTCGAAGAGACTCGCCCGTCCTGCAGATACCATATTAAGAACAATCGCAGGTCCGCGTGTCTATCGCGGGTTGCGTCCATATCAACAGTCCGTTCCTGTCGCAGAGACAAGCGAATAGAACGGGAAATTGCCCCCGTAGCTCAACGGACAGAGCGCCTGCCTTCTAAGCAGTAGGTTGAAGGTTCGATTCCTTCCGAGGGCACTGCAACTTAAATACATCGTGCATAGTAAGGAGAAAACCTATGCCAACGGTTATTCGTAAATCAGGTACAACGCTTTTGGAAACCCGCCGTGAAGTTCTTCACGCCGTGAGCTGGCAGGTTCGCTCCAATGTTTGGAGTCCGCCCACAGACGAATTCGAAACAGACAAAGCCTACGTAGTTCTCGTGGAAATAGCGGGGATGCATGATGACGATTTTGAAGTCTCGCTTGAAAATAACCTACTCCTAATTTCAGGGATTCGCCCCGACTTTCTTGAACGACGGGCCTATCAGCAAATGGAAATACGATTCGGGAAATTTGAGACTTCCGTTAATTTACCCGGCCCTGTAAATATAGAGCAGGCTCGCGCTGAATATAAAGATGGATTTTTAACGATAATCCTTCCCAAAGAAAAATCAGATCAAAACAAGGTTGAATAAAAATATGGCCGCAGAACGCTGGCAATCAGGTATTCACGAATTCTTTCAATCGATCGGCGAAACTGACGATGAACTTACCAGGATGTTCATGTCGTCAGCGTTTTCACGCATCCAGAAAAATGACGACCCTTCCGCTCTGCCGGAAAATGGTGAGAAAAGCGAAAAGCAGAAATTTCCAGACGTGCTTCCCATCCTGCCATTACGCGGAGTCGTCGTATATCCCAACACAGCCGTCCCGTTGACGGTGGGGCAGGCCCGCTCCATAAAATTAGTGGATGACGTTGTCGGGGGAGATAAGTTGGTTGGTCTGGTCGCCGCTCTTGACCCAGAGAAGGAAACTCCAGGCCCGCACGAACTCTATCAGATCGGCACCATCGCCACCGTGCATCGTTTGTTGCGCGCACCCGATGGAACAGTCCGCTTGTTGGTTCAAGGGATGGAGCGTTTTCGTCTTGGTGAATTCGTCGCCGAAGAACCCTATCTCAAGGCGCATATTCACCTGCTCCCTGAAATCGCCGAAGACAATCTAGAAACCAGCGCCCTTGCGCGTAATGCGCGTGACCAATTCCAACAGATCACGCAGATGATCCCGTCTTTCCCTGATGAATTAGTAGGATCGATCACTTCTTTGGAAGACCCGCTTCAAACAGCATATACCATCGCCAACTTCCAGCGGATTAAATTGCAGGACGCGCAAGACATCCTTGAATTGGATTCTGTTTACGAGAAGTTAAAAAAGCTGATCGGGTTACTTGTACGCGAAGCTGAAGTATTGCAGATCGGGCAGAAGATCCAAAACGAAGCGCGCGGCGAGATCGAAAAAGTACAGCGTGATTATTTTTTACGTGAACAGATGAAGGCCATTCAGCGGGAGCTGGGTGAAAAAGACGAACAATCTGAAGAAGCCGAGGAATTTCGCAAAAAGATCGAAGAAGCGAAAATGCCCGAAGAAGCGCTCAAACAAGCCAAACGTGAGTTGGATCGACTATCACGTCTGCCTACTGCAGCGGCGGAGTATGGCATCATCCGCACCTATTTGGATTGGCTGGTAACACTTCCGTGGTCGAAATTCACAGACGACAATCTTGATATTACTCATGCGCGCGAAATATTGAATAAGGATCATTTTGGACTCGAGGATGTAAAAGATCGCATCCTTGAATTTTTGGCGATTCGCAAACTGCGCATTGACCGCAAAGACGAAATGAAAGCGCCCTCTGACGATGTGATCCACCGCGACCGCGAAGGAGTGATCCTGTGTTTTGTCGGCCCGCCTGGTGTGGGAAAAACATCTCTGGGCCAATCCATTGCGCGCGCTATGGAACGAAAATTTATCCGCGCTTCGCTGGGCGGCATCCGTGATGAAGCCGAGATCCGTGGACATCGCCGCACATATATCGGCGCGATGCCAGGACGCATTTTGCAATCCCTGCGCCGCGTTGATTCAAAAAATCCCGTCTTCATGCTCGATGAAGTTGATAAACTCACCTATGATTTTCATGGTGATCCCGCGTCCGCTTTGCTCGAAGTACTCGACCCTGAACAGAACAGCGAATTTCGGGATAATTATCTCGAAGTCTCTTATGATCTTTCGCAGGTGTTCTTCATCACAACCGCCAATACGCTGGAGACGATTCCCGGCCCATTACGCGACCGCATGGAAATGATCTTTCTTTCAGGGTATACCGAAAATGAAAAAATAGCCATTGCGCGCGGGTACCTCATCCCGCGCCAAATCCGCGAGAATAGTTTGCGTGAAGGGGAAATTTCATTTAACGATGAAGCCTTGAAGATGATCGTTCGTCAGTACACGCGTGAAGCGGGAGTACGAAATTTGGAACGTAAGATCGGAGCGGTCTGCCGCAAGGTAGGCACAAAAATCGCTGAAAATAAAGGCGAGAAATTTGAGATCACGCCAGCGCTTGTCGAGGAATATCTCGATCATCCGATCTACTTTGGTCCTGAAGAAATGAACAAGCGTACCTCCATTCCGGGCGTGGTGCCAGGCCTCGCATGGACTTCGTTTGGCGGAGATATTCTATTCATTGAAACGACCGCCATGCCCGGCGGCCGCGGCTTTCAGGTGACTGGCTCGATCGGCAACGTAATGCAGGAGTCAGCGCGCGCCGCTTTATCTTATGTTCGATCGCGCGCCGCTTCATTGAAAATTCCCCAGGAATTCTTTGAAAAATATGATTTGCACATGCACATTCCCGCGGGCGCACAACCGAAAGACGGTCCATCTGCGGGCGTGGCCATGGCGACCTCTTTGGTGTCGTTGATTTCCGGACGCAAGGTTAAGCCTCAGGTTGGAATGACCGGCGAGATCACATTAAGAGGTCAGGTTCTGGCGATCGGCGGCGTCAAGGAAAAGGTATTGGCGGCGCATCGAAATGGGCTTACGACGGTTATCCTGCCAAAGCGTAATGAACAGGATATTGATGATGTGCCCGAAGAGATCAGGCAATCTATGAAATTTATTTTTGCAGAATCCGTTGAGGATGTTCTAAACGCCGCATTGGAAAAAGCAAAGCCAGTGAAAAAACAACCAAACAAGCCGATCAAGAAAAAATCCACTCAATCGAAAGTAAAGAAAAATGTCAAAGCCAAAAATACTGCTCGCAGAAGATGATACCATCATGGTTTCGTTGTTGAAGACGCTACTAAATATGGAAGGATTTGATGTAGTGGCGCTGTTTTCGGATTCTGATGTCCCCAACGCGGTCCGCTCTGAGAAACCAGACATCCTGTTAATGGATGTCCATTTAGCGACTCAAAACGGTCTGGATATTTTGGATCAGATTCGCAGTACTCAGGACATAAGTAGCGTACGCGTGCTTATGTCTTCCGGCTCAAACGTTAAGGATGAATGTATGAAACATGGAGCTGATGGTTTTTTACTCAAGCCTTATATGCCGGATGAATTGATCACAATATTAAAAAATACGATTAGACATGTTTGATGTTCAAGTGAAGATCCTTGAATTTAGCTTTCCCAGAGATTATGATGGTGCATTAAAATTATGGCGTGGTATGGAGTTGGGCGTGCAGGTAGGTCGATCAGATGCGCCTGAAGAAATTATAAAAAAACTTCAACGCGATCCCGATCTTTTTTTAATAGCAGAAATTAACAACGAGATCGTTGGCACGATCATTGGGGGCTATGACGGCCGCCGCGGCATGATCTATCATCTCGCGGTACATGCGAGCGTGCGTGAGCAAGGCATCGCAAGCTCGCTTCTCAATGAAGTCGAGAAGCGTTTGAAAACCAAAGGCTGTTTAAAATGTTACCTGCTCATCGATGCTGATAACGAAGACGCCGCTCAATTTTATATAAAACGCGATTGGTGCGAAATGAAAGCCGACCGCATCTTCGGAAAAGAATTATCATAATGATCCATTTTGGGATATTAACTCTGTCTGACCGCTCGGCGCGTGGAGAG
>Ga0163199_1001772_pt1 | contig 13326 bp, 9 predicted proteins | sample PL_2010_150m_FD_113537 | JGI IMG/M metagenome (GOLD analysis project Ga0163199, IMG submission 113537) | Freshwater microbial communities from Powell Lake, British Columbia, Canada to study Microbial Dark Matter (Phase II) - PL_2010_150m | ecosystem: Environmental > Aquatic > Freshwater > Lake ... | reverse complement strand
GCTGTCGGAGATGCGGCGCCGCCGCCTGGGACAGAAATAGCGGCGCTTTCAGATTACTGCCGACGAGATCGTTCCATGCCGCCTCGGTGACTTCTCCCAGTGGCGTGGAGAAGAAGCTGGAAGCGTTGTTGACCAGCGCATCCAGTTTGCCGAACTGCTGCATGGTTGCGTCAACCAGCTTCGGCATCTGGGCAATATCGAGCAAATCAGCTTGCACTAATGCCACTGAGCCGGGACGGATCTGGTTGAGTTCCATCTGCAACCCCTGCGCTTCCTCCAGCGAGGAACGGTAGTGCAGCATCAGGTTCGCGCCGCGCAGGTGCAGCTTGCGGCAGATGGCTGCACCCACCCGTTTGGCTCCAGCGGTGATGAGTACCACTTTCCCTTGCATCGCTATCTCCTCTACACTTGCACATCCAGCAATTTCTACAATTTACCATAAAGACACTCCAGCGCCGATGCCGTCACTACCGATACCGAACGCAGCCGCGCTCCAGCATAGCCGCGCCGTACAGGAGTTGATCCGCGCCGACATTACCGCTGCCGGCGGCTGGATTTCGTTTGCGCGTTACATGGAACTGGCGCTATATGCCCCGGGCATGGGCTATTACAGTGGCGGCGCAGCCAAGTTTGGCGGCACCGGAGATTTCGTCACCGCACCGGAAATTTCTCCGCTGTTCGGCAAAGCAGTGGCGCGGCAAGCGGCGCAGGCGCTTGAACTCATGGGCGGCGAGAATAGCGACATCCTGGAGTTCGGCGCGGGCACCGGCAAGCTCGCGCTCGATTTGCTGCTGGAACTGGAAAAACTTGGGCACTTGCCGGGGCGATATCTGATCCTCGAGGTCAGTGCGGAACTGCGGTTGCGGCAGCGGAAATTATTCGAGAAACGCGCACCCCATCTCTCAGCACGAATTGACTGGCTGGAATATCTGCCCACCAGATTCAACGGCCTGGTGCTTGCCAATGAAGTGCTCGACGCCATGCCGGTGCATCTGGTGGTGTGGCGCGATAGCGATCTGTTCGAACGCGGCGTAGCGTGGAACGGCACAGCGTTCGAATGGAGTGAACGTCCACTGATTGACGGCGAACTTTTCACGGCTGCGCGCGCACTCAATCTGCGAACTGGTCCCGGCAAAGACTACATCAGTGAAATCAGTCTGGCCACGCACGGCTTCATGCGCAGCCTCGCAGGCATTCTGCAGCAGGGCGCGATAGTGTTGCTCGATTATGGTTTTGGCCGCAGTGAGTATTACCATCCGCAGCGCGATCAGGGAACGCTGATGTGCCATTACCGTCACCATGCCCACGACGATCCGTTCTATTTGTCAGGCTTGCAGGACATCACCAGCCATGTGGATTTCAGTGCGGTTACCGAGGTTGCGACCGATGCGGGACTGGAATTGCGCGGCTATACTACCCAGGCGCATTTCCTCATCAACTGCGGCATCACCGAAATTCTGGCGCAAACCCCGGCGGAAAATACCAGCGCCTATCTGCCGCTGGCAAACCAGTTGCAAAAGCTGGTGAGCCCCGCCGAAATGGGTGAACTGTTCAAGGTCATTGCCTTCGGCAAAAACATGCATCAGCCTCTTGCCGGATTTGTCAGCGGCGACAAAAGCCGTCTGTTGTAATACGGGACTAACTGACCAGCGTCCAGCATCCCATCAACACGAACGAAACTGCTGCAAACCAGCGCACCCACTGCAGGTTGATGCGGTGCGCGAGCGCCTCGCCGATCCAGACCGCAGGCACGTTGGCAAGCATCATGCCAAACGTGGTTCCCAACACTACCAGTGCCAGCGCATCGTAATGTGCCGCGAGCGCCACGGTCGCAAACTGGGTCTTGTCCCCCATCTCCGCCAGGAAAAATGCAATCAGCGTTGTAACAAACACTCCGGCACCGAGAATGCGCGGGTCACCGTCCAGCTTGTCCGGCTTCAGCGCCCACAAACCGAAACTGATGAACGACAAGCCCACGATCCAATTGAGAGCTTGCGCAGAAATCAGACTCGCCAGCCACGTACCGACCGAAGCCGCCAGTGCATGATTGAGCAGGGTAGCGACGAAGATGCCCGCCATGATGGGATACGGCCGCCGCAGTTTGGCAGCCAGCACAAACGACAGCAACTGGGTCTTGTCGCCGATTTCAGCGATGGCAACCAGCAGGGTGGAGGTAAGGAAAGCTTCCAAGGTGATGGGCGGCAGTGAAAGTGAAGGGCACGGAATTGTAGCGTGAATCTGCCGCGCTGCACGGGGGGCTTATTCAGCGGTTACTTGGATTATTTCTTTGGCAGGTAAAGATCAGTGATTGATCCTTCCGCGATTTCAGCGGCAAAGAAAACAGTTTCCGACAAGGTCGGGTGTGGATGAATGGTGAGACCGAGATCTTCCATGTCCGCGCCCATTTCCAGCGCCAGCACAGTCTCGGCGATCAACTCGCCGGCATTGACGCCGACCATGCCCGCACCGAGAATGCGGCGGGTGTTTTTATCCAGCAACAGCTTGGTCATGCCCTCCTCGCGCCCCATCGCAATCGCGCGACCACTGGCCGCCCATGGGAAGCTGGCCTTTTCGTAGTCGATACCTTGTCTTGCGGCTTCAGTTTCGGTCAAACCCATCCAGGCAATTTCTGGATCGGTGTAGGCCACCGAGGGAATGGTGCGCGCGTCGAATGCCGCTTTGTGTCCTGTGATGATTTCTGCAGCGAGCTTGCCTTCATGCGAGGCTTTGTGCGCCAGCATGGGTTCGCCGACGATGTCGCCAATGCCAAAAATGTGCGGCACATTGGTGCGCAGCTGTTTGTCCACCGGAATGAAGCCGCGCTCGTCCACATTGACGCCGGCATTTTCGGCACCGATAGCGCGGCCGTTGGGACGGCGTCCCACTGCCAGCAGGACGCGGTTGTAAATCTGCGGTTCGGGAGATTTCTCTCCTGCAAAGGTAACCTTGAGTCCGCTTTCCTGCGGCTCGATCTGGGTGACCCTGGTTTTGAGATAGATCGCCTCGTAGCGTTTCTGTATGCGCCGCTGCAATGGCTTGACGAGATCTGCATCCGCGCCGGGGATCAGTTGCTCCATCAATTCCACCACGCTGACTTTGCAACCGAGCGCAGCATAAACCGTCGCCATTTCCAGACCGATGATGCCGCCGCCGATGATCAGCATGCGCTTGGGGATGTCTGCCAGTTGCAATGCGCCGGTCGAATCCATCAGGCGCGGATCATCATAAGGAAAGCCGGGAATGCGTGCCACGCTGGAGCCGGCGGCGATGATGCAATGTTCGAATGACACGGTTTTTGCGCCAGTAGCTGTTTCCACCCGAATCATGTGGGGCGAAGTGAATTTGCCTGTGCCATGCACCACTTCCACCTTGCGCTGCTTCGCCAGCACCGTCAAACCCTTGGTGAGTTTGCCGATGACGGATTCTTTCCATGCCCGCAGCTTGTCGACGTCTATCGTGGGCTGGCCGAAAACAACACCCTGATGTTCGGTCTCCTCCGCTTCGGTAATGACTTTTGCCACATGCAGCAATGCCTTGGAGGGGATGCAGCCGACATTGAGACATACGCCGCCGAGCACAGAGTAACGTTCGATCAACACCACTTTCTTGCCAAGATCGGCGGCACGGAATGCGGCCGTGTAGCCGCCCGGCCCCGCACCCAGCACCACCACATCGGCGTGAATCTCTCCGCGCGTAACCGGCGCAGCCCTGCTGACGGCAGCAGGGGGCGAATCGAGCGCAATGGGCGGGATCTCTACAGGGGTTGCAGAACCCGTCTCCGCATCCGCCGCTTCCAATATCAGAATGGACGACCCTTCTGAGACCTTGTCACCAACCTTGACCTTGATTTCCTTCACCACACCAGCTTGTGGCGCAGGGATCTCCACCGTCGCTTTGTCGGTTTCCAGCGTGATGAGTGGCGTTTCCTTTTCTACCGTATCGCCGGCTTTCACCAGCAGCTCGATGACGGGAATATCCTTGAAATCGCCAACGTCGGGGACTTTGATTTCGATAAGTTGAGTCATCACAATCTCATGTTGCGGAACGGATCGAATCCGCCCCGATTTCCGCAATGGTTTATTGTCGTATCTGTCCGTCGCCCAGCACGATGAACTTCTGGCTGGTCAACCCTTCCAGCCCTACCGGGCCACGTGCGTGAATTTTGTCGGTGGAGATGCCGATTTCCGCGCCGAGACCGTACTCGAAGCCGTCGGCAAAGCGAGTGGAGGCGTTGACCATCACTGAACTCGAATCCACTTCCCGCAGAAAACGGCGAGCGCGAGTGTAGTCCTCGGTGATAATGGCATCGGTATGCTGCGAACCGTAAACGGCAATGTGCTCGATGGCCTGCTCCAATCCGCTCACCACTCGCACGCTCAGAATCGGTGCGAGATATTCGGTATACCAGTCCTCTTCCGTGGCTGCCTTCATTTGTTCGATGATCGCGCGGGAGGCTGTATCACCGCGCAGTTCCACCCCTTTATCGAGGTAGATTTTGCACAGCGGCGGCAGCACTTCCTTGGCAATATCTTGATGCACCAGCAGAGTTTCCATGGTGTTGCAGGTGCCGTAGCGCTGCGTCTTGGCGTTGTCGGCAACACGAATAGCCTTATCCAGTTCAGCACCAGCATCGATGTAAACATGACATACGCCATCCAGATGCTTAATCACCGGGATGCGCGCCTCGTTGGCAATGCGCTCGATCAGCCCCTTGCCGCCGCGCGGCACGATCACGTCGACGAATTGTTTCATGGTGATGAGTTCACCCACGGCGGCACGGTCGGTAGTCTCGATCACTTGCACCGCAGTCTCCGGCAAACCGGCTGCTTTTAATCCTTCCTTCACGCAAGCGGCAATCGCCTGATTGCAATGAATCGCTTCCGATCCGCCACGCAGGATCGCCGCGTTCCCGGCCTTGAGGCACAATCCGGCGGCATCCGCGGTGACATTGGGACGCGCTTCGTAAATGATGCCGACCACCCCCAGCGGCACGCGCATTTTTCCGACCTGGATGCCAGAAGGGCGGTAATTCAGATCGCTGATTTCGCCGATCGGATCAGCCAGCGCGGCAATTTGCAGCAAACCTTCCGCCATGCTGGCAACCCCTTTGGAGGTGAGCGTCAGACGGTCCAGCAAGGCCGCATCCAGCCCTTGGGCTTTGGCCCCTTGCAGATCCAGCGCGTTGGCGGCCAGCAGTTTATATTCGTCGCGCTTGATGGCTGCGGCCATCGCGGTGAGTGCCCGGTTTTTGGCGGCAGTCTCGGCCTTGGCCATCAGGCGCGATGCGGCACGAGCTTCGCGCCCGACCGATTGCATATAGGCTTTGATGTCTATGACGTCCATACCTCAACTCCAGGCACACAATGAATGGTTGAAAGATGGATTTTAACGCTGATGGGCGGCTGTGGATACAGCTGAGCCCGCACTTACTAGCGCTTGCTGACCGCGAAACGCAATCCCAGTTGCAGCAATTCGTCCCAGGCATCGCCTTGGGCGACGCCTTTGCTGATCCTGTCTATTTTCGCGGCGTGCAGCAAGGCTCGCACCAGCGGCTTGAGGCCGATTGATCTGGCTGCATGCTCCGTTGCTTTCTGTTTGTCTCCCCAGACCCTGGCTTCATTCATCAGTTGCATCAGCGGCCTGCCGGAATCCAACCCCTTGCGGATGATGATCAGTGCGCGAATCTGCCCTGCCAGAATGGTGAGAATGAACGGCAACGCCGCACCCTCGCCCCGCAAGCCTTCCAGGATGCGGGTGTAACGGGCGGTATCCGCTGTCATCAGCGCATCCGACAATTTGAAAACATCATAGCGCGCCACATCCAGCACCGCGTCTTTCACCTGGTCGAAAGACAACATACCCTCCGGATAGAGCAGCGCGAGTTTTTGGACTTCCTGATGGGCTGCGAGCAGGTTGCCCTCCACCTTATCCGCAAGAAACTGTAGAGTTTCAGGATCGGCCTTCTGTTGCTGCATCCCGAGGCGCTGGCCGATCCATGCCGGCAGTCGCGTGCGCTCGACCGGGGAGACTGGAACCATCGCTCCCATACTTTCAAGTGCCTTGAACCACTTTGCCGCCTGACCCTGTTTGTCGATCTTGGGCAAGGTGATGAGCGTGACGGTATCGGGCGGCAGCGCACGGCAATACTCCTCGATCGCCGCACTGCCCTGGTTTCCGGGTTTGCCGGAGGGGATGCGCATATCCATCAACCGTCGTTCGCCAAACAACGATAGGCTGTTGCTGCTTTGCTGCAGCTCCTGCCAGTTGAAATGGTGGTCTATGGTGAAGATCTCGCGTTCGACATAGCCTGTCTGACGTGCCTGGGCGCGGATCAGGTCGGCAGCCTCGATCGCCAACAGCGGTTCATCGCCAAACACCGTGTAGAGTGGGGCGAGCTGCTTTTGTAAATGCTGAGAAAGCTGGTCGGGGTTGATGCGCATAAGAGTGAAAATCTATCGCAGACACAAGGTGGAAAAATAAAACGGGGAACTCCGATTCCAGGAATACCGAAATAACCATGTCATTGCGGTTTCAGACACCGGCTATCTTATTGTTCCCCGCATCCTGCATGATCAGGGTTTTCCTTCAGCCCTCACTGTCGCCAGTCGCCGCAGGATCTGCCTGACGATCTCGGTTTGCATCTCCTTGACGAGCAGCGCTTCCTCCGCTTCTTTCGCCACCACCTGCTCGTCCGTGTAAGGCAAGACGCGTTCCCGGACAATCTCGGTGACGGGAACCAGTTCCATCCCATTGGGATCGATGAGACGGTAAGAAACCAGATAGCGCAACAGAAATTCGCGCACCCTGCCTTCCCCGGATAGCGACAGAATACTCTTCTCATTCGTTTGCTTGAGGACTTGTAGCGTGGCTTCCGCACCCTTCGCCTCGTCAACGACACGTGTGCTCCCACCAGCATGGATAGTGCGTTTGATGTCGGCAGTAATGGGGTAGTCTTCCGGGTCCGGAATGTGAAGCGAAGCAAACGAAAATACGGTCGGTGGCAGCCCGTACCCGCGCAACTGGAAGCCACAGGCGGATAGCAGCAGAATCAAAATACCGATGGTGAGGAGGCGATATGATTTAAGTTGCATGATTATTTCCTGCCATTATCGTTGGATTCATTCAGGATAGGTGCAATAACATCTTCAATTGCTGACAGGGTGGCTTCGTGCCAAGGAATATAGTCGCCAATTTTGTCCGCCACTGCCGTCATTTCCCGCTCGGATAAATCGCGTCCCCATTCTTTGTGCATAATTTCCTGAATGTCGCCTTTGCTTATCCAGTAAATGGCCTCATCTAAATTTTCCATTTGGGGGTACCTCAACTCATACAACGATATTCACCAATCTGCCCGGCACCACCACCACTTTTTTTACCGTCTGCCCGGCAACAAATTTCTGCACCTGATCGCTTGCCAGCGCAAGCTGCTCGATGGCTGCACGCTCCGCGTCCTTGGCAACGCGTATCTGCCCGCGCAGCTTGCCATTCACCTGCAGCACTAACTCGATCTCGTCCTGCACCAGTGCCTCGTCCTGCGGCTCCGGCCAGGAAGCTGCGAGGATATCATCGCCATAGTCGAGTCCGCGCCATAACACATGCGCGATGTGCGGCGTGATCGGAGACAACAGGCGTAGCATGATGCTGAACCCTTCAGATTTCAGAGCAACTTGAGGTATAAACCACACAGGTGTTGATGTGCCCCCCTTTAAGGCAGGATCGGGCATTCGATAAAGAATATTTAGAATCTTCATACAAGCAGCAATTACAGTATTAAATTGCTGCCTTCCAAAATCGAAGTTTGCTTGTTTCAGATATTCATGTATTTCTCGACGTACAGCCCTAAAGTCGCTAGACGTGTTTCCCCAATTGAAAGTAAATTGCTCTGGCGGTTGGTTGATGTTGCTATTGTGCATAGCAATGGCAGTTTGATGTTCTACCGCAAAGGACCACACTCTTTTCAGGAAGCGGAACGAGCCCTCCACGCCGGAGTCGTTCCACTCCAGCGTCTGCTCGGGTGGTGCCGCGAACATCATGAATAAACGCGCGGTGTCGGCGCCGTATTGCTCCACCAGTTTCTGCGGATCGACGCCGTTGCTCCTGGATTTAGACATGGTGCCCATACCCTGGTAGTCGACCGCCTGACCGTCGGCGAGAGCAATGGCGCCAACGATGCGTCCGCTGTCGTCGCGGCGCAGTTCGATTTCCTCCGGCGCGAAATACTGGATGCCGCCTTTGGCGGTACGGCGCGAAAAAATATGGTTGAGTACCATGCCCTGGGTGAGCAAGTTGGCGAACGGTTCGTCGTATTTAATCAGACTCAAGTCGCGCATCACCTTGGTCCAGAAGCGCGAATACAGCAGGTGCAGGATGGCATGCTCAATGCCGCCGATGTACTGGTCCACCGGCATCCAGTAGTCAGTCTCCTCGTCCACCATCGCATCGTTCTTGAAACCGCTGGCATAGCGCGCGTAATACCAGCTCGAATCCACGAAAGTGTCCATGGTGTCGGTCTCGCGCTGTGCGGGCTTGCCGCATTTCGGACAAGTGCAATTCAGGAAATCGGCGCGCTTGTGCAACGGATTGCCGGAACCATCCGGCACGCAATCTTCCGGCAACTTCACCGGCAATTGATCATCCGGCACCGGCACCGAACCGCAGGCATCGCAATGAATAATGGGAATGGGGCAGCCCCAGTAGCGCTGGCGCGACACACCCCAATCGCGCAGGCGCCACTGCACTTTCTTCTCGCCCAAGCCCAACTTGGCGAGGTCAGCGGCGATGGCATCTACCGCAGCTTCGTAGTTGAGGCCGTCGTATTTTCCAGAATTGATGCAATTACCATTTTTCCCTTCATACCACGCCAGCCAACGATCTGATGAGAACTGGTTGTTTCGAATAACATCCCGAAGTTGGCCTAGACCTTTCTCTGAAAATTTCCCAGAAGATAGCCCTAATTTCGCTTCTTTTATATCATCAACTTCGACTTGAATAACCTGTTTTATCGGCAACCCGTATTTCTTGGCAAATCCGAAATCGCGCTCGTCATGCGCCGGCACCGCCATCACTGCACCCTCGCCGTAGCTCATCAGCACATAGTTGCCGACCCACACCGGTACCTGTTCGCCGGTCAGCGGGTGGATGACTTTCAGGCCGGTATCCACACCTTCCTTTTCCATGGTGGCCATGTCCGCTTCCATTACTGAACCATGCTTGCACTTGTCGATGAATGCGGTGAGTTTTTTGTCGCCCTGTGCGGCATGGGTTGCCAGCGGATGTTCGGCGGCCACTGCGATGAAGGTCACACCCATGATGGTGTCGGCGCGTGTGGTGTAGACCCACAGCTTGCCGTCATTGATGACCGCACCAGTGTCATCACGGATGTCGTGCGGGAACGCAAAGCGCACCCCATGACTCTTGCCGATCCAGTTGGCCTGCATGGTCTTTACCCGCTCCGGCCATCCGGGCAACTTATCCAGATCGCCGAGCAACTCCTCGGCATACTGGGTGATGCCTAGGTAGTAGCCGGGAATTTCACGCTTTTCCACCGGTACGCCGGTACGCCAACCGCATCCATCTATCACTTGCTCATTGGCCAGCACGGTCTGATCCACCGGGTCCCAGTTCACTACCTGGGTTTTCTTGTAGGCGATGCCTTTTTCCAGCATGCGCAAAAACAGCCACTGGTTCCACTTGTAGTAATCCGGCTTGCAGGTGGCCAGCTCGCGCCTCCAGTCTATGGCCAGCCCCAGGCTTTGCAACTGCTTGCGCATGTAGGCAATATTGTCGTGAGTCCACTGCGCGGGCGGCACATTGTTCTGCATCGCCGCATTCTCGGCGGGCAGGCCGAAAGCATCCCAACCCATTGGCTGCAATACGTTGTAACCCTGCATGCGGCGGTAACGCGACAGCACGTCGCCGATGGTGTAATTGCGCACATGGCCCATGTGCAGCTTGCCGGACGGATAAGGAAACATCGATAGGCAGTAGTACTTGCGCTTGCCGGGAATCTCAACGGCCTCGAAAGCGGCGGTTTTCTCCCAGTGCTGCTGCGCTTCCCGCTCGATTTCCTGAGGATGATATTTTTCTTGCATGGAGTTGATCACTGTTCGATAGGTATAAAGGATTATACCGTGAAGGGCGGCCACTTGCCGTTTTGCGCACTCCCTCACATTGCCATGCAGGGAGTTGCATAAACTTCGGGAGCCGGTTGGTTTATGAGAATTTTTTCCGTGGCTGCAGGTTCCATAAGCTTCACCCCGATTTTCTTGCTTACTTCATAACAAAAATCGTATCATAATGATAAATAAGGCTGACTATTGCGCCACTTGGCGCTCTGCTAAAGTCGCTGGGTTCGTAAGCAGATTTTATGCTCGCGCTGATTTTTATTATTGCCTCAGGAGAGAATTCTCATGTCACAAAAACACCCTGTTATCGCCGTCACCGGATCGTCTGGAGCAGGCACATCGACGGTCAAGAACAGTTTCGAGCATATTTTCCGCCGCGAGAAACTGGCCGCTGTGGTGGTGGAAGGCGACAGCTTTCATCGCTACGACCGCGATGCAATGAAAAAAGCCGTGGCCGAATCGGAAAAAGACGGCGGTCGTCCCATCAGTCATTTCGGTCCCGAGGCCAACGAATTCGACAAACTGGAAGCGCTGTTCAAGGAATATGGCAAAAGCGGCAAGGGAAAAACTCGTCTGTATCTGCACAATGACGAAGAAGCTGCGCCGTACAAGCAGAAAGCCGGCACCTTCACCCCCTGGTCACCGCTTGCACCCGGTTCCGATCTGCTGTTTTACGAGGGCTTGCACGGCGGGGTCAAGAGCGACACCGCAGATGTGGCCAAATATGTGGATTTGCTGGTCGGCGTGGTGCCCATTGTCAACCTGGAATGGATCCAGAAAATCCGCCGCGATACGAGTGCGCGCGGTTATTCGGCGGAAGCCGTGACGCATACCATCCTGCGGCGTATGCATGATTATGTACATTACATTACCCCGCAATTCTCCCGCACCCACGTCAATTTCCAGCGGGTGCCGACGGTAGATACCTCCAACCCCTTCATCGCGCGTGAAATCCCGGCTCTGGACGAAAGTTTTGTCGTGATCCGCTTCCGCGATCCCAAGAACATGGATTTTCCCTACCTGCTTGCCATGATTCATGACTCCTTCATGTCGCGGCCGAACACCATTGTCGTGCCCGGCGGAAGAATGGGACTGGCCATCGAACTGATATTGACGCCGCTGATTCTGGATCTGGTAGCGAAAAGCAAGAAGTAGCAGTCACGCCTATCTTATTGGCACGGACATCCCCGCATACTCTGTTCTCTGCGTAGTTCGGTGAAGGCTGTATAATCCTAAATCCGGCAGCTGACCGCTCATTTTTCAATTTAACACCATGATTTATAATAATTTCTCGCATAGATTAACCTTTACCTTCCGGGTGAGCTCGCTACCGGGCAGATTGCACGATTTTTGCAGCGCATGACTGCGTTGCAACTCCTTGGAATGGAACAACCATTCCGCGTCGTTGCGTCTTGCCCTGCACACCAAAAACCGCACACTCTACCCCGTCCAACTGCCGGATTTAGGATAATTCCGGCTTTGGATTTCTCCCGGAAATAGCCTTCTCCCTATGTCTTCCCTACTTTCCGGCCTCAACCCCGAACAACTCGAAGCAGTCACCCTGCCGCACCAGTCAGCCTTGGTACTGGCGGGTGCGGGCAGCGGCAAAACCAGGGTGCTCACCACCCGCATTGCACATTTAATCCAGTCCGGCCAAGTCAGTCCGCACGGCATCCTCGCCGTCACCTTCACCAACAAAGCGGCCAAGGAAATGCTCATCCGCATTTCCGCGATGCTGCCGATCAATACCCGCGGCATGTGGGTCGGTACTTTTCATGGCCTGTGCAACCGCATGCTGCGCGCCCACCATCAGGATGCCGGGTTGCCACAGGCCTTTCAAATTCTCGATTCTGCCGATCAATTGGCAATTATCAAGCGCATCCTGAAAAGTCTCGGTGCCGACGACGAAAAATTCCCGCCACGCCAGGTACAGTGGTTCATCAATAATGCAAAAGAGGAAGGGCTGCGCGCGTCGCAGGTTGAAGTCTACGATGATTTCGCGCGCAAGATGACCGAGTTCTACACGGTCTACGAGCAGCAGTGCAACAAGGAAGGCGTGGTGGATTTTGCCGAACTGCTGCTGCGCAGTTATGAATTACTCATCCGCAACGAGATTCTGCGCGAGCATTACTGCACGCGCTTCAGCCATATTCTGGTCGACGAGTTTCAGGACACCAGTCGGTTGCAATACAAATGGCTCAAACTGCTGGCCGGTGACAGAGCCGCCGTGTTTGTGGTGGGCGATGACGACCAGAGCATTTATGCATTTCGCGGTGCCAATACCGGCAATATGAAGGATTTCGAGCGTGACTTCCGCATCACGAAAATCATCAAGCTGGAACAAAACTACCGCTCGCACGGCAACATACTGGATGCCGCCAACACGCTGATACGCAACAATAGCGGACGCCTCGGCAAAAACCTGTGGACTTCGGAAGGTCATGGCGAACCGCTGCGCGTGTATAACGCACCGACCGATTTCGATGAGGCCGCATTCATCATCGACGAGGTGAAGTCGTTGCGCGCCGAAGGAGTGGCACTCACGCAAATGGCGCTGCTTTATCGTTCCAATGCACAGTCGCGGGTGCTGGAACATGCCCTGTTCAACGCTGCACTGGCTTACCGGGTATATGGCGGCATGCGCTTCTTTGAGCGCCAGGAAATAAAGCACGCACTGGCTTATCTGCGGCTGATTGCCAACCCCGACAATGACAATGCGTTGCTGCGGGTAATCAACTTTCCACTACGCGGCATCGGCGCACGCAGCCTGGAACAGTTGCAAGACGAAGCCAAGCGCCAAGGAGGGGGGCTATGGGCAGCGATGCGGCAGAATTGTTGCGATGGGGCAACCCTCATTCAGGATGCGGAGATCAAGGCGCCACCTGGCAGGGGCAAGGGATCGGATAAACCGAAGAAAGGCATGGAGAGCTTTGTTGCCCTGATCGAGAAGCTGCGCCAAGACTGCGAAGGACTGCCGCTGCCGGAAGTTGTTGAACATATGCTCGAGCATAGCGGACTGCTGGCACATTATCGCGCCGAGCGTGAAGGGGCTGACCGGCTGGAGAACCTGAACGAATTGATCAATGCCGCCACCAGCTTCGTGCATGAAGCCGAGGACGACAGTCTCACGGCATTTCTTGCCCATGCCTCGCTGGAAGCAGGCGAGCATCAGGCCGGCAGCGGTCAGGACGCACTGCAATTG
>Ga0163199_1001771_pt1 | contig 13335 bp, 13 predicted proteins | sample PL_2010_150m_FD_113537 | JGI IMG/M metagenome (GOLD analysis project Ga0163199, IMG submission 113537) | Freshwater microbial communities from Powell Lake, British Columbia, Canada to study Microbial Dark Matter (Phase II) - PL_2010_150m | ecosystem: Environmental > Aquatic > Freshwater > Lake ... | reverse complement strand
GGGCGAGGGCGCGTAGCAGGTAGGCGCGGGGATCGTTACCCGGTCCGGGCGCTGCCGTCCGCTCGGCTAGAGCGGCAGCCGCCTCGTGGGCGTATGCACGGGCCGCCTCCCCCTCGGGGGCGTGCCAGCCCTCCACATACAGCAGCCAGGCCAGTTCCCGCAGGGTGTCGCGCTCCAGGGCGGGGGCTTGCGCCCGCTTGCGTCGAAACAGGGCTGCGGCGCTCGTCGCGTCACCCCGGCGCAAGGCCAGGCGCGCCTTGCGGTCGAGTAGACTGTGGATTTCGGCCAGGTAGGCGGCGAGCGCCAGCACCCAGACCTGGGTGAGGGGTGGCAGGGTATCCGCCGCCGCATCAAGGACGGCCAGGAGGGCACAGGCCTGGGCCGCGCTGCCCCAGTCCGCATTCAGCCCCAGGGCCTGTTGCAGGCGTGCCATGACCCCGTCCAACCAATTCGCCCCGGCGGCCTGCCAGGCCTCCAAAGTTAGCCGTTCGAGCAGGGGCGGGAGCATTAGCGGCCTCGTTCCCTGGGCCAGGGATTCGTGGGCCGCAGCACACAGCCAGGGCGTGGGGCGCTCCTCCGGACGGGGTGTGTCAGTCACCCGCAGGTCCGGGTGACCGAACAACCGCATGCGCAGGGCGCCGTGGGCCGCGTTCGGGAGGCCCTGGGCCTCGCGGAGCAGACTTCCGACGGATCGCCCCGCCTCCCAACCGTCCAACAGCCCGCGCAAGAAATCGGCCGCGACCGGGGCGCTGAGGGCGCCGCGAGCGGCCAGGACGGTCTGCACACCGCGACCCAGCAACGCCGCTGCGTATTCCAGCGGCTCTTCAGCACCGCCGCAGGCCAGCAGCACCACCAGGGGTGGCAGACCGCTATCCCGTGGCAGCCGCCAGGGGTGGCCGCGTTCATCCAGCAGGGGATCCTCGCCACCGCCACTCCCGTGACCGATCACCACCAGCGCCGAGAGGCCCATCCAAATACCGTGGGCGGCGAAGGCCCGCCCCGCCGCGCCCCGATGCACCGACGCCCAGTCTCGCGCCAAGCCCCGAAAGGGCTGGGCCGATTCCGTCGTGGGCCACAGGTCGATCACAGCGCACCGGGGGACGGTTGGCAGGGCGGGAGGAACCGATGCCCGGGGTGCCAAGCGTGTGATCCGCGCCCGCCCTGCCAGCGGGAGGTCACCCATGGGCATCGTCTCCCAGTCCAGTGCCTGCCAGGCGCGAGGGAGATCCGCGCACAGGCGCAGGGTGAATTCCCCTGTCCGCATCTTCGCGGTTATCCGCTCCAACAGCGTTTGCGGCAACAGGCGCGTCGTGTCCGCCTCACAGGCGGCGATACGTCCTGTGGCGTCAGGGCACCACCAGCGCAACGCCTCCTGCTCGGACCACAACCAAACCGTATGGCGCGATGTGTTCATTGAATCAGCTCAAGCACAGTTTCAATTGCGCAGTTTTATCGTTCACGCTCCAGCGTGGGACTGATAAAAAACTTGATCCTGTAAGGGTGTTATTCCTTACCCTCGTCACCCTCGTCGGTTTCGCTTTGCCGCCAGCGTCGGCCTGTCACGAAAACGCTCACAAGGCCGAGAATTGTGGTTCCGCCGATTACGGATGCAGATACCGGGTGTCCGAGATACGCAAACCATGCCGATGCACCAAAGGCGGAAAGCGCCACGATAAGCCCGAAAAGTTGGCCTATGAATGTTTCCACTGCCGCCATTGATTGGGATCGCCGGGTAATTTCGTGCCGGTGCCGTGCTTCCTCTTCGGTCAAGCGAAGCAGCCGTTCGGCAAAATCAGGTTGTATCTCATTATATTCTCTGAGTATTGATGGTAGAGGCAGCGGCCCGGAGAAGAATTGCCGAGAAACAATCCCACCCGACCGATTTTCATTTTCTCCTGGTGATCCAGGGAGCGGGTCAAGTTCGGTGTCTTGCATCGAGTGCATTTCCGATGACATGGCGCATATCGTCGCCGATGCGTTTTGCGTCGGCGTGCAGTCGCTCTACGTCTGTGCCATGTGGGAGAGTTCTTTCGTGGCGTGGCTGTGGCGCAATTTCCAGTACGCTGGCGATGCCGTTGAGGAAACGCTTAGTATTTTTGGTCATATCGTCTGGTCATCCACTGTTTAGAAATCTAAACCTTACAAACCGTCGAATAAGACAGCAGTCTATCAAGCAAGTTTTTCGTGGCGCCACATTTTATCGTTCCCGCGCTCCAGCGTGGGAATGCAGCCCCCGGCGCTCCAGCGCCGTGTCTCTGAAGTTTACCACCGGTCGATCTCCATCAACCCCGACTCCCTCGCGTAGTTCCGGGCACTGGAAATACCGCACGTGCTCCGGTCAATGCCGTCAACTTAGGCTGGCTGATTTCCTTATCCCTTGTAACCTGCAACCCAAAACCCTGGATTGCCGCGCTGCGCTCGCAATGACGGCTCCACCACGCTCGTCACTGCGAGGAGCGCAGCGACGCGGCAGTCCAGCGCCACCCACTGATTTCATTACCTTTCACAGGGTTGCGATGGATGTACTCCGGTTTCTTCCGGCGCATTGCCTCCCCCTGAATTTGCTCCGCATGGGAGCCTTCCTGCCAAAACTGGTATTCCCGATCGGGCTTGTGCGCTCGCTCAGGTGACGATCTGTAGCCACTCCACCACAGTGCAGGTGAGAACGTAGGGCTGGGTGGGGTCGGTGATGACGTGGCGGCTTCTGCCCATGGGGGCTGAGAGGTTACAGGTTAGACGGCGCTGGAGCGCCGGGGGCTGCATTCCCACGCTGGAGCGTGGGAACGATCAAATGACGCCATCGGCGCGACCCGCAGCGCGGTTGGTTTTGCGGCCATGCTTGCCGCGTAGGGTGGGTAGAGCGAAGCAAAACCCACCATCCCAATGTTATCGTCATCAACAGTTTGCCCCAGGCGAATTGGCGCGATTGGCGCAGCGATTACACTTGGCGCGGACCAATCTTACTCAGGGGGTCTCCCAGACGGCCATAGGTAGCGCCCAGGAGGGATTTTTGCAGGCACGACAATTGCGCGAACGCCTCGAATTGCTGGAAATGCAATGGGAACATCACCGCCAACTTGCCAGTGAAAGCGCGGTCGCCGCTTTGTTGACCCTGGATGAACACCGACTGATCGAATATCGGCTGGCGAACGATCACCCCCTTGAGGTCGATGTCGATTACTGGACCGAGGGCCGCTGGCAGCAGTTGCGGGAGCGGGTTGCACAGCTGCGGCGGCAGTCCGAGGATGTCTCATCCACCCTGAGCCTCACCGAGTTTCAGTCTCTACAGTCAGACGCTGAAGCGGCGCGGGAAGAGGCGCTTGCATTGGTGGTAGTTGCCAAGACCGCAGCCCTGTCATCGATCAACCGGCGCGACATCCAGGAGAGCATCCTGGAACGCCTTGGAGAGATGGGCTTTGAACATCTGGACAGCAGCTATGAAGGCGAGGACTTCCGCCGCGCCTTTCATCTGAAACTGCGCAATGCCAATGGAGACGAGCTGGTGACCATCGTTGAGCCCGCCGGCGACGACTTCGCCAATCGCTTGATCATCGACTTTTTCGACCAGAGTCCCAACGAACAGGTGCGGGAAGAGCGCATGGACCTGATCCGCGAACAAATCGAAGCAGAGACCGAGATTGCCGTTGCGCCGATGCAATGCGAGCCTGCTTATGCCAGCGGCAACGCACCGGAGGAACGCCGTGATTTCTCTCGGGTGCGGGCCGCAAATCTGAAAAAGACCACCAAAACGGGTTGAGATGCAAGCCATGTCGCGCCGCATTTCCCAACACGTCCTATCGGCCCACAGAACCTGGGATCTGAACAACGCTATGCGATCTGGGGTTTTTGGCTGTCCCTTCCATTGGGAGCATGGGAGTGATAAAACGGTTTGTAAAATGGGAGTTTTACTTTTCAATGGACCGATGGAATGTCACCCAATCTCATTCATTCAATTAGGATAGATCTATGAGTTCACACAAACACTCAGACACACATAACGCCCAGGATGTACATGCAATTGACGATTTCCAGGAATTGGCATCGGATATCTATCATAGACTCCTGCAAACAGTAAAATCCGCGCACCAAAAAATCGCAGCACGGCAATCTTCTGCCAGAGCAAAGGCCAAATATCGAGAGACGCTAGCACATTGGTGTCGCACGAAGAGCCAATACTGTTCCATCAGCAATGGGTACGCCATCTCAACCACTAGGCCGAATATCACGCCTATTTTTGCGGAAGCCGATGCCTGGTTACAGGCTCACGTAATGGATGGACCGGAGGATGCAAACGGTTTTGCTAGCGTGAAAATTGACTACCTAGACCAGATGGCCGAAGAACTCCAAAAAATTCAAATAAAACATGACGCGCTGCGGGATCCGGACATTTCTTGGGGCTATCTTAAAGGCATGATTCCTGTCCTCTTCTTTGTACTACTTGGCCAACTGGAATCGGGCTTCCTCGTTATAGGTGTGGGGGGCGCTTTTGTACTCGCTTTTGCATTGTTCTTACAACTGGTTGAACGTTCCGGCATTCGAACCGACCGCCTGCGATTGACAAATCAGATCCAAGCCTTGCGCGGTGACATCGGCTGGTGTTTGGAACAGTGGGAGGTCGAAAGCCGAAAGATAAGCGACCGACAACGTCAGCAGGCTGATCGCCAACGGCAGCAAAGCGAGGCGGCCCTGGTCGCCCGCATGGCGCCTTTGGCCTTTGGATTGCGACAAGAGGTGGCGATCTTTGGCCCTGCCATCAGCTTCGTTGGCGCTGACTGGGATGACCCGAGCTGGGTGGATTGGGCGCCCTCCACCACCACCGCGCCGACCCTGCGCCTCGGTACCCTGACTTTCTATGATACGGATGCTGCACGGCTATTGGGTCCGGTCGTCGACTCCATGACTTTTAAACTTCCCGCCCTAATCTCCATGCATAACGGGCGGGGTCTGCTATTCTCAACCTCAATAGACGCACGCATTGACGCCATTGGCGCCGTGCAATCTACGATTACACGCCTTCTAGCCACCTTACCGCCTGGGCGCCTCTATCTCACTTTCATAGACCCAGTTGGGCTTGGCAACAATGTCTCTATGTTCATGGCCCTCCGAGACTATCTGGACCGATTGGTGAATACCCGAGCCTGGTCGGAACCAGACGCAATCGAACAACGCTTGGACGAACTGACCGAGCGTGTCGAGGACATCATTCAGCGGCGTATCCCCGATCCCGAGGAAAGCATTGAGGATTACAATGCCCGAGCCGGTGACTTGGCCGAGCCCTATCGGGTGGTGGTGGTGTTCGATTTCCCTCGCAACTTCACCGATGCGGCAGCACGGCGCCTCGCTAGCATTGCCCATAATGGCCCTCGCTGTGGCGTCTATCCCATCGTGGTCCGAATGCAAGAGCAGGAACCACCCTATCGTTTCGACTTGGAGGAACTGGAACGCGCCATGGTCTGTATCGACGAGACCGATGGTCGCTTCGTCTGGCGTGATGAGCTATTTGCCCAAGCAACGCTGACACTAGACCAGGCGGCACCGGCAGATCTCACCAGCCAAATTATTGCGGCCTTCGGCGCACCAGCCAAAGCAGCGGAAAGGGTCGAGATCCCACTCGCGCAGTTGTTGGCGTTGGAAGGATTGTCAGAGACAACTCGCTGGACCTACTCAAGCATCGACGGCATCCGTATTCCGCTTGGCATCGACGGTAACGGCAGGCTTGTCTCACTGGCCATCGATAAGGAGGAGTCCGCAGGCTCAGCTCAGCATGGGCTACTCGCGGGTGCCACTGGCATGGGCAAGAGTAATCTTCTGCATGTCATGATCACCGCAGGCGCGCTCACCTATTCGCCTGATGAGTTGCAGTTTTATCTTGTCGATCTAAAAGCCGGCGTAGAATTCAATGCCTATGTGAAGTTTGGGCTTCCCCATGCCACGGTTATCGCGGTGGACGACGATCCAGACTACGGACTCTCGGTACTCGAAGGTTTGGACGCTGAACGACGGTCGCGCGGTGACTTGTTCCGTAACACTGGCGTTAGTGACATCGCTGGATATCGGCACAAGACGGGAAGTGCCCTGCCACGCATCTTGCTAATTATCGACGAATTCCAGGTTCTCTTCCCCAGCGACAACCCGGCGATAGCAAATCGAGCTGCGGCCATCCTCGATAGTCTTGCCCGATTAGGACGAGGCCCGGGTATCCATGTACTCTTGTGTTCACAGAATATCGGGCACGGTGATACATTAAGCCCTAAAACCACAGACCAAATGCGCATCCGCATTGCCTTAGGTTGCAGCGAGGCGGATGCGCGACGTGTACTCACGGACGACAATTTGGCGCCTTCGCGCTTTACCAGGAAGGGCCAGGCATTGTACAACCCGAATGGTGGATTAAAGGATAGCAATCGGGAGTTCCAGGTCGCCTTGTATGAATCCGCAGATCTGGCGCAACTTCAGCAGCTTATCCAGGCCCGTCGAAACACCGATCACCATTGGAAGAATTTCCCGAGGCCGAGGGTCTTCGTTGGCTCCGATCCTGCCCACTTACCCGACTGTGCCCCGCTCATCAACCTGCTGGAAACCTCACCTCAACCCCAGTCCCTGGGTATCTTGAGCGCCTGGCTCGGTGAACCGATCGCCATGCGACCACCTATCGCTATACAATTCCAGCCCGAGGGCGGCAGCCACTTTCTGCTGATCACGCGGGACGAAGAGCAATCAATGGGGCTGATGGTCGCCGCCATGCTCGCCATCGCGGCCCAGCGCGGACCGGAGCAAGCGGCCTTTCTGGTCTTGGACCTGACGCGGCCGGACACCCACTGGGCGGACGTGGTCCAAATCTTAGCGGATGGCCTGCCCCATACGGTACAGGTTGGGAAGTCGCGCCATATCCCGGATCAGTTGGAAACGCTTGATGCCCTGCTCGCGGAGCGCATCACCGCAGATCGGGCGTTGCCGCTGCATGTTTACTGGGTCATTCTGGGCCTGCACAAGGCACGCGCACTGCATGAGGGCGATAGCTATGGGTTCTCCTCAATAAACGAGACCTCGCCTCCGGCCCGATGGCTAAAGCTGCTGCGTCAAGGGCCTGAACTCGGCATGCATGTGCTAGCCTGGTGCGACAGTGTGCGCAATCTCCAGGGAGTCGGGCGTTCCGCCATCGCGGAGATGCGGCTGCGAGTAGCCGGCCTTATGGATGATGGCGATTCCACCCAGTTCATCGACAGCACTGTGGCCGCACATCTCAAGCCGAATCGACTGATCTTTGTTCACAAGGATGACCCAGAGTCCCTGACCACATTTCGTCCCTACGCACTCCCTGATTCCGGCTGGCTGGCCGCAATTTTGAGCCGCATGAAGGGACAGCAATCCTGACCCAAGAGGTATTCCAATGCCTAACGATAGCATTGAGGTCGGCCGCATCGAGAAGCTGGAGGTCTTTGCTGATCATCTTGGTGCCTATCTCCAGAAGGTGCGATGGATCGAAGCCGAGATCGGCGGGCGGGTCGTGCGCTTGGGTCAGACATGGCAGGACCAGGAGTACCACCGCTTTCGGGCCAGCTTTCAGCGAGTAAGCCACCAGCTCACAGACTTTGAGGATGCCGCCAAGCAACTGTCCCCAAAGATCGTGAGCTATGCAGAACGGATTCGTGCCATCCATCGTGGCTCCTTGCCACGCTAGTAAATAGGTTTATCATGTCTAGCGTTATCATTGATCCGAAGACAGTGCGTGGGTTCGCCAGGGAACTGGACGAACTGCGCAAGGAACTAGACCAGCTCACCCAGACCATCAGCCGGGAAGCCGCAGAGTTGGGGCAGACATGGAAGGACGGGCACTTCCAGCAGTTCCATAAGCGCTATGCCGAGGCCATGGTTGTTCTGGCCCCCTTCCCCAGGCAGGCCGCCGCTTACGCCGACTATTTAGAACGCAAAGCCGCGCTGGCTCAACGGGCGTTAGACCACCCATTCTGATTTAAAGGAAGGGGCGAAGTGGTAGAGGACAAAGGCCTCCATATCACGGATCCAAGCGCATTGACCCATTTCTCAAACGACTTGGGTCGCTTCAAGCACAATGCCTGGGAGACCATGGAGGCCATTGACACTCGGTTGCACGCAGCCACCCGTGTTTTAGCAGACCGGGAGACCGTCTGTATCGAAGAACTAGATGCTCGGCAAAGAGACTACGACGCATCCGATGATGACGCCCGATCGACAGCCTGGCAGGCCCGTCAAGACGCGGAGGAGGCATTGCAGAATGTCCGCTACTGGCAACGACAGTTGCACGCAGCGGTTGCGGACTATCGACGAATGGCCGCCGATGTCCGCAACCTGCTGGACCAGCACACCCCCAAGGCAATCGAAGCGCTGCGGCAGCATACCGACTTGCTGTATGCATATCTGGCAGTGCCTGCCCCAGACGCCGGTGGACTTTCCTACTTTGTTCCTGATGGAGGAGACGCCACCACCCCCGCTGAGGCTCAAGTACGGATCTCCGGCTTTGATCGCTCGCCCCTGTCCGCTGACGCTCAAGTACGCACCCTATTAACTGAAGCCATTCCAGCACACCACATGGACCCACGCACGCTCAGGAACTTAACCTACGAGGATCATTATGAAGTGGACGACGCTGGGATCTTGCTGGGGTTTACTGCTTTCAAGGGCACTCACGATGAAATCCATATCTTGCGCCATACTCCGGATGGGGCTTGCAATCCAGACGATCTGCTGATGACCATCGCGCATGAAGTTGGCCACCACGTACAGAACTATGTACTTACTGAAATACGGAGAACCCACTGGCAGGAGCTATACGACCGAACATTGCCAGGAGGCTTTGTCTCGGATTATGCAGGCACCAATAGATCAGAGGACTTCTCTGAGTGCTACGCCACATACATCTACGATCCTGACGCGCTGTTGTGCGCCAGTGTATCCAAGTACGCATTCCTCCGTGACCACATCTTTTTCGGTCGGGAGTACCTGTGACTGGGATCAAGCTCGAACTTCGTGGCGGGGAGTCCATCGGCTCTGTCCACATCACCAGAGAGGGCGAGCTACGGGTCATGACCCAGAACCCATTACTGCGCCCACGCCTTGTTCGGGAAATTCAAACTTTGATCACCCAGTCCCCCCTGATGGAACGCTTTGGCCGCACAGAACGCACCCCGGAAGGCGGTGAACGCCATATTACCAAGGGGCGCATCTGTTCTCCGAGTGAGCGTGCCTACCTCGAAGCCCTGGCTGTGCGGATCCGCCACAACAAAATCCAACTAGGTGACGCACGACTGCTTGCTTGGGTAGTAGACGAACTAGCACAAACCTGATCTCAAGCATGCACTCTATCGCCGATCTCATCCAGCACTCGCGTGGTCAGTGGCAGCTGCTCCAAGTCCAAGAACAGCAGATGGCTAGTCGCTGGCAGGATCAAACCTATTTCCGGTTTCGCCAACGCCACTGGGTAAACTGGGAAACGCGGGTGCCTGCCTTACTATCCACACTTGAATCCCTTGACGATGTGCTGCGCAGTGCTGATGAGATGACGCAAGGCAAGTAGCGATCCGCGTTCCCCGCACGCGAACAGACGCATGCAGGATGCGAGCAGGCAACCGCAGTTACCGCAAGTATCTTGCGAGATCTATGGCTTCGTTCCAGCCGGGTTGCCCCGTATGCTCCTCAATCCACTCATGATAGGGAAAATAATTTCTTCTTGCGGATGGAATTACCGTGTAGGTTTTCCGCCATGCCTGAAGCATCAATCTTCTGAGATCATTGGCGCCACGGGGATCTTGAATATCCGCCCTCACAGTCGCCAGAAAATTACCAACCTCCACCAGATCGCCGAATTGGTTCGTCGACGCCAGTTTATCTCTGCCAATTCGGAGATACGTTGGCAATGCGTTCTCCCGCTGAAAATCGACAAGGAATCTGACAGGCATCCACCCTTCTTCGCCCTCTGTTGTGCTCACGCGACACCAACTCTCGCCAGATTGAATTTGCCGTTCCAAAACTGTCACCACCTTACCGAAGCTAAGGAGGATCCGCTTACTTGCTCTACGATCTGGCGCGCTGCGCAAATAGACACCCGCCCCAGTGTTAATCATGACAGGTGTGGTGGGACTAGGCTGAAGAAGTGGTGGATTATTCGGTGCGCCGGGACGTGATGATAGCTTACTGATATTCACCCATCCCGTTGCCCCTGGCGCTTCGATCCGAACCCACATTGTTCCATCCTCGACAGTTCGGCGTTCGAGTATGCGCACGGCTGTACCACTAGGAATAGTAGTCCCTGAAGCGTATGTCATGCCGGGACCGGTACGCACATTGAGGAGAATAGTATCCACATAGGCTATCTCACCAATCTGCGCGGGCGGCGGCACATTGTTTTGGTTTAGGCCGTCCGTTATGCCGCTCGCTTTTGGGGTACCCTCAGTTAATCGCTGGGGTACAGACCCTCTGGGATTCTTCGGCTGAATCGGATTTGAAAAGATGAGGTTGCTCTGTGATTGACTTGCCAGGCGTGATACCGGTGATTTTGTGGGTGGAAGGATGACAATGAAGAGCACCAATATCAGACCAATCAACAGTCCGACCCATACTTTTTTAGCGATACTAAATGTTGATCGTTGACGCAATTTGGGAGGTGTCTGTTCCGTCTCTTGCTGGGCCTGTTCTTCCATCGTAGGCGGTGCAGGACGGTCGGGATCCAGGTAATGTAAGAGAAGCCCAAGACGCACCTGGGGCGTAGTGCAGGCATCCTGAACGTCCTTATCCCAATCGGCCACATTATGCAGATGGTTGGTCGTCATCAGCCAGGTACGGATCCAGCATTGATCCAGTAGGGCCAAGCCCTCTTGGCGAGCGTCATCAGAAGCGTCGATCGCCCGAGCTAGATCCTTCGGGGTTTCAATAAGGTAGTCGACGAAGGGGAAGGGCGAGTTAGGACTATAGGCCCAAAGCATCAGCCAGCCGGGTAGGTCTCTCTCTTTGGGATAGTCGATCCGTATTGTCTGGATGGCGCGCAGCCTATCCTTCCACGCAGGGGCCTCGATAGCCGTCAGCCATTCTTCGAAATGGCCATTTTCCACCAGGCATCTCAACCCGGCGAACGCTTGCTTGTCCTCGCGCCAGGCGGCTAAGAGCGGAGCAGCGAGCTCCGTAGGACCACGCACCCACATGCCGTGACCGATCTCCAGCGGTGCATTCGGGGTTAAGGTATAACGCAGGGCGAACAGCAGGAGGGCAGGATTGCTGCTTAATCGATCGAACAGCGAACTAATCTTGGCATTCAGAGAATCGTTTAACTCAGGTACAGTCTTGAACCAAGAGGCCAATTCGCCCTTTCGCACGGAACGACGGAGTTCCGCCAACCCAATATCCGGGTGCGCAAGTATCTGAACCAGCGCTTCCATGGAATCGATCTGATTTTTCCCCCCTCTGGGATCGCTCAACGTCGTTGACATACTTTAAAAATCCTATGAATAGTCATGCGTGATGAACATTTGGAAGGTAGTGCCCCAATCAGTAGGACGGTAGAGCCACAACATATTGTTTTTAAATTTGTTTTAAGGGCGTCATCCTATTGATTGGGGCACTACCAAAAGCGGATGGTGAGATGTTTGTAACAATACCTTCCACCCCTGCGAGTCTCCCTCCCGGCTCTAAGCTGACCATTGTCGGCAACCCAAACTAATGCCTTCACCGGCATCCGCACATCCCTGTGTTCTGGGTGCCCGCAATCCCTGCCGGCATGAGTTGTGGTATGTTGCGATTGTTGTAAAAAGAAATGCCTGCCATAGCTGGAAACTATGAACAGGCATCTGCTCTCAATAATTGCGCTCTTTCGGCGCTACACTCACTCTTCGCAGAGGAAGTGTAACACCCGAAGAGCCTCACCTAAAGAGGCTTATCGTGTCTCAAGATCAAACGCCCTCTCCTTTTGGTTCTTCTGTGACCGGATTCTACCGCCGCCACGGGATTAACCGCTCCCGTTATTACTCCCTTCGTGCCGTAGGCCTTGCGCCTCGCACCGTGCCGGTAGATCGCCGCCCGCGCATCCTCCCGGCTGATGAACAGGCGTTTCTCCAGACGCTTACCGCTGGCCGCCTAGCTGCTGCTCTCCAAGGATAGGGGATCGTCACCATGAACTACGATGACGCCGCTTCAATGCGGACAGGAGTGGTGCGGTAGCCCATGACCGGCACCCTGCTGATGTGCTTGCCCATCTCGCCTTAATTGAGTAATATTTTACTCTGTTAAGACGCTATGAGGTGATCAATGGCTCGTTTTCAGGCCCTCACGAACGCGGTGCTCGAAACTGATCTCGACCTACTGCGCACGCGGTTCGGGCTCGAACCGAACCAAAAGGCGGATTTATTGCGCGAAATGGCGGCAATCGCGGGTTGGGTTGCACGCCAGGCCGAACAGGGGCGAATCATTGAGGCGCGCCGTGGCGAGGCGGTTGAACGGCTCATACATCCGGCGTTGGAACGGTTGCTCACCGCATCGAACCAGCCACTCGGCGAGCAACTTACCTTGAACGATGCCGAGATCCGACATCTCGCGGCCGTGCTTGAGCAGGGCTTTGACCCCCCTCCCGCTCTGCGGACGGCACTCGCGAACCTGGCGCAATCCCCACGCCTACCCCCGCCACTGCACTGGCCGCCGTCAACGTGAGCGATGCCCTGCACATTGAACCGCTGGGCCGTTCCCATCGCCTTCTGTTGATCGACTTCCAGAATCCACATGCCATGCTGGCCGAGTATCCACGGCGGTACGCCTTGCGTCATGCCGAGAAGGATCTGTTGGCGCGGACCTACGCGGCAATCGACACGGGGACCGGCAAGCCCCGGCTGGCCGGCTACTTCAGTCTCGCCACGGTTAGCGTCGAACGCGACTCAGTGGCACGGATTCCCGAACTCGACCGCCTACCGCGCTTCCCAATTCCTGGGATCCTCCTGGCGCGCCTCGCGGTTGATACCCGCATCCGGGGACAGGGACTGGGCCGGTATCTGTTCGAGGAGGCGCTCGGCCTAACGCTCCAGCTCGCACAGAGCGGCCCCGTCGCCTTCCGATTATTCGTCACCGATGCAATCGATGCTGAGGCGGTTTCCTTCTACGAACATTTCGGATGCACGCCCGTGAGTGATGAATGCCCATGCAGAATGGTCCTGGATCTCCGTCCGCTGCTTTAGGGAATTCCGGAATCCAAGAAAAAGGAAAAAGGGGACGCTACCCTTTTTTAGGTCGGCCAACTGGACGAAATCCTAAAACCTGCCCGGCAAGCTGCTCCAACCTTTCGATAAACCCATCTGACCCACAGGGCAGATTTTTCTGAAT
>Ga0163199_1001769_pt1 | contig 13342 bp, 13 predicted proteins | sample PL_2010_150m_FD_113537 | JGI IMG/M metagenome (GOLD analysis project Ga0163199, IMG submission 113537) | Freshwater microbial communities from Powell Lake, British Columbia, Canada to study Microbial Dark Matter (Phase II) - PL_2010_150m | ecosystem: Environmental > Aquatic > Freshwater > Lake ... | reverse complement strand
TACAGGATATCCTTCGTTTCCATCGTTGAAGTTGGAATAGGCAATGTTTGGGTTGTTGGTAAACTCATAGGTAGAAGTGTTGAATACCTGGAGTATTGAGTGATGAATCTGCGAATACGAATTGCCAAAATCGGTACTGTGAAACAGCTCGCTCATATCACAGCTGACATAGAACTCGTTGTCATTGGCAGGATTAATCTTAGGAAAAAACAAGGCACCTCCTCCTCCAATGCCTTTTGGGGAAAATGAAGCTGGCTGTGAATAGCCTGCAAAACACAGCGCCAACAGATAAACAGAAATAAGATGCTTCATAAAATCAGGATGATAGGTTACAAAACTTTTTCAAACAAATACATTCATTCCTTGTATCAAGACAAGTAATGATACGCTTAGTTGTCCCTATTTCCCATCATCCGTGCGTAATAAGCTTCTTCACCGGTTTTTTCCAATTCACCAATCGTGCTGTTCATTGCTGAAACTATATACTCCTTCTGTTTCCGGAAATGAATGAACATTGCTGCTAAGTTCACTGCCGCTTCAATTCCTTTTGGGTTTATGAAGATCACGGTAAAAAACATCTTCCAATAATAAAATCCGGTAGCTGTGTTAAAACCTGCCTTATTACAAACCCTGAGAAATGAACGCATATAAATAAGCCATGTCCTGAAATCCGGAGTATGCTTATATTGAGGTCTGAGATTCAAGCCGGTAAAAATAACCCTCCGATAATAATCTGAAGGTTCATAAATGACATTGATAACCCGGATATAATTCTTAAGGATTTCGTTACGTGGTATCAGTGTGATAAAGTTCAAACCACTCGTGGATTGGTCAATATCGTTTTCGCCAACTGATTGGGATGCCTGGTGAAACAACCTGCCTTCAGATGCAAGACGGCGGGTTAATTGAGTGTTTGGCAGTGCATAAAGCAGGCCAAGCATTACCATGGAAATTCCCGATTCCCGGATGGATTCAATCATATTACCGGCAATCTGTTTGCTTTCACTGTCGAAACCAATAATGTATCCTCCATTACTCACGATGCCATAGGGATAAGAGTTTCCTGACAGCCTCTTCGATGGGTTTGTTAACATTCTGGATTTTCTTGTTCAATTTCAGCGTATCATTTTCGGGTGTTTCGATACCCAGAAACACATACCGGAAATCAACCTCTTTCATCAGCTGAAGTAATTCATCATCATCGGTCAGGTTAACAGAAGCTTCGGTAGAAAAATAAAACGGATACCCGTGGTTTTGAGTCCATGTTTTTAATTCACGCAAGAGTTCTTTCGCCTTCTTTTTATTACCAATAAAGTTATCATCGACCATGTCAATATGTCCCCAGTAACCCAAATCGTAAAGGGATTGCAGTTCTTTGATCACCTGTTCGTTCGACTTAAACCTGGGTATCCGGCCATATAACTCAATGACATCGCAGAATTCGCAATTAAAAGGACATCCCCTGATAAATTGAAGTCCGATCATGATATAATTGCGAAAACGGATCAGGTCATACCTGGGTACGACCGATTTCAGCATATCGGCTTTTTCCTCAGAAAAATATCTCCCGCTTTTTGCACCCTTCTCCAGATCGTATAAGAACATGGGAATGGTAATCTCACCTTCGCCCAGGACTAAAAAGTCGGCTTCACGATAAATATCTGGCTGGGAAGTCGGATCGGGACCGCCAACCACAACAATGCGATCCAGTTCATGCGCCCGCCGGATGAAATTGAGCAGGCTTTTCTGCTGAGGAAGCATTCCCCCTGTACAGACAATATCTGCCCATTTCAGGTGGTCATCCAGTAAAGGTTCAACGTTCTCGTCAATCAGCCTGAATATCCAATTCTGGGGAAGGAGTGCAGCCACTGTCAGTAATCCCAGTGGGGCTGCGGGGTATTTAGCTCCAACCATGTCACAAACATCCTGGTAATTCCAGAAACTAAATCCGGAAAATTTTGTTTGTACAAGAAGGCATTTAGTATGCTCACTAAACAAATCTTTCATTAATAGCCCTAATCATTTAATAAGAATGTAAAGATAAGCAAAAATCGAATACTCCATTCCCCACGCCTGTCCTGCTTTTGACAAGTCATTTTGAATCAGATAGATGCTGGTTTGAAGCGCATGACCGCATTGCTGTGGATATCAGTTGCCTTTTAAATATGCTCTTATTGTTTGATTATTTTCTTTTGTCCGATTACAATATCGTTTTTTCTCAATTGCAGTAAATATAACCCATTATTGAGATTACTACAGTCAATTTGTTGATCGTCGGTAATGTTTCCGGCTTGCTTTACTATTCTACCAAAAACATCAAAAATCTTCAATTCGTAATTTTTCCCCAATTTTCCATCGCTTAATGACAACCGAAAAGTTCCGTTTGACGGGTTTGGATAAATTTCAATTGCATTTTGTACATATAATAAAGGAGATGAAATATTTGTCATCGACGAATCAGGTGCCTGCATAGTTCTTCCATTCACTTTCAGAAGCAAACCATCTTCTTTGTGATCTCCATTGATATTTCCGTTACCGTAACTTTGTGTTTCACCTGTGATATAAAGATAATCACCGTACATAACTACATCCTTTGCAACTTCATCATACATTCCGCCCCAGAGAAGCGAATCAATCAATGTTCCTGCAGAATCATACTTAAGAATAAAAATATCCTTACCTCCGCTGCCATAACTGGTGGTGGTGCCCACAACATAAATGATGCTGTCGCCATCGGTAACAAGTGCACGCGAGTCCTCTGATCCTGTTCCGCCCCAGATGTGAGTCCATTGCAACTGCCCGGTGCGGGTAAATTTTTCAAGACAGGTTTGTGAGCCATATTGTGAACTCCCGAAATAACCTACCACATAAAGCATGGAGTCGGCACTCATGGTAAGCCCCAGCGCTTCGTCATTACCGGAACCGCTCCATGTAACATCCCATTGATATGCTCCATTAGTCCGGCTAAAACAAACCAATGAACCATTCAGTAAATTAGTATGTCCTGCTGTATATAAAAAATTATTGTCCATTGCCATATGTCCGTTTGCACCGTCAAATTGATGGTTGTAGTCCCATGCGTTTGTCCAGACAAGTTGTCCCGTCAAACTGATTTTCTGAACGAGAAAATCCTCATCTGTCGTTTGTCCTTTCGTCCATCCGGAAAAATAAATACCATCGGGCTGAACCATGAGTCCGTCAATTTCTTCATAGCCGTAATCGGGAACAGGATTGTAAATATACTGCCATTCAAACCCGCCATTAATTAAATCATAGCTCAACACAAGCGCATCACCCGAATCAGGATACAGTGTTGAGTCGGTTCTTCCTGCGAGAAAAACATTTTGTCCTTCCACTTTGACAACAAAAGCAATGTCGTTGTATGTCCAGCCGAATGGTGAACTCTGCCAGATTTGTTGTCCGTTTGAATTAATCTTGAAAAGAAAAATGTTGAAATACCAATAGGGCCACTGATTTTTTTCTTCCACTGCCCAGTATATGTTGCCTGCACTGTCCACATCTATACCCCATGCTACTTCATCGGTTGAGAGACCACGGGTAATATACCAGAGTTGGCCAAAAGAGTTAGCGGCGAAAAATTGTAAAAGAAAGAACAGAATAAATATTTTTTTATTCATATCATAACTTAACCCACCATAGTCTTGACTTTTTTCCACCAATAATTTCATGTGCAGTCAATATTAAGGTGTCCTTCCTGAATTCAAAATCACGTGTTAATACTGACCCCCAGTCCTTTGGATTTGTAGCAGAAAGTCGTTTATGCTCAATGGTTCTATTGATAACTTTATAGTTAGCAAAATACACCCAGTTAGATTGATAGAATTTTACTAATTCTTTTAAACCCTCAATATTTAAACTGTCAATGTTTTTATTTGCGTCAAAATCTTTGTATCCTTTTGGCGTTATTTGAACACCCATATGTCCATGTTCGTCATATAGAATATACCCATTCCACCCAGTAAAAGTGGAGTCATAAGCCCATTTGCCAGATTCTTTGTCAATGGATTCAATTTTATCAAGTCTCCACATCCCATTGAATTTGACATCAATAATCTGCTCTTTATTTCGGCAACCAGAAATAGCCCAGAGCATAAAAAGTCCAAACATTAATTTTGAGAAGTTCATAATCTTAGATTGAATAGGTGTCTGTTTCTAAAATTGCATTTCGCACAACGGTTTGCAGATTTGTGATGGCGGGGCTTTAATCACAAATTCTGATTTGAAATACTACCCGCAAAACCGTCATAGAAGCACTTTCCCCCCGCTATTGCAAATATGCTGTTACCTGCTGGCCTTCTCACCTTAGTAGATTTTCATTATTGATTTCTTTTATAAATTATTTTTCCTTCCTTAATTGTTTCTACCACCTTAATGTCTTTGATTTTCATTACATCTACTTTCAGAGGGTTTTTATCCAATACCACCAAGTCGGCAAGTTTGCCAGATTTCAAACTGCCTTTGCTGTCTTCTTCAAAATATTCGTAAGCATCATTAATGGTTAAGGCTTGCAAACCTTGATATGCACTGACACGTTGGTTTGCCCCAATTACTTTTCCGCTTCTTGAAAGCCTGTTTACCGATGTCCATAACAAAAATAATTGGTCTGAAGGTGTTACGATATTATCCGTATGATTGGTACAACGAATGCCCATATCCATGGCTGATTCCATCGGACTAAGAAAGTCGGTTCTTTCTTTACCCAAATTGGCTAAATGCACATCTCCCCAATAATAGGTATGATTGGTAAAGAAAGAGGGAAACAGATTGTATTTCTTATAAGTAACCAACTGGTCGGGCCGCATAATCTGTGAATGAAGTATGACAGTTCTGCGGTCTTTGGCGCTTTCTTTTAAAGTTGCTGTTGCATATTCGTGGCCTTTGATCATCATATCAATGGATGCATCGCCATTGCAATGAGAAAATAGTTGCACATTGTTTTTATAACACAATAAGAATATGTCATTCACCTGTTGTTGTGTGAGGTTGGGAAACCCCTTGCAGTCATGTGTGCATCCTGGAACCGGCGTGTTATAAGGTTTGGATAGAAATGCCGTTTTCCCTTGCGGTGAACCATCTACCAACACCTTTAAACCTGCATATTTCAGATGATGGTTATAGGTACCCCAATTAATTTTTCCTGTACCTACCAATTCTTTGGCCATCAAAAAAAACGGTAATACTTCCATATCTAAAAACAACTTATTGTGGTTGGCAGCATATTCAAATATGGCCATTTTATCAGCTAATACCAAATGGTCTGCTGCTGTTGTAACCCCGCAACTGGCATAATAGTCCTGTGCTTTTTTTAGTTTTTCCATTTCCTGTTCCATTGGAAGTGGCTTAGAAATAAGAGGTAAGAATGCATACATTGCCACTTCCTGTACCAAACCTTCTGGTACTTTGGTCCCTTTTTTACGGATGATTGTTCCTCCGGCAGGGTCTTTTGTAGCAGCAGTAATCCCTGCGGCATTAAATGCTGCTGAATTTGCAACTAGCATGTGAGCTGAAGTGTGTTTTAAAATTACCGGATTAGTAGGAAATGCTGAATCTAAATCAGCGGCCGTAGGATGCCTTTTTTCTTGAAGAAAATCCTGGTCGTATCCAACACCAACTAACCAAGCAGTATCACTTGCATTCGTTTTTTCTTTCAATTCTTTTAAAGCAGTGATGATACCTGCAATACTATTTACCTTGCCAATTGGCGGGGGATTCAAATCTGCTTGAAGCAAAGCATCAGCATAATTGGTCAGGTGGCTGTGTCCATCAATAAAACCTGGTATTAAAGTTTTGCCTTGTAAGTCATTCATTACAGTGCTATTGCCACGCATTTTTTCAGCTTCGGCTTTAGTTCCTACAAAAACAATTTTACCATTTTTTACTGCAACAGCTTCAGCATAGTTGGCAATATCGCTTTCCATGGTTATAATATCGCCACCATAGTAAATAGCATCTGCTGCATTTGTTGATGTGGTTTTTTTTAATGATTGATTACAGCTTAAAAAAGCTAAAAAGGAAAAAGCAATAAAGTAAATTTGTCTTTTCATATTTAGTTATTTATAATATTGAATATTTTCCATTCGATTTATTTACCATCACTTTAAGTTCTTCAAAGTTTTTGTTAAACTTATCATAACCAATTTTTAAATTGTCCCAAAAATCGAGTAAGGCCTTATCAGATTTGAATTGTTCTTTAATTTTTAAACCATTATTTTCAGTAAATCTAAAGGGGAAAATGTAGACGGGAATTTTAGTTTGCCCATTTTGTCGGGCTTGAAGTGCATAAATATATAGCTCATTAATTTTATCATTTGTCATAGGTAAACAACCGATTGTCACGCATTCACCATGTATATATATGTCTCCTCCTAAATTCTTTGTTTTACTATTAATTTTGTCTGCTTGATTTGGATAATTAATGCCAAGCGAGAGATAATAACTACTTACCGGATTAAAACTGTTAATAAAATAAAACCCTTCTGGTATTTGCATATCACCTTGACTCCGCTTTGGCCCAAGTTTCCCTGATGTTCTACAAATATCATAAGTAGTCAATTTTCTGTATTTAGATTCAGCCTTTCCCTTTACAAAAAGGTCCAGTTCCTTTTCAGTCTTATATGCAATAAATAAAATATTGATATCATCTAAAGTTAAGTTTAATTTTTTTAGTCTATAAGTAAGAGCTGATTCCTTCTCATGGTAGGCTTGGGCTACTCTGGGATATTTTTTCTGATCAATTAAAAAGTTTGAAGGGAAGGTAAAAGATAGTCCCATTAAAGTCAAAGCTATTATGTACGGTTTTGTTTTCATAAACTTATTATACGGCCGTGTATTATTTCAAATCTGCTGTTTTGCGTTCGTGCTACTGTTGATACGAAGCTGTGCCTTATCAAAATATTTTCTTCCATTATTTATTCCAGTTGGTATTCTTTTTTAATCACGGTTATCAGCAGGGTTGCTTTTTCTTTAACTCTCGCCTGCAAGTCCATGTCTATCCTTACAAGTGATTGAAAAGTTCTTAAGCTATTCAGGTATTCACCTAAATATTGTTCATTAAGTTTTATTGTAAAAGACGGGGATGCAGGTTTCTTTATATAATTTGTATCTGTAAAAAGTTTTAATAGTGCTCTGCCGTCAAATAATTTCTGCAGAAGTTTATTATGGTCAAAAGTAAAGTCGGTTTCATAGAGATCCCGCAACGCTATTCGTTTTATTTGCTGGTCATATGATTCAATTGCTTCAACTACATTTCTATGTCGGATCAATCGAAACCCGCCAGAGTTTTTTAACTGATCGAGTGTGCCGCTGTTTTGAAAAAAACCGGCATGACCCAAAAGCTTATTGGCTAACACATATCCATAAGCTGGAACAGGTCCTGCAGAATGGTACTGAAAGAATATTATTATTGAATCCATTTTACTTAATCTGGCAAGCCGGAATAACTTTATACTTGAAAACTGAGCGGTGTCCAATTGCAGGTCTTCTATCAGCGATTTCATAAATTCTTTTTCCCTGTTGTGTTCTACATTTTTTTCCCTCAAATTTTCAGCTAAAAAGCCACAGAATACAGCGAGGAACAGCATCAGAAATTCGTAGAAGTAGTGCCAGCTTTTTTTTCCGGGGGCATGATGCAGGTGATGTGCGTGGGTTTCCATGTTTGAAGTTTCTGGTTTTTTGTTTATGGCTCCTGATTCTTTTGAAGAAATATTTACACTGCAGGTAGGCAGGGGTTTTAACAGATTTTATATTTGCTTTTTGTTTTCATTTTTTATTATCACCGACAAACTTTCTTAACCAACTTACCCCGCATTGGAGGGAATCAGTCTTTTATAAAGGACACTTTGTTAAGCCATGACCTACTGAGGTATTTTAATTCCCAGAGGACTCCGCCATTGGCGGTTTTAATAATCTTACCTTTGTTGGAAACACTACTTTGAGCAACAATGATAGCCAGATCCTTATCATAATAATCAATGCCGAACAACCACATGGCGCCGGGGCCCACACAAGTTTGTTTTGTCCATGATGCCCCGCTGTTGGTAGTAATAAAAATGCCATCATAGTCAAAGGCGCCCCACCAGGTTTGTGCATCTAACATCGTAAGGCAGTTAATATCAGCTCCACCTGTGCCCCCGGTACCAGGAACAGAATCGTTTTTCCAGGATTTTCCCCCGTCATCACTGAATACATAATGCGAATTTGCTCCATAAACAATGATATTATCCGGACCGAATGATTTTACACTAATCCATTCATGTTTGTTATAATTGTCTTCAGGGACAATAGAATCCCATGTCTGGCCTCCATCCGTTGTACGGGCAATAAAACCCCGCATCTTCTTTGTTCCGGTTCCTCCGGCAACATAAACTGTTTGTAAGTTTATAGCATGAATGCCCTGCAACAAACCATGCTGAAAGAAATTGGTGTCAAGAACAGTCCAGGTATTACCACCGTCCTTTGAATTATAGACGATACCAGGCACACCGCTAATCCAGACATCACCTGCCCCAAACAATGAAATTGAACAAAGGAGTACATCCGGCCGGTTTAGTGGAGCAACAATACGAACCCAGGTTTTGCCGCCATCGGTTGTTTTTAAGATGCTGTTATCCGAACCCACAACCCAAACGGTATTTGCATCGACCGCCCATACATCCATGAGATCAATTCCCAATAAAGCGGCCGATCCTTCACCCTGTCTTTGCCATGTATCACCGCCATCTCCCGTAAACAGTATCAATCCGTAATTGGTACTGTCTTTAAATCCGACAGCCCATGCATACTTCATTTTAACAGGTTCAGGTTCATTATTTTTTTTCTTGCATCCGGAAGGAATTACAAAAAAACTTACTAAACCTAATACGATAAATAACGGCAATATTTTTTTTGTTTTCATAGAAAATATTTTTTATTGAAAAATCTTCCGTTGCCTAAGCATTTAATGAATTTTTTCGAAGAACGTTCTTGTTGATATGTGCAATCCTCTGTGGTTTTTTTGTATAGAATATTCCCCGATAAACGTTCCTTTCTGTTTAATAAAATGTCACATAACGCCAGTCCGTCTTAAAACCTACCGGACTGATCAACTGTTAGGTAAATTTATAAAATAATTACGAAATATTGATATGACAAACTTTTAAATGAAAAATAGTTTGAGATTCTTTGAAATTCAATTACCTGACGTTTTATCTTATGAAATCGGTCAAAACTGCTTGAAATAAGGCCGGCAAAGGCCTCCATTAACCCTTTCAATCCTAAAATAGTCTTCATTCTGGTAAACAAATAAGCAATAAAAATCAATCCGACATCTCCATCTACTTTTTTCTTTCCTTTCATCAGCGTATAATCAAATCCCCATTGTCGCTTTATTGTCCCAAAGGGATGTTCAACGATTTCCTGTCGTCGTTTATAGAGCTCCTTGTTTTGTTCAATGGCATGTTTGTTTCGCTGAACGGCTTCAGCATGCTCGCTTCGTTCAATGATCCGACCGTTCTTGGCTTTGGTACAAAGGTCTCTGGACGGACAATTTTTACAAGCTTTTGTTTTATACTGTTTGATCTTATAGTCGTACCCTTTATTATACCAGTTGCCGTTTGTATAAAGGAAATTTCCTTGCGGACACTGGTAAGTGTCGGTCTCCTTATGGTAGATAAATTGTTCAAGGTTATATGCAGAATCAGGGGCTTGTGTGGAAAGCGATGGAACTGCTACCAGTGTTTCAATACCCATTTCATGACACCGGCTGATTTCAGAGCCGGTATGATAGCCTTTGTCCAGCAGGGTAGTGAATTCGTTATGACCAATAATGGATTTTGCCTGTGCAGTCATGTTTGCAAGGGCGTGCGTGTCGTTGTTGTTGGTGGTTTTGAAATCAATAGGCAGATTGTGTTTATCGTTAACCGTGGCCTGGATATTATAGCACACCTCAAGAATATTCTGACGGACGGCCAGTTTACGGCTATCGGGATCGGTGGTGGATATCTGTTCCTGGCCGGTTTCAATTAACTGTTGTTCGAGCTTTTTGTATTGCTGCTTCTTATCATTAAGCCATGCGATCTTTTCCCGGATCTTCTCCTTGTCAATATCAGGATCCAGGCCCATGGCCTCAGCAGTATCGGCTACATCAAGGGCATCAAGGTACTCGTGGAGTTTGTTCTCGATATAAGCCAGATGATCATCGATCTTCTTCTGGTTGTAATTGTTCTTCTTTGAGTTTTGTGCCCTGAGCTTGGTTCCGTCAGTGGCGATCACTTTTCCTCCGATCAGGTCAAAACGCTTGCACAGGGTGACCATCTTACGAAAAACCAGTTTGATGGCTTTAGGGTTGTCTCTTCTGAAATTGGCGATGGTGTTATGATCGGGGGTGAGTTCATTCAACAGCCACCATAACTCCAGGTTGCGTTTGCATTCTTTCTCCAGCAATCTTGAAGATCGGATCCTGTTCAGATAGCCGTAAATATAGAGGTTTAGAAGGTCACCGGGATGATAGGGTGGTCTTCCTTCCGGGGCATGCTTTGCATGTGTGAAGCCAAACTCTTCCAGTTTACAGCTATTGACAAATGCATCGATAATCCTTACCGGGTTATCCTGTTCTATTTTCTCTTCCAGGGAAGATCCAATGAGAACTATTTGTGATCGGGGTTTTCCTTGTATGTAATCCATACATTAAAAATAGTGAAAACGCCTTTAAATACAGGGGAAAGAAGCAATAAGTTATAAACAATATTGGTGTTGAAAAGGGGAGGGTTTTTAGACAGTCTGACGCCTCGCAGGCAACCGCTTTGCGGGTGTTAGCAGATTTTATTTTTGCTTTTTGTTTCCATTTTAGTAGATACAACTACTTTCCTTACCAACTTACCCCGCATTGAGGCTGCCGGCTCGTTAGGGGGTGTTAAATTTTTATTGCTATGTCAACCTTACCTCCTAAACCCTTTTCAACAATGTCATACAATGTTTTCAAATTCATATTGCTTCCATCATTTTCAACTCTTGATATATAACTCCTTTTTTTAGAAATTATTTTTCCTAATTCCTCTTGAGTCATATTCTTAGATTCTCTTGCTTGACGGATTAATAGTCCAATTTTAAATGCTTCAATTTCACGATCAAGTTCATCTCTGCGAGATGATCCTTTTTTGCCATAGACATCATCTTTTATTTGTGTCCAGGATTTAATATTTGAATGTTCTTTTTTCATATTTTTCCTTTTCTTTTTTCTTCAAAATATTCATCTTTTAATCTTAACGCAATTAATATTTCTGATTTAGGTGTCTTTTGTGATTTTTTCTGAAATCCATTTAGAAGAATTACAAGTCGACCCTCGTCAAAAAAGCAAAATACTCTCCATATATCTGAACCTAATGAAAATTTAGTTTCGTATAAACCCTCAGTACCTTTGATATGCTCGAGATATCTGACAGGTATAAACTGCTGATATTCGATAATTTCGAAAATTTTGTAAATCTTATTTTGAACCTTAATTGGTTGTTTAATAAGAAATTCTTCGAAATAATGTTTATATGAAACAATCGTCCGAATCTTTTCCAGATCTGTGAGTTTTATCCAAAGGTAACTTTAAAGTTACACATATGCAAATTATTTCTCTAAGTTTTTAAAATTTAATACCCCCTAACGCTCCGCTTGCAGCCGCAGTGCGGGCTTTAGCAGATTTTATATTAGCTTTTCGTTTTCATTTTAATAGCTCCAACCACTTTCCTTACCCACAAACCCCGCATTGAGGCTGCCTGCTCGTTAGGCTGCGTTAATTCTATATCTCTTAATAGACTTGAACACCTCGTTCTTTTCAGACAAAGCCTCTTCCAAATCATAATCATCTTGAAGACCCATCCAGAATTTAGCAGAATTACCAAAATAATTACTTAGTCTCAAAGCAGTATCTGCTGTGATTCTTCTTCTCCCTTTGATGATTTCACTAATCCTGGTTTGAGGAATTTTAATATCGTTTGACAACCGGTATGCAGATATATTCATAGGAACTAAAAATTCTTCCAATAAAACCTCTCCCGGATGTATGTTTTGCAAATTTTCCATATCTCATTTATTTATGATAATCAATAATTTCAACCTCAAATGAATGCCCATTTTGCCATTTAAAAATAATTCGCCATTGATCATTAATTCTTATGCTATGATAATCTTTTCGATTCCCTGAAAGTTTCTCTAATCTGTTGGAAGGAGGTATCCTCAGATCAATCATTGAAACAGAATTATTTATCATTCTAAGTTTCCTTCTTCCAATATGCTGAATTTCAAATGGAAGTTTTGCAGATCGGATTCCTTGCCAAATTTTCTCAGTTTCTTTTGAGCCGAATGACTTGATCATACTACCGAATTACGATACTAACGTCAAAGGTAAGTATATTTTATGTGAAATGCAAGTATTGTTAATAAAATTAATGCAGCCTAACGCCCCGCAGGCAGCCGCAGTGCGGGTTTTAGCAGATTTTATATTCGAATTTCGTTTCCATTTTAGTAGCCATGACCAGTTCATTTTCCCACCTTGCCCCGCATTGAGGCTGCATGCTCGTTGGCGGTAGTTTTTACTTTTCTTTATTGTATCTAAGTGTAAAACCTAAGTTGTCATTTCCGATCATCGTATCACCATCGATTTTAAGCTCTTCCGTTGAATGTTTCTGATTACTTGGATAACTAATTTTTGACCATTTTAAAATATGAGTTGTTTCGTCAAACTCAATTCCCGTCATTACAAATCTTAGATTATTATTTATAAAATATTGATTCCCATTAATAAAATCAACAGTTTCACCTCCTTTAAATTTTGTCAAAGGATTTTCATATGAAAGATTCCATTTACCAGAAAGAAAACTTTGTAAATCGAATTTCGTAGTACGAAACTTACTAGGAAACTTAATGTTTTTTAATTGAAACTTTATGATATTCAATAAAATAGCTGGAATAAGAAGTGAGAGAAATATTAGTATTGCTAGAATTATCGAGAAATAATTGATCTGCAAATAGGTGTTCACAGACTTTGAATATAAATCCTTAATTGGGATTTGCTTAATAATCGAAGTTATTAAGACTCCAATACCACTTAATGATGCAAGTATAAGTCCTGCAAAGACTTTACTCCAAACAGGGTCTGTCCAATTTTTTTTAACCCATTTATTTATCTCTTTCATTCCTAATAATGTTTGCCATGTTTCCAAAAATTACCGCCAACGCCCCGCCTTAAGTTTGCCTTTTCAAAAAACTGTTTTAAATTTCCGATAAGGAAGCGGGTGAACTTGAACGCCCCGTAGAAAGTTTGTTCTCGTGCCGGCATTAGTCCCGCTTTCATTAT
>Ga0163199_1001768_pt1 | contig 13346 bp, 12 predicted proteins | sample PL_2010_150m_FD_113537 | JGI IMG/M metagenome (GOLD analysis project Ga0163199, IMG submission 113537) | Freshwater microbial communities from Powell Lake, British Columbia, Canada to study Microbial Dark Matter (Phase II) - PL_2010_150m | ecosystem: Environmental > Aquatic > Freshwater > Lake ... | reverse complement strand
GCGTATGATGCCGCCCATGTGGATACTCTTGCTGAAGAAAACGATTACCTTGCTGGCGTTGGTCGAGCCGTTCGGGCTGATCCCGTTGTTCTTGCAGGCGACTGGCGGGCTCTTGCCGTCGTCGCAGCGGCAATATGCGCGGCTGCTTGGCGTAACGGTCGCGGTGACGCTGGTCGGAGCAGGGCTGATTGGTACCGAGGTACTCGATCTGCTCGGGCTGAGCCTAGGCGGGATGCGCGTCGGTGGCGGGATCATCGTGCTGATCCTGGGCGTCGCCATGGTGCTGGGGCAGGAAAAGGCTGTCAAGCAGACGGCGGCGGAAGCCTCGGCAGCGGTTGACAAACAGGGTTACGGCATCGTCCCGCTCGGGATTCCCCTGCTGGCGGGTCCCGCCGCCTTGTCCTACATGATGATGCACGGGCCGCTGCAGCAACCCGGCGACTTCCTGGCGATCGTGGTGCCGGGCTTGGTGGTCGGCGCATGTACCTGGGCCACGTTTCATTTTGCCGCCCGGACGCAGCGCTGGCTGACACCGGCCAAACTCAATGTGATTGAACGGCTGAGCGGTTTCCTGCTGGCCGGCCTCGCCATCGACATGATGGCCATGGGACTGAAGGAACTGTTTCCTGTGCTCGCCGGCTAGCGCGTGCGTGCAATCGTCATGCGACTTCGTGCTCCGCAATATCGACCAGCACGTTATCCCGACCGAGCACGGAAACCACTGCCCTGACATAGCGTTCGGCCCATTCCCCGGCTTCGGCAAAGCGCTTTTCCCCGGCATACTGCGCAACCAGCAAGACCTTGTCCATTCGCAGGACTTTGCCGACGGGATTGGTCGGGACGCAGTCGAGATCTTCCCATTCATGGTCGAGCCATTCCTGTGCCTGGCCCGTGGTGAGCAACTTGGGGTCGTTGTCTAGAAACCTGAACTCGTATTGACAGTCGCGGGAAAATGAAACGGTGACGTGGTAGGGCATGGTGTCGGTCCGGAAGTCTATTTTCGGTAGTTTAGCGCAATGACACCGAATTTCTGAAGTATGGGGGCCGGCACCGCATGCGAGGTCCCCACCGGCATGAACTCTGGAATGAGAAACGGCACCTTGCGGTGCCGTGCTGGCTGTGTCGCGCGACGGAACCGGACTACTCCATCGCCTCGTACAAAGGCAGCGTGAGGAACTCGGGGTAGTTCGTCGAAAGCGACATCTCCTCGAATATCTTTGCAGCCTGGACGTAGGTATCGGTTTTTTCCTCCTGGGCGGTGACCGTCGCTTCCACCTTGGCAAGTTCTTCCGGGATCATGGCGCGCACCATCCCGGCGGTGACTTTTCGGCCATCGTCGAGCATGCCTTTCGGGCTGACGACCCACTGCCACACCTGCGAGCGGCTGATCTCGGCAGTCGCGGCATCCTCCATCAGGTTGTGGATCGGCACACAGCCGTTGCCGGCAAGCCAGGACCCGAGGTAGTGAATGCCGACATTGATGTTGCCGCGCAGGCCCGCTTCGGTAATTGGTTGCTCCGGTCGGAAGTCGAGCCAGTCCTTGGGACCATAGTTCTCCGTCCGCTGCTTTTCCCATTGGTTCGGTCTATCACCAAGGAACTTGACGAACTCCTCCATCGCGATGGAAACCAGGCCGGGGTGCGCGACCCAGCCACCGTCGTAGCCGTCGTTCACGTCGCGGGTCTTGTCGTGCCGAATGCCGGCGAGGGCCTTTTCGTTGGCGACCGGATCGCCCTTGATCGGGATCAGCGCGCTCATGCCGCCGATGGCCGGCGCGCCGCGCTTGTGGCAGGCCTTCACCAGCGCTAGGGCATAGCTGCGCATGAAGGGCACTTCCATGGTGATGGCGCCGCGGTTCGCAAGGCAGAACTCCTTGTTCTTCTTGAACTTCTTGATGCACGAGAAGATGTAGTCCCAACGGCCGGCATTGAGACCCGCGCTGTGTTCGCGCAGTTCATAGAGGATCTCTTCGAGTTCGAATGTCGCCAGAATGGTCTCGACCAGCACCGTGGCCTTGATGCTGCCCTGCGGAATGCCGATCTCCTTTTGCGCCATGACGAAAATTTCATTCCACAAGCGCGCCTCGAGGTGGCTCTCGAGTTTCGGCAGGTAGTAGAACGGACCATCACCGCGGGCGATCTGTTCCTTGGCGTTGTGGCAGAACACCAGGGCGAAATCGAAAATCCCCCCGGAGACACGCTTGCCGTCCACCAGCACATGCTTCTCGTCGAGATGCCAGCCGCGCGGCCGGATCTGCAACGTCGCGATCTTGTCATTGAGCCGGTATTCCTTGCCGGCTTCGCTGGTAAAGCTGAGCTTGCGGCGGATCGCATCGTAAAGATTCACCTGGCCCTGGATCAGGTTGTACCAGTTCGGGCTACAGGAATCCTCGAAGTCCGTCATGTAGGAATCGGCGCCCGAGTTGTAGGCGTTGATGATCATCTTGCGTTCCACGGGTCCTGTGATCTCGACCCGACGGCATTCCAGGGCTTTGGGGAGCGGGGCGATCTTCCAGTCGCCTTCGCGGATATGCTTGGTCTCCGGCAGGAAATCGGGCATTTGGCCCGCGTCGATGCGCGACTGGCGCTCGATGCGCGTCTTCAGCAACTCCTGACGACGTCCCTCGAAGCTGCGATGCAGCTTGGCGACCAGCGACAAGGCGTCGAAGGTGAGGATCTCGTCGAAACGGGGCTGGATCGGGGCATTCACTTGCACGCCGGCGGGAAGATTGAGAGCCATGGTTAGTCCTTTGAGTTGGCGATGGAACGATTCGATGTGTCGATATAGGAAAGGACATCGCTGAGCAGACGTCCGGTCGCGGTCGGGTGGGTGTCGAGTTGTTCGGCAGGGTGGCCGGCGCGATTGATCCAGAAAGTGGTATAGCCGAACCACGCGGCGCCCGTCGCATCCCATCCATTGGAGGAAACGAACAGGATATCCTTGGCAGCCATGCCGAGGGCATCGACACCGATTTGGTAGGCGGCGGGAGCGGTCTTGTACTGGCCGACGGCGTCAACCGACAGCACGTGATCAAAAAGCGGGAGGCCTTCGAAGCTGCCCATGCCGGCGCTGTTGATGGCAGTCTCGAGCATCCCGGGTGTGCCGTTGGAAAGTATGCCCAGCGGCAGGCCGCGCGCCTTCAACTGGCGCAGCGCCGCGAGGTTTTCCGGAAAGGCCGAGAGGCAAGCGTATTGGCCCATCAAACGCTCGAGCTGTTCGCGTTCGGGCTCCACATCAAGGCGGGCCAGGGCGTAAATCAGGGCATCGCGGGTGACATCCCAAAAGCGCTTGTAGCGGCAACCCAGCGTGCGCAGGTGGGTATATTCGATCTGTTTAGCACGCCATAGCTGCGACAGTTCGGCGCCCTTGCCCGGGAACAATTGCTCGGCCGTCAGCGCGACGGAGTGAACGTCGAACAACGTGCCGTAGGCGTCGAACAGGACTGCGCGGATCATGTTGGGCATTCTATTCGGTTGGGAGTTTGCCGGCACATCGACTTACCAACGACGGCTCGCCGCGAGCCCGCGGTATTCGCTGGCATTGGAAATGACGCCGCACTCCAATTGGAGTGCGGCGCGAGAAGGGATCCCTGGCTGTCGAGGTTCCCTCTGTATCTCAATACCCCAGCCCGGATTGCCCGCAGTGCTCCACTGTTCCCGGCGCCACGGCGCTAGTGGAACTGTTCTTCTTCGGTGGAGCCGGTCAATGCGGTAACCGAAGATGCGCCACCCTGGATCACCGTGGTGACGTCGTCGAAATAACCGGTGCCGACTTCCTGCTGGTGCGACACGAAGGTGTAGCCGCGCTCGCGGGCCGCGAATTCGGGCTCCTGCAGCTTTTCGACATAGGCCGTCATGCCGCGCTGGGCGTAATCCTGGGCCAGATCGAACATGTGGTACCACATGTTGTGGATGCCGGCGAGGGTGATGAACTGGTACTTGTATCCCATCGCGCCCAGTTCTCTCTGGAACTTGGCGATCGTTGCATCGTCGAGGTTCTTCTTCCAGTTGAAGGACGGCGAGCAGTTATAGGCGAGCATCTTCCCGGGAAACTTGGCGCGGATGGCCTCGGCGAACTTGCGTGCAAAGGCGAGATCCGGCGTGCCGGTTTCGCACCAGACCATGTCGGCATAACCGGCATAGGCCAGACCACGCGATATGGCCTGGTCCAGACCTTTGCGGGTCTTGTAGAAACCCTCCGCGGTCCGCTCGCCAGTAATGAACGGCTTGTCGTTGGCGTCGAAGTCGCTGGTGACTAGGTCGGCGGCTTCGGCGTCGGTGCGTGCAAGAATCAGGGTTGGCACCCCTAGTACGTCGGCCGCGAGGCGCGCCGCGTTGAGTTTCTGCACGGCCTCCAGGGTCGGCACAAGTACTTTTCCGCCCATGTGTCCGCATTTCTTGACTGAGGCCAGTTGGTCCTCGAAGTGAACTCCTCCCGCGCCGGCCTTGATCAAGGCCTTCATGAGCTCGTAGGCGTTCAGGACGCCGCCGAAGCCGGCTTCGGCATCCGCCACAATCGGTACGAAGTAGTCTATGAAGTCCTTGTCGCCGGGGCTGACGCCCTTCGACCACTGTATTTCGTCCGCGCGCTGGAACGAGTTGTTGATGCGCTTGACCACGGTGGGTACCGAGTCGACGGTGTACAAGGATTGGTCCGGGTACATCGAAAGCGAGTTGTTGTTGTCGGCGGCGACCTGCCAGCCGGACAAGTAGATGGACTTGAGGCCCGCTTTTACTTGCTGCATTGCCTGGCCGCCGGTCAGGGCGCCAAGGCAGTTGACGTACGGCTGGGTGTTGATCATGTTCCACAGCTTTTCCGCACCGTGCCGGGCCAGTGTATGCTCGACGTGCAACGAGCCGCGCAGGCGAATGACATCCGCTGCCGTGTAGTTGCGCTTGATGCCTTTCCAGCGAGGGTTTTCTGCCCAATCCTTGGCCAGCAGAGCGGCGGCCTGTTCGCGCGAGGTCATTTCGGATACCTTTTGAAAGTCGTTGAGGAAGGTGACGGCGAGTCCGCTATCCCGGTAAATCGCCAGACAGCAGTATAGTTAGTTTATTGCAGAGCAGCAATGGTCTTATATAAGACTTAGCGACTTAATATATTACGTTCATTTAGTGACTTACGCGCTTAATTTCACATAGTGGGATGAAAACTTTAGGCGTGAAATGTCCCGCTCTTGCAGCGCATCGAACCTGAGATGTCGTGTGGAATCAGTTAAGCACGGTAACGCTGACGACGATGCCGTCGGCATCAGCGTAAAGCTGCTGGCCAGGGACGAAACTGACGCCGCCGAAGCTGACCGGGATGTCGATCTCGCCGGTGTTTCTCTTGATGCTTTTGAGCGGATGCGTGCCGAGCGCGTGAATCCCGATCTTCATGTGGGCAATGGTCTGGGAATCACGAATGCATCCATAGACCAGGACGCCGGCCCAGCCGTTGTCGATGGCGAGCTGTGCCAACTGGTCGCCGACCAGCGCGCAGCGCATGGATCCGCCGCCGTCGATGACCAGCACTCGTCCGTGGCCCTGCTGTTCGACGGCCTTGCGGACGAGGGAGTTGTCCTCGAACACCTTCAGGGTGCTGATGGTCCCATGGAAATTCGATCGCCCCCCGAACGACCTGAAAATGGGCGCGACAACCCGCACCTGGCCAAGGCGAATTTGTTCGTCATGGGCGTCGAGAAGGTCGGTTGTGTGTAATTCCATGGCAGCGTTTCCCATCGCTCGAAAACGCAACGGCGACCAGATAACGGTCGCCGCAGCGTGATTGGTCAAGAAGCGAAGCGCGAATCGTCCGATCAAACGATGTTCTCGGCCACCTCTTCGTATATCAGCTTGACTTTCTGGTCAGCGTCGATATCTATGGTGACCCGCCCGCCGCCGGCGAGGCGGCCGAACAGCAGTTCATCGGCCAGCGCCGAACGAATCGTATCCTGGATCAGACGCGCCATCGGCCGGGCGCCCATCAAGGGATCAAATCCTTGTTCGGCGAGCCACGCCTTGAGGGCATCGGTAAATATTGCTTCGACCTTCTTCTCGTGCAATTGTCCTTCGAGTTGCATCAGGAACTTGTCTACCACGCGCAGGATGATCTCTGCGTCCAGGGCGGCAAACGATATCGTCGCATCCAGGCGATTCCTGAATTCCGGAGTAAACATGCGCTTGATCTCGGCCATTTCGTCACCGGCCTGGCGGGCCGAAGTGAATCCCATCGTGGCCTTCTGGAGAGCCTCCGCGCCCGCGTTGGTGGTCATGATGATCACGACGTTGCGAAAGTCCGCCTTACGGCCGTTGTTGTCGGTCAGGGTTCCGTGATCCATTACTTGCAGGAGGATGTTGAAAACGTCCGGATGCGCTTTCTCGATTTCATCGAGCAGTAGTACGGAGTGCGGCTTCTTGGTCACCGCCTCCGTGAGGAGGCCGCCCTGATCGAAGCCGACATAGCCCGGCGGTGCGCCGATCAACCGGCTCACGGCATGACGTTCCATGTATTCGGACATGTCGAACCGGATCAACTCGACGCCCATGCAATAGGCAAGCTGGCGCGCCACTTCCGTCTTGCCTACGCCGGTGGGACCGCTGAACAGGAAACTTCCGACCGGCTTCTGTGGATTGCCCAGACCAGAACGCGACATCTTGATCGCCCTCGTCAATGCGTCGATCGCCGGATCCTGACCGAAGACGACACTCTTGAGATCGCGGTCGAGATTCTTCAGTGCGCCGCGATCGTCGCTGGAAACGTGCTGCGACGGTATGCGGGCGATCTTGGCGACAATGTCCTCGATTTCGGACTTGCCGATCAGTTTCTTTTGCTTGGACTTCGGCAGGATCCGCTGGGCAGCGCCGGCCTCGTCGATGACATCGATGGCCTTGTCGGGCAGGTGTCGGTCATTGATGTACTTCGCCGACAGTTCGGCAGCGCTGCTGATCGCTGCCGCAGAGTACTTGATCCCGTGGTGTTCTTCGAAGCGCGACTTCAAGCCGCGCAAGATCGACACCGTTTCCTCGATCGAGGGTTCGACGACGTCGATCTTCTGGAATCGACGCGACAGTGCATGGTCCTTCTCGAATACCCCTCGGAATTCCTGGTAGGTGGTCGCGCCGATGCACTTCAGGTTGCCGTTTGACAGCGCCGGCTTGAGCAGGTTCGAGGCGTCGAGTGTACCGCCAGACGCGGCGCCGGCGCCGATCAGGGTGTGTATCTCGTCGATGAACAGGATGGCGTTGGGATTCTCCAGCAGTTGCTTCAGGACGGCCTTGAGACGCTGTTCAAAATCGCCGCGATACTTGGTTCCGGCAAGCAGTGCTCCCATGTCAAGCGCATAGACCGTGGCGCCCGTGAGTATCTCCGGGATCCGCCCGTCGACGATGCGACGCGCGAGTCCTTCGGCGATCGCGGTCTTCCCCACGCCGGCCTCGCCAACCAGCAGCGGATTATTCTTGCGGCGCCTGCAAAGCGTCTGGATGACGCGCTCGAGTTCCCGTTCGCGCCCGATCAGCGGATCGATCTTTCCCATGAGAGACAGCGCATTGAGATTTTGTGCGAAGCTTTCGAGGGCGCCTCCGGAAGCCGGGTTTTCCTGGTCCTGCTCCCCCTGTTCGGCCTCACCGCGGGTGACCGGTTGAGGAGACTTGGTGATGCCGTGGGAAATGAAGTTCACCACATCAAGTCGCGTCACTCCTTGCCGTTGCAGAAAATATACTGCGTGCGAATCCTTTTCGCCGAAGATGGCAACCAGGACATTGGCGCCGGTCACTTCCTTCTTTCCGGAAGACTGGACGTGCAGGATCGCGCGTTGAATCACCCGCTGAAAGCCCAGAGTCGGTTGAGTATCGATCTCGTCGCTGCCCGTAACGGTGGGTGTATGTTCGGCGATGAAGGACGTCAATTCCTTGCGCAGTTCTTCGATGTCGGAGGCGCAGGCCCTCAGGACTTCAGCGGCGGAAGGGTTGTCGAGCAGGGATAGCAGCAAATGCTCGACCGTGATGAATTCGTGACGCTTCTGCCTTGCTTCGACAAACGCCATGTGCAGGCTGACTTCGAGTTCTTGCGCAATCATTTCAATTTTCCTCCATCACGCACGCCAGTGGATGCTGATTCTGGCGGGCAAAAGCGCTGACCTGTTCGACCTTGGTCGCCGCCAGGTCGAGCGGGTAAACGCCGCAAACTCCCTTGCCATCGCGGTGCACCTTGAGCATGACCAGGGTCGCCTGCTCGCGGCTCATGCTGAAAAACTTTTGAAGGACGACCACTACGAAGTCCATCGGCGTGAAATCATCATTCAGTAGCAGCACCTTGTAAAGTCTCGGTGGCTTTGTCTTTCGGCGTTCTGTTTCGAGTACCGCTCCGCTATCGCGGTCCACATGCTTGCGCGTCGCCATAAGGTGATTCTAATGCGATTTATCCATTCTGCAACACTCATGAGAACAGGGGTAAAGCATGCTTAATTGTCAAATTACAAGCGTATAAAAGGGACGATTCGAGAGGGTCACGGTTCCGGAATGAGCGCGATGTTGTTGTGCAGCAACGAAAAAGCTTGACGCCAAGGGATAAAGTGCGTAAAAAGCGGGGCGTGTTTGTCTTTGTCAAGATCTCCGCAATGTCGATAGCCCCGCAGTCCTTCAGTTCCCCGAATCTCCGCTTGGCGTCATCCCCATCTGTAGCGAACTTGCATGTCAAACATGCCCCAGAGTGTCTCTTGACGTTTTGGTTTGTGATTTAACACTTAAGGAATAAGCTTTATGGCACTAGGTACTGTCAAGTGGTTCAACGACGCCAAAGGTTTTGGCTTCATTACGCCGGACGATGGCAGCGAGGATCTCTTCGCCCATTTCTCCGCAATCAATATGCCCGGCTTCAAGTCGCTGAAGGAGGGTGAAAAGGTTTCGTTCGAGGTCGTGCAAGGCCCGAAGGGCAAGCAAGCCTCCAACATACAGAAAGCGTAATCCCGCGTGCTTGCGCAGGATTCAGCCCACCGTGGCGTGCTGCGGTGGGCTTTTTCTCATTGGCGGACAATAAATGAACAGGGACCCGATGGGTCCCTGTTCATTTATTGTCCCGAGCCGGCGATCCCGAATGGACCTGCTTGCAGAAGGACACTGCACCGTCCCTGGTTACATGCGTGCGATCATCGCATCTCCGAAGGCCGAGCAGGAAACCTCCTTGGCGCCGTCCATCAAGCGAGCAAAGTCATAGGTCACGACCTTGCTCATTATCGCGGCTTCCGTGGACTCGATGATCCTGTCGGCGGCCTCGACCCATCCCATGTGGCGTAGCATCATTTCTGCGGAGAGGATCAGCGACCCAGGGTTCACGTAATCCTTGCCCGCGTATTTCGGTGCCGTGCCGTGGGTGGCCTCAAACATCGCGACATCGTCGGAGAGATTCGCGCCCGGGGCGATGCCGATACCGCCCACCTGCGCCGCCAAGGCATCGGAAATGTAGTCGCCGTTCAGATTCAGAGTTGCGATGACATCGTATTCGGCCGGGCGCAACAGGATTTGCTGCAGGAACGCGTCCGCGATCACGTCCTTGATGATGATGCCGTCCGGCAATTTGAGCCAAGGGCCGCCGTCAAGATCCGCGCCGCCGAATTCACGTCTGGCCAGGGCGTAGGCCCAGTCACGGAATCCGCCTTCCGTGAACTTCATGATGTTGCCCTTGTGCACGATCGTCACTGACTTGCGCTTGTTGGTGATGGCGTACCTGATCGCCTGTCTCACCAGCCGCTCCGTACCTTCGCGGGAGACGGGCTTGATGCCGATGCTGGAGGTATTGGGAAAGCGGATCTTGGTGACCCCCATCTCGTCCTTCAGAAACTTGATGAGCTTGCGCGCGTTGTCGCTCTCGGCGAACCACTCGATTCCGGCATAGATATCTTCCGTATTTTCGCGGAAGATCACCATGTTGGTCTTGGCGGGTTCCTTGAGTGGCGAAGGCACACCCTGGAAGTAGCGCACCGGCCGCAAACAGACGTAAAGGTCGAGTTCCTGGCGCAGTGCGACATTGAGGGACCGAATGCCGCCGCCGATCGGAGTGGTCAATGGTCCCTTTATCGAAATTACGTAGTCCTTGACAGCAGTCAGCGTCTCGGTCGGCATCCAGACATCGGGACCATACAGCTTGGTCGCCTTCTCGCCGCAATAGACCTCCATCCAATGGATCTGCCTCTTGCCACCGTAGGCCTTTGCAACCGCCGCATCGACTACCTTCTTCATTACCGGAGTGATGTCGACACCTATGCCGTCACCCTCGATAAACGGGATGATCGGATTATCGGGGACCGGTTGGCCGGAAACGATCTTCTTGCCGCCCTCGGGTACTTTGATCAGCGAAGTGCTCATGCCTGCTCCGTCGTTAGAGGTTGATGAATTTTGAAAGCCAGTCTGGTCCCCCGGGCCGACCAAGCTGCCATCAAACGTCGGAGCGGGTTTTGAATCGAATCAGCCAATGTCGCAGTCTTCTTTCGACAATTATCGCCGAAAATTGGCTCGCCCTCCCGGTTGGTCGTGGAATCGACGGCCGCTGCGACTGCTAGAATCGGGCACGCATCATCTGGCGCAATTCTTCCGGGGAAGACATGGACGTACCCGTCAATCAGAGTGTCGTCGCGAGGAGTATTGCCCTCGCGTTGGTCGAAGGATTCAACAAGCATTATCGGCTCTTTCGGGCATCCTCTGCGTTGGCCAAGACTCGATTCGAAGATGCAGACTGGCACGGCGTCCAGATCGCGGTGCGTGATCGCATCCAGTTCTACGACGACCGGGTCCGGGAAACGGTGAACCGCCTGCACAGCGAGTTGAATGCCGAGTCGCTCACGAACACCGATTGGCAGCAGGCGAAGTTACGTTACATCGGCTTGCTGCTCGATCACAAGCAGCCGGAACTTGCAGAAACGTTCTTCAATTCGGTATTCTGCAAGATTCTTCACCGAACCTATTTTCACAATGACTTCATCTTTGTGAGGCCGGCGATATCCACCGAGTTTATCGCTTCCGATCCGCCCGCCTATCGCAGCTACTATCCGAACAAGGTTGGTCTCACTGCGGCAATTCGCCAGATCCTGTTGGATTTCGGTTGGCTGCGGCCATTCGACGATCTTGATCGGGACGTAGCCTCGATTCGTCAGGCCATCGAGAGACATCTGGGAGCGTTGCCGGATGCCGACTACAACTTCCAGATCCAGGTGCTGCACTCGCCGTTCTATCGCAACAAGGGTGCCTATGTCGTCGGCAAGGCGATCAATGGCGCCACCGAGTACCCGTTCGCCGTTCCGGTATTGCATGGGCAATCCGGCAAGCTTTACGTCGACACCATCCTGCTCGATGTCTGGCGCATCAGCATGCTTTTTTCGCTGTCACGCGCCTATTTCATGGTCGACATGGAAGTACCGTCGGCGTATGTGCAATTCCTGCTCAGCATCATGCCTGGCAAGCTGCAATCGGAGCTTTACACCATGCTGGGTCTGGGAAAGCAGGGCAAGACCATGTTCTTCCGGGACTTGATCCACCACCTCCGCCATTCGCAGGATCAGTTCGTGGTCGCGCCCGGGATACCTGGCCTCGTCATGATGGTGTTTACCCTACCGTCCTACCCGTATGTTTTCAAGCTCATCCGAGACGTGTTCGGTGTATCGAAGGACGTGGATCACGCGACGGTCAGGCGCAAGTACCAGCTTGTCAAGCAGGTCGATCGTGTCGGCCGCATGGCCGATACGCTGGAGTTTTCCAACGCCGCGCTGCCCAAGGCGAGGTTTTCACGGGCGTTGTTGGACGAACTGCTTGAGAAGGTCCCTTCGCTGATTGAGGAGGACCGGGATGACCTCATCATCAAGCATCTGTATATCGAGCGACGCATGGAACCGCTCAACATGTACCTGGAGAAGGCGGAGCGCGAGAACCGTCTGGCCGACATCGACAAGGTGGTGCGCGAGTATGGCAATGCCATCCGTGAACTGGCCATCGCCAACATCTTTCCGGGCGACATGCTGTGGAAGAATTTCGGCGTCACCCGCTACGGCCGGGTGGTGTTCTACGACTATGACGAAATCGAATACATGACCGACTGTGGCTTCCGCAAGATTCCGCCCGCACCTTATCCGGAAATGGAAATGTCGGGTGAGGCCTGGTACTCGGTGGCGCGAACCGATGTGTTCCCCGAGGAACTGGCATCCTTCCTGCTGACCTCCCCGGTGATTCGAGCAGCGTTCATGAAGTATCACGCCGATCTGCTGGACACCGATTTCTGGCAGGCTGCCCAGGCAGAAAGACGCCGCGGTTCGATCCAGGATTTCTTTCCCTACGACAAATCCCTTAGGTTCGGCAATGGCGGGGACGTGGAAACCGTCGCCAGGTGAGCCGTCGTTGAGCCGAATTCTTCTGTTCAACAAGCCTTACGGGGTCTTGAGTCAATTCACCGCATCGGATGGTCGACCGACCCTCAAAGATTATGTTCCGCACGAGGGGATCTATGCGGCCGGCCGGCTTGACGGCGACAGCGAAGGTTTGTTGCTGTTGACCGACGACGGTCGCCTGCAGCAACGCGTTGCCGACCCACGTTTCAAACTGCCGAAGATCTACTGGGCCCAAGTGGAGGGCATTCCCGATCCGGCAGCGCGTTACACGATGTCTTGCGGCCTCGATCTTGGCGATTTCAGGTCGCAACCATGCAGCGTAAGAGCAATGGAGGAGCCGGAAGGGTTGTGGTCCAGAAATCCGCCGATTCGCCAGCGCAAGGCTATCCCGACGGCCTGGCTCGAAATTGAGTTGCGAGAAGGAAAGAACCGCCAAGTCCGGCGCATGACCGCCAAGGTGGGCTACCCCACCCTGCGCTTGATCCGCTGGGCGATCGGATCCTGGAGCCTGGCGGGGCTAGCTCCCGGAGCCTGGCGCCAAGTAGCTTAGAAATCAACATTGAATGTCAACTCTCGCACGGATGGCGCGTTATTGCCCATGACACCAGTTTCCCACCCGTAGTGTCAAAGGCAACCACCAATCTCGAAAGGATCCAAAATGAACAAACTTCTGACCGCGTTGATTGTTACCGCATTTGCCGCAACCTCTGCCATTGCAGCCGATGCGGCCAAGCCTGCTGCTGCGCCTGCTGCGGCCGCCGCTCCGGCTGCCAAGCCAGCTGCCGAGGCCCCCAAGGCTGAAGCCGCCGCCAAGCCCGCCAAGAAGGCCAAGAAGGCCAAGAAAGCCAAGAAAGCTGAAGCAGCAAAGTAATTGATGCAGGGAGGGCGGGGCGACCTGCCCTCTTGTTTTTCGGTTGGTCTCCGAGCAGTACTTGCGTTATAATCTTTGCGGCCATTCAAAAATCGGTCTTATTTAAATCATCCACTTAAGAGG
>Ga0163199_1001766_pt1 | contig 13353 bp, 13 predicted proteins | sample PL_2010_150m_FD_113537 | JGI IMG/M metagenome (GOLD analysis project Ga0163199, IMG submission 113537) | Freshwater microbial communities from Powell Lake, British Columbia, Canada to study Microbial Dark Matter (Phase II) - PL_2010_150m | ecosystem: Environmental > Aquatic > Freshwater > Lake ... | reverse complement strand
CATCACGCTCATGGAAATCCGCCTGGCCATGGCACTCGGCGGCAAGGCATTCGCCACGATGACCGGTGATGTCTCGTCCGTTCAGGCCGCGGTTTCGGCCGCCCGCACGGTGATCGCCGAGGCCGGCGTGCTTGTGAACGCCGTGGTGATCCCGCGACCGCACCCCGATGTCTATCGCGAGGTCATCTAGAGCGGTTCAAGTAAAGTTGTAGCCACGGCGCTCTGTCGCCGTGTTGTTCATTCGCCCCGACAGAGCGGGGCGGCTACAACGATTCCTCTGGAAAACACGGCTAGATCCGCAAGCTGGATTCGCGATCAGACGGCGCAGGCGCCGAATGCCGCTTCAGGCGTGGGATTCAGGACAGCCTGTTCCAGATCTTCCAGGACGATCGAGATCGGAAGCTGGATCACGTGCCGGCAGTAGGCGGTTTCTGTCGAATCGAACGATCCGTTCTCGAAATATTTGTTTGCCGGGGCTCCTCCTCCGCAAAGATGAAAAAACCGGCATTCACGGCGGCACTTTTCCACTCCCGCCCGGGTGTCGTTCATGACTGCGAGAAACTGCCGGTTCGAGAGAGCTGTTTCCAAACCTCCTTCACGGAATGAGCCGAAGGCAAAGGTTCCGTATTCCGTCGTCGGGAGGCCGAGCATTTCGGGTGAAAACGTGGAGAAATTCCCCTGCCAGTCCACGTTCAGGATGCCGAACGGCCTCACCTGTTCGTTCTCGTAAATGAACTCCTGCGAGGCGGCCTCGCGGTTGCAGAGGATCCGTTGGAGCGCAAAATCGAATTCGCGGATCCGGACCTCTCCGCCGGAGGCCTTCTGGCGCTCGAACATCCGGCGGAAAAATGACTCGACGCGCGGGTTGCTCCCGATGCCGAGCGAACTCGATGTGTGGATGCCTTCCTGTTCCTCGATGTTGAATCCGAACCGGACGATCCCGTTGCCGGCAAAAAAGTCATAGATTTCATCCGCGTGGTCGAGCGAGTCGCCGGTCACGACCGCGATGACGTGGAAGCCGATCCCGTGCGCTCGCAAAAGTTCCACCCCGCGCATCGTGCGCTCGTGGGTCCCTTTTCCCTGGCGGGTCTTCCGGTGGGCATCATGGATCGCCGCCGGTCCGTCAATGCTCAACCCGAGGCAAATGCCGGTTTCCTTGATGAATTCACACCACTTTTCATCAATCAGGGTCCCGTTGCTCTGGAACGAATGGATAATTTTAAGATCCGGCGGAGCTTCGGATTGGATGAGATCGAAAGCGCTGCGATACCACTCGATCGGGACAGCCATCGGTTCACCCGCATGCCAGACGAATGTGAGGGATTCCCTCACGAGATCGGTTGCGAAGATCCCGGAAACGACCGACCGGAGGGTTTCCCCGCTCATGCGATGCGTCTCTGAGCGGGAAGGAAGGTAGCAGTAGTCGCAGTCGAGATTGCAGAACGGAGAGGGCTGAAGCACCGCCAGCTTCAGCCACTCCTCACGACAAGCGCCCCCCGGTGGAGGGAGATCCGCCGGGTTTGCCGTCTCCAGAATTTGGAGACCGGAGTCCAATTAGAAGTTGTGCCAGTTGCCCCAGCCGCCGTTGTGCCAGCCGTTGTGCCAGTTGTGCCAGCCGCCGCCGTTGCCCCAGGCGTTTCTCCACCACATCATGCCGGCATTGGCCTGACCGGTGCTTTGGCCGGGCTTGAGGGTATTTGGCGTCTCAAGGGCCTCGCGGACCTTGGCGACACGCAGGTCCACTTGGGATTCGCCGGAAGCAGTGGCGGGGACCGCCGCCGCCTGCGAGGTTTGGTTGGCGGCCAGAGCAATGGCTCCGCCGAGCATCAGGGTCTTGAGGTGGCTTGTGAACGTGTGTTTCATGGTTTTCCTTGGATGAGTTGCTGGGCGGCCGTTTGTTCCGAGGCGGATTGCCCCGCGAGGACGGCGTCGTGGATTTTCAGATCGAACAGGAACGCACTCCCGTCGCCGGTCGACTGGTTCAAATCAAAGAGGGCTCCGTTTTTCTTTGCGATCCATACCGTGCTCGGGCCCTCGTCCGTGGAATTCTCGCCGGTGCCGAAGGCGTTGACCAAAATGTTCTTGAGAGCCAGCGAATCCTGCCCGTCGTTCGTGTGGAATGCGACGCCGTAAAATTTTCCCTCAAAAACGTAGTAGATGACTGCCTCCAGCAGCGCCGGTCCCACCAGCAATTTTTCCCCGGTCTTTTTGTAGAGTTTCAAAGCGCCGCGGTCCTGCTCCAATACAAACCCCTTGGCGGAAAACTCCGCTCCGAAGGTCACCCCGCCGAACCCCGGAACTTTGTCAAGGTTTGCCATCTTCGCATGGTCAGCCTCTTCGTCATACTTCGCCTCTTGGGCGCCGGGAGCGGCAGGTTCCTGTGAAAAAACCGGCGACATTGAGAAAGCGCCTACCGAAACGACTACAATCCGCTTGATGGTAGAAATCATGATCTGGATCAAATATTCCAGACCGGCAGATGTTGCAACAGAAATTTTTTTGAGCGTCAGTTTTGTGACAAATCAATCCCGCGCGAGCATTTCGCGGAGCGAGGCGAAGGACGCCGAGATGTCCTCCTCTTCGACGGGCTTGTTCATGATCTCGTGGTAGCCTTCGACCAGAACCCCCTCGCCTTCGATTTCCTTGAGGAACGGGCTCGGGCGGCAATACATGGCGCTCCCGAATTTGGTGCGGTTCACGCAGTGGGTGATCGTGAGGGATTTCATCGCGCGGGTGATGCCGACATAAAACAGGCGGCGCTCCTCGTCGACCGTCCCCTCGGATTTCGAGCGTTCGTGCGGGATGAGGCCGTCCTCGGCACCGACGAGAAAAACGTGGGGAAATTCGAGGCCCTTGGCAGCGTGGAGGGTGATGAGCGTCACTCCCTTCGCATCGTCTTTTTTATCTTCGTCGCGCTCGCGGTCGAGGGTCATCTCGTCGAGGAATCCCTGGAGACCGGATTTCGAGCGCTTCTGGTGCTCAGCGAGCGTGCGGAGAACTTCTTTCGCTCCGCCCTCCCGGTTGAGTTCCTCCTCCGGGGTTTTGCAGGAACGCTTTAGATCCTCGAAGTAGCCGGATTCAGTGAGAAAATGGGAGACGAGGTCGGCCGCGTCGGCGCCCGGGGTGAGCAGGTGGATGCGGGTGGCCGCGAGATCTTCGGAAAACCGGCGGATCGCCTCGGCGGTCTTGCGTGAGACCTGCTCGGCGAATTCCGGCGCGGTCAGTGTTTCAAAGAGGCTGTTGTGGGCCTTCGCGCTGTGTTCCAGCGCGAGTTCCACCGTCGTGGGGCCGATTCCACGCGGAGGGGTGTTGATGATTCGCAAGAGAGCCACATCATCGGAGGGGTTGAGCAGGCACGTCATCGTTGCGAGGATGTCCTTGACCTCGCGCCGGTCGAAAAAGCTTTTGCCTCCGACAAGCCGGTAGGGGACGCGCTGGCGGCGGAGGGTTTCCTCCAGCACGCGCGACTGGGCGTTCATCCGGTAGGCGATCGCGAAGTGCTCCCACGGGAGATTGCTGCCCGCACGGATTGCGCCGATCTCATTCACCACGAACTCCGCCTCCTTTTTGTCGTCCGGGACGCAGACGACATGGACCGGATCGCCTCCCTCCTGCGGGCTCCAGAGGTTTTTTCCGCGCCGGCGCGGGTTGTTTTTGATCAGGCGGTTCGCCGCGCCGAGGATGGCGTTCGTGCTCCGGTAATTCTGCTCGAGGCGGATGATCTCCGGATTCCGGAAATGCTTTTCAAATTCGAGGATGTTCGAGACCTCGGCCCCGCGCCAGCCATAGATGCTCTGGTCGTCGTCCCCGACAACGCAGACGTTCGGCGGGTCGTTTGAAGCCAGCAGGCTCACGAGCCGGAGCTGGAGGTTGTTGGTGTCCTGGAATTCATCCACCAGCATGTGGCGGAATCTGGAGCGCCATTTTTCGCGGACCGCCGGGTGCTCGGTGAGCAGGTTGACCGCCTGGATGAGGAGGTCGTCAAAATCCATCGCGTTGAGCGCGCGGAGTTCGCGGTCGTAGCGGGCATAGACCGCTCCAATGACGGTCTCCTCGTCGCGGGGCGCGGCCCAGCCGTTGTTCTTCGCCTTGCTGATCATGCTTTGCGCGAGTCCCGGATCCAGTTTCTCGTCGCGCGCGGTAACCCGGTTGATGATCTTTTTGATGAGCCCGAGTTGGTCGCCCTGATCGAAGATGCTGAAGTTGTTTTTGTAGCCGAGCTTGTCGGCATCCGTGCGCAGGATTCTCACGCAGAGCGCATGGAACGTGCTCGCTGTGATCTCGGAGGCCTTTTCGGAGTCGAGCATCCCGGCGATGCGCCCCTTCATTTCCCGCGCGGCCTTGTTCGTGAACGTGACCGCGAGGATGCCGGAGGGAGGGACACCCTGGGAGACAAGCCAGGTGATCCGCGCGACAATCGTCCGGGTTTTTCCAGTGCCCGCTCCCGCGAGGATGAGGAGGGGTCCGTTCTCGTGGGTGGCGGCGCGCTGCTGTTCGGGATTCAGATCCCACAGCCGGAACTTGCTCACGGAAGATCTCCCGCTGCAAACCGGGCCACGACCGCGGGATAAATCCGGTGCTCCTCGATCTGGATGCGCGCATGCAGCAACGCCGGCGTGTCGCCGGGAAGGACCGGCACCTCCGCCTGCGCGATAATCTCCCCGGTGTCCATCCCCGCATCCACAAAATGAACCGTGCAGCCGGATTTTTCCACCCCCGCCGCCAAAGCCTGACTCCAGGCCTCGAGCCCGGGGAACGCGGGCAGGAGCGACGGGTGGATATTGATCACCCGTCGCGGGAAAGCCTCCAGCAGCGGCTGCTTCACCATTCGCATGTAGCCGGCCAGCACGACCAGTTCGACCCCCGCATCGCGAAGCCTCCGCACGACATCCGTCTCAATCTCGGGAGACAGCTTCGTGCAGAACCTCGGCTCGCGGATCACATGCGCCGGGATCCCCGCGCCACGGGCCAGATCCAGGATCCCCGCCCCCTCGACATCGGCCATGACGATCACCGGTTCGGCATCCAGCCGGCCCGCCTCGATCTCCGAGAGGATCGCGCGGAAATTCGACCCCTTCCCGGACCCCAGAACTCCGATTTTCAATTTTGCCATGACAGATGGAATCATGCACGCCATCGCGGTCGTGGCAAGCAGGGGAAAATTCTTTGCACCGGCAGCCCACCGGGTATTTCTTTTTGATGCAGCTGCGATTGGGAGGATTCGACGAGGAGATATTTTCGTCTTCAACAAAAGTCGAAACCACCCGGCATTTTTTCGGGGCAACCGGCGTCTCTGTTCACGAAGGCGAGTTCTGGACGGCCAAGCAAAGGGACGGGCATTCGATCCATGAGGTATCCTACCGCGCGTGCTACAAGCCACAGCTCCCGGAATATTTTCTGAAACGTCACGCGAAGCCAGGCAGCGTGGTCTTCGATCCTTTTCTCGGTCGCGGGACGACTCTCATCGAAGCCCGCCTTGCCGGCTGCCGGGTAGTGGGCAGCGACGCGAACCCCCTTTCGATCCGGCTTGCCAGTTCGCGTCTCCGTCCTCCTGCCTCCGGCGAGATCAAAAGCCGCCTCGACTCGGTGGTGCTCAGTCCGGAAGCGACGGCTCCGGACGGGCTGCTGGAGTTTTTCCATCCGGACACGTTGGGTGAAATCCTCGGCTGGATGGAATACTTCCGAAGCCGCCGCGATCAGGGCCTCATGGATAAGGTGGACGAGTGGATCGAGATGGTTGCCGCGAACCGGCTCACCGGACACTCGAACGGGTTTTTCTCGGTTTATACCCTGCCGCCCAACCAAGCGGTTTCGATTGATCGTCAGAAAAAAATCAATGCCAAGCTGAAGCAGCGCCCGGAATACCGGAACACCCGGCTCCTAATCTGGAAAAAAACCCGTTCGCTTTTCCGGGATCCGCTGCCCTCCGGATATGGCGATCACGAACCATTGCTGTTCCAGGCTTCCGCCGATTCGATTCCCCAAGTCGTGTCAAACAGCGTGGATCTAGTGGTCACATCGCCGCCATTTTTAAACGAGGTGGACTACCTGCAGGACAACTGGATGAGGATGTGGTTTTGCGGGATCTCACTGGAAAAGAATTCGCTTTGGCAGATCCGGTCGATTCCCGACTGGACGTCGCGTATGGAGGCCACCCTGCGCGAGCTCGGAAGAGTTCTCAAGAGCGGTGGAGTGATTGCTTTCGAAGTCGGGGAAGTGCGCAAGGGAACCGTTCGTCTGGAACTGGAAATCGCGGAAGCCGGCATCCGAGCGGGTCTTACCCCGGATCACATCCTCATCAACTCCCAATCCTTCACAAAAACCTCAAACTGCTGGGGCGTGGACAACAACAAGCGCGGAACGAACTCCAACCGGATCGTCGTATTCCGAAAGTAGCTGTCCGTGCGGACAGCCTCAGACGAGCTGCTTGATCGCTGTCGTGAGATAGACCGCTTCCGGGTGCTTGCCGCGGTATTTTGTGATCTCCTTTTTTGCGATGACGCGGAATCCGAAGCGTTCGAGCACCTTTGCGCCGCGCCGGGATTCAAATGTCACCATCTGGCCGAAGACGGCCTTCTCGCCGCAGGATTTCAGGTAGTCGAAATACGCGTTGAGCATCACGTGGGTTCCGGCAAAGCTCTGCGCCTCGGGCAGGACATTGAAATGAAAATGGGCCGTTTTGCGCGGGGCGGCCGGCACCTCGCGCCAGGAATTTTTCAGGATCCAGTGGATGAACTCGCGGGTCGCCCGGTTGTAGCGCGGGTAGCGTCTCAGGCCGGTAGCAAAGAGCTGGAGGTTGTGGAAAAAGCTGTGCCATTGCTGGCGGAGCGGACGCCTGGAGCCGAGGAGATACCCCTTCACCACGCCGTCCTGCTCGAGGACAAACGACGATTCCGGCTCGACGTCGGTGTAGTAGGCGGTCAGGTAGTCGGAAAACAGGTCGCGGTCCTCGAAGATAGGATCGATCGGTTTCCCGAGGAAGCCCGTCTCACAGCAAAGCCTCCGCACCGCATCGCGGTCGCGGGGTTCGTAAGGTCGCACGGATATTCCAGGAGGCAGGGCCACGGGAAATGTTCTAAGTGCGATCCGGCTTTTCCACAAGCCCAACCGACCCCGTCAGGAGCCCGAGCCCAACGGAAGCAATAGTGTGGTGCCATCGCGCTGCGCTATCGCTTCAAATGGTTTTCAGATTGAATGCGAAAATGCATCGGACAGAGTGGGTGCGTGAGATTTCTTTTGTTCACTGCAATCTTCGCCACCTCGCTTTGCGCATCCGCCGCATGGGAGGTGAATCAATCCCGTGTTTCGGGAAACCTTCCGAAGGGTGGCGTGGTGCGCGAGGCGCAGCTTTCAGGCGATGGTGTGACCGCACGGGTCACAGCCATCGTTTTTTCCTCAAAATCCTACGCGATGCATGTGGTAGACAGCCCGGCGCCCGGGACGACGAAACTGGCCGGAGTGCTGGCTGCGGCGGGATGCGTGGCGGGCGTCAACGGGGGATATTTTCAGGACGATTTCCGTCCGGTCGGGCTCATGATTGCGAATGGGCGCCAGGTTCATGCGTTCGAGAAGGCAAAGCTTCTTTCCGGCATCCTGGCGGTGAGAGGATCCCGGATCGAGATCGTGCGCCCGTCGCATTTTCAGAATCCGGGTGATGTCCGCGAGGCGATCCAGTGCGGTCCGATGCTCGTGGAGGGCGGGCAGCCGGTTGCGGGGCTGAATTCCGAGCGCTCCGCCCGCAGGACTGTGGTCGCGACCGATGGGCGCGGCCAGTGGGCTTTGATCTACATGACCTCGGTGACATTGGCTGATGCCGCGCGCATTCTCACGAATCCAAGTGTTCTGGGGGACTGGGTTCCTACCACCGCGCTCAACCTCGACGGAGGATCCTCCAGCGGGCTTTGGGCGGCATCCACTCCCGATGAGGTCTCGCGCCCGGAACTCGGGCATGTCCGGAACTACATCGGCATTGCTCCGAAGTAGGAGATCAATCGAACTTCAGCCTGTCTTCTTCGACCACGATGCGCAGGGCCCCATCCGAGCGCGAGCGCAGGACGGTTTTCCACAGATCCGCGTCGGAGATCGAGCGGAATGAAACGGCATCCGGGCGCGGTTTGAGGAACCGCCGGAGCGATCCGCGCCATGCCGCACGGTCGACCGGGTTGGCCCGGGGGTTCCAGTTTTGGAATGGAAAATTTCCGCGATGCATGAGAGTCGACCCCTCGGCGATCGCCTGGATCCGCACGATGTCGGCTTTGTCCATTGGCTCCCAAACCAGGACGATTCTCGGATCCTCGCTGGCGATCCGGGATTTTTTTACGAAGGGCATGTCTGGTGCCGGGAGGAATGCCTTCCGGGTTTCGGCGGGTGCCATCGTCATCGCCGGGAGGGAGTGCTTCAACGAGGTGGCGGGGTCGTAGCCGTCCGAGAAGGCAACGAAGCAGGTCGGAGCGCATCCTGTCAGAGCAACCAGCAGCAGCATCGTGAGCGAACGCATCCGGATTCCAAATTGTCACGGCGTGGAATCCGCGTAAAGTCCGCTCATGCAGCGCAGATGGATTTTACCGCCTCCCGCCGACCCCCTCGTGGCCGGCCGGCTGCTCAGGGAGCTGGATGTCCCGGTGTTTCTCGCTTCTCTGCTTGCAAGACGGGGGTTTTCGGACATCCCGTCGGCTGCGGAGTATTTGAACCCGAAAATGCGATCGCTTGCCGCGCCGGAACTGCTCCCTGAAATGTCCCTGGCCGCAGAGCGCGTGCTCGCTGCGGTGAAGTCGCGCGAGAGGATCGTTCTTTACGGGGATTACGATGTGGATGGCATCACGTCGCTGGCCATCCTTGCGCGGGCGTTGAAGGCATTCGGCGCGGCGGCGGAGTGCTTCCTTCCTCATCGCGTCGAGGAAGGATACGGGCTGAGCGCGGCGGGCGTGGAGCGCTGCTGCGAAATGCACAACCCGCAGATCCTGTTGGCGGTGGACTGCGGGACGACTTCGGTGAAGGAAATCGCTTCGCTGCGGGCGCGCGGTGTGGACGTCGTGGTCCTCGACCACCATGAGCCCGGGCCGGAGCGTCCGGATTGCACCGCCCTCGTCAACCCGAAATGCGGCGCGGATTTCCATTCCCTCTGCAGTGCCGGGATTGCCTTCAAACTCGTCCATGCGATGCTAAAGCGCTCGCCCGTTGAGGGGCTCGATCTCAAGGAATATCTCGAGCTCGTCGCGCTCGCCACCGTCGCCGACCTTGTGCCGCTCATCGGGGAAAACCGGACCTTCGTGAGGCACGGCCTCCGGCAGATGGCTTCAACCCGCTGGCCGGGAATCGCAGCGCTCATGCAGGTTTCCGGGGTCACCTCTCCTGTGCGCGGCAGCGATGTCGGGTTCCGCCTCGGGCCCCGGATCAACGCTGCGGGGCGGCTCGGGCCCGCACAGGAAGCACTGAGGCTTTTGCTCACCGACGATCCCGCCGAGGCCGGCCGGCTTGCCGCCGGTCTCGACGCCCACAACCGCGAGCGCCAGGGGGTCGAGCGTTCGGTTTCGCTGCAGGCTGAAGAGTGGGTCGAAAAAAATTACGAGGCCGGGCGCGACACGACGATCGTGGCCGGGCGCAGGGACTGGCATGTCGGGGTCCTTGGCGTCGTGGCCTCGCGGGTGATGCGCCGCCATCACCGTCCGACATTCATCGTCGGGTTCGATGATTCGGGCGCGGGGAAAGGCAGCGGGCGCAGCATCGAGGGGCTCCCGCTCGTGGACCTCCTGCGCCAGTGCTCGCAGCATCTCGAAAAATTCGGCGGCCACGACATGGCGGCCGGGGTCAGCTTGAATGAAGAGTCGTTTCCTGCATTCCGCGAGGCCTTTGAACAGGCTGCGCGCACGATGGCCAACGAGGAACTCCTGACTCCCCGCATGCATCTCGATGCCGAAATCGAACTTCACGATCTCGATGTGTCCCTGCTCGAGGCTCAGGACCTCATCGAACCGTTTGGCGCCGCCAACCAGCAGCCCGTTTTTTTCACGCGCGCGGTCACCCCCGCCTCCACTCCCCGGACAATGAAGGAGAAACACCTGAAGATCGAATTTCTCGCCGGTCGGCGCCGGGTGCCGGCCGTCTTTTTCAATGCCGCCGTGGACGACCTTCCCCGTCCTCCATGGGATGTGGCCTACACGCTGGACTGGAATACATGGCAGGGCCGCACCGAGGCGCAGATGCGGATTGTGGACCTGCGGAGGTCCGCTTGATCATTACTTCTTCAATAGCCTGCGGATTCGATTTCTGCGCAGTGGACTGATCAGCCACCCAGCGCGACGGTGAGTGCCACCAGAACAGCTCCCAGCAGGACCATTGCGATTCCAATCCTGACCGGCCGTCGACCCGTCATGCGTCCGAAGGCAAAGCCGCAGAAAAACAACATCGCAATGGCGACGGCATTGGAGACGCGCAGGGCAGGCCCCGCATGTTGCATGAAAAGGAACGGCAGAGCCACCGGAATCGTGGAGAAGAACACCAGCACCGCAACGCCTGTGGCACCCAGCCAGTCGTCCCGGCGCAGGTATGCGCGCGCAGGCGGTTCGGGCAGTTGCTGTAAACGCTGGTGCAGCGTTTCGAATTCCTCCTGGCGCAGGACAGAAGCAACCACCGTAGGAATGGCATCCGCTATCAGACGTGTTGCCTCCCGGGAGGATTTGCTGCCGCGCACCGCCCTCAATGTCGCCAGGCCACGGCCTTTGTCCGCAAGGCATCCCATGAGATAGAACACCCCGTCAATGATCCCCCAGGCCAGATTGCATCCGAGTGCGCCGACCAGCATCACCCGCACATCATCGCGTCCGGCCGTGGCCACGCTGAGCGAGCCGGTGAAAGAGAGAACCATGATCAGCCCGAACAAAACCTCGGAGACACGGTCGATCGGATCGAGGACGCGCTTGGAAGATTTCATCGAATCCATTTTGTTTGTTTTCAGCCCGCGATCATGGAGAGGGCGAAGGCGCAGAGAAATCCGGCTGCTGTGATGAGCCCGGTCAGATTATGTTCTCCCTCGAATGCTTCGGGCAGCATCGTGTCCGCGATCATTGCGAGGATGGCTCCCGCCGCGATGGCGGTGGTGGCTGCCCGCGCTTCGTGCGAGAAGCAGTCGAAGACGCTGTAGCCGGCCAGTGCCGCCAGTCCCGAGACAATTGCGATCGTCCCCCAGATTCCGAAGATGAATGCGGCGGATCGTCCGCTGCGCTTCATTCCCGCCGAGCTGGAGAGGCCTTCCGGGATGTTGGAGATAAAGATGGCAGCGACAGTCACCAGGCTGACTCCGGTTCCGGCCAGCATGCTCAAGCCGATCGCAATGGATTCCGGAATGCCATCGATCAGGGCTCCCACGGCAATGGCCATGCCGCTGCCTGCGGCTTCCCCGCTTGAAGAGTGCTGGACTTTTGAGCGCTTGCGATGCTTCGCTCCATAGAAACTCAGCCCCCAGTTTGCGGCGCTGTAAACCAGCGCTCCGGCGGCAAATCCGATCGTGGTCGCGAGGAGGCCACCCTCCTTGAAAGCCTCCTCCATGAGTTCAAAGCACAAGGCGGAAATGAGGACGCCGGCACCGAATGCCATGATGCCCGCGATCCGACGATGCGACAACTCGACCCGATAGCCGATCGCGGCCCCGATCAACAGCGCCCCGCCGGAGAACAGCCCCCAAAATCCTGCCTGCAACCAGACCGGTATCATGCGGCCTCCTGTATGCGTTTTGTGGTTTTCATAAATTCATCAGTTTGTCAGCGGGATGCCGTCAGCGGCTTCGGCGGGAAATACGCCGTCAGAACATGGAACGCACCGATGGCCCGGACAGCCAACGAGCGGAGCCCGGGAAACCTTGGCTGTGAGGGGTCTCATTTGATCGTGTCAATGAGTGCGGAGGCAGGAGGTAAAGCGTCATGGCAAAAATGAAATAGACCACCAACACTCTGCCAACAGCAGTCGTGCGGGGAGAAGTTTAAGAAACATCAGGAGATTTTTTCAGGGGAAACTTCTTCACCGCTTTGCGCTTTGCCCGCAACGGAATCAGACTGCAATCTGGTCTGGGGATTACAATCTTAAACGATCCCTCAAAAGTTTGGTGCTGCTTTTCCTGTTGGGATCGCCTATTGGCTCGTAGCCTGATGAAACGACTCGCGATTCTGATCCTGGTTCTGACTGCAGTCCCCTTCACTGGATGCTCGCCCTCGGGTGTTGCCTCCCGTCAACAGGCGATCAACTCCGCCCAGGCTGGAGTCCTGAACAACCGCTCCACCCGGATCCAAGCCCGCGACGAGCGGATGAACGCCTCCCGCGAAGTCTGGATGCAGTGACCCCTCCGGACATGCCCCTTGCGATGGCCTCTGACTCTGTGAACCTTCCCCAAAACAAAACCAAGATCGTCGCCACGATCGGTCCCGCATCGGATTCGCAGGAGATGCTCGAGCGGCTGATCCGGGCGGGGATGAACGTCGCACGGCTCAATTTTTCGCACGGCGATTTCACCGACCACGCCGAACGGATCGCCCGCATCCGCGCCGCGGAAAAGGCCGCCGGCCGTCGGGTGGCCATCATGGCCGATCTTCCCGGACCGAAGATGCGGGTCGGCAAGATCGATCCGGAGCCGGTCTATCTTGTGCCGGGGGATTCGTTCGTGCTGACCAGCGAGGAAATTGTCGGCAGCGCGCGGCGGGTCTCGATGAGCTTTGATCCACTGCCCCGGGTGGTGAAACCCGGCAACCGGCTTTTCCTCAACGACGGTCTCGTGCAGCTTTTGGTCGAGCACACCGAGGGAAACGATGTTCACTGCAAGGTGGCTGTTGGCGGCGAACTGCGGTCCCGGAAGGGACTCAATCTTCCCGGCATCGATCTGGGCATTGGCGCGTTTACCGATCACGACCGGGCGTGTCTGGAATTCGCGCTGAAGCACGGCGTGGACGCGGTGAGCCAGTCGTTCGTGGAGACGGCGGCTGACATCGAGGCCGTTCGCGTCGCTGCATCCGCGCTCGGCAAACACCCGTTCATTATCGCGAAGATCGAACGCTCCGATGCGCTGGACCATATCGACGAGATCCTGAAGGCGGCCGACGGCATCATGGTGGCGCGCGGGGATCTGGGGGTTGAAGTTCCGATCGAAGAGATCGCCGTGATTCAAAAGCGCCTCATCGCCAAAGCCAACGATGTCGGCAAGCCGGTCATCACCGCCACCCAGATGCTCGAATCCATGACTGCGAGCAGGCTGCCCACGCGCGCCGAGGCGACGGATGTAGCCAACGCGATCTTGGACGGCACCGATTGCATCATGCTCTCCGCCGAATCGGCCATGGGCAAATATCCCGAGGAGGCCGTGTCCATGCT
>Ga0163199_1001765_pt1 | contig 13355 bp, 12 predicted proteins | sample PL_2010_150m_FD_113537 | JGI IMG/M metagenome (GOLD analysis project Ga0163199, IMG submission 113537) | Freshwater microbial communities from Powell Lake, British Columbia, Canada to study Microbial Dark Matter (Phase II) - PL_2010_150m | ecosystem: Environmental > Aquatic > Freshwater > Lake ... | reverse complement strand
GTGTAGTGATATACATAAACTGCGAGGTGGTAGATACTCAATACAGGTTGCTTGCGTCTCTTGCCAGGCATTTTGATAAAGAGATCCCCATGACCGGTTGGCCGACAGATCAGGTTTACACAGAATTCAAGAACGCCCTGGACTCTGAAAAGCGTATTGCAATAATTATAATGGACGAGGTTGACAAGCTTGTGGATAAGGGGGATGATGTATTATACAATCTCACAAGGATAAATTCAGACCTCAAAAAGGCAAAGGTAAGCCTTATAGGTATTACAAATGATCTAAAATTCACGGAATTCCTTGACCCCAGGGTAAAAAGTTCTCTTGGGGAAGAGGAGATCATATTCCCCCCATACGATGCAAACCAGCTCAGGGACATATTGCAGGAGAGAGCTAAAACGGCTTTCAAACCAGGTGTTCTTGAGGAAACCGTTATCCCACTCTGCGCTGCTTACGCTGCACAGGAACATGGAGACGCAAGAAGAGCTCTTGATCTCTTACGCGTTTCAGGGGAACTTTCGGAGCGCTCAAAATCAGCTAAAGTCCTTGAAATACACGTGAGGCAGGCGCAGGACAAAATAGAGACTGACAGGGTCGTTGAAGTGGTAAAGACCCTCCCCACACAGTCGAAGCTCGTTCTGCTAAGCGCTGTCATGTTAAACAATGTCGGTGACAGCAACATCACAACAGGTGAGGTATATAACATCTACAAGCAGATGTGCCGTATTATTGGGATTGACATACTTACTCAGCGGCGTGTGACAGACCTGATCTCAGAGCTGGATATGCTTGGCATTCTCAATGCCACAGTGGTAAGTAAAGGCAGGTATGGCAGGACAAAAGAAATTGCATTGAGCGTCCCGACCGAAAGCACAAGCAGAGTGCTTTTTGAGGACTACAGGTTAAAACAGCTTGAAGGGTTCAAACCCCCCAACCAGACAAAACTGTATGCTTAATTTTGAAAGCATGCAAGATTCCCTCTGGGGATGAGCGAGACGCAACCCAAAAGTGGTACGCTGTCAAAGCGCGCCACACCTATTACCCATTCTTTTTTTACAGGCTGCAGGTAGCTGATACTTCCCTTCTGGTCGTAAGATGGATTGTGATCCCCTTTAGTGATATATCCTGCATGAGGGGCCAAAGGTCCACCACCCCACATGGGCTCACCCTTTTCAACGTAATACATGGCGCGGTGGATTATAGGGGTTCGATCCGTTCTTCCAAAAGGTCGGTACAGTATCACGTCTCCATAATCATCAAATGAAGTGTAATTTTTTTGTATGCCATCCTTATTGGTAACCACCCCTGTTCGTTCCATACTTTCCATAAAAATGATGTCCCCGATCTGGATATGAGGGACCATGCTCTCACTTTCGACAGCGACCATCGGGGTCCAGAGCCCGAAAATAACTTGTGATGCCGAGGAAAAAACAGCTACCACAGCTATAACAAAAATAACATCCCTGAATAGGCCTGCCCAGAAGCTGTCGCTATGGTAGAATTTTCTTATTTTTTCAAGTAGAGACATTTTTGATTTAAATCCTTCATGAAAGTATAAAGGTTTCTGAGGAAAAATCTTATCCCACTTAAAACATATAGGTTGTCGACATGGAGACTGGTGAGATCATACAGATTTTTGCAGAATCCGGATTCCAGGTAGACCCCGCAGCTCTGGTTATGTTAAAGACCAGCGCTTCGCCGGAACTGATACAGAAATTACTCAGCTCAATAGACAGTTCTGTCATCGTGGTCGGGGCTGAGCATATCAGAAGTGCCCCCGCCGCAATAACCGAGAAGGTCGGAACCGTTATCACAATTACAAGACCAGAATTAACAATCCCGGCCCAGTCGAAATCAATAGCAAAAAAACACGAAGCTGAACCTGCGCCAGTAACAGTTCTCAAGGATATATCCAACCAGTCCACCTGCATAGGGGAATACACTGATTTCGTAGGGTATTTCAAGGACCGTTATACTTTGCTCGGAGACCTGCTGCGAAAAAGAATAAGCGCAAGACCTGTGGAGAGCCTGAAGAAAAGGAACATGGATACAAGGGAACCACTCTCCGTAATAGGTATGGTTTTGAATAAAAGGACAACTGCAAACGGGCACAGGCTGATCGATGTAGAAGACAGCACGGGCACCATCCCGGTTTTAGTCCACAAAGAAAAAGATAAGGAATTGTTCGAACTGGCAGATAGCCTCCTCATGGATGAAGTGATCGGAGTGACAGGAACACTTTCAGGGGACGGTTCTCTCATGTTCGCTAATAGTATAATCCGTCCTGATCTCCCCAACACACAGAATATCTCACTTGCAAGGGAGAATGCCAGAGGAAAAGCAGTATTTATTTCTGATATCCATGTTGGAAGCAAGACATTCCTGGAAGATGCATGGCTTCGGTTCGTAGATTGGCTCGGGGATGATATCGATTATCTCATTATTGCGGGCGACGTGGTTGATGGTATAGGGATATTTCCTGGTCAGGATAGAGAGCTTGCGATACTTGATATTTATGAACAGTATGCAAAGGCAGCCGAATACCTGAATGCAGTTCCCAAACACATCAAAATGATCATCTCACCCGGAAACCATGATGCTGTCAGGCAGGCAGAGCCACAGCCGTGCTTTCCAGAAAGAATAACCCGCTTATTCAGGAGCGATATTACATTCGTAGGGAACCCTGCAATGGTGGACATCGGGGGCGTAAAGGTGCTTATTTACCACGGCAGGTCCATGGATGACATTATTGCAGGCACTCGTGGTTTCTCTTATGGCGATCCGGCAAAACCAATGGCTTCGATGCTCAGGTTCAGGCATCTATCACCAATATACGGGGGCAGGGTTTCCATCGCGCCCGAGAAAAAAGATCATTTCGTGATAGACCCCGTGCCTGACATACTCCACTGCGGTCATGTCCACACAGTCGGAGTATCGCGGTACAAGGGTGTGCTCACAATAAACAGCGGCACATGGCAGAGCCAGACAGAGTTCCAGAAAAGGATGAACCTGCAGCCAATGCCCGCAAAAGCCACAGTTGTCGACCTTGCAAGTATGGAATACAGGATTAATTCCTTTGATTGATATGTTGCAGAACACCTATATCCACATTCCAAACATCGGCGCTACTACTGAGCGCAAGATCTGGAAATGCGGCATAAGAAGCTGGGAAGATTACCTGAAAAACCATAACACAATAAAATTGCCAAGGACTAAAAACAGGATTTTGCTTTCAGGAGTTGAGGAATCCATAGAGCAATTGTCTTCAGGGAACCATATGTATTTTGCAAGGAGGATCCCAACCAACCTCCAGTGGAGGGCGTATAGGCATTTCAAAGAAAAAACAGCATATGTGGATATTGAAACTACTGGACTATCGCCGCAGTATGACCGAATAACCATGATCGGGATTTACAACGGGAAAGAGACCAGAACATATATCCGGGGGATAGATCTTGATGAAGCGCCTGCAGAGCTTGGAAAGTATCAACAATTAATTACCTTTAACGGAGCGCGGTTTGATCTTCCTTTTATTGAGCATGAGTTCCCGGGAACCGTTAATCACATTCATGTCGATCTGTTGTATCCCCTTAAGAAAATAGGATACAGTGGTGGTCTTAAGAAGATCGAATCATTGCTCGGGATGAGAAGGAGCGATGAAACAGCAGGGATAACAGGATTTGATGCAGTAAGGCTATGGAACAGATACGAACGCGGTAACAGCGAAGCGCTTGAAACACTCATCAGATATAATACTGAGGATGTGGTGAACCTCGAAAAAATAATCAATATGACGCATCCTAAGATGATCGAGTGCGAAATGAAATGCTGCAAGAAGGAATGACATAAACCAGGAATATGAAAATATGCGCAAACCTTATGAGCACTTAAAAGGTATTAGACTAAAACGTGATAGATAAAACCATAGCAGGATTGAAAGTTGGGGACAATCAACCTGTTCGAGTAATGGGAGTAATAAATCTTAGTAAAGAATCATTTTATTCGGGTTCTGTGGTCAGAGCAGACTCCGTTCTCAATGCAGCAGAAAAAATGATCGAAGAAGGTGCAGACCTCATCGACATTGGCGCGCGCTCCACATGGCCCCTGGCGCAGAAGATTTCAAAAGAAGAGGAGCGCTTGCGCCTCATTCCGGCGATAAGACAACTCAGGGACATCTCAGTACCTGTATCAGTAGATACAATGTTCGCAGATTTAGCATCCGGGGCTCTGGATGAAGGCGCAGATATCATAAATGACGTTAGTGGATTTACGTCTGATGAAAGGATGGCAGACACAGTAAGAGAACACAGCTGTCCTGTCATACTGATGGCAAGCAATAAAATCCCCGGCGACCCGGTTGGCATGGATGCTGTAATGTCAACGCTTGCAGGGATAATATCGCAGGCAGAAGATAAGGGACTAGATCCAGATAGTATCATAATAGATCCGGCGACAGGAAGATGGACGCAAAATAAGCTTCCCATATTTGATTATGAGACCATTGACACTCTTGGGAGGCTTCGTATATTCGGGAAGCCAATCCTTGCTGCGATCTCAAGAAAATCCTTTATTGGAGAGACACTTGATAAACCAGCAGGTGAGAGGCTTTACGGGAGCCTTGCAGCCACAGCGATTGCCGTGCGTAACGGCGCGCATATCATACGCACTCACGATGTTGCGCCCACAGTGGATGCAGTCCGTGTGGCAGAGCGCATAAGGGGAAAAAAGCAGATAATTCGCTCAGGTGATGTTGAAGCCGAATTGCTTGACATAATTGCACAGGAAGATGGCGCAAGAGCGATGCGATCAATAGGCTCTACAGCAGAAGGAAGCCAGGTCATGAAAAAAAAGACGGTGATGTACAACATTCTTCTTAATAATGTCACAACGACAGAAGCGCTGATAATAAAACAGGAGATGCTGGCGCGTGGTGGGGATGCGGCGTTGCCGAAAGAGGCGGTATCCCACGAAGCCGAAAATGTTTCACTCATAATATCAGGCACAGCTCTCCAGATCGAGCGCTTGATAAGTAAAATAAAACACCAGGCAAGAGGGCTTCCGCAGATAGCAGCTCAGCTTGATGAATTGATCAAAAACAACAACGATGCTGTTCACAGGTACTCATGATAATCTCAAGACAGAAGGAATTCAAGGATATACTGAAAACCGTTGAACTGCGGAATATTTTCATTATCGGCTGCGGGAAATGCGCCGCAAAGCAGCATCTTGGTGGTGAGCCTGAAGTACTGGAGATGAAAAAAAAGCTTGCCAGATCCGGGAAGAACGTGGTCGGGTCTACCGTCCTTAGTTCAGCGTGCAATATCGCCTCATGGGATGATGTTCTTAACCAAAATCCAGACATCAAAAAGGCAGAGGCTTTACTTGTTATGTCCTGCGGAGGGGGTGTATCCATAATCTCATCAGTTGCAGAAAAAGCAGTTTATCCTGCGCTTGATACTGAATCCCTGGGCGGGGTATGCAGAGACACGATAGTTTTAGAGCAGTGCGGTATGTGCGGTGACTGCGATATCTGGCTTTTTGGCGGATTATGTCCTGTCGGTCAGTGCCCAAAAAGTATGCGTAATGGTCCATGTGGAGGCGCAGTTGAGGGAAAATGCGAGGCAGATGAACGAAAATGCGTCTGGGATGAGATACATAGGAAGCTAAAGTCGCTCGGAAGGCTTGAATTACTCAAGGAAATACATAATCCAAAAGACCACTCAAAAAGGGGGCGCAGGAAATGATCAGGGAAAAACTGCTCTCAGGGAAATTCACAATAACGGCTGAAATAAGCCCTCCAAAAGGAACTGATATCAGCGGGATGATGAAGGAAGCAGGGATGATAAAAGACGCGGTGGATGCGGTCTGCGTCACTGATAACCAGCGTGCGATAATGAGGATGAGCCCAGTTGCAGCATGTTGCGCCCTCATGCGGGAAGGGTTTGATACAATAATGCACCTTACATGCAGGGACAGGAACAGGCTTGCGCTCCAGTCAGAGCTTCTTGGCGCGGCAAGTCTTGGGATAAAGAACATAATTGTTATGTCAGGCGATTATCCAACAAAAGGCGACCATCCGGGGGCAAAGCCAGTGTATGACCTGGATTCAGTTCAGCTTCTGGACATGATCTCACGCCTTAACAATGGAATTGATCTTTCAGGAAACAGGCTTGAGGGAAAAACAGAGTTTTTTGCGGGAGCAGTTTCTAACACAGAATTGACCGAAGTTGCTATTATGAAACTTGAGAAAAAGATAAAATCAGGCGCGCGTTTCATTATCACCCAGGCAGTGTTTGATCCAGGAAAGTTCTATGAATTCAGGGATCATGTCCACGACGCAGGCGGAGAACAAATAAAAATAATCGCAGGCATCATCCCCCTGAGATCCAGGAAGACTGCGGATTTCCTTAACAGCAATATAGCAGGTGTAAAAGTACCAGATGATATGATAAACAGATTAACTTCATCAAGCGACCCAGGCGCCCTGGGTATCGAAATGGCAGCCGAAATAATCAAAGAACTGCGTGGGATATGCGACGGCGTGCACATCATGCCGGTTGGAACTCATGAAAATACACGAAAGATACTGGAAATGGCGGGATTATGATAACACAGGTTGAGCATGCACGGAATGGAAATGTTACTGCGCAGATGGAAGATGTGGCAAAAACTGAAGGTGTTGACATCCAGTCCTTAATTTCAAACGTGGCGGAAGGGAGCGCAGTCATTATGTGCAGGAACGGGAAACCAGTTGGCATAGGCAAGGGACTCAGAACAAAGGTGAACGTCAATATAGGCACTTCTTCCCTGAAGATCGATCCAGAGGAAGAGGTGAGAAAAGCCATAATTGCACAAAAATACGGCGCAGACACGCTTTCAGATCTATCAATGGGCGGGGACATAAGCGGCATACGCAAAAAGATATTAGAGAACACCACCATCCCCCTGACCACAGTTCCCATATACCAGACCGCAGCGCAGATAGGTATTGAGAATATGACTGAAGATGATCTGCTAGAAAACCTCATCCGACAGGCAGAGGAAGGCGTAAGCTCATTTGTGCTTCATTGCACTGACAGCGTCACCCTGAATATGCTCAAAGACAAAGAGAGGATAATGGGTGTAGTGTCAAAGGGTGGCTCCATCACCTGCGCTTACATGACGATCAATAGATGCGAAAATCCATTCGTGGAGAATTTTGATAAGATACTTGATATTTTAAAAAAATACGACATAGTGCTCTCCCTTGGGAACACAATGAGAAGCGGCTGCATCCATGACGAAAGGGACAGGGCTCAGCTTGAAGAGATAAGAAGGAATGTTGAGCTTGCAAAGCTGGCAAGCGAAGCTGGCGTGCAGGTGATTATCGAGGGAACTGGAGGGCATGTGCGGGCTGACAGGATATTAGAATATGTAAGGTTCCACAAACAATGTTCCAGTTTCCCTCTTTTTGTAGCAGGACCACTCCCCACTGATGTGGCTGTGGGATACGACCATATAGCCGGCGCAGTAGGCGCAAGCATGGCAAGCGGCGCGGGAGCGGACTACCTGTGCTACATCACGCCCTCAGAGCATCTTGGTCTTCCGGGTGTGGATCAGGTAAGGGAGGGTCTTCTTGCTTTCAGGATAGCGGCACATATAGGGGATTCCATGAAATACGGAGCAAGCGAGAGCGACAGAGGACTTGCTATGAAACGAGCAGAGCTTGACTGGGAGGGGCAGATGGGATTTGCGATCGATAGCGAGAGAGCAAGAGAACTTGCGCCGATGGAAGGACCGTGCACCATGTGTGGGGATTTCTGTGCGATAAAAATAATGAAAGAGTTTGGGTGTGGTTTTTCAAACCAGAAGATAATAGAAATAAAAAAAAGTCTCAGATCTCTATTTCCCCCAAACATGCCAAAGGACACTAACACATGGAGGAATCAGTAATGCAGTTATTCGGAATAAAAACTCCGCTTATAAAATCCGGTGATGATTTCTCGGAAGTGCTGATCAAAGCTTTAAAAGCGAATGGCATTCGACCGCAGGATAACGACATCTTAGTGCTGGCAGAATCTGCTGTAGCCACAGCCGAGGGGCGGGTTGTAGCTCTTGAAAGCGTGAAGCCTTCAAAAAAGGCTCTAGAGCTCTCGAAATTATATGAGAATGACCCTCGAAAGATGGAACTGATAATCCGTGAATCTGATGAGATACTTGGCGGCATTCCTGGCGTGGTAGTCACCATTACAAAAGGCGTGCTATCACCAAGCGCAGGGATCGATAATTCCAATGCGCCCGAAGGTCATGTAGTTCTTTTGCCGGAAGATCCAAAGCGCAGCGCCATCGAAATAAGAGAAAAACTTATGGCAAGATACAGTTGCAACCTTGCGGTTATAGTAGGTGACAGCAGGACACAGCCGCTGCGCCTTGGATGTGTTGGAATAGCGCTTGGATGTGCAGGAATAGAGCCTGTTGAGGACATGAGAGGACATAAAGACCTTTTCGGGAAACCTCTTATGATAACCAGGCGAGCCAATGCTGACAATCTGGTTTCTGCTGCTCAGCTTATCATGGGCGAGGCTGACGAGAGCACACCTGCCGTGCTCATCAGGGACGCACCTGTGCGATTCATTGAAGGCAGCGAGGAGATACCCGTGATCTCGCGCCAGGGGTGTTTGTATTTCGGATGTTTCAGGCGTTAAAAAAAATATTCACCCGGTCAAAATAATTTCCTGAATTCCCTACATTTTTTTTAATTTGTGGCGCGCCAGTGTATGAGTTGGTTCTATCTCAAGCACCTTCTCAAAACACTTTGAAGCTTCTCCCTCATTTCCGAGAACTTTTAGAGTTACTCCCTTTTCATACCATGCTTTTGAGTTCATCGGATCAAGATCAATGGATTTATTTAGTGCCCTTATCGCCTCATTTCCGCGCTCAAGATCTTTAAAAATAAGACCCTTTTCAAGCCAGATTTTCGCATTATTTGTATTTAATGAAGTGGCTTTTTCAAAAGCCTGGAGGGCATTATCCAAACATTTTATAGCCTCATAGCGCCTGTCGAGTGATTTAAGGTCATTACCCTTAAGTTTCCATACCATCCCCTTTGCGTACAGTGAGAACCAGTTCGATGGATCCTTTTCAAGCGCTTTATCAAGAAGAACAAAGCTCTGAGCATACTGCCTTTGCATTCCCAGATTCAGTCCTTTTCGCGCCATAGCTCCTGAATGTTCAGGATCGATCTCAAGCACCTTAGAAAAAGCGATCGATGCATCTGCATCTTTACCAACATTTGAGAGTATCATGCCTTTGTCAAACAGGATATTTATGTTATTCGGGTCTTTTTCAAGCAGCTTTTCATAGATCTTCAAAACTTCAGGATCCATTTTGAGCTCCTTAAGTATCATTGCCTTCTCTGATAAAAGCTTTAGATTGTCAGGTTCGAACTTCAGCACCTTATCGTAAGTTTCCAGTGCTTCTTCGAACCTGCCAAGGTTCACCAGTACGAACCCCATCTCGTGCATGGCTTTCCGATTATTGGGTTCAAGTTCGAGCACTTTCTCATAAGCCTCAAAAGCAGGACCATATTGCTCAAGGGCAAGATGGATAGATGCTTTATCATACCATGCTTTCAAATTTGAAGGATCGTTATTAAGAATGTTCCTGTAAGCTTCAAGTGCTTTATCGAATTTACCTGCGCGCTTGAAGTCTTCCGCCTCTTTTATAGGGTCTTTGATTTCTTGTTTTTTAAAAAAATCGCCTAATTTCATTATTTTACCTCAATCTCAATAAATACCTTTTATTATTCGTTTTTTTACTATTTTTAACAGTATATATCTTTCTATGTTTTATAAACATTTATCTGCATTTTGACAGTACAGAAATGAAATGCTCAAGCAATAACAATATATAGACGGTCAAACATTACGAAATCTGCATTATTTGTAGTCATCAATTGCTGCATATTCTGGAGAATGTTCTATGTTGAAAGTTAATAATCTAGTTAAGGACTATGTAATCGATTCTGACACGGTCAGAGTCCTGAAAGATGTGAGTTTTGATATTAAAGATGGAGAGATACTGGGTATTATTGGTAGAAGCGGTGGCGGTAAATCCACGATACTGAAGGTCCTGCGCGGTATGGAGCCGTTCAGTGGAGGCAGTTTTGAGCTTGACGGATTCACGGTTAGACCCGGCGCAAGTCATGATGATAATACCAGACTGCATAAAATGACCGCCATACATCTTCAGAGAAATTTCGGTCTATGGCCCGGCGCTACGTACGAGAGTGTACTGCGGCGTCTTTATGCCGAGAAATGCGGATTTGAGCAGTTACCCGAGAAAGACTCGCCTTACTATGATGAATTATATGAACAAAGCATGGAATATCTAAAGCTTGTCAATCTTGAGAAGAAAGCAGAGCATTTTTCTGCGGTGCTCAGCGGCGGAGAAAAGCAGAGGCTTTTAATAGCGCGTCAGCTTGCTGCGAAGCCCCAACTTCTTCTTCTTGATGAACCTGCCACCATGACATGCCCTGCGACTAAGCAGGAAGTTCTTGATACTATAAAGAATGTGAACGCGAAGACCGGTCTAAAAACACTCGTTGTTTCCCATCTTCCCGAAGTCCATTCTTATCTAGCGCACCGTGTGTTGTGGCTTGAAGGTGGAAAGATAGTAGAAGAAGGGGAACCTGAATATGTATTAAAGAAATTCCTTAAGAAAATGAAACCTTCCATACCCATGCCTGCGCGGAAATCAGATAAAACGCTGATAAAGGTGACAGCTCTTTCCAAGAGATACTGGCTGTTCAGGCAGGGTGAAGTGCTTGATCTTGATAACATCAATCTTGAATTCAAAGAGGGCGAGATAGTCGCACTGATAGGACCAAGCGGGGCAGGAAAGACAACGCTTCTGCATGCCATGGACGGACTTGTTTTTCCTGATGAAGGAGAAATTGAGTTCCTGGTTGATAATGATTGGATCGAGATGTCGACTTATTCTCCAAAGAGAATGGAAGTGCGAAGGATCACCAGTATAATGTACCAGGAGTTTGCGCTCTCACCTCATTCAACTATAAAACAGCAGATTGCCTACAAACTGGGCGTAAAGGGCCAGAATGTTGTGGAGGAATCCAGGGAACGTGCAAAGGAACTTGGTATATCTGATAAAGACCTTGACGAACTGTACAGGATGACTGACATGCCTGAGGAAAATGCAAAAGAAAGGCTTGCCAAAATGGGCTTCACTCAAGCCATCCTTGGGGTGCTTTTTCCGAGCTACCCTCTAACAGAGGTGCTGAATTATACAAAACCCGTCTTTGAAGCAGTAGATCTTCCAATATCTGTTCTTGATGCCAAGCCGTACCAGATGAGTGGAGGCGAGAACGTGAGAGCAGCTCTTGCTATGGCGCTTGCATCAAAGCCTTCGATCCTTTTGCTGGATGAACCCTTCGGGGACCTTGATCCGATCACACTGAGGGATGTTGCCAATTCATTGAAGAACATCAATAAGACATTCAATACCACCATCATATTTGTGAGCCATCATGTGGATTTCATAAGAGAAGTAGCACAGAGGGCAGTACTCATAGATAAAGGGCATATTGTATTGGACGGAGACCCGAGGGAAGTTTGCAGCGAATTTATTAAAGCAAGCAATGCGCGGTACCTGAAGAGCTGCATTGAGGACTATAAGTAGGTAAATATTAGTAATACAATTGCATTATTTGAATAATGAGTAATTCAAGGAAGCTTGGAATATATTTTTTAGTATTAACTCTACTGTTGTTACTCATAGGGGGCAGTTTATTTCTGATACTGGGTGGCGGGGATTTTGGCATCTCGGCAGAAAGGGTCGAGGTGATATATGTGCAGGGAGTGATGATGACTGGCAGCGTACCCACGGGGTTCGGGATAGCAACGTCCGAAGATATCACAAAGAGCCTGAATGACGCTTCCGAAGATACGGGTGTAAAAGCGATTGTAATGCGGATCAACAGCCCTGGCGGCTCACCAGCAGCGGCTGAAGAGATAATTTCAGCCATGAAAAAGATCGACAAACCCATAGTTATCTCAATGGGCGATGTAGCAGCGAGCGCTGCGTACTATATAAGCGCCCCAGCCGACAGGATAATCGCGAATCCTGATACTATTACAGGGAGCATTGGCGTTATCTGGGAGTTCCAGAACAGGTCTAAGTTCTATGAGAAGGACGGTACTTCATTCTACATCGCAAAATCAGGCGAGATGAAGGACATGGGCGGGGACTGGAGGGGTCTTACAGATGACGAGAAGAGATACGTTGACCAGGTCGTTGCTGAGTGCTATAGCCGTTTTGTGAGCGAGGTGGCACAGGGTAGGAACCTGACCCTGAGTAAAGTAAAAGACCTTGCGGATGGCAGGGTCTATACTGGTGCAAAAGCAAAGGATCTTGGGCTTGTGGATGAGTTCGGAAGCCTTGATGATGCAATTGATGTTGCGGCAGAGCTTGGCGGAATTGAAGGAAAACCCGAAGTCACATACGCGAACAGACCATCACTTTCACGGTTACTGTTCGGGGGAGAAGAGGTCGAAGTGTCCCAGTTCACCAGATATTTTGATGATAATCAGTACGGAAGACTGGTCTCGATGATACCATTTGGCGCAAAGGTAAATTAAATTTTCATGCTTGACTTCTTCGCATGTTTCCTTATATATGTGACCTTTTTTTCAAGCTCTTTTGGCAGGTTTCCTTTTATTTCCCCTGAATAGCAGTCACAGCGTGCAGCTAAGGATATTTTCGAGGCGACCGCCCTTGCGATCTTTCCGCGCAGTCTCTTGCATTCTTCTCTTGAGGTCTTCTTCGATACAGATGCGCGAATCATATAGACCAAGGATGGATGATGCAAGGCTCATCAATGGATCAGCTTCCTGCTTTTTTGTTCCTGTTATGTGGACTGCAAGCTCTTTTCCCTTCAGATTTGTTTCACCAAGATTCAGCAGGTACCATTCTCTGAGCCTCTCTGCAAGGATATTTGATGTTTCATCGATATCGTCTATCGCTTCCACGGTTGCGATTATCTGCCTGTCAGGTGTTACAGCTCCCCCAACCTGTTTTTTTGCAAGCCTAATATTGAGATCATGGAGCATGGTATCGTATTCTTCATGCGAACTTGCGAAGTTGTATTTTAATGCAAGTTCGCGAAGGTTGCTGCCTGCTATTTTTCCACGAAGCAGCAAAGGCTCGGAAAGAACGCGGTCAAGTATGGCATCAATGTCTTTCTGGAATAATTCGACATTTGCTATCGTGTCATTATCAATTGTGAAAATACCGAACCAGGTCCTAATTTGCATGTGCGTATCTTCTCCCTGATAGTACAAAAACGCTTAGAGAGG
>Ga0163199_1001763_pt1 | contig 13359 bp, 8 predicted proteins | sample PL_2010_150m_FD_113537 | JGI IMG/M metagenome (GOLD analysis project Ga0163199, IMG submission 113537) | Freshwater microbial communities from Powell Lake, British Columbia, Canada to study Microbial Dark Matter (Phase II) - PL_2010_150m | ecosystem: Environmental > Aquatic > Freshwater > Lake ... | reverse complement strand
TTTCATTGTTTTTATAATAAAGAGAGGTATAGTGCTAATAATCCCTTATACACCTCACGGATAAACCTGAAGTTTTGGCTGAACTGGTAAACATGATTCCAATGGTTTGATTGTTCAGATAAAAGCTTTTGGCATGAAGGGTGTCTTGTTCCGTCGATGACCACCATTGGGATACCTGTCCTTCGGCAGAAAAGCCTTCCTCCATTTTACGCCTGGCGTCATATTCACCACCCAGTGAATTGATAAGCGATGTCCATTCGTCGAGGGAGGGAACATGCCATCCAGCCGGACAAAGATTCTTGTTGTTGTTGACTGCAAACCAATTGTATTGAAGTCCTGCTCCGGAGGCATTGTTGGTCAAACTTGAAATTTGTGATCCGTCACGATAGCGTGTCACTCTTAGGTTTTCAGCCATCCACACTTGTCCTCCCAGAGCAATTGTATGATAAACATTACCATCAATGTCCACTATGGTATCGCGAAGGTTTGAGAACGATTTACCAACCAATCCGGAATTTTGCTTTATCGAATAATCATTCAGCAAGGATTTATTCTTGTCAAACAGTTTCTGGCTTCCCTTTATGGGTATCTTGATAGTCGCAGACCCGATTGCTCCCCCAATACCTATACCGGCGCCCAGAATTCCTATTGAACCGGCAATACCCGCAATAAATTGAGGGGTGTCCACGAAAAAATATTTAAGGCCATTTTCCAGTGAATTTATCTCCTTGTTTTTCCACGATGAATAAATAATTAAATCCATGGCGCCACCAACCACTAACCCGGAAATAGCGCCGATCAAAATCCCCATGCCAGCACTCCCCTTTTTCCTGAATTTTACAACATCGATCGAACGGGCATCCACTTTTGAAATAGTGATTTTTTCAGGATCATAATTCTTTTGTTTGTACTTATCAGAGATCAACAGTGAAGAATCTTTTACTTCAAATAATACCCCTTGAGTGACCCGACCTTTTTCGGTTGGCATACCCCATGGCTTTGCCCGGGCCTTTTCTGTTGGTGTCGTCCAGATGCGGTAGACATCCTTAATGACAGTGGAATCGTTTTGAGCCTGCAGTGTATAAAACATAAACAGGTTAACAACGGCAATCAGGAGAAATGTTTTCATAACTTCACTTTTTTAAATGATGATTTTTTCATTGTTTTTACAATACAGAAAGGAATAGTATTAATAATCCCTCATACACCTCACGCTAAAACCTGAGGTTTTTGCTGAACTGGTAAACATGATTCCAATGGTTTGATTGTTCAGATAAAGGCTTTGAGTATGAAGAGAGTCTTGTTCAGTCGATGACCACCATTGGGATACCTTCCCCTTAGGAGAAAAGCCTTTCTCCAATTTACTTCCGGCAACATCTTTATCACCCAGGGAATTGATCAGTGATGTCCATTCAGTGAGAGAGGGTACATGCCAACCGGCCGGACAAAGGTTCATGCTGTGATTGACTGCAGACCAATTATATTGAAGTCCGGCTCCAGAAGCATTGTCGGTAACATCGACAATTTCTGATCCATCGCGATAGTGTTTTACCATTAAATTTTCAGCCATCCATACCTGGCCACCAAGAGCAAGGGTATGGTAAATATTCCCATCATTGTCCATAACTGTTTCACGGAGTCTTGAAAAGCCGCGCAAAGACTTATACCTTCCGGCAGGATTGTATTTTAAAGTATCTCTAGTTTTCTTGAAGGAAAACCGGTAATCTATCCCGAAAGAAAAAACTCTTTTCGTATTACTCCCGGTTTGCAAATTATCTGCATAAAAAGCTTCCAAAACGACTTTGTTTTTAATTGGATAGACCAACTGCGCGTAAATACCTTGACAATATCCGATACCTACCCTGGTTCCGTTTGTTTTTCCCAAACCACTCCCAACACCGGCCTGAAATGCGAAATAGGGTGATGATGAAGGGAAAAGAGCCGGAGCACGTGCTTCTACATATACTAAATCAGAAGGTCCAACTCTGAAGCCTATCGATGGAAAAATATAGAAATTTCTGTAATCATTCGAAATGATATCTCCTGCACTATATTTCTCAAGATCTTTATGCCCAAAAGGAAGTTTCATTTGCCCAACGGTTAAACCGGCTCCAAAACCAACCCAACGCCAGTCAAAATGAAAATAAGGACTAACACCGAATGAGGTTCCCGAAGGATAATCTGCCGTCATGCCCTCTGATTCAAATCCGAGGAATCCCCTGGCGCCTATGGAATACTTGTAATATTTACCCACCCACTTGTTGTGGGAGATATCGATTCCTCCCTGGTAAAAAGTCCTTTGATAAGTGCCAATAGTATTCAATGTGTTTCTCCAATAACCAGGAGTTTCGCAACCCCCAGGAACCCAGACTGTGGATATTTTTTCAAGCTCTTCATAATATGAACCGATCATACCTGTCAGGCCAATACTTGTGAAGGTGGTTTTGTCATTTTCCTTCCCGGTCGGGCTGCTTTTTTGTGCCATAAAGCTGAAGCTGCAAACAAGCACAACCGGGATAACCCACCGGAACCCGGCCACGGAATATCTTCGGTATATCTTAACAGAAAGGACGATAATGACAGGTATTAGAAACAGCAGGATGGTTGATAATTCGAGGGGATCGAACCACTTCCGACTGGAAAAAACAAGAATGGATAAGAGGATCGTCAATACAACCTGACGCAGATCCGACAAATAGACCGGCCGGGAAACCGCAGAAATTGTTTTTGCTTTTGATTCTCTGAGGATCAGGATGAAGAGACCAGGAAGAATTGCCCCCATGATCAGCCATTGAATGATCTTCAAGCCCCAAAAAAACTGACCGGCAAAGGAATTGGTTTCAGGAGCCCGTACAAATTCTACGAAAAACCGTAAAACCGCGTAACATAATACCGAAAACAAAAACATACTTCCGCCTGATTTCCATTGCTTCCGGGTTCTCCAGACAAGAAATGCAATAATGAGACATCCGACCACTTGGTAGAGCTGGGCAGGATGAACAGCAAGCGAAGTTTCATCGTGAAAATGAACTAAACCCTGCGCCTGATGAACCTGGTAGGCCCATGATGCCGCATCATACCGAATCCCCAATGGTAAAGTTGTCGGAGTGCCAAAACAACATCCCGCCATCAGGCATCCGATGCGGGAGATCGCCATGCCCAGTGGCAATGCGACGGCAAGGGTATCTAATACCGGACGGTTAAAACGCAGCCAGGTTTTAGCCAAAAGCAACCCTGTAAATAACCCAACGATTCCGCCTAAAACGGTCTTTTTACCCGCTTCCGGAAAATGAAACCTGGTAAATACCTGGGCCCATTGTTCCGGGGAATAGGTGAATACCTTATCTCCAATGATAAAAAATATCACCCCGGTCAGTATAATTAAAAGCCAGGCACTTTTGGGATAACCCTTTCTGAATCCATCATTGATCATCATTCCTGCAGCCACGAAAAAAGCTGCCACATAGGTGAGAGAAAAAAACATCCCTCCATGAGTTGTATTGATTATCATTAACGTTTCCATGATCCCGGTTTTTTGAATTTTTCAAACCGAAATTACTGCGACAATAACGGGGGCCAAAACTAATTTCCACAAGGCGAAATCTTCATATAGCGGAAAATTCAATGTAAACATCATTTTACAGCCGGTAGTTGCAAAAAACACAACTATCGACGGATATTTCGGCTGGAGTTGCAGGAAATCAGAAAAAATCAGAAAGGATTTCCGAAATTCAATAAAATTCTGGGAGGAAAAAGTAGAGAATACTGAAGATATTGAGTGTAGATGAGTGCTTGAGGAGACAATACTGAGATAACTTTCCCACATCGGAACCACCTTTGCTCCAAATCGTAGACAACTATTAAAATTTAATTTCAATAGTTGAAGGAAATTAAAATTCTTATTCTGTGCAAATAGTTTCGGGGAAGGGAATAAAAATGCTTATTCTGCGCAAATAGTTTCGGGGAAGGAAGTTGATTTTGCAAATTTTACTAATCCTTACTTATCCAGCCTGAAGATTTTGGGGTTTCCGTAAAATGCATCACATGTGTGGTGCAAACCAGTTTTGCCCTGCTTGATTTCAGAACTACTTTCGTTTTGAAAATCAAGCGCTATTTATGAAAAAAAATGGATATTTGTTCATGATCCAAAATTTTCATGACAAACCAGACACAAATTAATGGATCCTCTAAACTAGTCAAGACTATAAAATGATAACAAAATGAAATCTCTTATTGAACCCGGTAAGAAATACTATCTAGGGATAGATGTTGGCTCAAGAAATCTTAAGATGATAGTCATTGGGACCGATAAGAAGCCCATATTAAAAGTCTCTTCATCCTACGGGGTACAGCATCTGCAAAGCAAGTCCACCCGATTGGAAAGAATGCTTGAAGGGATACGTTCACAAATTCCACAAGGATTGAGCATGATTGTCTCTACAGGAACGGGCTATTCAAGTGCTGAGTCATGCAATATCCGAAATCATATCACCGAAGTGGAGGCCAATCTTGCTGCCGCCAGATTCTTATATCCTGCGGCAATGACGATCTTTGAAATAGGCGGAACAGATGCTAAATACATTGAAATGCCGACTGGAATGCATCGGTTGAATAACAGATGCTCTTCTTCAACAGGAATATCACTAGAGAATCTGGCGTCTGAGCTTGAGCTGAATCTTGAGCAGTTGGCTGAAGAAGCGCTAAAGTCCGATTCCCCCCTGAGTTTTGATGCTGTCTGTTCTGTCTTCGCGCGCCTGGATGCAATAGCCCAGATCCAGGCTGGAAAGGAGATCAGAGATGTTATCATGGGATATGTCAATTCAATGGTAGACAATTTCCTGCACCTTGCGCCCATCGCAAAAACACCAATCATATTCCAGGGAGGAGTGGCATTGAACAAGGCAGTAGTAAAGTCTTTTCGCCAGAGGCTAAATCTGGACAGCTGCGATTTTATAGTCACTGAAGACCCGTTATATATGGTAGCATACGGAGCTGCACTTGCTGCGCTGCAATCAGACCATGTTGATACCGGAGAACCAAAAATGGCGATGATCCTGTCCTCCATGTCAAATCAAAAAAAACAAAAGCTTCCTCTGTCCCTGGCTAAAATGAGAATACGGCTATTTAATGATAAGGCAGAAGTGCCTCACAAATACAGTAATGCTGTCAAAACACAGCTCCATGCCCCGGAAATTATGGCAGGTGCGAAAGAAACCAGCAAAAAACCAATAGTCTGGTTAGGTAATCTGGTGCCGCCTGAGATATTCATTGCATTGGGTTATAATCCGGTATGGCCGGCAAGGGATGCTACAAGATATGGAAATTCAAAACTTGCAAATGATCTTCTCAGATATGCCAGCCAGCAGGGATTTACCCAAGACTGCTGCAGCATTCAACGCCTTTTAATTGGATTGGATTCACAAGGCATTCTGGAAGCTCCTGAGTTGATTGTTGGAGCATCCAGCTATTGTGATTATGAGAGCGACGCATTCAGGGCTATTGCAGACAAAAGGAAAATCCACGAGATGAGACTGGAAATTCCAATACTTGATGATTATAATTCCAGAGTGGAATACCTCCAAGGGCAATTAAAAAAAATGCACAATAAGGCAGCAGAAATTTTGGGAGTGAAGGCAGACGAAAAATCTTTTGCAGATTCAGTGGGTTGGTCAGTGAAGATAATGGAAAGAATGGCAGAGATAAATGTGTTAAGGACCATGTCAGGTTCTCCCAGGATTTCCAGTGAATTGCTGGGATTTGCATTCAGCTTGCCATATATCAGAGGTTCCTATGAAGCCTATCAGATCGTTGAACAGCTGCATAAATATATTATCGGGAATATCGACAACAACTCACAGCAACAGGAACATATTAACGGAAATCCAAGACTTCTCTGGGATCTCCTGCCAGATGCAAAAGGTTCATTCAGCAGTTATCTCGATGATTCCCTCGTGTTTGAGTCAGTCAATTTTGTCTGGCCGAAGAACACTCCCTTACATGGAATCACTTCCATTGCAGCATGTAATGAACCCTACGAACAACTGGCAAGGATGATCTTATCGAATGCCGCAATAAAACTTGACGACAGGATTGAAGCGATGAAAAGAGCTACAAAATTATATAATTTAGACGGAGTCATCACTTATCAGCAGCCGCACTGCCCTCTGGCAAGAGGCTGTATTGAAATGGCTTTTCAGAGGGAGCTGAAAATTCCACTGCTCATGTTAAATAGCGACATAGCAACCGGCTCATTGACACCCATAACAAGAACCAGGATTGATGCTTTTATGAACTATATCAGAACACTTAGAAAAAAACCCGTCCATAACTCTTTTTTTCACTTAACTCCAAATGAAAATTCAGTGAAACTGATGTGATGAGAGATAAATTCATTTATGGCGTACAGCAGATAGGAATCGGCGTTGATGATGCTGATAAAGCGCTTAAGTGGTATGTAACCAGATTAGGTTCAGATGTGATTTTATTCGATGACGATAATGTGGCTACCTATATGGCACCCTACATGGGAGGGGAACCGCACAAGAAGAGAGCAATTCTGGCCATGAACATGCAGGGCGGAGGTGGATTTGAAATCTGGCAATATCTTGACCGGGAACCCTCGAGGCCTGCACAGAAATTAAATCTCGGCGATTTAGGGATCAACTTTGCAAAAGTTAAATCAAAAGATATTACCAGAAGTTTTGACCGTTTGCAAAAACAAAAAGTGGCGTTTTTATCCGGGATTGAAACTGAACCAGACGGTAAAAAATGTTTTTACATCAATGACCCCTTTGACAATATTATACAAATAAAAGAAAACGCATCATGGTATTCCAATAATAAAACCGATACCGGAGGAATATCCGGATGCAGTATCGGCGTAACAAATATTGACAACTCTTTGAAATTGTACAGTGATATACTTGGATATGACAGGGTAGTTTATGACTGCACAGATAATTTTCCTGAGCTTAAAAAATTACCGAACGGAAAAGGGAAATTCAGGCGAATACTATTGGCGCACATCAATAACAGAACCGGCGGTTTTAGTAGATTATACGGGGAAAGCCAGATAGAATTAATCCAAAGCATTGATACCGAACCGAAGAAGGTTTTTCAAGACAGATACTGGGGTGATATCGGATTTATTCATTTGTGTTTTGATACACGAAATTTCCCTGAGATAATAAAAGAGTGTGAGGCAAAAGGGTTTCCTTTCAGGGTATTGAGTGATGAATCATTTAACATGGGAGAATCAAACGGACGCTTTGGATACCTTGAAGACCCAGATGGTACATTGATTGAACTGGTTGAGGTATTTAAAATTCCATTGATCAAAAAGCTTAAGTGGAACATAAATCTAAAAAATAGAGACCCGAATAAGCCACTGCCAGATTGGTTAATAAAAGCCATGTCGATAAAAAGAATAAAATTTGACATCTGATAAATCCGGGAAACAAAAATGAAAGCGAATATTATCATAAAAGAAGCAACCCGGGCCGACAATGAAGGACTTGTTTACCTGACATCTCTGACACCCATGAAGGGGAATATCTCCATCAGGATTGACAGAAGTCCTGATTTTTTCAGGTTACTGGAAATGAGAGGTTCTTCTTTTGTAATAGTAGCTGAATTGAATAACAACATAATTGGTTCTTATTCAGCATCAGCGGTCAATGTTTTTATCAACGGCAAACCGGAAACTATTTATTATTTAGGAGATTTTAAAGTTCATCCTGATCACCGGAAATCAATTGTTGCCGCGAGATTGGCCAAGGCAACGCTGCAAAAGCTTGAATCCTTGAATGCAGATATTCTTTTTTGCACCGCGGTATATGGAAATGATGATGTTCTGCCTTTTTTTAAAGGAAGAGCCTTTATACCCTTGGCAAAGGAGGTAGGAATATTTAATGTTTTACAGATTATTCCGACGCCATTTAAAACCAGGAATACAAAATATCACCTGGAAGAAGGACCATTTGTCCCATCCGGCGTCAGTTTCTTTAACAACTTTATGAAGAACTTTCAACTTGGACCGGTTTATTCTGAAAGTTCATTCGAAAACACCACGCTGATCACGGCTTCATTCAATAACGCTGTGGTATCGGCTATAACCTTGATTGATACCGGGCCTGCGAAACAAAACGTATTGATCAGGCTACCGTTTTATTTGAAAAGCATTTTTACAGCGATCGGTGCGATAAATACCATTTTCCCGGTTATGAGATTGCCAAAAACAAATGAAGTTGTACGGATTTTGTATATCAAATCTTTTGCCTGCGAACCGGGCCACGAGGAAACGCTGAAATCACTTTTAGGAAGAGCCCGGAATGTTGCTTATGAAAAAAAATACACCTTTCTGGCTATCGGAATTCACGAGAAAGATCCTTTCTTAAAGATTTTCTCAAAATATCCGAAATTCACCTTTAAATCGATGGGTTTTGTTACCAGTTTGAAAGACAAAAAAGAGAAAATCAATTACATTCTGAGTGGGATTCCGTTTGAAGATTATTCTTTGGTTTAATCACGTGTATTAATCTGATAAAGAAAATGAAAAAAAAACAATCAAAAAGCCAGGTGCAATTATTTAACTTGATCTTCACGATGAATTGGGAAGATCCGGAATCTGATTATAAAGCGCTCAGGATTACATCGGGCGACAGGATGATGACGATCACTTCCGGAGGGTGCAATACGCTTTCATTTCTATTATATGATCCGATGGAAATCTATGCGGTGGATATTAACCCAAGCCAGTCATACTTACTTGAGCTGAAAATGGCGGCGATGAAGCGCCTCAGTTTTGAGGAATTTTCAGGATTCCTTGGTTTAAAAAACACGCAGGACAGACTTCATAAATACCATACGCTGAGAGAAGAATTATCAGATGGTGCAAAAGCCTTCTGGGACCAAAATGTTACCATGATCGAAAAAGGTTTTCTTATGAATGGCCGGTATGAGAAATTTGTTAAACTGGTTGGTCGGATAATGTTTTTCATTCAGGGAAGAAAAAGGATAAACGGCTTGTTTAATGAAAAAACCCTTGAAGATCAAAAGGACTTCTATCAGCAATATTGGAATACCAAAAGAACCCGGTTTATGTTCGATCTCTTTTTTAATAAATATATATTGGCAAAGCGGGGATTAAAAGCAGATTATTTTCATTTTGACGATGGTTCGGACTCGTTTTCCGGTAGTTTTTTTAACCGGTTCCGAAAGGCTTTAAGTGAAATCCCTGTGCACAATAACTATTTTCTTCATCTGTATCTGAAAGGCGGTTACAAATCTCTTAACGAAGTTCCCGATTATTTACTGGAGCAGAATTTCAATGTTATTAAGGCAAGGCTTGACCGGATAAAAATTATTACCAGTGATGCAAAACTCTGGTTGTCGACATTACCGGATAATTTCCTGAATTGTTTTGGATTGTCCAATATATGCGAATTGATGAATCCCGATGACACCTTGAAGTTTTTTAACGAGGTAAACCGGACCGCTTGCCCTGAAGCCCGGATTTGTTTCCGGAACCTGATGATACCAAGAGAGGTTCCTGAAATACTTCGTGACAGTATTATAATGGATGAAAAATTAAGTAGGAATATTTTTGACAACGACCGTTCATTCGTTTATGGAAAGGTGGCAGCTTACCAGGTGAAAAAATGAAAAAAGAAGTTCAGACACAAATTCAAGGCGTCAGCAACTGGATTACAAATTTAAGGTATGAAGATATACCTGAAGATGTAATTTATTATTCGAAGTTGCAATTACTCGATTGTGTTGCTGCAATTTGTGCAGGTTCACGTTCGGATGTTGGCTTAAAATTAAAAGAAGCCTTGAATGCTTCAGAAAGCGGAGGCCCTTTCACCCTTTTACCTTATGGAGAGAGTTGGTCACTCGATCATGTTCTTTATTATCATGCTGCCATGATCAATGCGCTTGAACTTGACAATTTTGTGTTTATGGGACATGTGGGGCAATCGGCCATATCTGCCTCCCTTGCAATGGGTCAGAAATTGAATGTTGAGGGAAGGGAATTGCTGGTTGCAATGGTTGCTGCTTCAGAGGTTGCCGGGAGATTAAGCGCTTATCTTGTCAGTGGCCCTCATCAGGGGCACATGCGCGCATTTCTTCACCGGGCAGGAAGTGCTACCGCTGTCTCAAAAATCTGCGGACATAATGAATCAACAACTGCACAGGCCATTGCAATTGCTTTATCGATGCCGGAATTTCCATTATATCCTGCCTGTTTTTCGCCCGACACCAAAGTCATTTGCACAAGTTCACCAACCGTCGAAGGGGTTAAAGCAGCATTGATGGCAGCAGAGGGTATGGATGGTCCTTTGGATATCATCGAAAATCCGATTGGGTTTTTCACCTATTTCAGCTATACCAAAAATATTCCGGGTATCTGGAAATGGATTGGAAAAACATGGATCCTGAGGTCACTGTCGGTTAAAAATTTCGCAACATGCGCTTATGCCCAGGGGCCGGTAAATGCAGCCATCAGTCTTAAAAAGAATAATTCTTTTGCATCGGATGAAATTTCGAGGATAAACATTTATGCCCCAATCGTTACCCTGATTATGGAGAAGTTCTCGAAACCCCATTTGGGAACTGCCATCACCCCGGTAAACACACACTTTTCAACCATTAAAAGTGTCGCAGCCGCACTCCTTTTCGGAGAGCTTACAGGTGAATTTTACCGGGCTGGTACTTTTGAAAGTAAAGCGGTGGAAATTCAAAAATTGCTTGACCGGATTTATCTTCATCATGACTGGCAAATGACCATCCATTGTTTGAGAGGAATGGATGCCGGAATTGAAAATGCCGGGAAACCCGGAATCCTGAGCCTTGGGGGCGGCCGGAAAACGTTTAAACGGTTTAAAAAAGCTTTCGGAAGCAGACCTTTGATTCAATGGAAAGACCTGTTTGAGCTTGGAAAAGTTCAACGGACTGATCTGTGGTACTTTTTACGCAGGTTTACTAAATCATTTTCATTCACCTTATTGAAAAGCAAAGATCAGAAAAACATAAATAAAGCCTGTTCCCATGAGGGGGATCTGAGCAAAATGGAATTCAATTTATCTGGCCGTGTTGAAATAATTTTTAAAGACGGGAGGAAAATTGCAGAGACTTGCAAATTACCACCAGGATTTGCCAATGATCCTGAAAGAGGGAATGTGGTTCAAAATAAATATATACGGGAAGCAATACCCGTATGGGGTGAAGCCAAATCCATGAAAATAATGGGAATGATATTGAATATTGAAAAATATACTGTTGCCCAATTATGCGCAGAAATAGAACAAGGATAATTGAGTCCCCTCCGAAAAGTCGGGGAGACGAATTTACTCAATAAATCGGCATATTTGTATTAATAAAGTTATAAACATTTGAATGTCAATAAAATATACGATTTTCTTTCATAAGATTTCTTATCTTTGTAATGTAACAACAAGGACTAAGCATGTTTAGAAAATCAAATAGAGAACCTCAGTTTGATATTTTCGGTAGTGTCCCCTCATTATTAACCGATGGGGCTTGCCAAAAATACAATGATCGAGGGCATTGGCATAACCAGTTTCGTGAACAAGTTGTAATGCGCATTGATGAGTCCATCTTTAAAGGTTTATTCAACGATACTATTGGGGCCCCCAATGCTCCAACCCGTATCTTGGTTGGCATGATGATTTTAAAGGAATCATTTGTCTGGAGCGATTCGCAGTTGTTTGAGCATTGTCAGTTTAATCTGCTTACACGAAGCGCTCTTGGATTATTCAATATTAACGATCCCTTACCTGCAGAATCTACTTATTACTTGTTGCGCAAACGTATTTATGAATACCAAAAGCAAAATGGAGAGGACTTGATGGATAAGGCCTTTGAGCAGATTACCCGTGAGCAGGTCAAGGAGTTTGATGTCAATGGCCGTAGTATACGCATGGACAGCAAACTTATCGGCAGCAACATTGCTTTTTTTACCCGTTATGAGATTATCCATCAAACGCTTTGCAGGTTCTATAAGACATTGGACAAACAAGCAAAATTCAGGCTTTCTGCATCAGACAGGGATCAACTGGAAGACATAGCCAAAGAAGAATCCAACAAAACGGTATACCGAAGCAATAAAGAAGAAATCAAAACACGTTTACAACCCATTGGTATTTTGATATACAAACTATTGAACACTTTTGCTGAATATAAAAGTGAGCAATATCAGCTACTCCAACGTGTTTTTACTGAGCAGTACAAAGTATTACAAGATAAACAGATCGAACTACGGGCAAAAGAAGAAATCTCCTCCGATAGTGTTCAATCACCTGATGATCCTGAATGTGCATACCGCAACAAAAAAGATCATCAGGTAAAGGGCTACAGCGTTAATATCACAGAAACCTGTTCGGAAGATAACCTCAATCTGATTACAAACGTCAGTGTAGACAAAGCCAATGTTCCAGACACAACTTTTGTTCAGGATGCTGTCAAGAAAACAACCGAAATAACCGAACAAAAAGTTGAAAGTATTTATCTTGACGGAGCCTACCATAGTCCAGCCAATGAGGATTTTTGTACAGAAAATGACATTGACTTAGTGTTGACAGGCATTCAGGGAGGCATTCCAAGATATGACCTGGAGTTAACCCAAAATGGTTTGATCGTCACGGACACTCTGACGGGAGAATGTATGCAAGCCGTTTTAGCCAGAAAATCAAAACGAAGCAAACAAAACCGTTGGCGTATTCCGGCAGGGAAAGGATACTATTATTTCTCCGAACAGGCTGTCATTACTTCAATGCTTCGTAAAAAAATTAAGAACAGGTCAGAATACGAACTTCACAAACGAAATAATGTCGAAGCTTCCATTTTCCAACTCAGCTATCCGTTACGAAACAATAAATCCAAATACAGGGGGCTGTTCAAACAACAAATGTGGGCTTACTGTCGGTGTTTATGGATCAACCTTGTAAGGATTATCAACTTTATAAAACAAATATGTCAAAGAACGTCAAAAGCGATGGAAATCCCTGCCCAATTAACCGTTTTCTGCGAAAATTTTTCTTTCAGGATCAATTTTCAACAAAACCGGGCCAGACAATTTTCTATCGTAGTATTTTTATCAACAATCGTTAATTTTTACAGTTTATATTAATACCCCTTTTTGGAGGGGGCTCAACAGTGAAAATTAAAAAATTGAAAAACTCGCTAACTCACCAGCTCGCCAGCTCGCCAACTAACTATTGCCAGATGGAGAACGGTTGAATTAAATACTAATATTTGATAGATGGTTGTTTTTTTCCAAGGAACGGAACGGGTTTTTGCTGTACAAACGGTCAATCCGTTGAGGGATGAAGATATCCG
>Ga0163199_1001761_pt1 | contig 13376 bp, 14 predicted proteins | sample PL_2010_150m_FD_113537 | JGI IMG/M metagenome (GOLD analysis project Ga0163199, IMG submission 113537) | Freshwater microbial communities from Powell Lake, British Columbia, Canada to study Microbial Dark Matter (Phase II) - PL_2010_150m | ecosystem: Environmental > Aquatic > Freshwater > Lake ... | reverse complement strand
GGAGTAGACTTTGGCTTGGGAGTGGGTTTTAGCTCCTGAGGCTGCGGGGCTTGCGGACGGTAAATTTTTTCTCCGGGAGAAGGGTTGCCGGAGATGATATCGGCGATGAGGAAGGGAGGATTTTTCAGCGACGTCATGCGAAGCGTGGCGGTCTCGACGCCCTTGTTGATGGAGAGGTAGGTTGCACCGGGCTCGGCGCTGGAGATTGCGGATGCTTCGACAAGAACGAAGTGCTCGGGGGCATTGACCATGCGGATGACGCCGGTCCACTGCGGCGGAAGCGCGGTGGGGGTCTTCTTCTTTTTGGGGAGGACGTTGGTGATCTTGGAAAGGCACTGCTGGAAGAAAGACGGTTTTTTGGCAGCCGGAGCAGACACCGCGGCCGGAGCGGAAGGAGTGCCTTTTTTCCCCGCGCAGGAGGAAACCACCAGAAGCAGAGCGGGCAAAACGAGTAAAAAGCCAATACGTTTGATCACAAGATGAGATTGGACAGCTTTCCGAAGCAACTTGCCACCAGAAAAACAGTGCCCTCTTGCATCCGGAAAGCAGTCGCTTCTTTTTACGGGAGAGATCAGGAGTGTGGGTCAATCCGCAGGACCGTTTCACCGGTAGTCGCCGGGAGTTTGCAGGATGTTATTGCCTGACCTACGGTTCCTTTCCGTGAACCAAATGTAATGGCTCTGAGCTTCCCCCCTGTTACAGAAGCGGCATGAACCGACGCGATTTCATACAAATGCTATCGTTTTCGGGCGCGGCGCTGGCCTCTGGATGGACTGTTTCACCTCGCCCTCTACCCGCTGTTTCATGGCTGAGCTTACCGCGCTGGCGTGGTTTCAATTTGCTGGAAAAATTTCTCCTCGGAAACAGCGATGCTCCTTTTGAGGAATCAGATTTCGACATCATTGCCGACTGGGGCTTCAATTTCGTCCGTTTGCCGTGCGACTATCGCATCTGGACAGAGGCGCCCGGTCGCTATCGCGAAGGGCCGCTCAAAGAAATTGACCGCGCAATCCGTTTGGGGCGCGAACGCGGCATTCACGTGCTGCTGAATCTGCATCGAGCGCCGGGCTACACCGTCGCCAAGCCGCCGGAAACATCCGACCTCTGGGCCGACGATGCCGGCGGCGAAGAAGCGCGTCACCAGTTTGCCGCGCAATGGCAGATGTTTGCTGAACGCTACTGCGGAATTCCGTCGCGCGAACTGTCGTTCAACCTCGTCAATGAACCGCCACTCATTCCACCCGAGAAATATGTCCGTGCATGCGCCGCGGCGGTCGAAGCAATTCGTAGTGTCGATCCCGACCGGTTGATACTTGCCGATGGTTTGGAATATGGCCGCCTTCCTGTCCCTGAATTGAAGGCTCTGCGCATCGGCCAATGCACGCGCGGCTACGACCCGGTTGAACTCACACACTATTGCGCCAGTTGGGTCAACGGCAGTGAAAACTGGCCTCTGCCCACGTGGCCCATGCTGACCCATCCAACAGCATTTCTCTGCGGCAATTTCAAGAAGGAATTGCAGTCTCCGCTCGTGCTGCGTGGCAATTTCCCGGCGGGCTCCAAACTCGCCTTACAGTTGGCGCGCCTTAGCGCTTCGCCACACCTCGTCATCAAAGCCGACAGCCATGTTTTGCTCCAAAGGAGCTTTCCAACCACCCCCGAAAAACACCAGCCGGAAATCACGGATGTGGTGGAGACCGAATTGACTGCTGCTGCCAGAGAAATCTCCATCGCCGTGGAGCAAGGTGACTGGCTAAAATGGAAGGAACTCCACATTACACCTCCCGCACAGCCCGCCACGCAACTGCGCAGCCTTGATAAATGGGGAGAAAAACCGGGCGACTGGATAATAGGACCGAACGGCGTCGCCCAATCTGCAAGCGGCAAAAAGTTTAAATGTGACCGCGACCTGCTCTGGACCAGAAACATCGAACCGTGGCTCAAACTGCGCGACAGCGGCGTTGGGGTGATGGTCGGTGAATGGGGCTGCCACAACCGCACACCGCATCCGGTCGTGCTGGCATGGATGCGCGACTTCCTAGCAAACTGGAAGCGGGCGAACTTCGGCTGGGCGCTTTGGAATCTGCGCGGCTCCTTCGGCGTGCTTGATAGCGAGCGAAAAGACGTCGCCTATGAGAATTTCCGCGGCCACAAACTCGACCGCCAGATGCTGGAACTTCTCCGCAAGGGATAAACCATCTTGGAGAAAAAGGGGCGGTCCTTTGATATTTTGGGAGGAGGGTTTTGCGGAAGGGCGTTTTTTGTCCATCCATTCGGCTCAGCCATGGGGTATTCTTCTCTGTCTCGCGTCCTTCTCGGTGGAAAATCTCGGAAAACAAGCATCGCGGCTTGGCGGAGCCTTGTCCTCCCGGTCGTGATGCCTGCTCAGTTTTCCAGAACGAGAACGGTGAGCTTTTTCGGGCCGTGGGCACCGAGGACGAGGATGCGTTCGATGTCGCCGGTGCGGCTCGGGCCGGTGATGAAGGAGACGAAGGCGGGAACTCCGTTGTGGGCTTTTCGAAGGAGCGCGAAGGCATCGGCCAGGTCGCCGACGAGTTGGGAACGCGATGCGATCACGATGTGATGCGGTGGAAGCACGGACAGGGCGCGGCCTCCGGCCGAGGCGGCCGTCACCATGATCCCCCCGGTCTGTGCCACAAGGCAGTCGCACCCGCTGATGCCGGCGGCGCATTTTTCGAGGTCGGAAGTCTGGTATTCGCGGTCGGTCCGAACGACCGGTAGGCCGAGCGACTGCACGGCGGCATTGCCCATTTCAAAGCTGTGCGAGGCGACGGATTTCCATCCGTTCTCACGGGCGAGCAATGCGAGTTCGGATGCCACGGCGGCAGCATCGGCACAATGACGGACCTCGGTCTTGAGGTCGGCGGAATTTTTTTCAAAAAGCGATACACGGCCATCGTTGTTTTCCGGCACGGGAGGCAGCCAGTCGGTGGGGGAGTGTGCGACCGCGCATCCATCAGGGAGAACAGGCGTCCCGCCTGTTTGGAGACTGCCATCACCGACCGAACGCGCTGCGCCGTTCACGGGCGGGACGCCCATGCTCCCTGTTTGCCCATGATCGAGGTGGCGTGCGGGGGCCTTGACCGACAGGGCCTCGCGGATCCGGCGCAGGATTTTCTCGCGGCTATCCATTCCTCTTCCTCCAGTATTCCTTGAACGATTGGGGCGGGGCAGGCGGCAGGTCGCGCGTGCCGGTCCACATTCTGGCCGGATCGAAAAATTTCCCCCGGATCGCGTGCAGGACAGGCGCGCCGAGGCGGAGCATGGGGGCCGCGAGGCGGTAGAGCGCGGGGCGGCGCATGAACCATGCGAATCCGGCAAAGATCGGTTTTTCCCACCACACGGACTTTTCCGCGATCGCGTTGCGGCGGTTCTGGAGAAGGTGGTGGTGGAGGTCGATCCTGACCGGGCAGGCTTCGTGGCAGGCCCCGCAGAGCGAGGAGGAAAACGAAAGGTGCTTCCAGGATTGAAGCCCGCGCAGGTGCGGCGTGATCACCGAGCCGATCGGACCCTGATACGTGGTGCCATAGGAATGCCCGCCGATGTTCTTGAAGATCGGGCAGACATTGAGGCACGCGCCGCACCGGATGCAGTGGAGCGCGTCGCGCTGCTCGGCGTCGGCGAGGAGAGACGTGCGCTTGTTGTCGAGCAGCACGACATGGAATTCCGTGGGGCCGTCGGTTTCTCCAGGCTGGCGGGGCCCGCCGAGCAGCGTGTTGTAGCAGGTCATGTTCTGGCCTGCGCCTGCGGTGGCCAGCATCGGCAGGAGGACGGCGAGATCCTCGAGTTTCGGGATGACCTTTTCGATGCCCACAATGCTCACGAGCACCTTCGGCAGTGTCGTGCTCAGGCGCGCGTTGCCCTCGTTCTCCGTGATGGAAATGTGCCCGGTCTCGGCGACGGCAAAATTCGCTCCGCTCATCCCCATATCGGCCTGGCAGTATTTCTGCCGCATCACGCCGCGCGCGATCATCGTCAATTCCTCCGGCGTATCCGCGTGCGGGCTGCCCAGCTTTTTTTGAAACGTCTCGTCGATCTCGCCCCGGGTGAGGTGCATGGACGGAAATACGATGTGATACGGCGGCTCCTCGCGAAGCTGGACGATGAACTCCCCGAGATCGCTCTCGACGACTTCGAGGCCGGCCTTTTCCAGCGCGGGCCCGAGATGGATCTCCTCGCCGGTCATCGTCTTGGATTTGATGATCCGCTTCACGCCCGCGTTCCGGGCCACCGAGCTGATGTATTCCGCGGCCTCCGCACCGTCGGCCGCCCAGAAAACTTTTGTGCCTCGTGCCTCAAGCTTTTCGGTGAGTTCGAGAAGATATTTGTCGAGGTGGTTGACCGCCTCGTATTTTGCGGCCGCCGCAGAGGTGCGCGCCTCCTGCCAGTCGGTATATTTCGCCTTCTGCTCGTCGCGCTTGACGTAATACCCGCCGAGGGCCTTCTGAATCAGCCCGCGGTGGCGGAGGTCGTGGGTGAGACGGTCCGCGTCGCGGTGGAACTGGATCGATTCCGTGCCCATCGCTTAAAAGTTCGCCAGCACCTCGGCGAGGTGCATGCTCCGGATTTTTTTCCCCTGCCGGTCCAGGATCCCCTGGATCTGCATGAGGCAGCTCGAGTCGTTTGAAATGACCAGCTCCGCGCCGGTCTCCAGGATCGACGCGCATTTGACCTCGCCCATCGCCGTCGAAATCTCAGGGAACTTCACCGAAAACGTCCCGCCGAACCCGCAGCACGTCTCGGCCTCCTTCATCTCGACGAGTTCCAGCCCGCGCACATGCTTCAAAAGCTCGCGCGGCTCGCGCTTGATCCCCATCTCGCGCAGCCCATGGCATCCGTCGTGGAACGTCGCCTTCGCCGGATAGCTCACCCCAAGATCCCCCACCCCGAGCACGTTGACGAGGAACGAGGAAAACTCATGCGTCTTCGCCGCCAGCGCCTTCGCCTCCGCCTCGCGCGGATGTCCGTGAAAAAGCTCCGGATAAAAAACCTTCAGCATCGCCCCGCACGATCCCGATACCCCGACGACGACCTCCGCATCACGGAACGCATCGAGCATCGTCTCCGCCACCGATCTCGCCTCGTCCCAATAGCCCGAGTTGAAAGCCGGCTGGCCACAGCAGGTCTGCGATTCCGGATACTCGACCGCATGCCCGAGCTTCTCCAGAATCCTCACCATCCCGATCCCGGCACCGGGATAATACTGGTCGATGAAACACGGGATGAAGAGGGTGATTTTCACGCGGAAAAGATATGATTATTTTCAGTCGTTTAATCCGCTTTGGCAAGCGATTAGCACATGTTTCTCGAATTCAGTCGGACAGTCGATCGCCGTGAAATTCGGTTGGAACATCCGGCGGAACCGGTCAATAATCCCGGGCATGTCACGATTTCTCACCGTTCTCGCTGCGGCGATTTCCATGGGTCCGGCATTTGCAGCGCCGGCCGGGCCCGCATTTTCCGGCATCGAAGCGGTGAAAACGCAGCCGTATGGAAAGTCCGCACAGGTGGTGGAAATCCACGGCGAACGGGGGGAACCCCAGCCGCGCGAGTGGACGCTGCTCCTCAGCGATCCGAAGGCAAGGGGGGGAGTCCGCGAGGTCACCGTGGCAGGTGGTAAGATCACGGCTGAACGCGCGCCGCTGCGCGGCACGACCGATGTTGTCGGACTGGCTCCGCTCGAAACGAAACTCCTCACCTTCGACTCGGACAGGGTCTTCTCAACTGTTCAGTCGGAAGCAACAAAAAGCGGAGTCGGGTTCCACTGGATTGATTATACTCTGCGCACGGACCCGCAGAGCAACGCACCGGTCTGGACCGTCAAACTCTACGACCATATGGGAGCATCGGTGGGATCCATCCGGATCTCCGCCAATGGAGGATCGATTGTGAGCCCGCTCCAGACGGATCCAGATCTGCGCGCACGCGCGGACTCGACAGCCAAAGAAAGCCGCAAGGGCGGACTCGCCAACGATGTCGAAACCGCCGCCAGCCGCGCCGCGAGAAGCACAAAAGACTCGACTCTCCGCTTCATCGGTTCGCTTCAGGAAGCGGTCACCGGCGAGCGAACGATCGGCCCGAAGGAAGAGGAATGACCGCCATCATCGTTCTGGCGATCGTTGGCTTCCTTCTCATTGCCGCCGAAGTTTTCGTGCCGGGCATGGTGCTTGGCGTGCTCGGTGGACTGTGCCTCGCCGGCATGGTGGCGCTCTGCTACATGACCTACGGACCGCTTCTTGGCACATTGGCATTCGCCGCGCTCGCGGTGCTTCTGATCACCGGATTTTTTCTCTGGATCAATCTCTTCCCAAGCACGCCGATCGGGAAAAAGATGATGCTGAAGAAGTCTCTTCCCAGTTCCATTCCTCTCCAATCCCTTCTCGGAGCAACCGGCGAAGCCGTTACCCCGCTCCGTCCGGCAGGCACTGCCGTCATTGGCGGCCGCCGGATTGATGTCGTGGCCGAAAGCGGCCTGATCGAGCCCGGACAAAAAATCGAGGTCGTCCTGCAGGAAGGCATGCGGGTTGTTGTGCGCGCAGTCCTGTAGTCTCCTTTCTTCGGACCCGGGGTTGACGGAATTCTTAATGGGGTTAAGTATTCCGGATCATGCTGGGAATTGCCTTGAAAATGCTTTTTCGCGATCGCGCGAAGTATGCGATGCTCGTCTGCGGCCTGTCGTTCTGCTCGCTGCTGATGTGCCAGCAGATTTCGGTGTTCTGCGGGCTGATGATGTGGACGACGGCCACGGTGAGAAACATCGGGGCTCCGGTCTGGGTGGTGGATGCGAAAGTCGAGCAGGCGAACGAGGTGATACCGATGCGGCAGATCGAGGTCGAGCGGGTGCGCAGCGTGCCCGGGGTGGCCTGGGCGGTCCCTCTCTTCATCGGCATGGAGCAGGCGAGACTGGCCGACGGCTCGTTTCAAAACGTGCAACTAACCGGCCTCGACACCGGCACCCTGACCGGGCGCCCCATGGAGATGCGCGCGGGCCGGATCGAGGACCTCCGGCTGCCGAATGCGGTCATCGTGGATCAGGTCGCCGTGGAAAAATTCCGCAAGAAAGGAATCAAAATCCAGCTCGGGACGACGTTTGAGATCAACGACAAGGAGGCTCGGGTGGTCGGGATCTGCCATGCGGCGAGAAGCTTTTTCGGGCAGCCGTATATCTACACGACATTCGACCGGGCAATGGAATACACGAAGCCCACGCGCAAGCAACTCAGCTTCGTTCTCGCCGGCCCGAGCGCCGGCGTGACGGATGAAGAGTTGGCCGCGCGGATCAGCCGCCTGCCCGGCCTTCGCGCGATCACAAAGGACAACCTCTTCTGGCTCACCGTCTTGTGGTATATCAAAAATACAGGCATCCCGATTTCCATCGGAACCGTGGTCATCCTCGGGATCATCGTCGGGATCGCGATTGCCGGGCAGACGTTCTACCTTTTTGTACACGACAACCTGCGATTCCTTGCGGCCTTCAAGGCAATGGGCGCGCGGATGCCGACGCTTGCGGCGATGGTCCTCCTGCAGGCGTTTTCCGTCGGCTTCATCGGTTACGGGATCGGGGTCGGGCTGGTCTCGTGGTTCGGAAGTGTCGTGCTCGTCAAAGAACAGCCGCCGTTCTTCATGCCGTGGCAGGTCCCCACCTTCGTTGCCATCGTCATTGTTTTCATCTGCTCTTTTTCCGCCCTGATCGGCCTGATCAAGGTCGCGCGCCTCGAGCCGGCGGTCGTCTTCCGATGAGCAACCTCGCGATCAACGTGGAGAATGTCGTGAAGTCGTTCCCCGCCGGCGATACGCGCACGTATGCGCTCAAGGGCGCGACGCTCGACGCAAAATTCGGCGAGCTTCTGATGATCGTGGGTCCCTCGGGCTGCGGGAAGACCACCCTTCTCAGCGTGATCTGCGGAACGTTGAAATGCGAGGAGGGCCGGCTCACGGTCTTTGACCACGACCTCCGGGCGATGAAGGAGGGCCAGATCACGCGGTTCCGGTGCGAAAATGTGGGGTTCATCTTCCAGCAGTTCAACCTCATCCCGACGCTCACTGCCGTGGAAAATGCCTCGGTCCCGCTCATTTTGAACGGGGTATCCACCGCCGAGGCGACGCGACGCGCGGGGGAGGTTCTCGAAAAAGTCGGTATCGGGGAAAAACGGCACTCGTATCCCTCCCAGCTCTCCGGAGGCCAGCAGCAGCGCGTCGCCATCGCGAGGGCGCTGGCCCACGAACCCCGCCTCATCATCTGCGATGAGCCGACCGCATCGCTCGACGCTGCCACGGGACAAAAGACCCTCGACCTTCTCAAATCCAGCGCGCTCCAGCCGGACCGCTGCGTCATTGTCGTCTCCCACGACAACCGGATTTATCACTTTGCCGACCGCATCGCTGAAATGGAAGATGGACGCGTGACCGGCATCCATAACGACCCGAAGAACTATCACCATGCTTAAACGCCCCACTGTTTTCCTCGCCCTGCTCGGCATCATCGCCGTGGTTCTCCTCGTCCTGCGCCTCCGCCAGAGCGGTCCCGCACCCGAACCGCTCGTCCCGCCGCCGCAGTCGCCCTATGCCCAGTCCATCGGAGCCCGCGGGATCGTCGAGAGCACGAATGAAAACGTGCGGATCGCACCCTCCGCATCCGGACTCGTCGGGAAGGTTGCCGTCCGGGTCGGCGATCATGTGAAGTCGGGCGACCTGCTTTTCACGATGGACGACCGCGATGCCGCCGCCACGGTGAAAACGTCCGAGGCGCAGGTGGAGGTCCAGAAGGCTCGGCTCGCCGAGACCGCGACGCTTGTCGCGGACCGGAAAGACACGCTTGACCGCACGACCCAGCTCCGCGCGAAAAATGTCGCGAGCTTCGACCAGGCGCAGCGCGATGAATTCGCCCTTCAGAGCGCACAGCGGCAGTATGAGCGCGCGGCAGCGGATCTCGATCTCGCCCGGGCCCAACTCAACGATGCCAAAGTCCGGCTCGACCTGCTTTCCGTGCGGTCCCCGCGCGACGGCACGGTCCTCCAGGTGAATATCCGCGCAGGGGAATATGCCGCCGTCAATTCTGCGGAGCCGGCCATCCTCCTGGGAGATGTGAGCACTCTCCAACTCCGTGCCGATGTGGATGAATCCGACGCACCGCGGGTGCGGCCGGGCTGCAAGGCTGTCGCTTACCTCAAGGGCTCGCGCGAGAAGGCGATCCCGCTCGAATTTGTCCGCATCGAACCCTATATCCTCCCGAAAAAATCCCTTTCCGGAGAGAGCACCGAGCGGGTGGACACCCGGGTTCTCCAGGTCATCTTCCGGTTCCAAAGCCCAGGCTTTCCGATCTACGTCGGACAGCAGATGGATGTCTTTATCGAGGAGAACTGAGGAAATGCTTACAGCGGCTGTGCGGGAGCGCCGCCGGTCCGGGTCAGTTCGGCAACCACGTCATCGGTGATGTCGAGGGCGGGTTCGTTGCCAAGGACAAGTGCATCGCTTTTCAGAAACACTGCACCGAGCCCCTTGTCGGAAGCAATTTTCATGGCCACGGGGCGGACCTCCTCGCGGAAGCGGTTGATCAACGTGGCCTGCTTTGTATTGAGTTCCTGCTGGGCCTGCTGCTGTTTTTGCTGAAGTTCGAGATTCAGCTCGCGTTCCAGTTCGGCCAGCTTCTGGTTGTCGGCATCCGTCGGCTTCGCCCCGACCGACTGCCTGAGGCTCTCAAATTTCCCGCGTGCTTCCTTTTGGGCCGCCGTGAGTTGCTCGCCGAGCGGGTTGGCGGCGTTTTTTAATTCCTGAACAATGGATACGTCGCGGCCAAGCCGCTTGGCGACGGCATCCAGATCAATGAGGGCGACCCCACCCTTGGTGGAGGAAGATGGTAACTGGTTGCAGGCAGTCAGGATGAGGGCCAGAAAAGCGGTGAGTGCAAAGAATGGTTTCATTGGATGGGATATGGATATTGACGGAAAATTCCAAAACATTCCAGAGAATCTTCCGCGCAGAGAAAAAGGGAGGCGTTGACGCCGGCAAGCTGATACAACGCGCCGATGAGCGATACGTTCCAGCAGGCTCTGCACGCCACACTGCCAATGTTGCAAAAGATCCAGCAGGGCATCAAGCCCGCGCCGAAAGGCTCCACCGCCGCGCTGAAGAAACTTTGCGAAGCCGCGCGGGCGAATCCACCGAAACCCCGTATGCCACGCTCCCCGACCACACTGGCGGAAGATCCGGGCAGCCCGCCTGCACCGGCCTCGGGAAAATGGACGATGGCCTCTCTGCGCAAAGCCGTGCTGGCCTGCGAGAAGTGTCCCCATCTCGTCCGCTCGCGCACTCAGGTCGTTTTCGGCTTGGGAAATCCGGAGGCGGACCTGATGTTCGTCGGCGAGGCCCCCGGAGCGGATGAAGACGAGCAGGGCGAGCCGTTCGTCGGCAAAGCCGGGCAGCTTCTCACGAAAATCATCCAGGCCATGGGCTTCGAGCGATCCGATATTTACATTGCGAACGTTCTCAAATGCCGGCCCGACATGCCGGCCGGAGAATCCGGGAACCGGAAGCCGAAGCCCGCCGAGATGGCCACCTGCCTGCCCTGGCTCGGGGAGCAAATCGAGCTGGTCCGCCCAAAAGTCATCGTTGCTCTCGGCGCGACCGCGACGGAGGGGCTGCTCGGGGACACGTCGCCGATGCGCGATCTCCGCGGCCGCTGGCTCGAATTCCGGGGAACGCCGGTCATGGTCACCTACCACCCGGCCTACCTCCTCCGCAACCAATCCCTCCCCGAGAAGCGCAAGGTCTGGGAGGACATGCTCCTCGCCCTCGAAAAACTCGGGAAGAGAATCACCCCGAAACAGCGCGCATTTTTCACCAAGGCCGCCGCTTGATCACGCCTCTTTTCCACTTTGCCTTTTACTGTTTCGTCGTTGGCTCGCTGCGCCTGATTCTGACCGTCGGCGCGCGGGTGAGGCGGGTGGTTTTTGAAAGGCCGCCGAAGGGGGCTTTCGTGATGGCGTCGAATCACATCAGCCACTTCGATCCCCCGTTTTTGAGCGGATGGTTTCCCCGGAAGATCGACTGGATCGCCATGTCAGAACTTTTCGCGGCGGGCTGGTCGGACCGCGGGTTCCGCTGGCTGGATGTGATCCCGGTGGACCGCGGTGGCGACGACCGGCACGCGCTGCGCGAGGCACTGCGCCGGCTCGATGGCGGACGTGTGATCGGAGTTTTTCCCGAAGGGGGCATCCGCGACGGGGAGCGTTCGATTCTGGCCGGGGCCCCGATGCAGGAGGGTGCGGTGATGCTTGCGGTCCGTGCCGGGTGCCCGATCGTGCCGGTTGTCATCCTCGGCAGCGAGCGCCTCTACAACGCGAAGAACTGGCTTCCCTGGCGGAGGGCGCGGGTCTTTATCGGAGTCGGGCCGGCGATCCCCCCGCCTTCGGGTGAAATGAAGCGCGGGGCAGCGCGCGAGGTGATGAGGGAGGCTCTTGCAACCGCGATCGTCCGCCTCAAGGATGACATGGTCGTGCGGTTCGGGCTCGGGGAAAACGATCTGCCTCACTCTCCCCAGCAACGCATGGCCGAACCATGAGACGTCTTGTTGAAAAAACGGCTTCGTGGGGGATGGACGGCGCCATGTGCGGAATGATGAACATCCTGCAATGGCGCCGCAGGGCGGACAGCACCACGAAAAAGGAATTGCAGGACTACCTTGAGGCCTGTTCGTCGATGAGCCGCGAGGAATATTTCCGGATGCCTGCGGTCACGCGTCCCAGGCAGCGCGATGGCTGGATCCAATGGGACACGCCGCTTCCAAGCGGATTTCCGGAGAACGACTGCGCGCGTGTGAGATTTTATCCCGCCGCCCGCAAAGGTGCGCCGGTCCTGCTCCTTCTCCATGCCCTCATGAGCGCCAGCGATGTCGGCTACCGGCGGGTGGCGGCCACATTCAACAAGCGCGGATGGTCGGTCGCGTTTCCTCACCTCCCCTACCACTACTCGCGCACGCCGAAAAAAATGATGAACGGGGAGCTGGCGATCACGGCCGACCTCGTGCGCAATGCGGAAGGGCTCCGGCAGGGGGTCGTCGAACTCCGCCAACTCATGGCGATCCTCCGGACAAAAGGCGCGGGAGAGTTCGCCCTCATTGGAACCAGCTACGGCGGGTGGACGGGTGCTCTTCTCTCATTTCTGGAGCACGATTTCCGGTTCATGGCCCTTGTCCAGCCGATCGTGAATGTCGAGAAGGCGATCTGGGAAAACCCCGGCGCCTCCTCGATGCGGACGTTCCTGCGGGCTCGCGGGCACGCCCCGAATCAAACGAGCCGTCACTTCCACCTGATCTCGCCGCTCCACGGCATCCCGCTCTGCAATCCCGACCGCATCATCATCACAGCGGGCCTATACGACAGGGTCTCCCCGCTCGTGGATCTCAAGCTTCTCACCAGACAGTGGAAAGGTTCCCGCCTGCTCCGCGTGCGACAGGGACACTTCGGATACCGCGCGCTCCGCGAAACACTCAAGGCGGTCGAGCCGTTTGTGGATTAGGCGCTGTTCCCCGAAAAACAGCTCAGGGTTTTTGTTCGCCGCCGAATCCGGGAAACACCGCCTCACAACCGGAGGCTTTCGCGACTTCGCGGACCTGGTTTTCCATCTCCCGCGTGGCCGCAGTCAGGATGTCGGTTTTCAAAAAGTCCGCCTTGGCCGTTTTCTCAAGGGCCCGGATTGCTTTCTCGCGGTCCGCGGCGGTGAGTTTGTTCCAAAGTCCGTCTTCATCGCGAAGGACCCGGAGGTCGGCCATTCCGATGGAAAGGATCTTTGCGCGGGGAAGTGTGATCTCCGCCACCTTTCCCCCGCGGCGGATGTTGACGGTGAAAGAATCGCGGAGGTTGAAGCCCGCCCGCGCGGTGAATGCCGCCTCGATCTCGAAGGTTTTTGTGCTATGAAACCATGTCTCCTCGACGCGGTGGCGGGCGAGCGACTGCCGTTCGACGGTGACCAGTTCGAGCACCGGGCTGTTCTGGGCGAATATCACGGCATGGTTCGCGGAGATCCTCGGCGTGAGGTTGAGAACCTTTTCAAATTCCTCCTGGATCCGGTTTCCACGCTCCACAGCCGAACGAAGAGGAGCGATGAATACCGTCCAGACAAACCACGTCGCCGCCACCGTGGTCAGGGCGGCTCCCGCCAGCGTGAGCCAGAGCAATCGGCTTTTCACGGTTTGATCCCGCAGGCCTCGCGATACAGTTTCTCGATTTCCATGACCCGGCGGTCCGCCGAGAACTGGTCGCGGATCGAATCCGAACCTGTCCGTGCGATTCTCCGGTAGAGACCGGAATCGACAGCCAGCCGGACAAGTGCCGCAGCCACAGCCGCGTGATCCCTCT
>Ga0163199_1001759_pt1 | contig 13387 bp, 11 predicted proteins | sample PL_2010_150m_FD_113537 | JGI IMG/M metagenome (GOLD analysis project Ga0163199, IMG submission 113537) | Freshwater microbial communities from Powell Lake, British Columbia, Canada to study Microbial Dark Matter (Phase II) - PL_2010_150m | ecosystem: Environmental > Aquatic > Freshwater > Lake ... | reverse complement strand
CGGCGAAGCGCAACGTTTAGGTTATGCGGAAGCGGATCCTACTTTTGACGTAGAGGGCATAGACGCAGCGCACAAGCTTACTATTATGTCAGCCATTGCCTTCGGCATGCCTATGAAGTTTGAGCAAGCCTACACCGAAGGTATTACCAAACTACAACAAACTGATATTAAATACGCTGAAGAGCTAGGCTACAGGGTAAAACTACTGGGTATTACAAAACGTACTACGGTTGGTGTGGAGTTACGTGTACACCCAACACTGATTTCAGAAAAAAGATTGGTAGCCAATGTGAATGGTGCCATGAATGCGGTGGTCGTAAAGGGCGATGCAGTAGGCCCAACACTATATTATGGTGCTGGAGCAGGGTCTGAGCCTACGGCCAGTTCTGTGGTGGCGGATTTAATGGATGTGGCTCGATTAAGCGATGCGAGTGTATCGCAACGCGTGCCCTATTTAGGTTTTCAAGCTGGGCAATTAAATGATTTACCAATTTTGCCGATTAGTGAAATTAATAGCGCTTATTATCTACGTTTACGCGCTAATGATAAGCCTGGTGTGTTGGCTGGCGTGACTAAAATTTTAGCAGATCGGAATATTTCGATAGATGCAATGTTGCAAAAAGAGCCAGATGACAATGAAACAGAGGCAGATATTGTTATTTTGACGCATATTACCATTGAAAAAAATATGGAAGCAGGGATTGCTGAAATAGAGGCGCTGCCAGCTATTGTAGGTAAAGTGGTGAAGATTCGCATGGAAGAGTTAGGGAAATAAGCGATAGTGAGCATTGTGTATGTAATGACAGTGCCGTAATTTGAGAGATATGAATGAAATACATTAGTACACGTGGGCAATCGCCAGCATTAAGTTTTAGTGAAATTTTACTTGGAGGTCTAGCGCCAGACGGAGGCTTGTATCTACCGGAAACCTACCCACAGTTTACTGATGCAGATTTGACCGCTATGCGCGGCATGAAATATGCCGATTTAGCTTTTGCTATTTTAAGTCGCCTAATTGATGATATCCCAGCAGTAGATTTAAAGGCGATTATTGATAAGACTTATCGTGCTGATGTATACGCCTATACACGTTCGGGTCAAGATGCTGCCGATATCACCCCCACCTTAAAATTAGAAAATAATTTGTACCTATTGAACCTATCCAATGGACCTACATTAGCCTTTAAAGATATGGCGATGCAGTTGCTGGGTAATTTGTTTGAATACGTACTGACTAAAACAGGTAAAACAACCAATATCTTAGGCGCCACTTCTGGGGATACAGGTTCTGCTGCTGAATATGCGATGCGGGGTAAGCAAGGTGTACGCGTCTTCATGTTATCACCTAACAAAAAAATGAGTCGTTTCCAAACTGCACAAATGTTTAGTCTGCAGGATGATAATATTTATAACATCGCTGTGAATGGGGTGTTTGATGATTGTCAGGATATGGTAAAAGCTGTATCAAATGATGCCGAATTTAAAGCTAAATATAAAATAGGTGCAGTCAACTCCATTAATTGGGGGCGCATCGTTGCACAAGTCGTATATACTTTAAAGGTTATTTTGCCGTTACGCATAACAATGCACAAAAAGTGAGTTTTTCAGTACCGTCAGGTAATTTTGGAAATGTCTGTGCAGGCCATATTGCCCGTATGATGGGTTTGCCAATAGATAAGTTGGTCGTTGCAACTAATGAAAATGACGTGCTAGATGAATTCTTTAAGACGGGGGTATATAGCCCACGTGGTTCAGCTAAGACTTATCACACGTCCAGTCCATCTATGGATATTAGTAAAGCCTCTAACTTTGAGCGTTTTGTATTTGATCTTGTTGGCAGAGATAGTAGTAAGGTGCGAGAACTATGGGCTAGTGTAGATAGCGGAGGTGCTTTTGATATTAAACCACTCCTAAATAAATTGACAGATTACGGCTTTGTATCTGGTAGTAGCAATCATGCTAATCGCATGCAGATGATTCGCGATACCTATAAGAAATATGCAGTCACGATAGATACGCATACTGCGGATGGCTTAAAAGTCGCTTTAGAATGTCGTGATGCTAATGTGCCCATGATCGTGCTTGAAACCGCACTGCCCGCTAAATTTGAAGATTCAATTATCGAGGCCTTAGGGTCTTTACCAGAACGCCCAGCAGCTTTAAATGGGATTGAATCCTTGCCTCAGCGTTTTGATGTGATGAATTTTGATGTTGCTGAGATTAAACAATACATTATGGATAGAGCGAGCTAATACATGCAGGTTTATCATGATCTACTTAACCATGTTTTACAGCATGGAAATAAAAAAGAAGACCGCACTGGTACAGGGACGCTCTCTGTATTTGGTTATCAAATGCGCTTTAATTTAGCTGATGGCTTTCCACTACTCACAACTAAAAAAGTACATTTAAAGTCAATTATTCATGAGCTGCTCTGGTTTCTGCAAGGCAGCACCAATATTGCCTACTTGAAAGAAAATGGCGTGCGTATTTGGGATGAGTGGGCGGATGAAAATGGTAATTTAGGACCGGTGTATGGCTATCAATGGCGCAACTGGCCAAAAGCAGATGGCACACATATTGACCAAATCTCGCAAGTAGTGAATGCTATAAAAAATAATCCAGATTCGCGGCGTTTGATTGTGTCTGCTTGGAATGTTGCAGATGTTGATCAAATGAAGTTGCCACCATGTCATGCATTTTTTCAGTTTTATGTGGCGGATGGAAAGTTAAGCTGCCAGCTCTATCAGCGCAGTGCAGATATTTTTCTTGGCGTCCCATTTAACATCGCTTCTTACGCGCTTCTGACCATGATGGTAGCGCAAGTATGTGGTTTGAAGCTGGGTGATTTTGTTCATACCTTAGGTGATGCACATATTTATGCTAACCATATGGAGCAAGTGAAAGAGCAGCTGACAAGAGATATCCGTCCACTTCCAAAAATGCAAATTAATCCTAATGTCAGCGATATTTTCAGCTTCAAGTTTGAAGACTTTAACCTGGAAAATTATGACCCACATCCTGCCATTAAAGGACTCGTGGCGGTTTGAAAAATAACATTTCCCTAATTGTAGCGCTGGCAAAAAATAACATTATTGGCCTCAATAACACCTTACCTTGGCATTTACCAGAAGATCTTAAGCATTTCCGTGCATTAACCACTGGTCATCATATTATTATGGGTCGTAAAACTTACGAGTCCTTAGGTCGCTTATTGCCAGGACGTACTACGGTCATTGTTACGCGGAATAGAGATTACAAGCTGGAAGGCGCATTAATTGAACATTCGTTAGATGCTGCTGTTGCGTTATGTCATCATGATGATGAAGTCTTTGTGATTGGCGGAGCAGAGTTATACCAAGCAGGTATTAAGCTAGCTAATAAATTGTATATCACTGAGCTTGATCTAGAAGTAGCTGGCGATACATACTTCCCGACATATGATGTCGCCCAGTGGCAAGAAGCCTCACGTGAAGCGCATACTTCAGCGCAAGGCTTACTGTTTAGTTATATTACCTATATCCGTAAAACTAACTGAGTTACTGCGCAACACAATCTACGTAATAAATCGCTTTACCATCTACTACTTGTTTGACTAACCCGTGGTTGTCAGTCTCAAAGCCTGGGAATTTTTCATTAAATTCACGCGCAAATTTTAAGTAATTAACAATCACTTTATTGAATTGTTCGCCAGGTATTAGCAATGGAATGCCCGGCGGGTAGGGTGTCAGAAGCACTGCGGTAATACGACCTTCTAGGTCGTCAATAGGCACGCGGTCAATATTACGATGCGCCATTTTTGCAAATGCATCAGTAGGTTTCATGGCAGGCACCATGTTAGATAAATACATCTCAGTAGTTAGGCGTGCGACGTCATTGGCTTTATAAACCGCGTGAATTTGCTCGCATAAATCACGTAAACCAACTTTTTCGTATCTAGGTTGCTTTTGAATAAACTCAGGCAATACCTTCCAAAGAGGCTGGTTTTTGTCATAGTCATCTTTAAACTGTTGTAAGGCCGCCACCATAGTGTTCCAGCGACCTTTGGTAATGCCGATAGTGAACATAATAAAGAATGAGTAAAGGCCAGTCTTTTCAACAATCACCCCATGTTCAGCTAAGTATTTGGTGACGATCGCTGCAGGAATACCAAATTTATCTGAGAAATTACCTTTAATGTCTAGCCCTGGCGTAATGATGGTTGCCTTGATGGGGTCTAGCATATTGAAGCCTTCGGCCAAATTGCCAAAGTCGTGCCAAGCTTCGTTAGCTTTTAACATCCAAGCGTCGCGTTCTTCTAAGCCTTCTTCAGACAGGTCATCTGGGCCCCAGACTTTAAACCACCAGTCTGCACCCCATTCCTCATCTACTTTGCGCATAGCTCGACGGAAATCTAAGGCTTCCATTAAACTTTCCTCTACCAGAGCAGTGCCACCAGGGGCTTCCATCATAGCTGCCGCCACATCAATACTGGCCACAATGGAATATTGTGGGCTAGTTGAAGTGTGCATTAAGTAGGCTTCATTGAAGATATCGCGATCTAATTTATTGTTTTCGGCATCTTGAACTAAAATTTGACTCGCTTGACTCAAGCCCGCAAGTAATTTATGGGTAGATTGTGTTGAAAATACCATGCTTTCTTTGCAGCGTGGGCGACCTTCACCAATCGCATGATAATCACCATAAAAATCATGGAAGGTGGCATGGGGTAACCATGCTTCGTCAAAGTGTAAGGTATCAATTTTGCCATCAAGCATTTCTTTGATTTCTTCAACGTTATAGAGCACACCATCATAGGTAGATTGCGTAATCGTAAGCACGCGTGGCTTAGATTTTTTGTCGGTAATAAAGGGGTTAAGATCAATTTTCTTTTGAATGTTGTCCCATTCAAATTCACTTTTAGGAATGGGGCCAATAATGCCAAAATGATTACGTGTGGGCATTAAAAATACTGGAATTGCGCCCGTCATGATGATGGCGTGTAATATTGATTTATGGCAATTACGATCTACAACAACAACGTCACCAGGCGCTACCGTGCTGTTCCATACCATTTTATTGGAGGTGGACGTGCCATTGGTGACGAAATATAGGTGATCACAGTTATAAATGCGCGCTGCATTGCGTTCAGAAGCCGCTACTGGACCTGTATGGTCAAGTAATTGACCAAGTTCATCTACCGCGTTACAAACGTCAGCGCGCAGCATGTTTTCACCAAAGAACTGATGGAACATTTGACCCACGGGAGATTTTAAAAACGCTACGCCGCCAGAATGGCCTGGGCAATGCCATGAGTATGAACCATCTGCTGCATATTCTGTTAATGCCTTAAAAAACGGAGGTGGCAAGCTATCTAAATAAGTGCGTGCTTCACGTAGAATGTAGCGTGCCACAAATTCTGGCGTGTCTTCGTACATGTGAATAAAACCATTAAGTTCTCGTAAAATCTCGTTAGGAATATGGCGAGATGTTCGCGTTTCACCATGTAAGAAAATAGGTATTTCTTCATTGCGGTAACGAATTTCATCAACAAATTTGCGCAAGTTGTCTAAGGCGTCACGGTTTTCTTCAATAAACTCGTTATCATCAATCGATAAAATAAAGGCAGAAGCTCGACTTTGTTGTTGTACAAATGAGGTGAGGTCGCCGTAGCTCGTCACGCCTAATACTTCAAAACCTTCAGACTCTATGGCTTTGGCGAGCATGCGAATACCTAAGCCAGATGAGTTTTCTGAGCGAAAATCTTCGTCAATAATAACAATAGGAAAGCGGAACTTCATTAAATAGATTTCCTTAATTAAATCTTAGGTAGGGTGACGCCAACTTGACCTTGATATTTTCCACCACGGTCTTTGTAACTCGTTTCGCAAATGTCATCTGCATCAGCTTCAAAAAATAGTACTTGTGCACAGCCTTCATTCGCATAGATTTTAGCTGGCAGTGGTGTGGTATTGCTGAATTCTAAGGTTACGTAGCCTTCCCATTCAGGTTCGAATGGCGTGACATTAACAATAATGCCACAGCGAGCATAAGTTGATTTGCCTAAACAAATCGTCAAGACATTTCGTGGAATTCTAAAATATTCAACAGTACGTGCAAGTGCAAATGAATTGGGTGGGATAATGCAATAATCAGCATTCACTTCTACAAACGAATTCGGGTCAAAATTCTTAGGGTCAACAATCGTACTGTTAATATTGGTAAAGAGTTTAAATTCCTTACTACAGCGAATATCGTAACCGTAGCTAGACGTGCCGTATGACACCATGCGCTCGCCATTGGCATTTTGCTTCACTTGATTTGGCTCGAACGGCTCAATCATGCCGTGTTGCTCTGCCATTTTGCGTATCCACTTGTCTGATTTTATGCTCATAATTGATGCTTTTAATGGGTTGAAAGATAAAAAAGCGGAGTTACTAACTCCGCTTTGGGCCCGACTTTAGTAAGTGCAGATAATAGCAACAAATTTACTATTAGTTGTAAATTTTTAGTGCTTATCGCCACCTAATTCAATGCTGTAGCGCCAGAATTGGTCTTTAGAATCAAAAATTACACTAGATTCTTCAGGGTCTCGGTTACCCGCTCTGTATTGGTGTACGGGGGATTTGTCTTCTGCCCACGCTTTGACGATAGGGTCTATTAAACGCCATTGTGCTTCTACTTCGCTAATATGTAGGTAAAGTGATGAATCACCTTCCATTAAATTAAGTAGAAGTGATTCATAAGAATCAATGCTTTCGTCACCTTGCTGACGTTGAGGACCGTCGATGCTTAGTGTGCGGGTGGCAATATCTAGGCCAGGAATCTTAGATTCAATTTCCATTTTGATGCACTCACGTGGCTGAATGTTTAGTGTCAGCCAGTTTTGGTGTTGTTCATTATTTAATTCCATAGGCGCTTTTTTGAATCGAATGGAGACAGCGGTATTGCCTTCATGCATTCGTTTTGCCGTACGCACGTAGAATGGCACACCTTTCCAGCGCGGGTTATCAATAAATAATTTAAGTGCTGCATAGGTTTCTGTAACGCTTTCAGTCACACCATCTCTAGCAAGTTCATCTAGATAGCCTGCAACATTTTCGCCGTGACCATCTGCTACGCATACTCGTCCTGCTGCATACTGAGCACGAAATGCATTTTCGTGTATTTCATTAACAGGCAATGGACGTATAGATTCTAATAGTTTTATTTTTTCAGCCCGAATGCTGTCTGGACTTAAATCTTTTGGTTTTTCCATGGCAACTAGTGCAAGTGTTTGTAGTAAGTGGCTTTGCACCATGTCACGTAAGGCCCCCGTATTGTTGTAAAACTCAGTACGATCACCCACGCCTAAAATTTCATTATTGGTAATTTGCACATGGTCGATATATTGGTTATTCCAAATCGGCTCAAACATAGTGTTAGCAAAACGCGTCAACATGATGTTTTGTAGGGCAGATTTACCTAAATAATGATCTATACGGTAGATTTGACTTTCTTTTAGATGCTTGGTGATTGATGTCTGTAGTGCTTGAGCGGAAGGCAGGTTAGTGCCGAATGGTTTTTCAATCAATACGCGACGCCAGTATTTACTTTCGTCTAGCAAGCCTGCACCTGAGAGTTGCTCTACAATTGGAGCAAAGTCTGTTGGGCGAACTGATAAGAAATAAGCTAAATTTTGCGGGAATACGTTTGCATCACTTAAGGACGTTTTCATTTTATTGAAAGCATCTGGATCTGTTGGTGGATTCGCGTGATAGTGATTACGTGCAATAAAACGATCAAATACCGCTTTATCGTAACCGTTTTTAAACTTAGCATCTAACATAGATTTAATGTCGGCTTGCCATGCTTCGCGTGATACTTCACCACGACCTACAGAAAGAATTGCCATATGGTCTGGCAGTCGACCTGCTGCATCTAAGCGAAATAGACCAGGCATTAATTTGACACGAGATAAGTTTCCGCTAGCGCCAAAGAGTACTAGAGTACAGGGGTCAATTTTTTTAGCCATTTTAGAACCTTAAAATTTAAATGTTTGCTTAAGTAATAATGAGTGTCGTATCGGTAGTCATTATTACTTAAGCGATTTTAGTGATGGATATTGAGACGTTATTAATTAATGACGGCTTTCAGCAGGTGCGCCGTCTGTTTCCATATCTAAGTCACCCCAACCTAAGCGGCGATGGAATAATTCGAGCAATAAATCCCAGCTTAAGCGTGATAGTGCTGGGTCGTAGCGGTGACCTTCATCGCGCATAAATGCATGTTGACCATTGAATTCGTGCCATGTGTAACGGGCGCCCACCTCGTCAAGGCGTGCTTTTACCATATTGCGACCTTCTAATGGCACATGTGGGTCTTGGCGACCCCAAATATGTAAAAGTTCACCTTTAATTTCGCCGGCGCGTTCTAATGAATTATCGTTTTTACCTAAACCCAATGCTTTTTTGTGTATGTCAGTGGCGTAAAAACAGACTGCAGCAAGCACACCCGGGTTCATAGCGGCACGGAATGCCAGATGGCCCCCTACGCAAATACCCATCACACCAAGGCGCCCTGTACAATCGCTGCGTGATTTTAAGTAATCTAGTACTGCACGGGCATCGCTATCATAGGCATGAATTTCTTTGGTAATTTTATGAGCATTGCCGCGAGTGGTGCCTTCTTCGTCATAAGGAATCACCGTACCTGCAGGCTCAAGTTCATGGTAAATTTCTGGACAAGCTACGATAAACCCATGGCCAGCAAGCATCGCTGCAGTGCGGCGAATAGGATCTGTCACTTGGAAAATCTCTGAAAACATTAGAATGCCAGGATAATTGCCTGGTGCTGCTGGGCGAAAAATATGCGCGCGCATTTCACCTGTTGGGGTATTAAGAGCTACAATTTCGCTGTCTTTAATTAGCATTTTTGATCCTGATAATGTGTATTAAGAATAACCGTATATGATAAAGCAAGCAGGCAATTTCATACAGTAGTTTGATGTAAAAAAGTATAAAAAGCATGACAATTTTCCTAATTTAGTGTCAAATTTCACCTAACTTTTTTGATGTGAGTTTTAATGAAAATACAGGCTAAAAATACGCGATGGGAACACTTTAATAGTATTGAATGTTTGAGGCACGGCGTGTGCGACGCCATTGTGAAAAATGCCAATGAAGCGATTGCTAAACGCGGTCAATTTTCAATTGTGCTAGCAGGCGGTAATACACCGCGTGCTGTATATCGATTATTGCGTGAATTGAATATGGATTGGTCCAAGTGGCATATTTACCATGGTGATGAGCGTTGCTTGCCTTTAGACCATGAAGACCGCAATAGCCTGATGGTTGAACAAGTTTGGCTGCATTACGTGGATGTTCCGACAAGTCAGGTTCATGATATCCCCGCAGAATTAGGGCCAATAGATGGCGCAAAAGCTTACGCCCAGACGTTAAGTGGCGTACCTACCTTTGATATGGTACTTTTAGGATTAGGTGAAGATGGACATACTGCGTCACTATTTCCCAACCATGCGCTAGATAATACTGCAGACGCAGTTCCTGTATTTAATTCTCCAAAGTCCCCAGCGGAGCGCATTACCCTAAGTCAAAACCGCTTAAATAATACGCGGCAAGTGATTTTTATTGTTACAGGGGCAGGTAAACAAGAGGCTGTTGATAACTGGCGTAAAGGAATTGCTATTCCAGCTACATTGATTGCACCAGAAAATGGTGTAGACGTATATTGTTATGAAGTTGAACTTACTTAGCCTTAATTTTTATCTAGTAAATTACCCAACAATATTAGTTGCTCTTTTTGAATAGCGATTAGCTCGTTCCATTGTTCTGTTCGCAATGCATCTATCTTTTCATGTAGCAACATGATTTCGAGTTCAGCTTTAAGGTTGACTTCATAATCGTGGTCAGCGTTTAAACGATCTTTTTCACCTTGCCTATTTTGTGACATCAAGATGATAGGTGCTTGTATAGAAGCGAGCATCGATAAAAATAAATTCAACAGTATGTATGGGTATGGGTCAAATGTTTTGTCGTAATTAATCAGAATGTATGAATTAAGAATTACCCAGAAGACCAGGGTGATTGCAAACAGCATAATAAAAGACCAAGAACCACCAAATTTAGCGACTGCATCCGCCGCACGTTGACCAAAAGTAATGCTGTCATCAAGCTCTTTGGAAGTGTCACGCGATATGTGTTTGCGCTCTGTAATATGACGCGCAACTTTTTTAGTGCGCTCATCCATACTTTCGTAAGGTGAGCCTATCAGTTTTTCCGCAATACCGTGTTTTGTTTGATTCATATCTGCTAGCAATCTCTAGCTATTTTGAATGACAATATTTGGAAATTTAGTGCTGTGATCTTGGCTTGAGTTAGCTATTTTAATAGCAGCAGCACGCGCTATTTTTTTATAAATAGTGGCTATTGGACCGTTTGGATCAGCAATTACAGTTGGTTGCCCGCCATCAGATTGCTCGCGAATTTTAATGTCTAGGGGCAAACTACCGAGTAAATCTACGCTGTAATCTTTAGACATTAATGCACCACCGCCAGTGCCAAAGATATGCTCTTCATGACCACATTGACTGCAGATATGGGTGCTCATATTTTCTACAATACCTAAAATTGGAATACTGACTTTCTCAAACATTTTCAAACCTTTGCGCGCATCCAGTAAAGCAATATCTTGTGGTGTGGTCACGATAATTGCACCGGTCACTGGAATTTTCTGTGCGAGGGTGAGTTGAATGTCGCCTGTGCCGGGCGGCAGATCAATGACTAAATAATCTAAGTCGCGCCATTTAGTATCACGTAACAATTGCTCTAAGGCGCCCGTTACCATGGGTCCTCGCCACACCATGGGCGTGTCATTATCGATTAAAAACCCAATAGACATCGCTTGTATGCCATGCGCCAGCATTGGATCCATGCTTTTGCCATCGGTACTTTCAGGACGGCCACTAATGCCTAGCATCTGTGGTTGACTTGGACCATAAATATCGGCATCTAACAAACCTACAGTCGCGCCTTCTGCCGCTAACGCTAACGCTAAATTAACGGAAGTGGTTGATTTGCCAACCCCCCCTTTACCTGAAGCAACTGCAATAATATTTTTTACATTGGGTAGTAAGGTTACGCCTTGCTGAGCCTTGTGTGCGACTATGCGACTGCTCATATTGACTGTAACGTTGCCAATGTTAGGTAACTCTTTGAGGGCAATACTCACCAATGCTTGCACATCTGTTATGACCGATTTTGCAGGGTAACCAAGTACAATATCAACGCTAACATCACTACCGTTGACTCGGATATTTCTGGCAGATTTACTGCTGATAAAATCCTTGCCGGTATTGGGGTCTATACATATTTTTAAAGTGCTTTGAATGAGTAATTCCGTTATTGCCATTACGTAAATTCCTGTTGAAATAATTAAGATTATTAATCTTGAGTAAAAAGATAAGGTATTTTAACTGATGTCTTGCTGGCTTAGGTGATTTGTATAAAAAATTGGCTTGTGAGTTAAGGCTATTGATGCGTCCTCAGTTAATAAAATCCTTAATCAACGCTGGGTTAAGCGCGCGTCATTTGCTAGAATAGCGTTTTAGCTTAATAGATCCATTTATCTCATGGCAACTGTAAAATCTTCTCGTAAACTGCTTGTTACTTCAGCACTTCCATATGCCAATGGCAGTATCCATTTAGGCCACTTGGTGGAATATATTCAAACTGATATTTGGGTGCGCTTTCAAAAAATGCAGGGACATACAGTGCATTATGTGTGTGCTGATGATACGCATGGTACGCCAATTATGTTGCGAGCAGAGAAAGAGGGTATTACGCCCGAAGCCTTGATTGACGGTGTTCACAAAGAGCATTCGGCAGATTTTCAAGAGTTTTTAGTTGAGTTTGATAATTATTATTCAACCAATGCACCTGAGAATAAAGAACTTTCACAAAGTATCTATAAGAAATTAAAAGCAAATGGAAAGATAGCCACAAAAACGATTGAACAGTTTTATGACCCAATCAAAAACATGTTCTTACCAGACCGTTTTATTAAAGGTGAATGCCCAAAATGTCATGCTAAAGATCAGTATGGTGATTCGTGTGAAGTTTGCGGTGCTACTTATAACCCTACTGAATTAATCAATGCTTATTCAGCAGTTTCAGGCGCTGCACCCATTCGTAAAGAAACTGAACACTATTTCTTTAAACTTTCAGAATGTGAAGATTTTTTAAAAGAGTGGACACGTTCAGGTACCTTACAAGGTGAAGCTGCTAATAAAATGGCGGAGTGGTTTGAAAGTGGTTTGAATGATTGGGATATTTCACGCGATGCGCCTTACTTTGGCTTTGAAATTCCAGATGCCCCTGGAAAATACTTTTATGTTTGGCTAGATGCACCAATAGGCTATATGGCAAGCTTTAAAAATCTTTGCCAAGCTAAGGGTCTAGATTTTGATGAGTATTGGGCTGAGAATAGCAAAACGGAGCTTTATCACTTTATTGGTAAAGACATTCTTTATTTCCACGCACTGTTCTGGCCAGCCACTTTAGAGTTCTCAGGTTATCGCAAACCTACACAAATATTCGCACATGGTTTTTTAACGGTAAATGGCGAGAAGATGAGTAAGTCACGCGGTACGTTTATTACGGCGCGGAGCTATTTAGAGCATATTAAGAATCCTGAGTATTTACGCTATTACTACGCAGCAAAGCTTAATAGCTCCATGGAAGATATCGACTTGAGCTTGGATGACTTTGTTGCACGAGTCAATAGCGATTTGGTGGGTAAGTACATTAATATTGCTAGTCGTACAGCTGGTTTTATTAATAAGCGATTTGATGGGAAATTAAGGGCGACAACTAAGCATCCTGTGATTGAAGCGCTGAAAAGTGCTCAGAAACTTATTGCTGAGGCATATGAAGCACGAGAGTATGGTAAAGCCTTAAGGGAGATTATGCGACTGGCAGACCTTGCTAATGCCGACGTTGCAGAAGCGGCGCCATGGGTTAAGGCAAAGCAAGCGGGGGATACTGCTGCACAGGAGTTGCATTTAGACTGTTCTGCGGCGCTAGAAATGTTCCGATTACTATCTTTGTATCTCAAACCTGTATTGCCAAAATTAGTTGGTGACGTTGAGAGATTCTTAAATATTGCCCCTTTAACTTGGAGTTCTGTGGCAGATTCAATTGCAAATGGACACCAAATTAACGATTATGAACATTTAATTACACGTGTAGACCCCAAGCTAATTGAAGCCATGACTGAAGCTAATAAAGAAAACCTCATCGCTATGCTACAAGTAAGTGCGCCAAGTGTAAGTAAAGCTATACCTGCGACAGCGGATTTGCCTGAGGCTGAATACATCAGCATATATGACTTCACTAAAGTGGATTTACGT
>Ga0163199_1001758_pt1 | contig 13389 bp, 16 predicted proteins | sample PL_2010_150m_FD_113537 | JGI IMG/M metagenome (GOLD analysis project Ga0163199, IMG submission 113537) | Freshwater microbial communities from Powell Lake, British Columbia, Canada to study Microbial Dark Matter (Phase II) - PL_2010_150m | ecosystem: Environmental > Aquatic > Freshwater > Lake ... | reverse complement strand
GGCGTGTATGATAAATCTGGATCGCCGCCTTGCCTGTATCTTGGCATACAATTTTTTCTGTCACACGGAAAAAATCTTGATAGAAGATCGAGATCATCAATGAGCCGGGACCCGCGCACATGATCGCCACGAACCCAACAGGCAAAACCAGAGTGAGGAGGATAGTCAAAAGTTTTTTCACCACAATGCTCCTATAAACAATGAGCCGCTTCTCTGCGGCTCACGACTACGAAAATAACTTGTCTACCGCCTCGGCAAGCTGCCGCAAATTAGAAACCTGATGCACTGCGCTGACGAGTGGCTGATACTTCAGCATGTCGCTGTCACCGCTGCCCCATTCATGATTCGACTCGGGATTGAACCAGACCACTTTGCGCGCGCGGCGAGTCAAATCTTGCACCAGATCGAGTCGTGGGTCATTGTAATTATTCCGCCCGTCGCCCAAGAAGATAACCGTCGTGCGATGATCAATTGCGTCCATATAGGTGTGAAAAAAATCGGCAAGACAAAAGCCCAAGTCCGTGCCGTAGGGGCGATAGGGGAAACGGCGTTTGACGTAAGCAATCGCTTCGTCGGGGCGGTTGCTAGAAAATTCATCGGTCACGTCTTCCAGATGATCGTAAAAGCCAAACGATCTCGCCCGCGAAACTTGATCGTGAAGTTCGTACATCAAACGCAGCATAAACTCGATCACGTCGCGCATGGATTCAGACATATCGCAGATGAGAGCGAACTTCGGCTTGAGTCGTTTCTTCTTCCAGTGCATTTCAAAGGGGACGCCGCCATGCCGGATGTTTGCCCGCATCGTGGTTTTGGCGTCGAAAAATTTCCCGTCACCTTTTTTCTGCCGCAAGGCAATACGTGATCGCAATCGCGCCGCCAGCCGCGCCACTTCGTGCCGCAACTCTTTTATTTCCGATTCGGAAAGTGATCCAAAATGCCGATCCATCAAATCAGGGTCGCCCTTTTGCGGCGGCTGCTCGGTCAGACGATCCGCCAACGATTGACCCAAGAATTGATTCACTTGCCGCTCCAGATTTTGGGCGTTGGCTTCAAGCTCTTGCCGAATTTGGTCTAACGCTTCGCGCGTCATGCCCATCTCTGCCAATTGCTGAAGCAACGTTTCGATCTGTTCCATTAGATCGCCCATCCCCATTTTTTGAAGCATCTGCCGTGTGAGTCGCGGAATATCTTCGGGGCGATTAGAACGATCAGAGCGAATCATTTTGGCGAGTCGCTCCATCTCTTCGCGCGAGAGTTGTTTGCCCGCCATAAGCCGTTGCACCAAGTCGCTCAGTTCACCAATTAACGCCCGCATCGCCGCGCGGAGCAAGGCTTGTTGTTCGGGTGTGAATTGACCGCCAACGGGGATGAGAGGCGGCACGCCCATGTTGAAGTAGAGCGGGAAGAGCTTCTCGAAGATCGGGACGTCCTTCTTCTCTTTAATCAACGTCGCGCTCAACGCCGACTTAAACATCGCCCGATCTGTAATGCCAATGTGCAAGGTGGCTTGGGCAGCGTCTTGCGACTCGGCGAGCGACACACGCACGCCCGCCGCGCGTAAACCGGCAATGAATTGAACGATGCGATCTTCCATGCTTTTGGAATTTGGAAATTGGAAGTTAGAAAGCGGTGTCCAACTTCCAACATCCAACTTCTATATTCTCTTTATCGGTTTGATATTTCCGCTAAACGTTCCGTCATCTAAATCGAGCGGGCGGCGGCGCTGTTGCTGTTCTTCACGCTGCATAGAAGTTCGCGCCCGTTGCACATCGGCTTCGTGTTTTAGCAAAATGGTGAGGGTGTTTTCGAGAGTCTCTTTATCAATAGTCTTGGCGTTGAGCAGAACCAAAGCCTTCGCCCAATCAATCGTCTCACTCACGCTGGGGTTCTTCTTGAGATCGAGGCGGCGCAACTTCTGGACAAGTTCAACCGCTTGCTTCGCCAATTCCGGCGCAAGGTTCGGCACTTTGAGGCGCACGATCTTTAGTTCCGCTTCGAAAGTCGGGTAATCAATGAAGAGATAGACGCAACGGCGCTTCAACGCTTCGGATAGTTCGCGCGTGTTGTTGGAGGTGAGCAACACGAGTGGTTGAGTCTTCGCTTTAATCGTTCCGATCTCGGGAACGCTCACTTGAAAATCAGAAAGGACTTCGAGCAAGAACGCTTCGAACTCAGCATCGGTGCGATCAATTTCGTCTATCAGAAGAGTCACCGGCTTTTCTGACGTGATCGCTTTGAGCAGAGGGCGGGCTAACAAGAAGCGTTGCGAGAAGAAAACATCCTCTTCGGCGGCGAGTCGATCTGCCGCTTGGGCGAGCGATTGCGAATCGGAGAGAAGCGTTTGCAACTTGTCGCGCAGAAGTTGAGTGTAGAGCATCTGCTTGGCGTATTCCCACTCATACAACGCCTTCGTCTCATCGAGTCCTTCGTAGCATTGCAAACGAATCAGTTCGCGCCCGCTTGCCGCCGACCACGCTTTGGCGAGTTCCGTTTTGCCAACGCCCGCCGGTCCTTCGGCTAAGACGGGCTTGTTCAATCGCTCGGCGAGAAACAACACCGTGCCAATTTCTTTAGTGGCGATATAGTCTTGCTCACTCAAACAATCAATCACGTCCGTTGTGGATTTGAACATTAGTAGCCTTTCATTCCACTACTTGAAACGATTGACCAAGCGGCACAAGGTCAGCCACATCTTGGCGCTCTAACTTAGCCCGAATCTTTTCAAATTGTTTAATAGTCTGTTGCGAATATAAACGCTCGCCGCAATGCAAACCAACTTCGGCGCGCACAGTTAGCGCCGCAGTGTGGACGCCGCCACGTAAAAGTTTTTCAACTTCTTTTTCTACTAAATCGCCACCACACATGGGGCACTTACTAAACGGCATCATCTTTGGGTTTCCTCTATATTTTCAATCTTCATTTACTTCCCCTTACTAAACAACTTCTGCTTGCTTTAAATCCGCGATGATAGGCAACGAAAACAATTCTCTTCGCAAGAGCCGCGTTGTGAAGAACAGAACTTCAAGATTTTCGATCTTGCCTGTCTTAGGATTCAGTCGAGCGACAATATCATCGCCCAACTCTTCCGACTCTTGATCGGCGTAAGGAATAACGGTGTTGATGTAGAGAATGTCAGATATACGATCATATTTAAATACTAGATTTTGTTCCATATAACTTCTCCGTTTGACAATCGGCGGGAAATATACGCTGTGATGATCCAATGTCGAGTGCCTTCAGTTGACACATCGCTTACAACAACTGTCACGATGTATTTTCCGTCCCTAACCTCATCGAACCAGCGGCAAAACATTTTAGCCGAGTCCATCCGATCACTTTTACGAATCTCATCTGGTTCGGCAAGCGTCTTTTCTATTTGAGTCAAATACTCCGGTAATAAATCTGGATGAGTCTCTGTAATGTGTTTTTCGCGCTCATCTGTTAATTCAACTTCGCCCTCTAAATAGGGGCAAGGGAAAGTTCGCATTATTTTTTACCCCTCACCTTTTCTCTCAACCTATCAATCGGAAATCGTTCACCAGACTCTTCATCTAAATAATACCAACTTTGCCAGCCGTTGCACGGTGCATTTTGAATCTCGCTCCCAATCGTGTGGATCGATCCGACCATCTTGCCGTATTTGATCTTGCCACCTTCCACGATGATCGCGGTGACGCCGCCCTCTGTTCCAAGATATAACTTCTGCCCGACCTTCAACAAATTTTGATCCAGCAAGATCGTGAAAGGGATACGCGGTCGGGCGCGTTTGTTTTCGGGTAAAAACTCATCTTCAGTGAACATCGCTTCGGCAATGTCGTCAATTCGCTTTTTGGCTAGTTTGATGTAGGTCTTATCACGCTCAATGCCGATCCAATGCCGCCCCAAACGTTTCGCCACCGCGCCCGTCGTGCCGGTGCCGAAAAACGGATCCAACACCACGTCGCCGCGATGAGATGAAGCGAGAATGACTCGTTCTAACAACGCTTCAGGCTTTTGTGTGGTGTGCGCCTTATCGCCATTCGGCAACTTGATTCGCTCCTTGCCAGTGCAGATCGGAATCTTCCAGTCGCTTCGCATCTGCAAGCCGTTATTGAGTGACTTCATCGTTTGATAATTAAACGTATACTTCGCGCCCTTCTTCTTCTGCGCCCACAACAACGTTTCATGGGCATTGGTGAAGCGCACGCCTCTGAAGTTAGGCATTGGATTAACTTTTTCCCACACCACGTCGTTGAGTATCCAATAATCTAAATCCATCAAGATCGATCCGACGCGATAGATGTTGTGATACGAGCCGATCACCCATAATGCGCCATTATCTTTCAAAACGCGGCGGCAGGCATTGAGCCACGACCAGGTAAACGCATCGTAGTCAGAAAAACTTTTGAACTTATCCCACTTGTCGTCCACAGCCGCGACCTTTGTCATGTTGGGTCGCCACAGTTCTTGCTTGAGCTGCAAGTTGTACGGCGGATCGGCGAAGATCAAATCCACCGACTTCTCGGGCAATGTTTCGAGAAGTTCGATGCTATCGCCATGCAGGATTTGATCGAGCGGAAGATCGGATTCTCTCATCACGAATAATGTGTTTCTATTGATTCGAGAAATTTACCAAACGTTATCGGATCGCATGAAACGTGTTGAGCAGGATCGTCAAAAGGATGCGTATGCCATCCCATTTTGGCGTTGTCAACGCCATATATTCGTTTCTCTTTTTCAATCAAGGCAAACGATGTTTTATCAGTGTCCAAGTTATAAAACACGCTTACAAAAGTGTCAGGGCGAGAAAGATGCACACGAATAGAAAGTGTATCTGTATCTATGGCTCTTTCTTCGATACGACTAACTATTTTTGATTTGTCGCAAATCGCGCGCAAATCACGAAGCAGATCATCCGTGGTCAGGGCAGCCATGCAAAGCTTTCAGATAATCTCTTGCGTCGTGTCACCAACGCTTCCCATTCTAAATAATCGCTTTCAGATTCTTGTGTGTAGTGTTTTTCGTTATCTTCGGTATCCCAAATTTTCTTATACGCATCAAATGACATTCGATATTTTTCTTCAAACTGCGTGATCTGCGATTCCACTTCGCCCAACTTATGCTTGGCATAGTCGCGTATCACTACAGTCAATGCAATATCCATACGCGCTTCGCCTGTTAAATCCATTAAGACCTTTGTCGTTTCTTTAGGCAACATCACGTTTTCGTTCATCTCTCTCTCCTTTACTTCAACACATACTTCGCCGCCGCCTGCGCCATGAGCGCCGCGCCTTGCGCCAACGCCCGCTCGTCGAAATCGAATCGCGGGTGATGATGGGGGAAGTTCAAACCTTTTTCGGCATTCGACGAACCGATGAAGAAGTAACAGCCCGGCACGGTCTGCATCATATACGACATATCTTCTGATCCCATCGTGCGTTCACTATCTGATACGGTCGTAACATCCGGCATCGCCTTCGCCAACTCACGAACCTCGGCGCTCATCTGCGAATCATTCAACACTGCCGCCGTCGTGGTGTGATATTCGATCTTCGCTTCGCACTCCATCACCTTCGCCAGGCCGATCACGATCTCCTCAAAGCGCTTCATCACACGCTCGCGAACATCCGTAGTGAACGTGCGAACCGTGCCAAGCATCACCACTGAATCAGGGATGACGTTAAACGCTTCACCGCCTTTGACCGATGTCATGGAAAGCACCGCGCTGTCGAGGGCATTGATATTGCGTGAGACAACTGTTTGCAGCGCGGTGATGATCTGCGCCGAAGCAATAATTGGATCGTGCGCGAGAAACGGAGCCGCGCCGTGGCCGCCTTTGCCTTGCAGAGTGATCGTAAATTTATCGGCGGCAGCCATGCAGGGTCCGTTGGTGGCGGCGACCCATCCAAACGGTTTGTCATTCCACAAATGAAGCGCCAATGATCGATCTACCTTTGGCGAATTCATCACATCATCTTTCACCATCGCCAATGCCCCACCCAATCCTTCTTCAGCCGGTTGAAAAACAAATTTGATCGTGCCAGCGATCTCCTTACGAAGCGGCATCAACATCTTCGCCACCGCTAAACCAATTGTGGTGTGACCATCGTGACCGCAAGCGTGCATCACTCCAGAATTTTCTGAAACGTAATCTGTTTGATTCGCTTCGATGATCGGCAGCGCGTCCATATCAAAGCGCAGTAGGATCGTCGGTCCCGGTTTATCACCTTCGAGCAACCCCACGACTCCGGTTTTGCCGACTCCGGTTCGCACCTCAAGCCCCAACCGATTCAATTCCTTCGCCACAATGCCACTGGTGCGAATCTCTTGAAAACCGAGTTCAGGGTGTTTATGAAAATCGCGGCGGCGGGCGATCATTTCTTGTTCGAGTTCTTGTGCTTGTTGGAGAAAATTTATTGTCATAGTAATTGGTAATTTGTAATTGGTAATTGATAATTAAGATTGTTCATTGTTCATTGTTCATTTCGATTTGATAGAGACTCAGGTCTTTAAACTTCGCGGAAGCGATCAACTCCTCTTCACCCGTCGCGGCAAAGATGCCGACTCCGCCTTCAAGCAGCTTATCGTCTTGCAGTGAAGCCAACAATTCGCCGTTGACCCCCAACTTAATTTTGCGCCCAACCGCTTTGACCATTAATTTATTATCGCCGTTTTCAAACAGATCAGAGTGTTGACGATCTATCAGGCGCGACCATTTATCTTTGTAACACGCGCTGAAGCTGTAGTAGCCATCGCGGTGCATCGCAAATTTATAAAAGCCGTCGTCGCTTTTGCGGAAGAGGATGCCGCACTCGGCGCCTTTGCCGTTGGTGCGCGGCAGATTCACGGTGACTTTGATCTCCAGGTCATATAACGGAGTCGGCAACACCTTGAAGGCAGCGCGCGCGGGTTGGGTGATCACCAGATAAAAGTATCCGCCGCGCTGTTCCGTCTCACTCGAGTCATCGCCCGTCATCAACCACGATTCGCGTTCACGATACAGATCGCTTTGATAGATCAGCGATCTGTTGGTCTTCTTAAGTTGCGGTGAGGCAGGACGTTTTTTATCGTAAGCGGCACGCTGTTTTGAATCAGAAAGCACGGCGTAGGCTTCGTTGATGGATTTCATCATCTCGGCGTCGCCGTTAGCATCGGGGTGATGCTTGCGCGCCAGACGACGATACACCGCCTGAATCACTTCGGGATCGGCAGACGGCGACACCTGAAGAATGTCGTAATAATTTTTAGCCGCCACGATACATTTCTAGAATCTGATCAAGAAGAGGCGCGTCGCAAAGTGAAGAAGCCAACCGCCAACGGGATGACGATGAGTGGAAGACCGATACAGCACATGCCCAAGCCGGTGAAAAGCGCGGTGGTTGGATCGCTGCTGCCGCCGACGTCAATGTTTGCGCCGGGCATGAAGCTGACGATGGCAAACATCGCGCCCATGAACGCGGTAAACAAACCGGGGCAACCGCAGAACAATGCCGTGACTGCCGTGAGGATAATTGCCGTTGTTCGATTCATGATGATCTCCTTTTAGTAAACTTGATTGATTTTTTTGATGCGTGAATTAAGCAAACGACTTTCACGAATCAACATGCGCTCGCCGTAGAGCGCATTGTAATTCATCTCAGGGATTTTCTAAGACAGAAAACCTAGTGTTTAAAATGAATGAAGATGCGCCCAAAGTTTTTATCATCCTTCTCCACGCGGTGATACAACTTTTTGATATGACCCTGATTCAAAAAGCGCAGAACTTTTTTCTTTAATTGACCGCTCCCCTTCCCCGGGATAATCTCCACCAAAGCGATCTTCTTGTCAATCGCCTCTTGCACAATGCGATTCAGTTCGGCGTCAATCTCGTTGCCGTGATTGTAGATGTCGTGTAGATCAAGTTTAAGTTTTGCCATTGTTCATTGTCTCATTCTTCATTGTTCATTGTCTCATTGTTCATTCTTCATTCTCTTCCGCCCCAATGATCTTCGCCCGCTTGCCGATCGGGTCATCGTCTTTACTAATCAACAACTCACGTTTCTTGCCGCCTTCTTGCGGTCTGCCGACGATCCCCATTTCATAAAGCTCATCCATCAAACGCGCCGCGCGTGGAAAGCCGAGGCTCATCTTGCGCTGCAAAAGACTCGCCGTCGCGTTGCCATACTGTTTAACAATCGAGATCGCTTTTTCAAGTTCAGGGTCTTTGCCGCTCATCGCCGCCTCACGCGCCAACATTTCATCCCAAGGCGCCGCAGGAGTCGGCGGCTTCACATCGTGCTGTGCCGCTTCGGCATTTTTTCCTTTCTTCTCCGGCACGATCTCTTCCACTTCTTCGCCTTCAAACTGTTCGCGCCAGAACGTTACCACGCGATCAATTTCTTTGTCACCCACGAAGCATCCTTGCAAACGCATCGGCGTTCCGGATTCGGGCGAGAGGAACAACATGTCGCCGCGACCCAACAACGATTCCGCGCCAGACGTGTCGAGGATGACGCGGCTATCAATACCCGACGCCACCGCAAACGAAATGCGCGCCGGGAAGTTCGCCTTGATCAAACCCGTGACAATGTCGGTGCTGGGTCGTTGAGTCGCCACCACTAAGTGCATGCCCGTCGCTCGCGCCATCTGCGCCAAACGCACCAACGTGCGCTCGGTTTCATCGGGCGCCATCATCATCAAATCGGCGAGTTCATCCAGCACGATCACAATGCGCGGCAAACGCTCGCCGTTGCGTTTAATTTTTTGGTTGTAGTTGGCGATGTCACGCGCCTGCACCGTCTCCAATAATTTATAGCGGCGATCCATTTCGCGCGTCGCCCACTTCAACACGCCGACGATGCGTTCCAACTCCACTTCAACTTTTCCCAGTAAGTGCGGCAGACCGTTGAAGCGCACCAACTCCACCATCTTCGGATCGATCATGATCATCCGCAGATCTTCCGGCGTGTTGTTCATCACTAAGCACGTCACCAGTGATGTGATGCAAACCGACTTGCCCGATCCGGTGGTGCCGGCGATGAGCATGTGCGGCATCTTCCCCAAGTCAGCTGAGATCGCCGTGCCGCTCACGTCGCGCCCCATAGCAATCGCCAAGGGCGAGCCGACCTTGGCAAAACTTTCCGACTCCATCACGCCGCGCAAACCGACATACGTCGTCTTGCGATTCGGAACTTCGATGCCGACAAAGTTGGTGCCGGGTACTGGCGCTTCAATGCGAATCGTGTTCGCTTGCAACGCCAACGCCAGATCATTCGCCAGAGTTGAAATCTGCGCCACGCGCACTTTAGCTCTGCGGATCACGCCGTCGGGTCCGGGCTTTTCGACGTAACCCGGCTCTACCGCGTATTGAGTCACGGCGGGTCCGGTTTTAAAATCAATCACTTTCGCTGGCACACCAAAATCTGCCAACGTCTTTTCGATGATCGCCGTATTGCGATTGATGTCCGTCTCTGAGGCTTTGCTCAAACTTGTTTCATCCAACGCATCGAGTCCGGGCAAGCGCGTGTCGCGTTTCTTCGACTTCACTTTTTCTTCTTTGGGAGTTTCAACGGTGAAGCGTTTGGTGTATTTAATTTTCTCGCGCGGAATTTGATCTATTTTAATGGTGCGCGATGATCCTTGCTTCGGATCGGGCGGACTCGCCACAATCACTGACGACGTTGATGCCGCCACGTCCGCATCACCTGAGTCCTCGGTGAGACTCTCCGCCGCGCGAGTCTGCATCTTCACCAGCCAGCGCAAGATCGCAAACGGAGTCAGCCCAATCGAAAAGGCAAGGGCGATCAAAAATAAAATCGTCAACGTCAGTCGCGCATTCGTGGCAAGAGCATCGGTCAACATGAGGACGAGAGTCCATCCGGCGATGCCGCCCGCGCTGCCCGATGTCGCCGTCTTAAGAGTCGCATTCGTCCACATCTGCAACAGACCTAGCGCGCACACAAAAGCAATCTCGGCGAAGATGACGCGCCACCAGATCACGCGCAAGTGAATCCCAAAATTGTGGACGAGCATCGCCACACCAATACCCAACGCCGAAAGCGGAACGATCCACACGCCCCACCCGAACCAACCGCGAAGCGTGATCGTCCACCAATCAATCATCCAGCCGCTTGTCACTCCGACCAAGCCCATCAACGAAACAACGCCGAACATCACTAACAAGACCGCCGCGATGTCTGAGCCACGACTGGCAACGCCCTGCCCCAACTGCACCAGAACCAGCGCCGCGCGTTGAGCGGGCGTGGGTGGCGGCGGCGCATCCGGAGTCGGCGCGGCATCGTTGTAATAACGCCGCGCCGGACGAGAGACTTCAAGGATTCGCGTTTGCGTTTTTGTTCGCAGACGTTTAGGAGTTGTTGTTTTCTTTTTCTTCTTTGACATAAGCAAGGGTATTGTACTCGTAAAAGTTTTGGGCGCGAGTTAAATAGATGCAATTGAAAATAGAGAGGACTGTTGTATTTTGCACTCTAATCCGCTAACGAACATTGTTCCAAGCTTTGGCAGTTAGCGGGTGTGCGACTCCCACGCTTCCACCGTAACTGCTCGGCGTCATTGCGAGGAGCGTTCTGTGCGACGAAGCAATCTCAAAGCCTGCCCTGAGCGAAGCCGAAGGGCGCGACCGAGATTGCTTTCCGCTCCGCGAAGAACGCTCGCAATGACGGAGTGGCTGAGTAGTTACCTTCCACCAGAGTAAGGGTCAAAATCAGGAAAATGTTGAATAGCGGATTAGAGAGCTCATCCTCCTCCACGCTCCAAAATGCAAAGAACTATTCCCCGATGAAGTCCAGCAAAACTGAATTAGAATTGAGAGAAGATTTTATGATCACTCATATCACTCGCGCCAAAATTGTAGGACCTCACTCACTTGAACTGGAGTTTGATAACGGCGTTAATAAACGAGTCAATCTCCGGAAAGAACTTTATGGAAAAGTTTTCGAGCCGTTGCGCGATCCCGCCTATTTTGCTCAAGTATTTATTGATCCCGATTCACGCACCGTCACTTGGCCCAATCGCGCCGACTTTGCTCCTGACTTTCTTCTTCAAATGGAACCAGAGAAAGAGACATCTTACGCCTGACTTGATCGTTTTCGACTTTGGTAAAAGCGCGATCCTACAAATTGGATCGCGCTTTTGATTCACTCGCCTCACGCACCCGCGAATAAATTCGCGGCTATTATCGCAAACGCGCTTAAGCGCGTTTTTCATATCAGGCGTTGAATTCATTCAACGCTTGTAAAATACGTGCATGTCTCAATCCCACAGCATCGTCATCTGCGGCGCGGGCATTGCCGGAATTTCTGCGGCGTACTATCTCACCGTCAAACATGGAATCAAAGATGTGGTGATCGTTGATGAGCGCGCTCCGCTCTCACTCACCAGCGATAAATCCACGGAAGCATATCGCAACTGGTGGCCCGACTCAGCGATGGTGGCGATGATGAACCGCAGTATTGATCTGCTGGAAGAGATGGCGCATGAGACGGGAAATATTTTCAATTTGAATCGGCGCGGGTATGTGTATGCCACAGCCGACGAATCGCGTTTGGAGTCGTTTATCGAATCGGCGCGCAAGCCCGCAAAGTTAGGCGCAGGGGAGTTAAGAATACACGGGGAGTCCAACGTCTCCGACGTTGGACTCACATACACACCCCACCACGCCGAAGGGTTTGAGGGCGGCGATGGCGCAGATTTGATTCTCGATCAAAATTTAATTCGCCGGCATTTTCCGTATCTCTCCGAAAAAACAATTGCGGTTCTTCACGCGCGGCGATGCGGCTGGTTCAGCGCGCAAACGCTGGGGATGTGGATGTTGGATCAGGCAAAGGCGCATGGCGCAAAATTGATAAACGCAAAGGTGACGGGTGTTGAAGTGAGTCGCGGGCGTGTGGAGGCGGTTCACGCTGGCGAGAAAATTAATTGTAAGTATTTCGTCAACGCGGCGGGACCGTTGATCAAAAATATCGGGGCGATGATCGGAGTCGATCTCCCCATCCATCACGAGCTGCACACCAAAATCTCTTTCGCCGATTCGCTGGGCTGCATCCCGCGCGACGCGCCGATGCTGATCTGGAATGATTCGCAAACGCCGATGTGGGGCGACGACGAGCGGGCGACGTTGGGTGAAGACGAGGCGACAAAGTGGATGACGGAGAAACTCGCGGCGGGCGCGCACACCCGACCCGAAGGCTTGGGGGCGAGTCCGATCGTGTTGATGTTGTGGGACACTCATTCTCGTTCCGTTGATTTAATTCTGCCGCCGAAGTTCGATGAGTCATTTCCCGACTTGGCGATGCGCGGAATGGCGACGATGATACCGTCTCTGCAAAAATATTTTGATCGCCCGCCCAAACCATTCGTGGACGGCGGTTACTATACGAAGACGAAAGAGAATCGCCCGCTCGTTGGATCGCACGGCGTTGACGGCGCGTATCTCATCGGCGCGTTTTCGGGTTACGGTCTGATGTGCGCGCCTGCTTGCGGTGAACTACTTGCGGCACACATCACGGGATCATCGTTGCCAATCTATGCCAAAGATTTTGAGTTGGCGCGTTATGAAGATGCGGAGTATGTGAGAGGGTTAGAGAATTTGAAAGAACGTGGGCAATTGTAAGGTCAGGTTTAAACCTTTGAACGCTGATGACGCTGATCTTCGCTGACGCAAAGCGCGCTGATAATTCTTTTTATCGTTCAGCGACATTCAGCCGATTCGTCATTGCGAGTAACCCATCGCGGGCAGATCTCCGAGTTCTTTAAGAACTCGGAGATCTTGGCACGACCCGCAAGGGGGAGAAACTTAAGTTTCTGAGTAGCGCACTTCGCGGAGCGGAAAGCAATCTCGATCTCGCTAAGAGATTGCTTTGCGAAGCACTCGCAATGACGCTGAGCAGTCACATTCTGCTTTTAAATCTTTATGGAGATGAATCATGCCTTGGATAAAACAGATTCCAATCGAAGAAGCGACGGGCTTGCTCAAAGAGGAATTCGACAAAGCCCTCAAACGCGCCGGGCGGGTGTGGCACATCGTCCATATTCAATCGCTTAACCCACACGCGTTACGCGACAGCATCAACTTCTACATCACGGTCATGATGCGCGAGTCGCCGTTGACACGGGTGCAGCGCGAGATGTTGGCAACGGTGGTCTCCGTCGAAAACCATTGCTTCTATTGAACGCAATCACACGCGCACGATCTCCGTGAAGAGATCGAAAAAGCTTTCAAGAGTGATGTGACCGATGAGAAACGCAAAGAAGCAGATGATTACGTTCACGCCCTTGTGCGCGATTGGCGAACCGCGCCGCTCTCAAAAGTAGATCGCGCCTTGTGCGAGTATGCCGCCAAGCTAACCCATCACCCGCACCAGATGACCCCAAATGATTTGGATGTGTTGCGCGCACACGGTTTAGAGG